>C688J18823_10001048_pt1 | contig 16841 bp, 17 predicted proteins | sample HopSoiMetagenom1_FD_18823 | JGI IMG/M metagenome (IMG submission 18823) | reverse complement strand
AAAGGATTGTTGGTAGGTTGACCCGAAATCTTTTCGGTCCGGGCATTTCAGCAGTCTGAGCTGGGTTTTCGCCGCAGCCTTGGTGTTTCCTGCGGGCACCAGAACCATTCGGAGTCAACTTCCGAACAATCCTTTCAGTAATCCCTTTTATGTTGTTCCTTAGAGATTATTTCAAGATGAGGTCGGCGCGCCTCCCATGCCTGCCGCAGGGTCCTGTCGAGGCTGTGGTGGGTGATCGAGGAGCTTGTCCCTGACGGGCTGTGGGAGCGGATCTTCGGGCGGTTCGACGACGCGACGTGGATCTACCCCGGCCATGGAAAGGAGACCACGCTCGGGGCCGAGCGCCCGCACCTCGGAGAGGGGCGCGCCCCCGGCTGATGAGCCGGGTCAGGTGTGTGCCGACGACCGGCCCGGCTCCACCACGATGGTCGTCACGTTGGTGAAGTCGCCGCTGCCCACGACCGTCGATGCACTGGCCTACGCCGCGAACTGGTCACGATGGCGCCGAGACCTGCCACTACGCCGATACGGCCTTCGGCTCCCATGATCAGCGATCTACGACCGCAGTATTAGGGACAGTGGGCGGCCAGCGAAACTCGGCGGATGTGCCCAATAAGGGAACAGCCCCGGGTGTAAGCCCGGGGCTGTCCGTGCCGGCTCGCGGTGTGCCAATCACGAGGTCTCTCAGATGACTGGACCTGACGCGCGTCGTCAAGCTGACCGTACTCCTACTTCGCCGATTCGGCGGTGTCAACGGCAAGCAAAGCTGACCCCGACGTGCGACGCAACACTGACGCCGGTCCCCTCGCGTGGGACCGTCTAACACTCGCCGGTCGCGACGGTTCGGCGCATCGCAACTGAAAGCCCTCCGGCTCGCCGCAGCCACGAGGGGCCACCGTCGGTTTTGAGACGAATGAGACTTTTGTTCTGATTTCACATGTAGAGGAGAGCGCTGTGGGTTTGCGGACTTCAACTGCGTCCGCCGGATAGCGAGACGTCGATTATGTGGCGCTGGCCAAAGATGAACGCACCACCGTCGGGGAGATCTGTCAAACCCTGGGAATCTCCCGGGCGACGTACTACCGGTATATCGCAAGCGATATCGCAAGTATGTGGTGAGGATGTGCGGCTTGGTGGCTTCCCCGGTTCAGCTTGTCCCTGCCACCCTGGCCAGACGTGCGGCTTCAGAGATCGGACCATGCCAGGGCTCACCATGACCGGGCAACAGGAAGTTGGCCTTTACCTCGGCGATGCGGCTCAGCGACTTCATGGCCATGCGGCTGTCTTCCATGAATCCGCTTGCCAGCAGCTGGGGGCCGCGGCGCCCCGTGAGCAGGTTCCAGGTCACCAGCGCGTCCCCGCTAAAGCACACATCACGATCAGCCAGTACGAAGGCGACGCTGCCCTGTGTGTGGCCGGGAACGTGTAGGGCGGTGGGCCGCCCCGGGACGTCCAGGGTTTCGCCGTCGGTGACGGTCGTGTAGCTGGTGATCGCGTCCATCCGCAGTCCCCCTCCCGCAGCCAGCTCCCACAGCGTCGCGAGAGCCGTGGGGCGCCACAGATAGGGCAGGATGCCTCGCTCATTTTTGCGGTGCGTACGCCCGTCGGTCAGCTCGGCATCGCCGGCATGCAGCCGCACCGTGGCGTCATTGTGGGCGTGGAGACGCGCCGCGCTGCCAGCGTGGTCGGTGTGGACGTGGGTCAGCAGCACCGTATCAACGGCTGACAGACTAAGACCAAGTGATGTACAGGCAGTCACAATGCCGCCCCAGTGCTTGGGGAGCCCGCTGTCGATGAGGGTCAGCGCCATGCCCTCACGCACCAGGTAGCAATTGACTCGCCCGGAAGAGACACGGTAGACGTCGTGAGCCACCTCGCGTGTCTGCAGGTGTGCTGCCACGTGGTCCCCTCCGACGGCTGACTGCCATCCTTATCGAAGGCTGCCCAGGTCAAAAGAGCCACGGGGACATGCGTGCAGGCGGCAGCGCGATCTTGGATGACCTCGATGTGGAGACGACGGGGTCATGGAGCTATCGGACCTGGAACTGGGTGCGACGAGTGAAAAATCGACTGAATGTGGTTTACAAGTCATCCTCGCAGCCGACACGCAGCCATGTAGGTAACCCTGGACAGCAAACCGTTGCTTCTTCCCTTTAGGCTGTAGCAGCAGGCTGTTGAATACCTGTCTCAAAAAGGGTCGTTTTTGAGACAGTTGCAGGGTAGTCTTCCGTATTCTCACTACATTTCCCGCAAAGAACCGAATATGCGGGTACTACAAGGTCCTTGCCTCGAGCACTAGCTCCCGACTGCGCCCCAGCCGGCCATCTGATAGCAACCGGTCATCCCGCCGCCGATGGCGTGTTCCCTCTGCCCGGCCAGCCACCCACCGCATCGTCGAGCGTGGTTCGCGCGTCAAAGCGCGGTAGACCCAGGACAGCACAGCCTGATGCGCATCTAGTAGGCCATCTCAACCGAATCTGAATCACTGCAGGGTTGATCGTGCGCTGATTACGTCTATGGTTGTCCGGTGCCGACCCTGGACGAAGCCGAGGCGACCGTTTCCTTAGGCTGCGTCGGCCTCCGTGGCGGTCCTGGGTCGCGGCCTTTACCGACCTCGGGAGGCCTGCCTTACTCAATGAAGGGATCGTTCGATGGGTTGCCTGTTCGCAATATTCGCTGGGCTTTTCCCGCGGCTGGCGCTGTTCATCGTCTGGGTGGCCAAACCGGCACTAGTTTCCGCCGCCTTTACCACTTGGCTTGTTCCTCTGCTCGGCATCATTTTCTTGCCGTTCGCAACCCTGATGTATGTGATCCTGTTCATCCCCGGTTTAGGTCTGAGCGCGTGGGGGTGGTTTTGGGTCATCCTCGCCGGAGTATTCGATCTAGCCCACCTCGGCGCAGGCATTGCCCGCCGTCGCGAACTAATGGGACGCGCGTGACACCGGAGACGGCGTTGTCGGCGTCAGGAGAGGACAGTCTCCGCGCAGCGGAGGCGTACAAGGCTCTGCCCCGCGCCGGCTATAGGGCGCCAACGAGTTCGCAGGCAGGGACTACTGCAGCCCTCCCGGACGTCTGGTGATGCGTCGGTACAGCTGGACCTTTGGCACGTGGCCAAAGTCATACAATATTTCTTCTACGGCTTAAGATGAGGTTTGATCGTATCAGTTGCGCGAAAACTGTCTTCTCCTGATGTCCTGAGCTTGCTCCGTCTGCCCTTAGCGTCAGGGGACGGGGTATCTTTATCAGCCATCCGGGGACGCTGGCGGTTGCTTAAGAAACTTTGCCTTAATTCCTCGACCCTGATCTTCAACACCGCCAAGCGGCTGATTCACGGACGCAATGAGAGATAGTCACCGATAGAGCACCTTGCCCCCACAGTGGGAGCAGTACTCGGATGAGGCAGTTGCTATTTGCCTTCCGCAACTGTAGCAATGACGTTCTCTGTTGTCCGGAGTATTTGCTGAGCGTGGTACGCCACACACCGAACAGCACTTAGAAGTTACAGTCGAATATTCTTCACTGCAGCCGGGGCAATAACCGGGCCTTAGCGCACTCGGGGTATACGGACGATCGGTTCCCTGCTTGCCACATTGGGGACAAAATCTTGTGAAGCCTGACTTATTTCCACACTGGTCACAATATGTACGCCGTATCTCTACCATGGTGCATCGTAGCCAGCCTGTCAAAATCAGGCCTACTAACGGTTCTTCTCGTCAAGGCACGCTGCATTCCGTCGGTCTGAGACGATTCACCTTTCGACGACTCCTGTGCGCCGAGCGGGTTGTCTGTGGCGGCGCAGCGACCCTCTCAGCGACAGTGACGCACCAACGCCGCTGGAACCCGTACTGACTCCTCCGCGGCCGGCCGCTCCGCGTCTCGGGTGGTGGCGGTCGGGTGACCGTCGTCTTGGTGCAGACGGGAATCCGGCGGGCTATGCGCCGCCTGCTATGCGCCGCCTGCGGGGCGACCGGGTTTCTCGGCACGGGGGGTCTCGCGCTCACGAACCAGGTCGTCCCGTTGCGCGATGGCTGCGTCGGTCTCCCGACGGGACTGCTTCAGGCCGCGGCGTGCCGCGCGACCGCGGCGGGAGGTGCGCCGCGCACCGGCCAACAACAGGGTCAGACCGAGCAACGCGATCGCACCCACCACGATGCCGTAGAGGAAGAGCGTGCCCGTGGAGCCGGTGACGTGATAGCCGAACACCGCGAAACCGGACGTGAGCGCGTGGCCGCTGCCCGCGTTGGCGAGCACCCCGGCCACGCCCACCACCACAGCGGCGATCAAGAGGATGAGGCCGACGACGATAACCATGAGACGCCTCTAACCGGCACTGCACTTTCCTGCTATCGGATACAAACGCTACGCGTCTTTCTCAGCCCCGTAGTTCCCTCGGTCGCGTCCTAAACTCTCGAATCCGGGTCCCGTTTCGGCGAGCTTGATCGGCAGTTGGGTGACGACGGCTTCGACGAGTTCGGCCAGTTGGCGCGGAGGCTGGGCGCTCAGCTGCTCTGCTGTTCGCCTTCGGAGCCGTTCTCACCCGAGGCCCGGTCCTGCCCAGTCCCGCCGCTGACCGGCAGCTGCTGCTGCCCACCGCCGTGCTGCACCTCGATCCGCCGCGGCTGGGCGGCCTCCAACATCGGGATGGTCAGCAACAAGACCCCATTGTCGTAGGTGGCCTGCACGTTGTCGGTGTCCAGCGCATCGCCGACCTGCAGCTGGCGGGTGAAGCTGCCCTGGGGGCGCTCGGCCAGCAAGACGTGGTGCCCCTGCTCATACTCCGCGCCGCGCTCGGCGCGGATGGTCAGCATGTTGTGCTCGGTGGTGATCTCCACACTGCCCGGGTCCACCCCGGGCAGGTCCAAGGCGACGTGATAGCCGTCCTCGGCCTGCCAAATGTCCATCGGCATGGCCATCGGCGTCCGCGTGCCCGACATCAGCTGGCTGGTCAGGCGGTCCAAGCTCCGGAACGGATCCCCGAACGGGTCGAAACGCATCACACTCACCGCGACCTCCTCCACAGTCGGTTCTCGATCAGTCGTCGACTTCCAATCCGCAGCTGGCCGCTGCGCTCAGCCGGCCCTTCTGCCGCCCGCGCGATGCACGCCGATGACCAAACCGTGCAGCCAGCGCAGGGACTCCATGCAGGCCCCCGCAGCAGGACCAGACCGGCGGATGACGTCCACACTCAGTTGCGTGCCCACTACCGCAACGGCTATGCACGTCCCCGGCACCGCTACCGGGCTTTCCCCGACCAGGCGACAACGGTCACTGTCGCAGACCTCCGCCGCATGTCCACCCTGGTCGAGCTGTACGCCGCCGTGGTCCTGCTCCACCACCAGCACGGCCGCAGCACGTGATCAACAGGCAGACCGGGCCGCTACTGAGAATCGTTCAATGGTTCGGTTCATGGTGGCCTCGCGGCCAGGCCGCTCCCTGCCGGAGCCGTCAGGGTCCCGGGGAGGTGTAGTCGATGCGAGCCCAGACGATCTTGCGGTGCCCGTCGGTGTCCCAGCCGTGCGCGTCGCACATCTCGGCGACCATGCGCAGCCCGAGGCCCCCTTGCTCTGGATCGCGGCCGATGGCAGGGCTGGGCGGCCGGTCGGCCGCGGCGTCGCTGACCTCGAGCAGCCAGCCGGTGTCGGTGCTGGACACGGTGACCCCGACCGGCCAGCAGCCGTGCCGCAGCGCGTTCGACGTCAGCTCCTGGTAGGACAGCAACAAGCGCTCGACCGCGCCCTCGTCGGCACCGGGCGGACGCGCGCCGTCGTGCAGAGCCGCGGACAACCGCCGCCGGTCGGCGGTCAGGTCTCCCAGGCCGGCCGGACCCCAGCGCCCGATCGCGAGAGCGCTCCCTGACTCCGGCCGTGGCCGTTGCTCCCACGTCGACGGGCTCACGCCGGTGCCTTGAGATCCCCCGATCGGCGATCCGGCGCGCGGACGCACTCCGTCGGCTCGGACCCCGTCCTCCGCGACGCCTCCGGTGCTCACCTGCGGAGACCGCGTCGCTGGGCGGCTGGCCGAGCGGCGGGGTGCTTGCTGAACGAGTCCATGACCTACCACGATCCACTCGGGATCGGCATGGACCGCTGAACGCGCATCGCGACAGCCCACGGGGATGACGTCACCGGCGTGGCGCGAGCGCGGGCCGGAACGAGAACCGGCGGACAACTGCCTCGGCCGCCGTGGCCGGCCGCAACGCTCAACGCCAAACGCGCTGAGGTGACAGGACCGCCCTGTGGTTGCTCACCCTACTCTTGTCGGAGTTGGGCTCCCGCTGCCCCAGGTGGGCGGCTGTGCTGTGCTTGTTCCTGCCCGCGGGCGCGCCATGGAGCGGAAGCGGGTCAGGCCCCGCGCGTGGAGAGCCCCGCCCGTGGGGCCGCTCCGTGTCGGGGGGGACTACCTGAGTGGGCGCCACCGTGCCACGGTGGGCTGTGAGCACTGAGGGCGACGACGGTCTGCGCCCGTGGGGACAGCCCTCCGCGCAGGACACCGGCACGACGGTTGCTCTGGACGCGCTGGCTCGGCGACTGGCCGAGGCCGCCCGCAGCCTCCAGAGGCAGACCTCTCCGCAGCAGGTGATGGACGGCGTCGTGCACCTGGCACGCGAGATGGTGCCCGGCGCCGACGAGGCGACGATCACCATGGTCCGCAAGGATCGCCACTGTTATTCGGCGGCGGCCACCAGCGCGTTGGCCAGCGACTTCGACGTCCTGCAGGACCAGACCGGGCAGGGTCCGTGCCTGGACGCCATCTGGCAGCAGGAGACCGTTCGGGTGAACGACCTGGCCAGTGATCCGCGCTGGCCGGTCCTCGGCCCTCGGGCCGCGGAACGGGGAGTGGGCAGCATGCTGTGCCTCCAACTGTTCGTAGTTCGGGACACACTGGGCGCGCTGGACCTGCTGGCCCGTGCGGCGTCGGCCTTCACCGACGAGTCCGAGCACGTCGGCCTGCTGCTCGCCAGCCACGCCGCCATCGCGGCAGCGGACGCCCATCACTTCGAGCACGTGACCAGCGCCCTGGTGAATCGGGACGTCATCGGCCAGGCCAAGGGCATCTTGATGGAGCGGTTCAAGATCACCTCGGACCAGGCGTTCGCCGTGCTGGCCAAGGTCAGCCAGGACACCAACCGCAAGCTGTCCGCGGTCGCCGAGGACCTCGCCCGCACGGGCATGTGGACCCCTGGCTCGCGCGCCGGTCAAGATCGCCAGGACACGCCCTAGTCTAGGAGCCCCGGTCCGGGTTGCCGTAGATGAGGCGTCGAGCCCACACAGTCACTCGCATGACTACCCGGTTCCAATCGGACGGCACCGGCTCGAGCAGGCGGTCGGTCTCGATGTTCACGCGCGTGATGAGGCGGTCGTCCCGCAGCACCGGTATCCAGCGGGTCCTGCGCGCTGCTCGCCCGTGCGTCGTCTGCAACCTGTTGTGCGTGCGCCGGTGCGCTCGAGGCGTCGAGCAGGCGGCGACCGGCGGCGAAGGCCCACCCTTCTGGCACCCGGTCAGCCTGCCGACGCGGCGGCGGCCAACCGGCGCGTCCGGTCAGCGGATGGTAACGAGGATGTGGACGGGCGGAGCCGGGCTGTGCGTCGTGCAATGACCATCAAGGTCGTTCCCGTTCGGGAGGGACGCCGGAACGCGCCTCCTGCCGTTGATCACGCCGACACGGTGCCGACGGTGGTGGGAATCTCGGTGTGCCGGGTGTGAAACGGAGCCGTCGTCACCGGCGGCGACGCGACTGAGCATGCGCCGGCGGACGTAAGGGTCGACAGGGCGCTGAATCGGGCCCGAAAGCGTCAACGGGCCAGCCGGCCGCCCTCAGAGTCCCAGATCGCCAACTGAGCCGAGTCTGCGCGGGTTGGGTGGCGCCGCGGCCCCCGGGCCGGTACCGATCGACGGCCGGCATGCGGACGGCTGGTGGGCGGCGCCGTCGCTTTCCGGGGACGGCGGGTCGTCCGGATAGTGGTCACGGGCGAGTAGCCCGAGTGCGCGCGCGAGTGTGTAGCCGTCGAGCCTCGGGATGGGCGCAGCTCGGAACGGAGTCGATGGCTGCCGATGCCTGGGTGGGCCCCATGAGGGACCGCCGATCCCCCTCCGCCAGCGAAGGGACTTCGACGCCGAGGTGGCGTCGGCCCCGACACTACGCGCCTCGGCCGCTACCCGATGGCAGCTGCGCCCGAGGAAGCGCTGCCGTCGAGAAGACTGATGGGCTGGCCGATAGGCACACCTTCCGTGGCTGAGTTGACCGCCGGTCACAGTGCCGGGCGTAGCGTCAATCTGTCGGTCCCTCGTCGTCCACTGCCTTCCATGGCAGCGCCGGGAACGACGTACCACTATCCCGCCGCTCTGCGGTGGAGTCAGGCCGTTTCCGCCATGACCTCCTCCACGTTCGTGATTCCGAGCACGACCTCTGCCGACGTCCGAGACCTCGAGCAAGCATCCTTGCTCGACGACGCCGCGGAGGGCATGAACGAGGAGACGTGCGGCGTGTGCCCGCACCCGCATGCGGACCATGACGCGATCGGAGCGCGGTTCTGCTCGGCGACGCGCAACGGCGCCATAGCCAGGGGTTGCGTCTGCCAGGCCTGACCGCGCTCGGGCCCCTACAGCGGTCGCCAAGGATGGGAACGCTTTCCTGCGGGTCGCAGGTTCGCCGAACCCGGTACCTCTTACGAAAAGGATTGTTGGTAGGTGGACCTGGGCTCATCTCGGTCCTGGCGCTTCTGGCGCCTGACCTGGGCTTCCTCGGCAGGCTTGGTCTGCCCTGCCGCACCGGCGCCATTCCGGCGTCAACTTCCGAGCAATCCTTTTAGTAGGAGCGGTCAGGGGCCGCCTTGGATGTCTCCGGAACGGCCCCTGAGCGTGTTCTGTCCGGCTGACAGGATCTGCACCTGCGAGCCTTGTCCCAGACGTTCGAAGGTGTGCCACCGCTCGACGTGCACCAGCCGCTCCTCGACACCCTCGAGCTCGCCCCGGACCATGAGGGACCCGACGTATCCGATCGTGAGCACGGGCCTGCGCCGGAAGATCTCCTCGGGAAGTGCCTCGAGCCAGCGCCGCAGCGTGACCTCCTGTCGCGCCTGGCTCAGTGCCGGGATCGCGAGCTCGACCAGCGTGGCCGCCCATTCGAAGTCCTCCGCGGCCAGCGCGTGCTCGATCGCCTCGGACCGGTTGCCGTTCTCCTCGTGCCAGCGGCTCGCCCGCAGGTGCAGTCCGCGGACGTGCTCCGGGCGCTCCTCCTGAAGCCGCGTGCGGAGCACGTCCGCGAAGAGGTGGTGGTAGCGGTACCACCGGCGGCGGTCGTCCAGCGGGAACAGGAACAGGTTGGCCCGGTCGAGGGTCTCGAGCATGGCCCTGCCGCCGTCCTGCCCGGTGACGGCATCGCACAACCCGCCGGTCAGCCGGCCGAGGATGGAGGTCTGCAACAGGAAGCTCCGGACGTCCCCGGACTGCCGCTGCAGGACCTCCTCCACCAGATAGTCGACGATGTAGCGGTCGTCCCCAGCGAAACCCGCGATGAATTCCGCGACGTCGGCGCGGCCCTGCATGGACAGGGCCGCCAGCTGCAGCGCGGCGATCCACCCTTCCGTGCGTCCCTCCAGGGTCGCGACGTCGGTCGGCGTCAGGAGCAGCCCCACCTGCTCGAGATACGCCGCGGCCTCGGCGGCCGTGAAGCGCAGATCGGCGACCCGGACCTCCACGAGATCCCCGCGGGCCCGCAGCCGGGCCAGCGGCAGGGGCGGGTCGGCGCGTGTGGCGAGAACGAGGTGCACCCGCAATGGCAGGTGCTCCAGCAGGAACGTCATCCCGTCCTGGACGTCGCGGGCCTCGATGAGGTGGTAGTCGTCGAGCACCAGGACGACGTCGTCCGCGACACCGGAGAGGTCGTTGAGCAGGCTGGACAGAACCGCTTCCGTCGACGACTGGGCCGACTGGAGGAGAGCGAGCGCGCCTGCCCCGACCGCGGGCTCCGCCGTCTGCAGCGCGGTGGCGACGTACGTCCAGAACAGCGCCGGATCGTTGTCGCGCTGATCGACNGAGAGCCACGCCACGGACCGTCCCTCGGCCGGAACGGTGGACAGCCACTCCGTGAGCAGTGTCGTTTTCCCGAACCCAGCCGGAGCCGAGACCAGCGTCAGCGCCGACTCCGTGCCACGGCTCAGGCGCTCGCTCAGCCTCGGACGCGGCACGAGGCTGCGTCGTCCGGCGGGGACGTGGAGCTTGGTCTCGAGCAGAGGACCTGCCATGACCACCTCGTCGGAGAGGACCGGCTCGTGCCGCCGATCACGGACTCGCTGCCGGCGACACGACGGTGGGCTCCGGGGAGGCATCGTGTCAGCCGGGGCTGCTCGGTGTCGATGGCCCCCGCGATCCGCAACGGCCCACCGGTCCCCGGGCACCGCCCGCCCAGGATGGCGGCGGGTCCGGTGTGTGATGTCCCTCTACGGCGCCTGCCCGACGAGCGAAGCGCCCGCGCCCTCGGCTCTCTGCCCGCCGAGCATGGCGGGCGTCGACGCCGTGCGTGCGGTGATCCCGTCGAGGACCCGCCGGAGGCCCCACAGGTATTGCTCGGTGGAGATGAAGTCCGCCATGGTGTCTGCTGCCGCCGCGCTCCGGGGGAAATGGTCGACCGGTGTCGCGGAGTAGGCGACCTGCCGGGCGGCGACCCGGTCCGACTCCGGCGGCAGCGGACCGGCCTGGTGGACGTCGGCCACTTCGAGGGCGATCGAGCCGAACACGTAGACGATCAGCAGGTAGGACGCCCGCGCGGCCTCGGTGCGGTCAAGTCCCGCGTCGCCGAGCAGTTCCAGGAGCCGTTCGTTCAGCGCGAGTGCGTGAGGGCCGTCCATGGGCCCGCCGTTCATGAGGCTGACCGCGCCGGGGTGAGCTGACAGATGTGTTCGCAGGTCCAGGGCGAGTGCCTCGACTCGCTCGGGCCACGGCCTGCTGCGGTCGGCGAAGACGTCGTGGTCGACCTCGCCAAGCAGCCGCTCGACCAGGGCCTTGATCACGGCGGCCTTGTCCGGGAAGTAGGTGTAGACCGCGTTCGGGGCCACGCCGACCTTCGCCGCGATTCCGCGGATCGAGGCCGCGTTCGCGCCGCCGTCGTCGAGCAGGCACAGCGCGGCGTCGAGGATCTCGTCCTCGGTGAGGGCCCGCCGGGGTCCAGGACGCCGTCGCCTGACCGGTTCTGCTGTCGTCCCGACCGTCTCCATTGACGTCACCCCGCTGAGGGTAGAGGGTTCCTGTACGTCGTACAAATTCTGTACGTCGTCCAGGGTGGAGACGCGATAACAACCGCAATCACGGTCCACGATCACCGCCGGACGACCGGGGGGCTGTTCGTGGCGGGCGCGCTCGCGTTCGCCGGCGCGGCCACGGCGCTCTCCTCGACGTTCGACTGGCCGGACATCCTGCGCGAGCCCACTGATGTGGTGCCCACCCACTGACCCCGTCCGACCACGACACGAAAGGTTCCGATGTCCACCACGAAGCTCGAACCCCTCAGAGGCCCGCCTGCCCCGGACACCGGCGGACAGACGATGAAGGCCGTTGTTCAGGACCGCTACAGCCCCGCGCCCGAGGACCTCTTCCGGGTCGCACGGATCGACAGGCCCACCATCGGGGACGGCGAGGTCCTGGTACGGGTGCACGCCGCCAGCGTGGACCGGGGCACCTGGCACATCATGGCCGGCCTCCCCTATCCCCTCCGGCTCGCCGGATTCGGCGTCCGCCGGCCCAAGTACGCCAACCCCGGCCGATGTCTCGCCGGAACGGTCGAAGCCGTCGACGCCGGCGTGACCGGCTTCGCGCCGGACGACGCGGTCTACGGCACCTGCAACGGCTCGTTCGCCGAGTACGTGACCGCCCGCGCGGACCAGCTGGCCCCCAAGCCGGCCAACCTCACCTTCGAGCAGGCGGCCGCCGCCCCCATCTCCGCCGTCACCGCCCTGCAGGGTCTCCGTGACCGCGGCCGGGTGGAGCCCGGGCACAAGGTGCTGATCGTCGGCGCCTCCGGCGGCGTCGGCACCTTCGCCGTGCAGATCGCCAAGGCGTTCGGCGCGGAAGTTACCGGCGTGTGCAGCACCGGCAAGGTGGACGTGGTCCGCTCCCTCGGCGCGGACCACGTCCTCGACTACACGGACGACGACATCGACGGTCGGCGCTACGACGTCGTCCTCGACACCGGCGGTCACCGCTCGTTGCGCAGGCTTCGCCGCAGCCTGACCCCGCGGGGGACGCTGGTCATCGTCGGCTCGGAGACCGGCGGGCGGTGGCTCGGGGGCTTCGACCGGACCATTCGCGCCCTGCTGCTGTCCCCGTTCGTCGGCCAGAAGCTGGCCCCGCTCGCCAGCTCCGAGAACGCCGCCGACCTGATCGTCCTCACCGAGCTCATCGAGTCCGGCCAGGTCAGGTCGGTCGTGGACCGGAGCTATCCGCTCGAGGAAGCGGCCGCCGCCATCCGACACCTGCTGGACGGGAAGGCCCGAGGCAAGGTCGTCGTCTCCGTCTCCCCCAGCGGCATGCAGACATCATCCACAGGGAGCACGCCATGACCGATCCGCGCACGCCCTATCCGGTCCGCGTCGACGCGGCCCTCGACCCGTCGCTGTCCCGCGGGTTGTGGCTCGTCAAATGGCTGCTGCTGATCCCCCACCTCGTCGTGCTGTTCTTCCTGTGGGTGGCCTTCCTCGTCGTCGGCGTGATCGCCTTCTTCGCGATCCTGTTCACCGGGCGATATCCGCGGTCGCTGTTCGACTTCAACGTCGGCGTCCTGCGCTGGTCCTGGCGGGTGCACTACTACGGCTACTGGGCCCTGGGCACCGACCACTATCCACCGTTCGCCCTCGCGGAGGTACCGGACTACCCCGCACACCTGGACGTGCCCTATCCCGAACGACTGTCCCGAGGCCTGATCTTCGTGAAGTGGTTCCTGGCCATTCCGCACTACCTCGTGCTGGCCGTGTTCGTCGGCGGCGGCCTGTGGCTGGGCACCCATGCCGGCGACACCAACGACGCCTGGGACAACGGCGCGACCGCCGGCTGGAGCCTCGTCGGCCTGCTCGTGCTCGTCGCCGCGATCGTGCTGCTGTTCACCGGCCGCTACCCGAAGCCGCTCTACGACTTCGTGATGGGCATGGACCGGTGGGCGCTACGGGTGGCCGCCTACACCGCGCTGATGACCGACCGGTATCCACCGTTCCGGCTCGACCAGGGCGGCACCGACCCGGGGTGGGTCCCCGCCGGCCCCATCCCACCCGCGCCCTCAGGGGAACCGACCGCAGGGCCGCCGACCCCGGTGACCGCCGGACGGTGAGCCCCTGGCCGCCCCAGGGATGACCCAGGCCCCGGGGCGGCCAGGACCACCCGACGCCGTCCATGGCGGCCGGGACGTCTGATCCGACGAAGGGGCAGCAGCACATTCCCCGGCTCGACGTGCTGGTCAACAATGTCGGCGGCTACCGGAACGGCCGGCACGTCACCGCCGACGGGCTCGAACGCACCTTCGCCCTCAAACCACCTCGCATTGTTCCTGCTGACCGACCTGCTGCTGGACCGGCTGAGGGACAGCGCACCGGCGCGCGTGGTCACCGTCTCCTCCTCCGCGCGCACCGGGAGCGCACCACCGGCACACGCTGACGGAGCTGCCGCACCCCCGGTGCCCTGCACACCGAGGTTCACCCGTCGAAAAAGGCCGCAGTGCGGGCCGCCCGCAAGGGGCTCGGAGCCTGACCTGGTTCTGGCATCCCGAGCCGCTGCTCCTCGACTGCACGGCCTCAATCGCTGCCGAACGCGCCACCCACCACTGAACCCGCTCCCGACCAGCGGTCGACCGACGAACGCCGGGGCTCGCGCACTACCGTGCGCCCATCTGGAATGGAGACCCTCGGCATGCTGTCCCTCGTGCCGTTCATCCTGTGTGCCACGCTCGGTGCCTACCTCCTGACCCGCGCGATCCGGTCCATACACACTGACGCCGCCCGGCCACCGACCGCGGTCACCCCACCCGTCGCCGCGACCGCTCGGCAGCGGCGCCGGGCCGCCCGGAACGCCACCGACCCCAACGACGCTGCCCGGCTGTCAGGAAGCTGGGGTTGAACCGAGCCTGCAAGGGTGCTCCGAAGATTTCGGGTTGGGCGCTCAGGGCGGGGAATCCCACAACGCAGGCCTTCCGCGCCACGCGGCCGGAGCCCGCTCGAACCGCGATTCAAACGTTGACCCCCAAACCGTCTCACCACTTCTCGGCGATTGTTCGCCAACGCTGGTCCGGGCGACCGACGAGCGGCGTGGCGTTGCTGCCAAATGGACCTGAGCACCTCCAGCAGGCGCAGGCCACGATCGGCGTGCTCGGCGACGACGAGTACGGACGGTTGATCAGGGACGGCCTGATGCAGGTGGCCGAGCGACTGTACTGAGGCGTCCTCTCAGCACCGAAGAAGCAGATGCAACCACCGCTCTCACTGTTGGCCCACGGCCTTCTCCGCAGTTCACAGCCACGTGCATAGGCATCTCCGAAGTCGGCGGCAAGTCACCCGCCGACCCTGTCAGCCACCTGACGGGACAGAACACTTAGGCAAGGGTCAGGGGCGGCACCTGCGTGATCCTGCCTCACGGTCTGCGCGCGGGAATATGCTGGCGCTGCGGTCATCCGGGTCCTGAGCCGAGACCAAGGTCGGCGGTGGGGCGCTCCATCGCGCGTCGAAGGTCGGCGCCGAAGCGGGTGGCGGGGCCACCGTCGACGACGTTGTGGTCGATGCTCACCGTGAGGTCCAGCACGTCGCGCACAGCGATCTCGCTGCCGACGACACGTGGGCGTCTGCTCCACCCGCCCACGACGACCAGCAGCGAGGCCAGGGTCGGTGGGGCGATGGCGAAGCCCCCGCCGGCGGCAAACATCCCGACCGCGGTCAACTGCACGGTGCCGGTCAGCCGGTGCGCGCGCACCGAGCGCCTCATCACGGCATACATCACGGGGAACAGCCCAGGGATGTGGCCGGCCAGCGGGGCAAGCCGCTGCAGCGCGCGCCCGGTTCCGGTGGAGGTCAGGTCGGCCTTGACGCCGCGCAACTCGGTGCTGATGTCGGCGACGCCGCGTATGTCGGCGTCTCGGACGACGTGGACAAGCCCGAACGGGCCCTGCTCGGTCGGCACCTCGACAATGGTTTGCACGTCGACATGGCGGTGTCGGACCAGCTGGCCGCGCCAGTTCCGGTAGGCGTGCACCTCCGGATGTACCGCGGCGGTCCGGGCAACCGCGGCGATGACGAATGCGGTCGTCGACAGCGGCGGATCGTGGTCGGCGAGCTGGCGCCGGGCCTCGGTGATGTCGACATCGAGCAGGCCGTGCATGGGGACGATGCGGCGACCAGCGCGGACCGCGGCAGTGACCGCTCGTCGGCTGGACGGAAACGGCAGCACCTCAAGGCCACGGGGACGACCGACGCCGCGCACGGAGCCAGCCTGCCGCATGCGCTGGATCGGGCACGACCGGCGGCGCCTGCCGTTCTCCGGGTGCACCGGGCCCCGCGGCGGAGCGGAGCTCATCCGCCGGTCGGGACGCCGCCCGTGGATCGACTTTCAGCGGCGGCTGCCGGGGCGGACGCCGTCGCTGGCATGGCGCGGAGCAGACGGACGAGCAGCCAGCTGCCGACGCCGCCGAGGATCCCGAAGCCGGCGATCGGGCCCACGACTTGAGCGGCGGTGAACGAAATCCCCCGCCGCCGCCTGCAGCGCGGTGCTCAGCGTGTCGTGGGCAGGAGCAGCACGATGGTGACCAGCAGCGGGGCGCCAGCAGGTAGCCGAGCGGGTTGCGGCGCACCAGGAGGCCGGCGAGCGCCGCGGCCGGCGTGATGACGGCGAGGTCGCGGCACCACGAACGTGGCGGCGATCAGCCTCGACATACGCCCTGAATGCGCAGGTGACATGAGCAGTGCGGCCTCGGCAGTCAAAGCCTCAGGTGAGCGTTAGATCCACCCATGCCGACGTGCGACGTCCACCGCCACGTGCCGGTTCGGGGCGCCGAGCTTGGCTGCGGCCGCCGAGAGGTGGTTGCGGACCGTGCCGGGTGAGAGGTGTGCCCGGGCGGCGATCTCCTCGACCGGAGCGCCGCCTGCGGCGAATTCCAGTACGTCGGCCTCCCGGGGGGTCAGCGGGCTGTCGCCGGCGCTGATGGCCTCGGCGGCCAGCTCGGGGTCGACGTAGCGGCCCCCGCGGCGGCGTCGGAGACGCCCTGCACCTGCTCGCGCACGGCGCTGCTGACCGACTCGATCTGCTGGCGGGTGACGCCGGTCAGCGTGTTGGCGACCTCGGCCAGGGAGCGGGCGTACTCGTGGTTGAGGTCCACGACCCGCTTGAGGACGGCGAACTGCCGCTCGACGCCGTTGGTGGCGTCGAACTGCGGAAAGGTGGTGAGGGGCGGGAAGGCCCGGAACTGGTCGGTGACGGTGCTCACGCCGCTCTTCCAGCTCTGCAGCGTGCTGGTGAGCTGGTTCTCGGCCCGGCGGGGAGTGTCGGCGTAGGGGATCGGGACAGTCACGTGGTGCTCCAGACGTCGTCGCTTGCAGATACCTCGTTAACTATACCACGCAACTTGCGTCACATAGTTAGCGCTCCCGTCGTCGTCCCCGGCAACCTCACAGGGGAAACCGGCCCATCCCGGTGCCGATCTGGACGAGGACGCACCCGGCCCGCGTGCCGCCCCCTCGGTTCCGACGGCGTGGCTGTGGTGGAAGGCCGGCGCCGCGGCCGGTGTCGGTCAGCTAGCGCACCGTGCCCTCGGGGTCGGCGGTGCGGATGAGGATGCACACCAGCCGATGCCCAAGCAGCTGCGGCACAGCGTGCGG
>C688J18823_10001047_pt1 | contig 16845 bp, 16 predicted proteins | sample HopSoiMetagenom1_FD_18823 | JGI IMG/M metagenome (IMG submission 18823) | reverse complement strand
GCGGCGCCGACGCAGTCGCCGCGGTCGTAGAGCACGAGCCGCTCAGCGCCCGTGACGCCATGGCGCCCGAGCCGCCGCTGCACCTCGGTCGCGAACTCCCGCACCGTCTCTCGCGTCGCGAATGGCGGCGGCGAGCCGAGCACGAGCGGGATCGCGCCAGGCAGGTGGCCGCGCTGGTGCGCGTTCGGCCCACGTACGTCGGCGAGCAGCAGATCCTCTTCGCCGAGGCGTTCCTGCACCCACGCCGCGTCGACCAGCGGCGGCAGGCTCATGCGAGCGCGGCGACGACTTCGCGTTCGGCCGCCACCGCGGGCCGCGCGGAGAGACGCTCGAACCACTCCGCGGCCGCAGCCGGCAGCTCGACGCCGAAGCGCTCGACCGCGCGCACGATCCACGGGACGTAGGCGATGTCGGCGAGGCCGTAGGCGCGGCCGGTCAGGTACGGCTGGGCCTCGAGGGCGCGGTCGAGGACGACGAGGCGCTGCTCGAGCTCGGCGGTGCCGTCACCGCGGCGCGCCGCGTAGTAGGCCGAGCCGAGCCGGTCGTCGAAGCGCTGCAGCCACAGGCGCCCGAGCGCTCGCTCCGCCGGGTCGACCGGCCACAGGGCGGGCTCGGGGAAGCGCTCCTCGACGTACTCCATGATCACCTCGGACTCCGGCAGTACGAGGCCCTCGTCCTCCTCGTAGACGGGCACGCGCCCGGTCGCGTTCTTCTCGTAGATCCACGCCGGCCGGTCGTCGAGGTCGACCTCGACAGCGTCGTAGGCGATCCCCTTCTCGGCGAGCACGATCCGCGCGCGAGCGGCGTACGGGCAGCGTTCGGCGGTGTAGAGCGTCGGCACGGTTCGAGCCTACCCGCGCCCCACGCCCTCGAGCCCCAGCACCCCCGCGAGCTGCTGCAGGAGCTCGTCGGCGGGCGGCAGCTCATCAGGCGTCGAGGCCGTTCGCGCGACGGCGCGCACCTGCGCCGGCTCGGCGCCCGTCAGTCTCGACACGACCGTGGGGTTCGCGCCGAGCGCGACGACGTTGCCCGGCGGCAGCGGCCCGAAGTGCTCCGGCACCGACTGGTACTCGTCGACCACGCTGCCGCGCTCGTAGAGCACGTAGCGAACGACCACGCCGTCGTCGACGCTGAGCGCGCAGACCACCGCGGCGGTGGCGTTCGAGAGCTCCGAGGCCAGCCGCTCGCGCGCCTTGCGGTCCCGGTCGACGAGCTCGGCGTAGACGGCGACCCAGCCATTGCGCGGCCCTTCGACGCGCCCGCCGGAACCGCCGAGCCGCGCCAGGTACTTGTCGACGTGCGCCTGGACGTCGTCGAGGTGGTCGCTCTGGACGTGCAGCGACGCGTACGACTCGCCGCTGGCGCCGTGCTGCTCCAGCCGGTCGATTGGCACCAGCAACCGTCGCGTCCACTCGGTAAAGCCGAGCCGCCGCCAGACTTCACGCCCGACCTCGTTGTCGGTCGCGACGTCGAGGGTCAGGTGGTCGATGCCGGCCTCGCGCGCGCGGGCTGCGAACTCCCGCATCAGCGCCGTCGTCACTCCCTGGCGACGGCGCTCGGGGACGACGTAGACGATGTTCACGTGCGCGTAGCCCTGGGCGTTGAACTCGCCGAACGCGAACCCGACCGGCATGTCCTCGTCCTCGGCCAGCAGCACGAGCTTCCCCTCGAACAGCTGCGGCGAGACCTCGGGCGGCCGCCACGGCCGCGTCCAGTTCTCGGCCCAGAGCTCGCGCGTGAAGTCGAGCAGGGTCTGCTCGTCGGCGGCGGTTGCTTCGCGAACGTTCATGCGGCGGCCGCCACCCTAGCTCCCGTCAGCAGGTAGTGGGCGGACAGGTTCTGGAACGGCTCGAAGCGCTCGCGCGCCGCTCGCAAGTCGCCCGCGCCCGGGTAGAACGAGGCCACAGCCTTCTCGAGCGCGATGTCGCCAACGGGCCAGGCGCGCGGTCGCGCGAGGTGCCGCGCGAGGAACCATTCGGCCGTCCACTCGCCGATCCCGCGGATCGAGACGAGCCGCTCCTTCACCTCCTCGTCCGACAGCCCAGCGAGCTCGTGCAGGTCGACCGGCTCCTGCGCGAGCCCGAGCACGTACTCGGCCTTGCGCCCCGAGAAGCCGAGCGCCGTCAGCTCGTCGTGCGTGGCGTCGCGCAGCCGCTCGGCGGTCGGAAACGAGTAGGCGTGGCCGACCTGCCGGCCGAAGCGCTCGATCAGACGGTTCCTGATCGCGAAGGCCGCGAAGAGCGAGACCTGCTGCGCGGTGATCGAGGTGACGAGCGTCTCGAAGGGATCCGGCGCGAGCGGCGGCCTGAACCCGGCGAGCTCCTCGGTCAGCCGGGCCAGCACCGGGTCGTCGCGCGCCCAGGCGTAGAAGGCGTCGAGATCGAACGGCGCGCCGAGCAGCGTCAGCACGACCGGCCGCGTCTCGTCGTCGAGCGGCTCGACCTCGGCCCCACCCGGCGCCGGTTCGATCCGCACCTCCCGCGCGCCGACGACGCGGTGCAGCGCGCCGTCGGCCCAGAGGTTGGCGAGGTCCGGCCCGAAGGCGCGAAAGCGTTCGGTCGAGACCTCGAAGTCGAACGGCTCCGGGAAACGGAGCCGGCTCACGCGAGCGCGCGAAAGTCCGTCAGCGGCTCGAACGCGACACCGCGCTCGTCCAGGTAGCGCGCGAGGCTGCCGGTCGCGTAGACCCGGTCGGCGGCGAGCGCGGCGCAGTAGTCCGAGTGCCCGTCGCCGGCGTAGGTCACCGCGCCTGCGGGCAGGTCGGCGCGCTTGCATGGCTCGCCGCAGGCCTTGCAGGTCTCGGCCACGCGGTAGTGGACGCGCCAGCCGTCGGGCCGCGCATCCACCCGGTTCGCGCGCAGCTCGACCGCGTCGAGCACGCCCTCGCGCTCGAGCAGCGGCTCGATCAGCTCGTGGAAGCCGGACGAGACGATCAGTGGCCGCCGCCTGCGCGCGAGGTCCGCGAAGCCCGGCCGCACGCGCGCGCGCTCGAGCACGTGCGCGACGACCTCGTCGAGCGGCGCGGTCACCGCCGCGAACTCGGCGGAGATCACCTCGTTCAACGTCATCCGGCCGGCCTCGAGCTCGGCCTCGGCGCGCTCGTAGATGCCGGAATCGCCAAAGCGCTCGAGCACGATGTCGAGCGTGTCGCGTTCTGTGACCGTGCCGTCCCAGTCGAGCACCAGCTGCACGCGGCAACCGTAGCGGCCCGTCTCAGCGGCCCCGCAGGACCTCCGCGACGGCCTCGAGGCTCGCCCGGCCGGAGCCGTAGGCGGCGACGTAGCCGCGGACTCCGTCGGGCCGCCACTGCGGCACGCCCGTCTCGACGACCACGGCCTCCCGCTGGACGAGCGCGCGCTGCCACTCGTACAGATGCGCGTCGCGGACGACGAAGACCATCGGGCGGTTCGCGTGGAGCGCAGGCACCGACTCGCCCTCGCCGACGCGGACGCTCTCGACGCCCATCACGGCACCGAGGCCGTACGGCGCCGGCCCTGCCGGGATCGTCGGCTCGGGGCGCAGGTCGACGACGACGGCGTCCTCGCCGACGACGGGATCGCCCTCCACGCGAAGCGCCCGCCGCGCTGCCTCGGCGCCCGCTGCGCGATCCGGGTGCGGCTGCGGCGCGGATGCCCATCTGCCGAGCGCGGCGACGCGACCCGCGGCGTCGCGCAGCTGCTCCTCCGAGAGCTGCCCTGACCGGATCCCGGCGACCACGGCGTCTAGTGCAGCCTCGACCTGGGCCGGCGGAACATCCGCCCCGAGGCAGAGCGCATCCGCGCCGGCGGCGAGCGCACGCACGGCAGATGCCGCGATCCCGCCGGGGATGCCCGCACCCTGCATCTCGAGCGCGTCGGTCAGCACGACCCCGTCGAACCCGAGCTCGGAGCGCAGCAGCCCGATCAGCTTCGGCGAGAGCGTCGCCGGAACGTCGTCGACCCCCGGGAAACGGACGTGGGCGGTCATCACGAGGCGCGTATCGGCAGCGACGGCGGCCTCGAACGGTGGCAGCGCTCGAACGCGCAACGTCTCGAGGTCGGTGTCCGCGACGGGGCACTCGAGGTGCGAGTCGCCCGTCGTCTCGCCGTGGCCGGGGAAATGCTTCGCGCACGCGGCGACGCCAACGCTCTGCAGGCCGTCGACGAAGGCCGCGACGTGGCGCGCGACGAGCTGCGGGTCGGAGCCGAACGAGCGCACACCGACGATCGCGGTCGCCGGGTCGACGAGCACATCCGCCACCGGCGCGAGGTTCAGGTTCAGGCCGACTGCGGCCAGCTCGCCGCCGATCGCCGCTGCGACGCGCCGCGTGAGCTCGACGTCGTCGATCGCGCCGAGGGCGAGGTTGCCCGGGAACGAGCTGCCGGTCGTTGACTCGAGCCGCGTCACGTCGCCGCCCTCCTCGTCGACGGCGATCAGCACTTCCGGCTGCTCGGCGCGCAGCGACGCCGTGAGCGCCGCGAGCTGCTCGGGACCCCGGATATTCCGCGAGAACACGACGACGCCGCCGAGCCCCTGGGTCAGCAGTCCTTTCACCCAGTCCGGGACGGTCTCGCCGTAGAAGCCGGGGAAGAGGCAGGCCGCCGCCGCGCGGGCGAGCCCGCCTTCGCTCATCCGCGGACCGCGCCGGCCGTGAGCCCGAACGCGATCTTGCGCTGCACGATCAGGAAGAAGACGACCACCGGGACCGCGATCAGCGTCGAGCCGGCCATCAGGCCGCCCCAGTCCGTGTTGCGGCTCGTGCCCGTGAAGTACGAGAGCCAGACGGTCGCCGTCTGCTTCGACTGGTCGTTGAGCAGGACGCGGGCGAAGATGTACTCGTTCCAGGTGGTGATGAAGGCGAAGATCGACGTCGCCACCAGGCCAGGCGCGACGAGCGGCAGCAGGATGCGCACGAACGAGCCGACGCGGCTCGACCCGTCGACCATCGCCGCCTCCTCGAGCTCCTTCGGGATGCCGAGCAGGAAGCCGCGCAGCATCCACACGGAGAACGGCAGCACGAAGGTCATGTAGGTGAGGATCACGCCGGAGAGGGCGTTCACTTGGTGGTAGCGGGCGAGCACCACGTAGAGCGGAATGATCAACCCCGCCTGCGGAAGCATCTGGATGCCGATGATCAGAATGACGAACGCCTTGCGGCCGGTGAAGCGGAACTTCGCGAGCGCCACCGCGGCGAGGAACGCGAGCACCATCGAGAGCAGGACGGTCGCCGAGACGATGATCAGGCTGTTCTTGACGCCGTCCCAGAAGAAGGGCCGATGGATCGCGTCGTTGAAGTGCGACAGCGTGGGATGCAGCGAGAACCAGGTCGGCGAGGCGCCGTTCAACTCGTCGTCCGGCTTGAAGGCGCTCGCGACCATCCAGTAGACCGGAAACGCGATCACGACGAAGAGCAGAAGGCCGACCGCGTCCCAGAGGAAGCGGGTCCGGCGCCGACGCGCCCTCATGAGGCCTCCTCGCCGGTGCGCACCATCTTGCGCACGTAGACGACCGAGAGCACCGCGACGATCAGCAGCATCAGGATCGAGATCGCAGCACCCCGGCCGAAGTCCGTCTTCACGTAGCCCTCCTCGTACAGGTAGATGCCCATCAGCTCGTTCGAGGCGTTGATGCGCGTCTGGTCGATCAGCAGGAACGGCTGGGTGAAGACGCCGAAGTCCCAGATGATCGAGAGGCTGGTGAGGATCAGGAAGATCGGCTTCAGGATCGGCACGGTCACGTCCCAGAAGACCCGCCGCGGTCGCGCCCCGTCGATCTCCGCCGCCTCGACGAGCTCGTGCGAGACCTGGGAGAGCCCTGCGTAGACGGTCACCACGATGAACGGGATCGCGCCCCACACGAGTAGCGAGGTCGTGAGGGAGAGCTGCGAGAACGGCGTCTCCAGCCAGTCGTGCTGGGAGTAGTCGCCCACGTGGAGCTTTGTGAGCGTGTAGTTGAGGATGCCGTTCTCGCGGTTCGTCATCCAGACCCAGACCTGCACCGCGACGACGGGTGGCATCGCCCAGGCGAGCACGAGCCCCGCCGTGAGCAGCACTCGCACGAACGAGCTCACCTTTGTCAGGAGGAGTGCGATCAGGGTGCCGATCCCCATCGCCAGAGCGACGTTGGCGACGGTGAAGACGATCGTGCGCACCAGCACGTCCCAGAACACCGAGTCGTGGAGGACGGAGCTGTAGTTCGCCCAGCCGACGCTCGTCCCGTGGTGCGCGATCAGCTCGAAGAGGCCGTACTTCTGGAACGAGAGCCGTGCAAGGTGGTAGAGCGGATACCCGAGGATCGCCACGATCGTGACGACGACCGGGAGGATCAGCAGGTACGGCGCGGCTCCGCGAACAACGCGGGCGACGGTGAACGGGCGCCGCCGCCGAGGCCGGGGGGTCGCCTCGGCGGCAAGCGCCGTTCCGTGGGGGATGTCGCTGCTCGTCAAGCGGCTCCCCGGGTCATCTCGTCGCTACTGGTTGAGCGTGAGCTCGATGTTGCTGTCGGCGAACGCGGTCGCGGCGGCGATGCTCGCCTTGCCGGTAAGGATCCGGGCCAGCATCGTGCGGAGGACGTTGCCGTTCTCCACGTTGACCCAGTTCTTCGCGGTCGGGACGAACCAGCTCCGCTGCGCCGCCCGCTCGTTGACGCTGTTCCCGAGCAGGTTGGTCGCGTTCGGGATGTTGCCCTTCGCCTGCAGGCCCTTCTCGCTGGCGGTGCTGGTGAAGATCCGGATCCAGTCGGCTGCGAGCGACTTGTCGTTCGAGCCGGCCGGCACCGCGAGGTCGGAGCCGCCGAGGAAGCCCGGCATGCCCCTGCCCTTGACGTGGCTCGGCATCACGAACTGCTTCGTCGCCTTCGTGAACTTCTTGCCGACGCAGCAGCTGAACCAGGCCGGGCCGATGATCGACGCCGCCTGGCCCTTCGCGTAGACGTCGTACGGCTGTGGCCGGTTCTCGACGCCCGTCTTGCTGGCGCGGGAGGCGGCGTTGAAGAACCGCTTGTACGCGGCCAGGCCCGCGCGCGCCTTCTTGGTCTCGAGCCGCCCGACCCACTTGCCGTTCTTGAGGACGGCGATCTGCCCGCCGTAGTCGTAGACGAAGCTCATCGCGAAGTACCAGTCGGTGCCTGCGATGTAGACCGGCGAGAAGCCCTTCTTGGTGTTCTGCTTCCCGAGCTGCTTCGCCGTGGCGGTGAACGCCGCGAGGCTCGTCGGCGTCTTGGCATGGGCCTTCCGGAACAGGTCGCTCCGGTAGGTGACGACGCGCGAGCCCGCGTAGTACGGGACGCCGTAGGTCTTCCCGTTGAAGATGCCCGACGCGGCGAGGCCCTTCAGCCAGTTCTTCGCATTCGGGAACGAGCCCTTCTGCGAGCTGAGGTTCGCGAACGCGCCGGCCGCCATGTACTTCGTCATCTCGGTGTTGCCCATCTCGATGACGTCGGGCGTGTTGCCCCCGGCGAGCGTGGCGTCGAACTTGCTCAGGTGGTCGCCCCACGTCTGGTACTGGACGTCCACGTTCGTGCCGGGGTGCTTGGCCTCGAACTGCTGGTTGGCCGAGGCCACGAGCTCCGGCCAGCCCGACTGCGCGTCAACCTGCAGCCAGACGGTGATCTTGCTCGCTGCGGCGCGCGAGTGGCCGTTCGGCTCGGCGGACGCTGTGGAGGCGGCCAGCGCGAGCGTCGCGGCGAGCGCGGCGGCGGCGAAGAGACGTAGTTTCATCGACGATCTCCCAACGACTCGGTCGACGGCCTGCGGTTGCTGCGCCCTCTCAATGGCCCGGGCACGGCGAACGGCCGCACGATTGGTTTGTACCACTTGGCCACGTCGCGGACATTCGCACACTTCGAACGATAATGTCAAGACCAATTTGAATCATTTCGCTCCAGCACGCGCGTTGCGTGCAGGAAGATGGTCTTGACCAGCGTCGGCTACGGGAGTCTCGCGCCGTCGGCGCGGGGTACCCACGACATCCCGCCGCGCCCCGGCTCGCCGCTGGCGCTGAGGTCGGTGACGAGGCGGTAGCGGTCGCCGCGGTAGATCGAGCGCACGAACTCGACCGTTGCGCCGTCCTCGTCCCGGCTGAAGCGCTCGAACATGAAGGCCGGCGAGTGCAGCGGCACGCCGAGCGCCGACGACTCCTCTTCGTTCGTCACCGTGGGCTCGATCGTCTGCACGCCGCCCTCGATCGTGACGCCGTAACGCTCTCGGAGCAGCTCGTAGAACGAGCCCCCCTCGAGGTCTGTGGCAGTGAGGTCGGGGACTAGCGCCGCCCGCACGTGCAGGGTTTCGATCGCCATCGTCTCGCGGTCCGCGAGCCGGACGCGCTTCGCCACCATGATCGGCTCCGACGGCGAGACGTGGAGGAGGCGGCCGAGACGGGCGCCGGCCGGGACGATTTCGAGCGAGAGCGTCCGGCTGCCGGGGTTCATCCCACGGCGGCGCATGTCCTCCGTGAAGGACGTCATCGTCAGCTCCTGAGCTATTTTCGGCTCGCTGACGAAGGTTCCCGAGCCGCGCCTGCGCACGAGGAAACCCTCGCGGACGAGGTCGTCGAGCGCGGCGCGCACCGTGAGCCGTGACACGCCGAGATCCGCGCTCAGCTGGCGCTCCGAGGGAATCGCCTCCCCGACGTCCAGCCGCTCGATCAGGTCGAGCACCTGGCCCTTCGTCTGGCTCTGCTTCGTCACGAGGCGGCTCATCGGTCAGCCTGTCACCGGGGCGAGCTCCGGCACCTCTGCCGTGGGCGCGGCGACGAGGCTGCGACCGCTGTCGGGGTCGAAGAAGTGGAAGCGCGCCGGATCGACCGCCAGGCGCACCTGGTCGCCGACGCGGGCGGTCGTGCGTGGGCCGACGCGGGCGGTGAAGAGCGTGCCGTGGCCGGTCAGCAGCTCGGGGCCCGTTGCCGCTCTGACGTCGCCTGCCGGCGGCGCGTCGACGAGGAAGAAGACATGCGCGTCGGCGCCGAGCTCCTCGAGCACCGTCACCGTCGCGTCGAGGGTGGGCAGCCCAGGCCGCGCGAAAGCAGCCTCCTCGAACGCCTCGGGACGGATTCCGAGCACGACGCGTCCGTCGCGAGTGGCCGGTCGACGCGTCGGGTCGAGCGGCACGCGGTTCCCGCCGAAGACGACCGCATCGCCATCGAGCCGCGCCTCGACGAGGTTCATCGCGGGCGTGCCGATGAACCCGGCGACGAACAGGTCGGCCGGCTCGCGATAGAGCTTCTGCGGAGTGTCGACCTGGAGCACATGGCCGTCGCGCATCACCGCGACCCGCTGGCCGAGCGTCATCGCCTCGGTCTGGTCGTGCGTCACGTAGACGGTCGTCACGCCGAGCCGGGCGTGGAGCTGCGCGAGCGACGCGCGCATGCCGACGCGAAGCTTCGCGTCGAGGTTCGAGAGCGGCTCGTCCATCAGGAACGCCTTCGGCTCCCGGACGATCGCTCGCCCCATGGCAACGCGCTGCCGCTGGCCGCCCGAGAGCTGAGCCGGCCGGCGGTCGAGCAGGTCTTCGAGGCCGAGCAGCGCCGCCACCTCCTCCACCCGGCGGCGCGCCTCTGCCTTGGGCGTGCGGCGAACCTTCAGCCCGTAGCCGATGTTCTTCCGCACCGTCATGTGGGGGTAGAGGGCGTAGCTCTGGAAGACCATCGCGATGTCGCGTTTCCTCGGAGCGAGCTCGGTGACGTCGGTGCCGCCGATCGCGATCCCGCCCTCGGTCACCTCCTCAAGGCCGGCGATCATCCGCAGCAGCGTCGATTTCCCGCAGCCGGAGGGGCCCACGAGCACCATGAACTCGCCGTCGCCGATCTCGAGGCTGACGTCGTCGACGGCGGTCACGCCGCCGGCGTACACCTTGGACAATCGCTCTAGTCGAATTTCGGCCACGGGCGAAACAAGGATAGGACCGGTTGGCCCGAAAAGCAAGACCACATTCCGCGGTTGACTCAAAATGGTATTGACCACCTGTCCTCCGCGCGCTTAGACTGCGGCAATGGCTGCGAGCGAGGGACCCCGGGGCCTTGATGGGCTCGTGACCGAGTCCCGGCGCGGGGACGGCGACTACTCGGCCCTGACAACGCTCGAGCTCGTCGAGCTGATGAACCGCGAGGACGCCACCGTGCCGCTCGCGGTCGGCGCCGAGGCTGCCCCCCTCGCCGCTGCCCTGGACGAGATCGTGGCGAGACTCTCGGGCGGTGGCCGGCTCGTGTACGCCGGCGCCGGAACGTCCGGCCGCATCGCCGAGCTGGACGCGGAGGAATGCGAAGGCACGTTCGGGACCAGTCCCGGCCAGGTCGTCGCGCTCGTCGCCGGCTCCGACGCCGCTTCCAGCGCGGAGCGCGAGGCCGCCGAGGACGACTCTGCGGCCGGCCGGCGCGCAGTCGAGACCCTTGGCGTCTCGGCGGCCGACGCCGTCGTCGGCGTCAGCGCGAGCGGCCGCACCCCCTACGCAGTCGGCGCGCTCGAGGCCGCCGCCGAGGCCGGCGCGTTGACGGTCGCGCTCACCGCTGCTCGTGGCTCGCGGCTCGCCGAGCTCGCCGACCACGACCTCGCCGTCGTCGTCGGCCCGGAGCTCGTCGCGGGCTCCACACGCTTGAAGGCCGGGACAGCGCAGAAACTCGTCCTGAACACGATCTCGACCGTCGCCATGATCCGGCTCGGCAAGACCTTCGGCGACCTGATGGTCGACGTGCGCGCCTCGAACGACAAGCTCGCCGCCCGCGCCCAGCGGGTCGTGCGCGAGGCGACAGGCGTCTCCGACGAGCGCGCCGAGGAAGCACTGGCCGCCGCGGACGGGAGCGCGAAGGTGGCTGTCGTGGCGCTGCTCGCGGAGCTCGACGCCGACGCCGCCCGGGCACGTCTCGACGAGAGCGGCGGCGACATCCAGGCGGCGCTCGGACGATGAGAATCGGCGTCGAGGCCGCGCTCGTCGACGGCGCGCTCGTCCCCGGTGACCTCGAGGTCGTCGACGGCGTCGTGACCGGCTACGGCCTGGCGGTGACAGGCAACGGCGGCCGGATCGCCGTCCCCGGGTTCGTCGACCTGCAGGTGAACGGCTTCGGCGGCGTCGACCTGATCGGCGCGGACGCCGACGGCTACCGGCGCGCCGGCGAGGCGCTGCTCGAGACGGGCGTGACGGCCTACCTCCCCACCTTCATCTCGGCGCCCGAGGACGATCTCGTCGCAGCGCTCGCGAGCGTTCCTCTCGAGGCGGACGGCCCGCGCCTGCTCGGCGTCCACCTCGAGGGCCCGTTCCTCGCCGAGTCGCGGATCGGCATCCACCCGCCGTCGGCCAGACGCGATCCCGACGTCGCGCTGCTCGAGCGCCTGCTCGCCGCCGGGCCGGTGCGCCTGATGACGCTGGCGCCCGAGCTCCCGGGCGCGAACGAGCTGATCGACCTGCTGCTCCTGCGCGGGGTCGCCGTCTCGTGCGGTCACACGAACGCGACCGCCGAGCAGGCGACAGCTGCGTTTGACCGCGGAGTACGCAGCGTGACCCACCTCTTCAACGCGATGCGCCCCTTCCGCCACCGCGACCCCGGCCTCGCCGGCGCAGCGCTCGCGCGCGACGACGTCGTCGTCCAGATCATCCTCGACGGCGTGCACCTCGCCCCCGAGACCGCGCAGCTCGTCTGGCGGGCGGCGGCCGGTCGCGTCGCCCTCGTCACGGATGCCGTGGCCGGCGCAGGCATGGGCGACGGCGCGTACCTGCTCGCCGGCTCCGAGATCGAGGTACGCAACGGCGTCGCCCGCGGCGTGGACGACGTGCTCGCCGGCAGCGCGCTGACGATGATCGACGCGGTGCGGAACCTGCACGAGCTCGGCGTCCCGCTGAGCGAGGCGGTTCAGGCCGCCACCGGGATCCCCGCCCGCGTGCTCGGCTCCTCCAGCCTCGGTCGCCTCGACGTCGGCTCGTCCGCCGACCTCGTCGTCCTCGACGACAACCTCGAGCTCGACCGAGTCTGCGTCCGGGGTGAGGCGCGTGTCGTTGCCTGAGGCCGCCCCCCTCCCGCAGGCCGGCGGCGCCACCTTCCTGTCCGAGATCCGCGGCCAGCCCGCCGCGCTGCGGGCGCTGCTCGAGCACGAGGACGCGTACGCCCGAGTCGCGGCGGAGGCACACCGACGTGGCGCGCGGCTCATCCGGATGGTCGGCCACGGCTCTTCCGACAACGCCACCTCGTACGGCGTCTACGCGTTCGGCCTGCTGCCCCGCTGGACGGCGATGCGCGACTCGATCGCGCTCACGGTCCACTACGACACGCACCTGGAGATGGCCGGCTCGACGGTGATCGGGCTCTCCCAGTCGGGCCAGACGCCGGACGTGATCGAGTACGTCGCGCGTGCCCGCAAGGCGGGCGCGTACACGGTCGCCCTGACGAACGACCTCGACTCCGAGCTCGCGCACGAGGCCGAGGCGGCGCTGCCGCTGGCAGCGGGGCCCGAGCGGGCGGTCGCGGCGACGAAGACGTACCTCAACACGGTCGCGGCGCTCGCGCTGTTGGCGGCCCATGCCGCCGGCGAGGGGCGGCGCTACGTCGACGGGGTCGCCGTCACGGCCGACCTCCTCGACGAGGCGCTGCCGTCGCTCGAGCGGCAGGTGCGGACGATGGCGCTGCCGTTCGCCTCCATCGGCCGGATGTTCGTGATCGGCCGCGGGACTGAGTTCGCCACGGCGCGCGAGATCGCGCTGAAGCTGCTCGAGACCTGCCGCGTCGCCGCCGAGCCCTTCACCGCGACCGCGCTCGCGCACGGCCCGGTCGCGGCGCTCGACCCGCTCTTCCCGGTGTGGACGATCGCGTCGCGTGACGAGACGCTGCCGGCCGTGGTCGAGGCCGCGGCACGGGTTCGCACCGCGGGCGCGACGCTGGTCGCGAGCGGGGACGCCGCCGACTCCCTCGTCGATGCGGCCTACGTGCTGCCCGTGCCGGAGCCGCCCGCACCGTTGCTCTCGCCGCTGCTCTCGGTCGTGCCGGGCCAGCTCTTCGCCCTGGCACTCGCGCAGGCGAAGGGGCTCGACCCCGACCGCCCCGCCGGCCTGAGCAAGGTCACGCTTGCCACGTGAGCTCTTCGCGGTAGACGTCGGGGCGAGCTGGGTCAAGTCGGGCCTCGTAGTCGATGGCCGCGCCGAGCAGATCGCCCGCGAGCCGGTCGTCCGCGAGCTCGAGGGTCTCGTCCGCCAGCTCGTGCGGCTGCACGACGCTGCGGGAAGCCCGCCGTGGGGCCTCTGCGCCGCCGGCGTCGTCGACGTCGAGCGCGGTGTCCTGCGCTACTCCGCGAACCTCGGCCTGCACGACGCGCCGCTCGTCGAGCTCCTGGCGGCGGAGACGGCGGCACCGCTCGTCTTTGCGAACGACCTCGACGCGGCCGCGGTCGGCGAGGCGGACGGCGCAACGCTCGCGCTGCTGCAGGTCGGCACCGGGATCGCCGGCCGGCACGTCGTGGACGGCGAGGTTCGAGCGTCGGCGAGTGGATTGGCCGGCGAGGTCGGCCACCTCCGCTTCCGGGACGACGGCCTCGACTGCCGCTGCGGCCGGAGCGGCTGCGCCGAGGCGTACGGCAGCTGGGCCGGCATCGAACGCCGCCACGAGCAGGCCGGGCGGCCCCGACCGGAGCCGCGCTCCCTGCTGGCCGAGGCGAGGACGGACGAGTGGGCGCGCGAGGTGCTCGACGACGCCCTGGCCGCGCTCGGCTACGCCGCCGCCGCGCTCGTGGCGGTCGCCGACCCCGGGACGCTCAGGCTCGGCGGCGGGATCGCGGCGGCCTGGGGCGAGACGCTCCTCTCGGCGATCCGTTCGGCGCTCGACGAGCGCGTACTGCCGCAGCTCGCGGCGGCGACGAAGGTCGAGCGCGCGCTGCGCGGAGACGCCGCGCCGCTCGCGGGGCTGGCGCGACTCGCCGGCGCCTGAGCGCCGTCGACCTCGGTCCTAGAAGTGCGAGGTCAGGCCCGCGCCGGTGCCGTCGTCGGCGGTCTCGGCGGCGGGAACGCCATCCGGCGCGCTGTCGTACCAGGAGCGCCAGTACTTCCCGTCGTCCAGACCCTTCGCGAACTTCGTCAGCCGGAGCGGGTTGAAGGTGTCGCACATCACGGCGAGCTCGTGGGTCTCGGTCGTGCCGATCGCCTTCTCGGCGAGGCCGGGCTGCGGCCCGTGCGGGATGCCTGAGGGATGGAGCGTGATCGATCCGACATCGACTCCCTTGCGCGAGCCGAAGCTGCCGGAGACGTAATAGATCATCTCCTCCGACTGGAGATTCGAATGGTGGTACGGGATCGGCACCGCCAGCGGGTCGAAGTCGAGCTTTCGTGGACAGAACGAGCAGATGACGAAGTTCTGGCCCGCGAACGTCTGATGTGACGGCGGCGGCTGGTGGATCCGGCCGCTGATCGGTTCGAAGTCGTGGATCGAGAACGTCCACGGGAAGAGGTAGCCGTCCCAGCCGACCACGTCGAACGGGTGGTAGTCGAGGACGTAGGTCTGGTACCCGTCGCGGACCCGCACCTTGACCGGGAACTCGCCCTTCTCGCGGTGCGTGTTCAACTCGGTGGGGGGGTGGATGTCGCGGTGGTAGTACGGGGCGCCCTCGACGATCTGCCCGTGCTCGTTGCGGTACCGCCGCGGGATCTGGATCAGCCCCGGCGTCTCGAAGATCAGGTATCGCTGCTCGCCCTCGGCGCGAAAGCGATAGGTCGTCCCACGCGGGACGACGACGTAGTCGCCTTCCTTGTACGGGACGTCGCCGAAGATCGTCTCGACGGTCCCTGAGCCTTCGTGGACGAAGATGACCTCGTCGCCCTCGCCGTTGCGGAAGAAGTAGTCCATTCGCTCGGAGGGTCGGCAGAGCGAGATCTCGACGTCGTGGTTCCACATCAGCAGACGCCGCCCGGTGATCTCGTCACCGGCGGGCTTCACGTCCTTCGTCAAGAAGTGCCGGTGTGCGTGTTCGTCCGGCACCCACTCGTCGCGCTCGATCGCCTCGAAGCCGCCGAGCTGCATGACGCGGCAGGGCGACTGGAGGTGATAGAGGATCGACTCGTTTCCGGTGAAGCCCTCGAGCCCCATGACCTCCTCGGTCAGGAGCGTCCCGTTGTCGCGGAACTGGATGTGACGCTTGCGCGGGACGTCGCCGAGGCGCTGGTAGAAGGGCATGCGCGGAGGATAGCGCCCTCCCGTTCGCGGCTCCGAGCCTCGACCGAGGTCATCTACACTCCCGCCCGTTCAGTCGAGGGACAAGGAGGGGGGAACGTGCGAAAACGACTCACACTGCTGCTTGCAGTCGCAGGCGGCGCGCTCACCATCGCCGTGGGCGCAGGCACCGCTCCGGTGCCCGATCCGGCCGGCCTGCTGAGCCTGCCGCCCGGCTTCTCATACACGACGATCGCGACCGGGTGCGTCACGCCGGAACGTTCGACCGAGAGCGGCGTCACCTATCCGATGCCGGACGACCCGGACGGGAAGGCGCTCTTTCAGGCGCCAGGCCCGAACACCTGGCTCCTGGTGCAGCACGAGCTGACCCAGCCGCGCCAGGGCGACTTCCAGGGCGACGCCGGCAAGTGCCACGTCGACGAGCAGACGCCGGGTGACGACGACTCCGACGGCTGGGGCTCGATCTCGCGCCTGACGCTCGGCACCGACGGCACGACGGTCAAGAAGGCCGAACTGATCACCACCGGCCTGCACGACCTTTGCGCGGCGACGATCACGCCGTGGAAGACCTACCTCACGAACGAGGAATTCCCGTTCCTCAACGACCCCGACCTGCGCTCGGGCTGGGTGTGGGAGATCGACCCGGCGACCGGCGCGCAGAAGCGGCTGACGGGTATGGGTCGCTTCAGCCACGAGCAGGAGGCCTACGCCTCCGACGGGAGCTGGTACCTGACCGACGACCGCGGCGACGCGCGGTTCATCTACAAGTTCACGCCCGACAACCACCGCGACCTGACGCACGGCGAGCTCTTCGGGCTCGCGTTCAACAAGGCCACGATGTCGGGGATGTGGATCGGCCCGCTGAACCCGCTCGACCCCGACACGGACATGCGGTCCCGGGGCTTCCAGCCCGCGGTCTGGGGATTCAACAAGGCGGAGGGGATCGTCGGCACCGCCAGTTCCGACGGCGTCGGCGGCAACGCCGTGTACTTCAGCGAATCCGGCGTGGGCGCGGATCCGGGCCGGATCTGGACGCTCGACCACCTCGGGAACGACCCGTTCGTCACCGGGCACGTCGTCGTCGAGGGGGACTTCGCGCGGCTCGGCCGCCCGGACAACCTGCGCTTCACCGACGCCGGCGACCTCTTCATCATGGAGGACCACAGCGCCAGCGACTTCAATCGCGGCGCCACGGGGAACGTGAACCAGATCTGGGTCCTGCCGCGCGGCCAGGAAGGGGCCGAGAACCTCGTCCTCTTCGGTGCCACGCCGGACGAGCCCACCGGGCCCTGGTTCTCGTTCGACAACCAGCTGCTGTACCTCTCGATCCAGGCGGACCCACCGCGCGTCAGCCACGTGATCGCGATCCGCGCACCGAAGTCGTTCAACCAGCCCTTCTACCGCTAGGTAGACGGGCCGACCCGGGAGGCGCCGCGCGACGCGCGGCGCCTCCCGATCTTTAAGCCGCGGTGTCGACCGCGAGCGCCGCGAGCCGCTCGCCGATCGCCGGCGCGAACTTGAAGCCGTGGCCGGAGCAGGGCGAGCCGACGACGACCCGCCCGCGTCGTTCGAGCACGAAGCTCTCGTCCGCGGTCGTCGTGTACATGCACGTGTCGGTCGCGACGGGAGCGGGGTCCTCGAGGCGGTAGACCTCGTTCGCCCACGTCGTGATGCGCTCGACCAGGTGCGGCTCCGGCTCGCCCGGCACGTTCGGGTCGGCCTCCTGCCCGGC
>C688J18823_10001046_pt1 | contig 16854 bp, 11 predicted proteins | sample HopSoiMetagenom1_FD_18823 | JGI IMG/M metagenome (IMG submission 18823) | reverse complement strand
CGCCGCCGATCAGCCGTGGCTCGACCGCCACTTCCTTCCGGCGTTCTTCATCTCCCGAGCGGCGTACGTGCGGACGGAGTGGCTGGCGCGAATGACGGCACTCCTCCTCGGGCTGACGCTCGCGCTGCTCGCGCGGCGCCGCATCGCGCGCGCGCTGTCGGCGGACTGGACCCGCGTCTTCGCCACCCTGCTCGCGATCGTGCTCGCGTTCAGCACCGCGGAGCTGCTGCTGCGCCGCACGCGTCTGCGCGCCGCGGAGGAAGTGCCGCTGCGCAAGGAGCCGCTCCGCCAGCTCGACCCGCGCCTCGGCTGGCTCTTCGTCCCGTCGCACGTCGGCTACCAGAGCAACAACGGACGCCGCGTGCAGTACGTGTTCGACCGGAACGGCTATCGCGTCCCTAGCCTCGAACAGCCGGTCGATTTCGAGCGGCCGTCGATCGTCTTCACCGGCGAATCGATCGTGGTGGGGGAGAAGCTGCTGTGGCGCGAGACGATCCCCGCACAGACCGCGCAGCTCCTCGGCGTGCAGAGCGCGAATATCGCGGTGTCGGGATTCGCCACCGATCAGGCGTATCTCCGCCTCGCGTCCGAGCTGCCGAGATTTCGCCGGCCGGTGGCGATGGTGTTCCTCTTCACGCCGTCGATCCTCGATCGCAATCTCGACGACGATCGCCCGCACCTCGGTCCCGGCCTCGCCTGGCAGCCGCCGGCGGAGCGCTGGCGATTGCTGACGCTCGCGCGGCGGATCGTTCGTTATCGCAGCGACGAATCGATCGAGCGCGGAATCGAAACGACGCGGGAGATTCTCGGTGCCGCGATGCAGCTCGCGCGTGCGCGCGGCGCGACGCCGCTGATCGTCGTGCCGCAATTCGGCGCGGAGCTGCCGCGCGAGCGGGAGTTGCGGGAGCGCATCCTCGACGAGGCGCGGCTGCCGTATGTGCGCGTGGAGCTCGATCCGGCGTGGCGCGTGCCGGATGACGGTCATCCCGATTCGCGCGCCGCGCATGCCATCGCCGCCGCCATCGCCGACCGATTGCGTGGCATGCGATGAGCGAGCTGACCTTTCCGGCGCGCCTGCTGCCGCGCGTCGACGCGATGCCGGCCGTCGCCGTGGCCGCCGTGGCCGTGCTGCGCATCACGCTGCTGTTCCGCTATCGCATCGATAGCGACGAGACGCAGCATCTGCACGTCGCATGGGGCTGGGCCAACGGGCTGCTGCAGTATCGCGACCTGTTCGACAACCACATGCCGCTGTTTCACATCCTGTTCGCGCCGCTGGTGCGGATGGCGGGGGAGCGGCCGGACATTCTCTTCATCGCTCGGATGGCGATGCTGCCGCTGTTCGCCGTCATCGCGCTGCTGACGTATCGCATCGGCAGCAGCGTCTATCCGCGTCCGGCCGCCGCGTGGGCAACGGCAATCGGCTGTCTGGTGCCCGACTTCTTCCTCTGCTCGCTCGAGTTCCGCACGGACGATCTCTGGACGGTGTTCTGGCTCGCGTCGATTGCGCTGCTCGTGAGCGCGCAGCTGACGACCGCGCGCGGGGCGCTGGCGGGAGTGATGCTCGGCCTCGCCGCCGCCGTGTCGGCGAAGACATCGCTGCTCGCAATCTGCCTCGGACTCGCGGCGATCGCGACGCATCTCCTGGCGCTCCCCGCAGCCGTCGCGTTCGTGCTCGCCGCCCTCGTCCCGCCTGCACTGATCGCGGCGTATTTCGCGGCGCGCGGCGCGTGGCAGCCGTTCTGGTATTGCACGATCTCGCACAATCTGGTCGCCTCGGAGCATCCGCAGCGGCTGCTGCTGATCCCGGTGTCGCTGGCGATCATCGTCGCCGTTGCGCGACGGATTCTTCGCGACGACGCGCCGCCCGAGATCCGCAAACGCCGGCTGTTCCTCTTTCTCGTCGCCGCGACGTACGGTGCCGCGCTGATCTCCGTCTGGCCAATCATCGAGACCGAGCACTGGCTGCCGTTCTACCCCCTCGCCGCGGTGGCGATAGTCCCGCTTCTGGGTGCTCTCAGCTTGCCGGGTGTACGACAAGCTCTCAGCTTGTCGGGAGAAGTTCTCAGCTTGTCTGGTGTACGACAAGCTCTCAGCTTGTCGGGTGTACGACAAGCTCTCAGCTTGTCGGTAGAAACCCGAGAGACCCGACAAGCTGAGAGCTTGTCCTACACCACCACCACCGCGCTTATCGCGCTCGAGTTGCTGCGGCTCATCCAGCTCGGCATTCGCGACAACACGGCTCCCCCGGTCCACCTCATCGCGCAGACGATGCAGCTCACCTCACCCGACGAGCGCGTCGTCGATCTGAAAGGCGAGCTGCTCTTCCGACGCCGCGCGACGTATTTCGTATTTGAAAAGATCACCAGGCGCGCGATTTCGCAGGGGCGGCTGCGCGACACGATCGCCGCGGACGTGCTGCGCACCGGCGCGATGGTCGCCGTTCCGGACAACGACGGCTTCCCGCGGGAAGGGCGCGCATTCCTCAACCGCAACTTCATTCGCGTCGGCGCGATCCGCGTCGCGGGGCTGATCGTTCCGCCAACGCAATCGTTCCGCATCGAAGTGCCGGGCGAGTACAGCGTCGTCGCCGAGCGCGGCGAGTTTCGCGGCTCGCTCGATGGCCTGCCGTACCAGCGCTCGCGCTATCTCGCCGCGGGCATGCACACCATCGCGGCGGCCGGACGCAATGCCGTGATCTGGGCACGCGCGGCGGCGCAGGGATTCTCGCCATGGAGCGACCTATACTTTCCCCAAGGAGAGTCCAAATGGTTCGCACGCGCGGGATCGTCATTGCGGCGTTGTTCGCCCTCTGCAGCACCGGCTGTTTCGAAGTCGAGCAATCGATCGAGCTGAAGAGGGACATGTCCGGCACGGCCAATTTCAAGCTCGGCATCGACATGGAGCCGATGGTCGTCATCATGGCCAAGGTGCAGAAGGAGATGGGCGGGGACAAAAGTCCGCTGACTGCGGCGGAGATCGCGGCGGCGAAAGCGGACTTCAAGAAGAGCGCGAAGAAAAGCACGGACGTCAAAGAGGCTTCGCGCAAGGACGCTGAGGGCGGGCTGCCGCCGGGCGTGAAGCTGCTCGATGTCACCGTCGCCGAGAAGGAGCTCGGCGTCACCACGAACATGAAGTTTGCGTTCGACAAGCTCTCCAGCCTCGTCGGCGTGAAGCTCGGCAAGAAGAAGGACGGCGAAGCGGCCGATCCGATGAAGAAGTCGGTCATCGACGCGCCGTTCGAGGGACTCGAGCTCTCCGAAACGGCGAGCACGATCTCCATCCGCACCAAGCCGCAGAACCCCGCCGAGAAGGTGAAGTCCGAGGCCTCGGAACAGGGCGGACCGAAACTCGATCCCGACACCGAAAAGATGATGAACGACGCCTTCAAGAACCTGCGCGTGGCATGGAAGATCACCGCCCCGTTCGAAGTCGTCTCCAGCAACGCCACCCGCAAGGAAGGCAACACCCTGATCTGGGAGTACGACTTCGAAAAGCTGCAGAAGATCGCGTCCTCGCAGAAGACGCTGGATGACATGGCGGTGCAGGTGACGTACAAAAAGTAAGGCAGAAGGCAGAAGGCAGAAGGCAGAAGTGGCTCCGCCGAGATGCACGATCGTGCGGCCTGGCGGAGCCACTTCTGCCTTCTGCCTTCTGCCTTCTGCCTTCTGCCTTTCAACGCCTTCATACCTCGTAACAGTGGTCTCACCGTTTTGACAGCCAGTGGTCATTGCGGATGACCACATGGCGGCGCAGACTTTTTGACACCGATGAAGCGTGCTCTGTTCTGTCTGCTGCTGATCGCGCCGGTTGTGCGTGCTGCGAACTGGCCCGACCGGCCGACGCTTCACGCCGTCCGTGCAACCTCGCCGATCACCATCGACGGCGATCTGTCCGACGCGGCGTGGCAATCGGCGCCGGAGTTCACCGACTTCACGCAGCACGATCCGGATGACGGCAAGCCGTCGACGCTGGCGACCAGTGTCCGCATCGTGTACGACGACAAGGCCATCTACTTCGGCGTGAAGATGGCCGACGATCACCTGCCCACTGCGCTCCGCACGCGCCGCGACAACTTCGTCAACGACGACTATCTCTCCATCAACATCGACGCGCAGCACGACCGGCTCTCCGGCAACGCGTTCACCGTCACGCCCGCCGGCGAGCAGCTCGACACCGTCCTCTTCAATGACATCGGCGAAGACGTGAGCTGGGACGGCGTGTGGGAATCGGCGATCACAACCGGCAACGACGGCTGGATCGCCGAGATCCGCATTCCGTTCTCGCAGCTGCGCTTTCCGGAGCAGCCGGCGCACGTGTGGGGACTGAACATCACGCGCCGCATCACGCGCCTGAACGAAGTCGTGCGCATCGTCAACACGCCGAAAGGCGGCACCGGATTCGTCTCGCACTTCGCCGATATCGACGGCATCGCAGGCATCCATCGCGGACGCCCGCTGGAGATGGTGCCGTACGGCGTGGCGCGCTCCGATGTCCGCTCGCGTTTCGATCGCACCAATCCGTTCCTGCAGCCGTCGAAGCAGAAGCTCGACGGCGGACTCGATGTGAAGTACGCGCTCACCTCGACGCTCACGCTCACCGGCACGATCAATCCCGACTTCGGCCAGGTCGAGGTCGATCCCGCGGTCGTGAACCTGAGCCAGTTCGAAACGTTCTATCCGGAGAAGCGGCCGTTCTTCACCGAGGGCTTTCAGATCTTCAACTTCGGCGACTCGCCTGCGCCGGAGCACTGGAGCTTCTTCAATTCGCCGGCATTCTTCTATTCGCGGCGCATCGGCCGTTCACCGCAAGGCTCGATCAACGCCGCATTCGTCGACGCCCCCACCGACACCACGATCCTCGGCGCGGGCAAGCTCACGGGCAAAGTCGGCAACTGGACCGTCGGCGTGCTCGATGCGCTCACCGACAACGAAAACGCGCGCTTCATGATCGGACCGCAGCTGCAGCGCGCGACCGTCGAGCCGATGACGAACTACTTCGTCACGCGCGACACGCGCGACTTTGGCAACTCGCGCATCGGCATCATGGCGACCTCGGTCGATCGTCGTCTGCCCGACGAGCTCACGACGCTGCGCGATCGCGCGGAGATGGTGGGCGTCGACGGCTACAGCACCTTCCGGAATCACGACTGGATCTTCGAGTGGTTCGCCGCCGGCTCGCATCTCGAAGGGAGCGCGGAGTCGATCGCGAATGCGCAGAACGCGCCGTATCGCTACTACGACCGGCCCGATGCGGCGTCATTCCATTTCGATCCGACGCGCACCTTGCTCGAAGGCTGGGCGGGGAAGGCGATGATCTCGAAGGCGACGGGACTCTGGCGCGGGTTCGCCGAGGTGCAGGCGTACTCGCCGGGATTCGAGACGAATGATGTGGGGTTCATGACGCGCACCGATATCGTCTCGTCGCACGCGGTCATCCGCTACGCGAACGATCATCCGACGGAGCACTTCCGCGAGAAGAATGTCTGGTTCGGCACGTGGCTCAATCGCAATTTCGACGGCGACTCCCTCGGGCGCGGCGTGTTCGTCGAGCACAATGCGACGCTCGCGAATTACTGGTACTACAAGACGACGCTGTATCTGTCGCCGAGCATCATCAACGATCGCCTCACGCGCGGCGGACCGCTCGTGCGTCAGAAATCGTCGTGGGATACGACCGAGACGCTGACCAGCGACAATCGCAAGCGTTTCTATTTCACGCTCACCGCGCACGCGGACGGCATTCAGGACGGCACACTCAATCGCACCCTCGGACTGACCCTCACCGCGCAACCGTCGCCGAGTCTGCTGCTTAGCGTCGCGCCGAGCGTCGGTCGTCTGCACGATCCGACACAGTACGTGACGACAGTGGCGGATCCGTCGGCCACTGCGACTTATGGACATCGCTATGTATTCGCCGAGCTCGATCAGCACACGTTCGAGCTCGGGACGCGCGTCGACTGGACGGTCACGCCGAAGCTGTCGTTCCAGCTCTACATGCAGCCGTTCGTCGCGTCGGGCGATTTTCACGATTACAACTCGCTCGTCCGCGCCCGTACCGGCGATTACGAGCCATACCTGGGCAACGCCGGCAATCCCGATTTCAACTTCCGCAGCGTGCGGGCGAGCGCAGTGACCCGATGGGAGTTCCGTCCCGGCTCGGCCTTGTACGTCGTGTGGAACGAGAACCGCGCGGATACATTGGATACCGGCGATTTCCGCATAAGGCGCGATCTGCGCGGCGTCGCGAACGCGCCGTCGCACGATGTGTTCCTGATCAAGGTTTCGTACTGGTTGCCGATGTAGATTTCGGCGCCCCGTCGAGGCGCGAGAGTCCCTTCTGCGACAATTGCACCCCCCGGCGAACGCGGAGCCGGACGAACGTCGCTTCGCTCTTACGAAAGAGCTCGTGCGCCGCATCCGGCAGGCCGGAACGGCGGAACAACGCACCGACGCCCACCTGCGTGTACGCCTCGCCGCGCGCGTCCTTGTGACGGCGGAAGATCTCCAGTGCCGCCGAATAGTCATCGAACGCCTGCGCGTAGCGGCCGGCGCCGACCTCCGCGTCTCCGCGGCTTTTCAATGTGTAGGCGATTCCGATTCCGAACGTCACTCGCTGGAAATCGGCGAGGGCGAGCGCAAACACGCGGCGCGCCTCTCGAGTATCACCGGTCAGCGCGAGGCATTCCGCATGGCCTTTTCGCGCCCACCCGCGCGCGCGAATGTCGCCGATCGTGGAGCTGATTTTGTCCGCGCGCGAGAACAAGACGGCGGCGCGGCCCGGATTGCCTGAATTGCGCAGCATCTGAGCGAAACCTTCAATCCCCCATACCACGCCGCGCCGGTCGTCGATGGCGAGATAGGCTCGCGTCGCGGCGGCATGTGCGGGCCAGGCACTTCGATAATCGCCCTGCAGGCGCGCGATCTCCGCGGTTCCGGCCGTTGCATATGCGTACATGCGGCGATCGCCGTCCTGCCGTGCACTGTCGATGACGGCGCGCAGCGACCGCGTCGCCGCTTCGAAGTCGGAATTGCCGCGCTGCAGATTGCCGAGTCCCCACGTCGCGAGCCGCACGCCGGCAGCGTCCTGTGCCGCAGTGAACAACTCCACGCCGCGCTGCAGATCATCCTGCGCATCGGCGCGCTTTCCGAGTCTGCGTTGGCATTCGGCGCGGCCGACATACGCATGCGCGGCGCCGACCGGCGATCCCTGGCTCAGAGCCGCCGCCAGCCGGTCGTTGCATTGTTCGAGCAGCGATTCGTACGAGCTGCCCGGAACGATGTCGATCCGCAACTGCGAGAATTCGATTGCGTCCATCACCGGCCGATCCTAGGGAATGTTGATGAATAAGACATCGTCACGATTTCCGTCTGACGCAAGTTTCGCACCTTGTTCTGCGAGCGATGTGACCCAGCCGATCTTCTTTGCGCAGCCTTCGTTCGCCAGCGCCTGATAATGCGCAATTGCCGTGTCGTCCCCGGCCATTCGCTCCACTTCCGCGAGCCCGAGCTTCGCGAACCGTGCTTCGACGCCGAGCTCGAATGCGTCTCCGATCGTCAACCGGTGCGCGTCGTCGAATTGCCGGCGCGCACCTCCATGATCGCCCCTCTGCAGAAGGAGGCCGCCTCGGATCAAGTGCGTGTAGATGGTGCCGAAGAGATAGGTCACCTTTCGCGTCCGTTCTTCGAGTTTTTCGAGGAATTGTTCGCAACCCTTGAAGTCGTCTTGTGAACGGCAGAGCTCCGCCAGTCCGCGATCGGCACGCATCTGCAGGCGGACATCCTTGCTTCCCCTCGCGAATTCCGCGACGTCGTCATAATGACGACGTGCTTTCGTCCACCTTTGCATGACGCGCTCTGATTCAGCGCGGCCGAGAAGCGAATACGCGCGCTCGTCGGCCTCGCCCCAGTGGTATTGCCTGAACGCGCGTCCGAACTGATCGGCTGCCGTCGCGGCATCGCCCTGCAAGCGATTCATTTCGGCGGTCTGCCGCAATAAGTGCAGCAGCAATGTCTTGACCTTGTGCTGCTGCTCCTTCGGCAGCGCGGTCTGCGCCAGATATTGCCGGATTTCGATCTCTGTGCGGTCGGCAATGTGAAGCATTTCTCCGATGTCACCCTGCAGGTGATAGATCCCGGCCAGTGCGTCGCCGAGGGAAAGCTTCCACTGCAGCATCTGAACGTCGAACGACCTGGCGCGGATCCTGGACAACAATTCTTTGCCCCTGGCGTACGCTCCCTGAGCGCGAGGGTAGTCGGCTTCATGACGGAATTGAACGCCGAGGCGATGACACGCGTGTGCTGCCGCGAACCAGTCCTCGCCTTCTTCATATTTTTTGATGGCCGCCTGCAGCCACTCTTCCGCTTTCCTGTAATCACCGAGATCGCCCGCCCGCTCGGCGAAGGTCTCGTACGTCAGGAAATCGCTCGGAAGGCGAGGCGAATCGCTCGGCGTAATGAAGCGGAGGTGCTCCTTCGGCCCCTCCTTCCAGTTGCCATCCTCGCGCGCGAACAGCCTGGTCACGACGGGGAAATACGTCGATTCATCGCGGGTCCGAAGCGATTGCAGCTCGATATGAAGCAAGCATTCCTCATGATTGACTTCATAGCCGCACACGGGCGCTTCGATGAGCTTGACCTGCTGTACGGGCGGCAGTTTTCGATTGGCGGGGAACAGGATCCGGCTGTTGCCCTGAACGCCGTTGGGATGATGCGCGGAATTGGCGAACAGCGTGCAGAGATGTTGCGTGTCCGCGTCGTACAGGCGGTTCAGTGCCTGCGTGAAGAGCGCATGGTCCGGCGCCGGATTGTGCTGCACGTTGATCACGAAGTCGACCGCCCGTTCGCTCTGTTGCAGCTCGTAATTCAAAACGTCGGCGATTTTCCGGCCGTTCGGCGCCTTGAGGATGAAATCACTACAGATCAGAGTCACGAACGCAACGTTGCCGGCCTCGAACCGGTAAAGCCGATTGCCGGCCCGCACGTTGTCGATGCGGTAGACCGCGCCTTCGAATTTCGACGGCGCGAGCTTCGGCTGAAAATACACGTCGAGCTGTTCGCCGTCGCGAACGGCGATGATCACTGCATTGACCGGCTGTACGTCCAGTGCTGTCCTGAAGAAATCGAGGTCGTAATCGAGGTGGTATTGCTCTACGTTCTTCTGCCATTCATCGGCCGGCGCGATCTCGAAGCCGAGAATCGAAACGGATTGATCCGGATAATCGGGCTCCTGGATCCTCGACAGCAGTGGACCGAGTGCGGACAGCGGAGTGGATACTTCCGGCGCGATGAAGATGGAGAACGGCTGCTGCTGCTTGTGATCGCAGGCCACTGCAATCGCGCCGTCGATCGTCTTCCATTGCCCTTCCGGATCGAGCAGGCGGCCGGAATCGGGATCGAGGTCGACGCCGAGCTGCGCGACATACAGCCCGAGCGCCGGCGGGAATCGAATCGGCAGTTTGACATCCTTGATTTCCACGATTCCCGAATTATCGATCAATGTCCCGCTGCGCGTCGCTTCACCGTTGGCGCGCTCGCTCGAACAGTTCGGCGGTCCTCACCGGGATGCCGGCCGAGGTTGCGGTGTATCCGCCTACGATCAACACCTTGCCGTTCAACAGACCGGTCGCGGTGTGCTCGTACCGCGCCTCGAGCAAGCGCGTGCCGGTGGCGATGAACGTTCCGCTGTCGGGGTCGTAGAGCTCGGCCTGCGGTTGATAGGTGAGCGGGCCCGTTCCCGCTTCATATCCACCGACGATCAACACCTGTCCGTTTGCGAGCAGCGTGGCGGTGTGCGTTTCGCGTCCGGCAGTCATGTGTGCATTCACGGCCGCGAACGCTCCGCCGTCGTACAACTCCGCGGTGTCCGCGCTCTTCGTCGATCGGAATCCGCCCGCGAGCAGCACCTTGCCATTTGTCAGAAGGGTCGCTGTGTTGCGGAGTCCGATCGCGGGAGCGCTCGTCGGTGCGAATGTCCTCGTCGCCGGGTCGTACAGCTCCGCGGTCGGAATCAGTGTGAGCGAGCCATCGAGTCCGCCGGCGATCAGCACCTTTCCATTCGGCAGAAGCGTGGCGGTATGTTTGACGCGGCGCGACGTCATCGGCGCGCTCGTCGCGGTGAACGTGCCGCTGTTAGGGTCGTACAGCTCCGCCGTGCTCTGAAGATGCACCGACGCGTCGTAACCGCCGGCGATCAGCACCTTGCCATCGGACAACAGCGTCGCAGTGTGATTGTGCCGCGCGGCGGTCATCGCCGAGGTCGCGGTGAATGTTCCGCTGACCGGATCGTAAAGCTCCGCCGAGCTCACGGCACTCGATCCGTCGTATCCGCCTGCAATCAGCACCTTGCCGTTGAGCAGCAGCGTCGCGGTGTGATCTTCGCGGCGCGATGTCATCGGCGTGTGCGTTGGCGTGAATGTTCCGCCGGCGGGGTCGTACACCTCGGCCGTGTTGAGGAAGTTGAATTCGTCCGTGCCGCCGGCGACGAGCACCTTGCCGTCGGCCAGCAAGGTCGCTGTGTGAAAAACGCGCGGCGTGGTCATCGGACCGGTCGCAGTGATGGCAAAGGCGAGCAACAAAAACGTCATGCGGCAAAATACGAGCGGCCTGGCGCGCACATCCAGCGTCGTGCGCGAACTGACACACGATCGTGACTACAGGCTCACGCGCGTCCATCGGAGCTCGCGCGTCACCGCAACGCCGTTCACTGTGGTCTGCAAGCGAATGATCAGCGTGTCATCGATGACCGTCATGCCGCGCGTCAGCGTCATGCCGAGGTTCTCCCGCGACAGTGCGCCGCGCAGAACCTGCGTGACGGTGCCGTTTTCGTCGTCGACCGAATACGTGCCGAAATACGCGTCGTAGCCGCCGATTGCGCGGCTGTTGTTCGAGCCCGACGCCGCGGCGTCATCGACGACTGTCGATCGATCGCGCCTCATGAATTGCGCGGCGAAGTTGCCGCCGCGGTCATAGATCAGCAGCGCGACCGGATCCTCGCCGAGGGACGGCTCGGGACGGCGCACCCCGGCATCGTCGGTGTCGATTCGCGATCGCAGTTCCCAGGTTCCGATCAGCGTTTCGGACAACTTCGGCATCGACAATTTCCTCCGGCGCAGACGATGCCACAGTTCAGCGCTGCGCCCGAATTTCGTGAGCGAGGTCGAACATCGCGGAGGTCCAATGGAATGCGAGTTTTCCGAGAGCCCGTGCCTCCGTCATCACCTTCACGTATCGGGGTTCCTGTTGCGCGCCGAGCCTGAGCGCTCGCAGCAGATGTGCCGCTCGCCGCTTGTAGGATGGGTGTGAGTCGTTCGAGGGCTCGCGATCGGTGCTCTTCTTCACGGAGAGAGCGCGCAGCGCAGCCAGCGCGACCCACGCGGGCCACATCGAGAATGCGACCGTCATCATCGGCAGCTTCAGCATGCTCTCACTCAGCACGTTCAACGCGATGACGTCGCTCTCGTGCTCCAGTTCATGAATGACAATGTCCTCGGCGCCGGGATGGAGGTGACCGGAGAGGTGGCCGAATTCGTGCGCGAATACGAATTGGATCATCGGGCCGTACGTGAACAGCTCATGCACGCGGTGAAAATCGTCGGACAGCTCGAGGCGGGGAGGTGTGCTGAGCCACCCCTCGTTTACAAACGTGTCGAGTGCATTGGCGCAAACCAGCACGGAAGGATGCTCGCGATGCAGGCGCGCGATCACTCGATCGCGTTCCGGAGCGTTGAAACTGTTGAACCATGTGTCGAGATCGAATGGCGTTCCGCCAAGCAGCTGGCAAAGCGCCTGCGAAACGCTCGAAAAATACGCGAATAGTCCGCATTCAAAGAGAACGACCTCGCGGCAAAGCGGATCATCTTCGAGCACGACTGTCTCTGTGACGGCCTGCGGCGTGCCGCGATTCATCGTTCCGACGAAGTACGGCACTTTGGGTGGTCGTTGCAGCCGGCGCCGCACTTCGTCATATGAACGCTCGACCTGTTCCTTCGCCTGCAGCAATTCCCAGAATCGCGGAAGCTGCTCATACCGTGAAAAGGCCTGTTGTGCCGCGGACTCCATCCGCGCGGCGAGTTGGCGCGGCTGATCGGCGTACCGCACGCGCAGTTCCGGCGGTTGTGCGCCGATCCAGTTCGCAAGCGCTCCGCGGAAGCGCGCAATCTGACGCTCCGGCAGCCAATCCTCGGGATCCCCGCCCGCCTGGCGGATCGTCTCCGCGTGCCGCTCTTCGAGAAAATTCAGTCCTTCTTTCAAGAACCACCCCTCCGGCTGTAGTATAGAAAAAATCAAACAAATACGAGGACGCCATGCAGATCGACGGACCGCAATCCGGCGCGACGAACGCCTCTTCTCCGCAATTTACGCCTGACGAGCTTCTTCGGGAGATCACAAACGCCGCGGGACCGATCAAAGGACTGCGCGAGCTCCGGGATCACCTGCCGACGGCGCGCTCCGGCCATCTGCCGGAATCGAAGAAGCCGGCGAGGAAGAAAACGCTTGGATTCGGACCGGAAGCGGCGCTCGAGATCAAGGGTGCCGCGGCCGCCGGTCCGAAGCCGCTCACATACGACGAGCGCGAAACGGTGATCGATCAGGCGCTGATTCTTCTGCAGGATCTCTATGCACATCTGTCATTGAAGCGTGCATTACACGCCGTCGATCCCGTGCAGCGTCTGCGTCTGTTGCGCATGCGGCATCGCTCGCTCGACGAGCGCAGCTTCCAGACGGAGATGATCGAGATCTTCGTCTCCTTACGCGACCTGCACACGAATTACACGCTGCCGAGCGCGTATTGGCCGAAATTCGCGTTTCTGCCGTTTCGCGTGGAGGAGTACTACGAGAACAAAGAGCGGAAATATCTCGTCTCGTGGGTCTCGCCGGTGAATCCGAACAAAGAGCTCGTTTCGGGCGCGGAGATTACGCACTGGAACGGCGCGCCGATCGATCTGGCGGTGATGCGCAATGCGGCGCGCGAGGCGGGCAGCAACCCCGAGGCGCGGCGGGCGCGCGGACTCGAGGCGTTGACCCTGCGGTGGCTCGGCGCGTCGATGCCGCCCGATGAGGACTGGGTCACGTTGACGTACAAGGCCGGCGGCAAGGAATTCGAGTCGCGATTCCTGTGGCAGGTCGTCGAACAGAGCGATCTGTCGAAATTGCTCGCCACGAACGGCAGCGGACAGGCCGCAGCCGCACTTGGGCTCGACGTCAAAACGGAATTGTTGCGGCGCGTGCGCAAGTGCCTGTTCGACGGCGCGTCGATCCGCAAAGAACGCGAAATGGCTTCGCAGCGCGCGGCGGGAGCGGTGCCGCCAATTCAAGACGGAGCCAATAGTGTCAGTCTCATGCCGGACGTATTTCCGCGATTCGGCCCGGTCACGACGCCGAGCGGAATGTTCGGTTATGTGCGCATGGCGACATTCGTGCCGCCCGACGGCGATGTCGACGGCGCGGTCGATGAGTTCGTCCGTATCATCCGCTCGCTTCCTCCCAACGGTCTGATTCTCGACGTGCGCGGGAATGGCGGCGGCTATATCAATTTCGGCGAGCGCATTCTGCAGACGCTGACGCCGCAACGCATTACGCCCGAACCATTCCATTTCGCGACGACGGCACTGACGATCAAGATCTCGCAGGCCGTCGACTGGCTCAGTGAGTGGGCACTGCCGCTGCAGACCGCACTGGCGACCGGCGCCGCATTTTCCCAGGGATTTCCCTTGACGACGGCCGATGATTGCAACGACATCGGACAGGTTTATCAGGGACCGGTCGTCCTGATTACAGATGCCTTCTGCTACAGCACGACGGATATTTTCTCCGCCGGTTTTCAGGATCACGCCATCGGGAAAATTCTCGGCTGCCACGACAATACCGGTGCAGGCGGCGCGAATGTCTGGGATTACGCGGACCTGCTGCAGTCCCTCGGCATTACACCGGCGATGTTCCCACCGCTGCCGGGTGGTACGGGGATGCGCGTGGCAGCACGGCGCTCGACCCGTGTCGCCTCACAATCGGGCGTCCCGCTCGAAGACCTCGGCGTCACACCCAACGAGCGTTACTACATGACGCGCGCCGATCTGCTTCAGCACAATGTCGATCTGATCAACCGCGCCGCTGCAATTCTCAACGGCGAAGGGAAGCAGACGCTGTCACTGACGGCCGGAGCTGCGCCGATCGACAGCGTGCGCGTCGACTGCGGCGGAATCGATCGCGTCGATCTGAGTGTCGATGGACGTCCGATCTCGTCGGCCGACGTGAGTGCCGGCTCGACGACGATTCCACTCCCGCATCCGGTTGCGGCGGGGAGCGAGCTGGTGGCGCTGGGGTTCCGTGCGGGCGTGCTCGTCGTGAGCGCCCGTCGGATGGTCTAGTGTCCCGTCCGCGAAATAGTCGCGGATGACACCACAAATGAGTGTGGCGCCGCCGACCCGGCGGCGGTCGCGTTCACCGCGGAGTCGGCAAGCTTCCACCGCCGAGTCGGCGGTGCCACACAACACAACACACCACGCTAACGGCTCGTCAGCTCCAAAAGCCTGCCGGCGAAGCCGCGCTCCGGCTCGCACGGCACGAGCGTGCGAATCCGATCCGCCGCGGCCGCGCCGATCTCGCGCCATCGCGGGCGCTCGTTCCACGCGCGCTCCATCGCGTCGTCGAGCGCGTCTTCGGTCGGCGCGGAGGCGATGAAACCGGTCGATCCATCCTCGACCACTTCCGCGTTTCCGCCGACATCGGTGACGATCGGCACGCGTCCCGACAGCATCGCTTCGACCAGCACGAGCGGCAGTCCTTCGCAGCGCGACGGCAGAATCAAGCCGTGGTGCGTGCTCCAGATCGACGCGACATCGCGCACGAATCCGGCGAACGTCACGTTGGTGAGCCCGAGGCGGCGGGAGAGGCGCTCGAGGCTCGCGCGCTGCAGACCGTCGCCGTAGAACGCGACGGACAGCGGGCGATCGCGCCAGCGGCGGCGGGCGAGCACGCGCAGCAGCAGGTCCTGTCCTTTTTCTTTCGGATGCAGGCGGCCGATGCACGCCAGCCGCAGCTCGTTCGTGTCATCGGGCCAATCGGTGCGCGGCTCCCATGACACGAGGAACGGATTGCGCACGATCGCCGCGTGCGGCAGCAGAAATCCGAGCTGTTCTTCCGTCAGCCGGCGGTTGTGCTCGGAGACGAAAAAGCACGCGCGCGCATTGCGATAGACGGCGGCGATCGTCTTTTGCTGCCAGTCGGCGGGCCAATACAGCTCGCTCGCTTTTTGCGAGATCAGCACGTACGGCAATCGCAGCAGGCGGCAAGCTTCGGCGAAAAAATAGCCATCGTGATTGCCGCCTTGCGAAACGATGACGAGGTCGGGACGCTTTGAGAATGCGAGTCCGAGCAAGAGACGGGTGAGCTCGTGGCCGTACGCCGCGGCGGACGACATCACTCGAATCAGCGCGAAGAGACGGCGCGGCATCAGCGGAAAACGGGCGAGATCGCGAATGGGGGAGGCGAGCTCGCGCAACCGGCGGATGCGCGGCTCCGATTCGTCGACGCCGCTCTTGAAGATCGTGACCTGATGTCCGTCCGACGCGAGCACGGCGGCGGCCGCGCTCCACAGTTCTTCGCTGCCGCCCCACGCGCGGTTTCCGCTCACGAAGACGAATCTCACTGCGCTATTCTCGTTGCATTCGCCGCGATCTCATCGACCTCATCCGCGCGGACGAGTGGTGGGCGTACAAGCTCGTCCCGATTCTCTCGACCTTCTACGCGACCGCGCTCGTGCTGCGCATCGCCGTGAGCTCGCTGTGGATTCACGCCGTGTCGCTGCTGCTCGCGATCATCCCGGCCGCGGTCTACGCGAGTGTGATCAATGACCTCACCGATCGCGCGGATGACGTCGCGGCGGGAAAGCGAAATCGTGCGACGAAGTGGTCGTACGCGGTTCTCGTCATCACCATCGGCGCCGGATGCGGCTTCGCCTGGCTCTGGCGCGACGACGTCCGACTCGTCAGCTGCTACGCCGCGACGTGGCTCGCGTTCACGCTCTACTCGCTGCCGCCGTTTCGATTCAAGAGCCGCGGTGTTGCCGGTGTGCTGTGCGACGCGGCCGGTGCGCATCTGTTTCCCGCGCTCGTCGCGGTCTTCATCGCGCCGCAGGAGGTGAGCGCGGCGTGGGCGTTGAGTGTCGGCGCCTGGGCATTCGCGTATGGCCTGCGCGGAATCCTCTGGCATCAATTGACCGACGTCGAAAACGATCGCGCCGCGGATGTGCACACATTTGCGCGTCGTCATCCATCGTTCGCTGCGCGCGTCGGCACGTTCGTCATTTTTCCGATCGAGCTCGCCGCGCTCGCATCGATGCTCCGGCAGATCCGCAGCGCGTTACCGCCGGCATTTCTCGCGCTTTATGTGCTGTATGCGATCTGGAGCGCACGCCGATGGAAAACATCGCCGGTGATCGTCGCGCCGAAGCCGCGGTATTTCATCGTGCTGCACCAGTTCTATTCGGATCTGTTTCCGATTGCGCTGCTCATCGCCGCGTCGGCGCGCGACCGGCGGGACCTGTGGATTCTCGGCGCACACATCGTGCTGTTCCCGAGACGCGCGCTTCACCTGCTTCGAGTCAGCGCCTCGACTGCTAAGACGGTCGTCAACGCTTCCGATCCGCACCACGGCGGCTTCGGCTGACGCTCCTGCCGCCGCTGACCCATGTGGTAGAAGCCGAAGCGCGGCCAGGCGCCGGACGGGAGTTGTGCATCGAGCAGTGGCTGAATGTCCGGTACGCGATTCCACAGCCGCAACGTTGAAATCGCGGCCGCGAGCTCGAGTGCATTCGACGGCCTCGCGGCAAGGACTCGCGGCACGATCAACTCGCCCG
>C688J18823_10001045_pt1 | contig 16855 bp, 12 predicted proteins | sample HopSoiMetagenom1_FD_18823 | JGI IMG/M metagenome (IMG submission 18823) | reverse complement strand
CGAGCCGATGCCCGCGAGAGTCCGCGCCTCGCGTCCGATTTCGTCGACCAGATGGAAACCGGTGTCGCGGCGAACCCGCGCGAAATTGACGAACTTCAGCCGCTCGGCTTGGGCGTCGGTCGCCTGCGCCGCATTGATGGACCCGTCGTCCTTCATCCGGGTCAGCACATAGGCGAGACGCTCCTGCGCCCGGTCGCGGTGGCGGTCCGGATTGTAATAGGCGGGTCCCTTGGTCAGGCCGGCGATGAAGGCGCCTTCGGCCAGCGAGAGGTCCTTCACCGGCTTGCCGAAATACGCGCGCGCCGCCAGATCGATGCCCCATGACGAGCGGCCGAGATAGATCGAGTTGAGATAGATCTCGAGAATTTCCGGCTTGGTGAGAACCTTTTCGATGCGGCTGGCGACGATCACCTCGCGGATCTTGCGCTCGAAGGTGAGGCTGTCGCCCACCAGCAGATTCTTCGCCACCTGCTGGGTGATGGTGGAGCCGCCCTGGCGCTTTTCGCCGCCGATCGAATTCATGAAGGCGCGCGTCACGCTGCGAATGTCGACGCCTTTGTGCTGGAAGAACTGCTTATCCTCGGCGGCGACGAACGCCTTCTGCACGAACTCCGGAACCTCGGCGAGCGGCACCCAGTGCCGGCGGCTGTCCGGCTCGAACAGTTCGGCGAACTTGGCCCCGCCGCCATCCAGCACGGTGGTCATGCCGGGCAGCTTGAGGCCCTTCAGGCGGTTATGATCGGGCAGGTCGGCCGCCGCCCGGTTGTAGAATTCGATGACCTGATCGACGTCGATGACCTCGCGATCGATCTTCTCGTGCTTGCACAATTGCTTGTAGGCGAGGTGCAGATCGTCGAACTTGATGCCTTTGAAGCCGGCGATTTCGCCCGCGGCGGCCTGCTTGTCGACCATTACGGTGTCGATCAGGCCGTCCAGATCGATGTTCTCGATGTCGAACGACTTCTTCACGGCGTCGCAGCCGGCGCCGAGCACGGCCAGAACCTCGGCCTTGTCGGTTGCTGGGTCGAATTGTGTTTTGACGGCGTCCGGCCTGGTCATGACTAGGCTCAGGGCAAGGGCCGTGGCGAACACCTTAACGAGGAGCGCTTCCATGTATTCAACGAAACTCTGGGGCGGCCTCCCCGATAACAATTATACAAGAAGGCGAATTGACGGTGGAGATTCTTCGCCGGGCTCGGAAAAAGATTTTGCGCACCGGGGCGATGAAATTTGTCTTGCACCGCCAATGTGTTAATGATGGCCGCCACAATCCGGGAGACAACAATGGCTGGCAATGGACTGAGCGAGCGCCTGCAGACGCCGATCTCGACCGCGGAGCTTGAGCGCCGCTGGACGGCCGTCCGCGCCGCCATGAAGCGCGAAAAGGTCGATGTTCTGCTGATGCAGAACAATAACGACCACATGGGCGGTTACGTGAAGTATTTCACCGACATGCCGGCGACCAACGGCTATCCCAACACGGTGATCTTCCCGGCCGACGACGAGATGACGGTCGTCTGTCAGGGCCCGTTCAAGGGCGACGGCCGACCGCCGGCCGACCTGTGGCGCGGCGTCAAGCGCATGCTCACCACGCCGAGCTATGAGTCCGCGCATTACACCCAGGGGTACGATCCGGAGCTCGCCGCCAAGGCGCTGCAGCCCTACGCCAAGGGCACCATCGGCCTTGTCGGGACCTATCAGATGTCGTTCGCGATGGGCGACACCATCATGAAGAAGTTTCCGAGCGCACGTTATGTGGACGCCAGCGAACTGGTGGATCGCATCAAGGTCATCAAGAGCGCCGAGGAGCTGGAACTGGTTCGCCGCGCCGCCATCATGCAGGACGGCGCGATGAAGGCCGCCTTCGCCGCGATCAAGCCCGGTATGCGCGACACCGAGGTGGCCGCGGTCGCGGTGCACTACAGCCAGGATCACGGCAGCGAGAACGGCATCTACCTCTGCGCGTCGGCGCCCCCCGGTGTCGCCGCGAAGTTCGGCCAGCGGCACGTGCAGAACCGCACCATCCGGAAGGGCGACACGTTCGCGCTGCTGGTCGAGGACTCCGGTCCCGGCGCGATGTTCACCGAGCTCGGCCGTTCCTGCGTGCTCGGCAAGGTGCCGCAGCAGATGAAGGATGAGCTCGAGATGGTCAAAGCGTCGCGCAAGCTCACCCTCGACATGTTGAAGCCCGGCACGCCCTGCAAGGACATCTGGGAGGCGTTCAACGATTTCATGCGGAAGAGCGGCCGCCCGGAAGAGGCGCGGCTCTATTGCCACGGCCAGGGCTACGATCTGGTCGAGCGGCCGCTCATTCGCAGCGACGAGCCGTGGGTGATCCAGAAGGACATGAACATCGTCGTCCATCCGACCTACGCGCACGGCGGCTATCTGAACTGGCTGTGCGACAACTACATCATCGGCGGCAACGGTCCCGGCGACCGCATCCACTACTTCCCGGAAGAGATCGTCGAGATCGACGTTTAGCTTCGGTTGGCTTTTTCAGACCTCATGCTGAGGAGCGCGCGCAAGCGCGCGCCTCGAAGCATGGGCTACGACCCTGACCCATCCTTCCATCGCTTTGCGATGCTCCTCAAGGATGAGGGCAGGGCGCGTTGATCGTCAGCGCTTCCTGTCGCCGTGATGATGGTGGTGATTGCCATCGCCATGATGGTGATTATGCCGGTGTGGGCCATGGCCGTGGTGGTGGTGGTGATGACTACCCCGGTGATGGTGCCGCGCCTGTTGTTGCTGCTGCGCCTGCTGGTGATGTGGCGAGGTCTTGTAGTGCTGCCGCAATAGATCGAAGCCGTAGTCGTTGCCGTTCGGCGTGCGCACGATGGTGTGGACGTGGAATTTCGCGGGCTCCAGGTTGGTCAGGAACACCCCGGCGTGATGATCGAACTCGATGAAAGTGACCGGACTCTGCACCCGGTAATAGAACGGGCTTTCCTCGCTGAAGCCGCCGATCCAGCAGAAGTGCGTATCCGGCAGATGCCGTTCGACCTCGGCGATCCGCGCCCGGCGCGGACCGTCGGGCAGCACGGCGAGATACTTCTCGACCAGGTCCATCAGGTCGCGGCGTTGTGCGGCGTTGAGCGCGTCTGCCTTCAATCCCTCGTACGGCACCACGCGGTTGTCCTGGAACGCGCCGCCGAGATGCAGGTTGTCGGCGAAATGCCGCCGTCCCTCCGGCAGGTCGCCGCCCATCATCGAATGCGCGACGATGGCGCGCTGCTGCTGCTCCGGTGAAAACGCCCGCATCAGCTTCAGCCCTGCGCGCTCCTCGTCCTGGAACAGCCGGATGCCCTTGAACGGTCCGTGATCGGCATAGTTCGGCTCGGCGCCCCAGAATGCGGGCGTCGCGACCATCTGGTTGCCGAGCACGAAGCAATTCAGCACCAGGTGGTGGCCGAAGAACTGCCAGCCCCACGGCTCGGTCGGCGATGGTTCGCCGAACAGGCAGAAGATGTAGCTCCATTCGCCCATCACCGCCGGCCCGTGCACGATGTCGCCGAGGAACCGGTTGAGCTTCATCACATCGCGCGACAGCTCATAGCCGTGCTGGCTCATGCTGGCGCGCAGCACCGCGAGCACCGCGTCGCGCAGCGGTTCGCTGATCTGGTCGAGACGCAGGCCGTAATGCTCGACATAAAGCTCCGTGTTCTGCCAGTGCCGCCACATGTTCGATCCGGCCGGAAAGCACGATGACTTCCGCTGCTCCGGCGACATCATCTTCAAGAGCGCATCGGCCGCCTCGATCATCGCCAGCGTCGGCGCGCCCTCGGATTGCGGCGCGTAGAGATTGGGAATGGCGGCGCCGTCGGCGGTGATGCCGCGGAACGGCTCGTTGAACATCCGTTCCCACTTGCCGAACAGCTCTTTGGCGCGGGGGCTGGCCGTCCGCGCCTCGGCATGCGCTCGGGCCGTCGGGCCGGCGATCTTGGCGTTGGGCGGGTTCGGGATGAACGGATGGTAGTCGTCGTCGCTCATGATCGAGCAGGCTCAATCATTGTTGCGGTGCGGTCAAGCAAAGCACCGCCTGCGGCGCCGAGAAGCCCGCCACGGTGCACTCGCCGCGTTGGCTGAACTGCCCCGGCACATGCTGGGCGAATTCTGCTGACGCCACGATGGTCTGCCCGAGTTGCGCGGCGACCTTCTCCAGCCGTGCCGCAAGGTTGACCGCGGGCCCAATGCACGTGAAGTCGAGACGGTTGCCGCCGCCGATATTGCCGTACATTACTTGGCCTACGTGCAGCGCAAGGCCGAAGCGGACCATGTTCTTCCTGGCGACGCACGCCGGCGAATCAAGCTTGTCGATAAGGATCTCTGCCTCGCGGGCGCCGGCGAGCGCGCGGGTGCAGACCTCGGGTGCGTTATCGCCGTTTCCGTTCAGGGGGAAGATCGCCAGCAGCCCGTCCCCCATGAACTTGAGCACCTCGCCGCCATGGTTGAGGATCGGCGGGACCTGACAATCGAAATACTGGTTGAGCAGATCGACCAGCTCCTGCGGCGGCAAGCGCTCGGCGGTGGCCGTAAAGCCGCGCATGTCCGAGAGCCAGATTACGGCCCGGATTGCTTCGACGTGGCCGCGCCGGATTTCACCCATCAAAATCCGTTCGCCGGCCTGGCGTCCGACATAGGTGTCGAGCAAATTCGTAGCCGTGCGCCGCAAGGCGCGAATTTCCGCGACCCGCGTTAGCGGCGCCGTGATCGATTCGAGATCGGCAAATTGCGCGGGGGTGAACCCGCCCGGCTGTTGCGTCGACCAAGTCGCGACGTGGACCGAGGAGTCGGTAAACACCAAAGGCACAGCGACATAGTCCGTCGCTCCTTCGGAGCGGAGCTCGGCCAGAACCGGAAAGTCCATCGGGCAATCGCTGCTGGCGAGATGGCGCCGGATCGGCTCGCCGTTGGCGCGCACCGCGGTGATCGGGCTCGTCAGGTACTCATCCGTTTCCATCAATGCGTACTGGCCGTCCACCACGGCGACGCCCTTGCCGGCTTGCCAGGTGAAGCGGCGGCCGAAGATGTTGGGATGCAACGTGTTGACGAATACCGCGGCGCGCCGGATCGGCAGGCCGGCGGCGATCATCCGGTGACACAGCTCCCGCAGCACGTCCTCGGCGCGGGGCGCGGACCGGGCGCCATCCGCCAGCCAGTCGACAACGGATCGGACGTCGGCCATCGCATGCTCGCGCAACTGCCGGCGGGATGCCGGGCCGGCAGAATCTAGCGCAAGGCGCGGCCGCGAGTCTGGCCGCGCGTTACTGCGGCTTGATGTTCGCCGACTTGATCACCTTCGCCCATTTCGCGTGGTCGTCGGCCATCATCTTGCCGAACTCGGCCGGGCTCATCGGCGGCATCGCCGTCGCGCCAAGGTCGGCCAGCCGCTTCTGGATGGTGGCGTCGGACACGGCTGCCGTGATTTGCTTGTTGAGCGTTGCGATGATCTCCGGCGGCGTTCCCTTGGGCGCGCCGACGCCGATCCAGGCGCTCGCCTCATATCCCTTCACGGTTTCGCCGATGGTCGGCAGGTCGGGCAACGCCTCAAGACGCTTGGCCGTGGTCGCGCCGAGGGCGCGGAGCTTGCCCGACTTGATCTGCGGCAGCGCCGTCGGCGTTACGTCGAACATCACCTGGACCTGCCCGCCGATCATGTCGGTCACCGCGGGCGTGGAGCCGCGATAGGGCACGTGCGTCATCTCCACCCCGGTCATGGACTTGAACAGCTCACCGGCGACGTGCTGCGGACCGCCGATGCCGGCCGACGCCATGTTGAGCTTGCCCGGATTGGCCTTGGCGTAGGCGATGAATTCGGCAACGGTGTCGGCCGGAACCGAAGGATTGATCTCCATCACCAGCGGCACGATGTCGACGCCGCCGACCGGGACGATGTCGGCAAGGAAATCGAAGTTGAGCTTGTCGTACAGCGCCGCGTTAATGGTGTTCTGCGCGTTGACCAGCAACAGGGTATAGCCGTCGCCCGGCGCCCGGGTGACGAATTCGGTCGCGATATTGCCGGCCGCGCCCGGGCGGGCCTCGACGACGAACTGCTGGCCGAGCTTGTCCGACATGAACTGGGCGATCAGGCGGGCCGTGATGTCGGATGAACTGCCGGCGGCCTGTCCAACGATAAATTTGACCGGATGCGCGGGATAGGCCTGCGCACGAGCGACATAAGGCGCTGCCGGAATGAGGGTGGCGGCGCCCGCCAGCTTGAGAAAACGGCGGCGTTGAATTGGTTTCATGCTGATCCTCCCGGTGCGACTTTGCTTTTTAACGCCCTATGCGGTCCGGCGTCATGCGGCCCGTTGCCATAGGCCTATTCCGCCGCGACCGGCACGCTCTCGCGCAGCTCCGGCATGACGTGCCGCTGGAACAGCTCCAGCGAGCGCGTCGATTCCGACAGCGACAGGTCGCCGAATGCGAAGCGGCAAACCAGGTAGTTCGCGCCAGATTCCGAAAGCTGGCCGCGCAGCAGTTCAAGCGCCTTGGCGGGAGTCGTCGCGATGGCGCGTCCATCGGCGATCTGGCCATCGATCTCTGGCGGATAGTTCACGTTGCTCGGTGCGGTGTCGTGCTTGAGCCAGAGCGCCATGAAACTTTGCCACCAGCGCCGGTAGGCGCGGCGACCGATCTCTAGCGCCTTATCCTCGGTTTCGGCGAGCACCATGTAGCGGTTCATGCCGAACTTCGGTGTCGGCGTGCCCGGCTTGGCCCGATGCGCGCTCGTGTAGCGCGCGACCTTGGTCTTCACCAAGGCGGCGGTGGAATTGCTGATGAAGTTCATCCCGGCCTTCGCCGCGCGCTCGGCGCTGTCCGGATTGACCACGCCGTACCACAGCGGCGGATGCGGCTTCTGGTAGCACTCGACCTCGAACGGCACGTTGCTGTAACGAAAGAACTCTCCCCCGAAGTCCACGCGCTTTGTGGTCAGCGCCTGCAAGATGATGGCGAGGGATTCGGCGAACATTTTGTCGGCGTTCTTGAAGTCGACGCCATAGTAGCCGACCTCGATCGGCGAGATACCCTTGCCGATGCCGAGCAGGAAGCGGCCGCGGCTCATCTGGTCGAGCATGCAGATTTCTTCGGCGAGCCGTAGTGGATGGTAGAGCGCCAGCGTATAGACTAGCGGGCCGAAACAGAGCCGTTTGGTGCGCTGCCCGACCGCGGACAGATAAACGCTCGGCGAGGGCGCCATGCCAAGCGGCGTCGAATGGTGCTCGGCGCAGTGATAGCCGTAGATGCCGGCGCGGTCATAGGCCTCGATCAGCTTGAGGCGGTCCTCGTAGAAATCCTTTAGCGGCTGGTCGTGGCGATCGACGTGATCGAAAATACCGAACTCGAGAGCCATTCGCGTCCTTCCCGTGACAGTTGTCCGATTGTAGCCCGCGCCCAACACCGCTGTCATGCATGACAGGGAGGGGCGTGCGCGACACGCCGCATTGAACAGGGTTGGCGGACATGCCCATAATCGACATCCAGGTTTCGAGCGAACGAGGTTTGTATGCGCCTATGGTTTGTAGCTTTGATCGCGGGACTTCTCGGCATTGCTCCGGCGCGCGCCCAGGACTGGCCCGCCAGGCAGATCACCATCGTGGTGCCGTTCGGCGCCGGCGGATCGGCCGATCTGCTGGCGCGTATCCTCGCCACGCACATGCAGGCGAAGTTCGGCCAGACCGTCGTGGTCGAGAACCGTGCCGGTGCCGGGGGCAGCATTGGCAGCAATTACGTCGCCAAGGCCGCACCGGACGGCTATACACTTCTGCTCGGCACCGTCAGCTCGATTGCGGTCAACGCCGCGCTCTACGCCAAATTGCCGTTTGACGTGGACAAAGATCTGCAGCCGATCACGCAGCTGGTCAGTTTTCCCAATCTGCTGATCATCAATCCCAAACTGCCGGTGAAGACTATTCAGGAGCTGATCGACTACGTGAAGAAGAACGACGGCAAGGTGAACTACGCCTCATCGGGCCTCGGCACGTCATCGCACCTCTCGGTAGTGATGTTCGAACAGGCGATCGGCGCCAAGATGACGCACGTGCCGTACAAGTCGACCGGCGACGTGGTGAACAGCATGCTCGGCGGCAACGTCGACATCGCCATCGACAGCATGACGACGGTCTGGCCGCACGCCAAGCAGGGCACGGTGCGCGCGCTCGGCGTCAGCACGCCGCAGCGCAGCGCCTCGGCGCCCGAGGTGCCGGCGATCGGCGAGACCATCAAGGGCTTCGAGGCGACCGCCTGGCAGGGGTTGTTCGCGCCGGCCGGCACGCCGCGCCCGATCGTCGAGAAGATCGCGGCCGAAGCGCGGCGCATTTGGGGTCTGCCGGAGGTCAAGGCGCAACTCATGAACGCCGGCGCCGATCCCGTGCTGTCCGAAAGCCCGGATGCCTTCATGGCCTTCACCCGCGCCGAGCGCGTGAAGTGGGGCGAGGTGGTGAAGGCCGCCGGCGTGAAGATCGAGTAGCGGTGACAGTGCACGCCACATCAAACCGGCCCATCGGTAGCCCGATCGAGCGTCGGGAAGACCTGCGCTTCCTGCGCGGCCAGGGCGAATTCGTCGACGACGTGCCGAGTGCGAATGCGCTGCATGCCGTATTGCTGCGAAGCTCCGTCGCCCATGGCCGCATCCGATCGGTGGACGCATCGGCGGCGCTGAAACGTCCTGGTGTCCACGCCGTCATCACGGCGAAAGACATTGCGGGCAACGATTTCGGTGAGATCCCGGTCATCACCATGCGGCAGGAACTGCTGCCTGAGTTCAAGCCTTACCAGCAGCCGGTGATCGCGTCCGACAAGGTGCGTTACGTCGGCGAGCCGATCGCCGTGGTGGTGGGCGACAGTGCGGCGCTCGCCGAGGATGCGCTTGACGCGATCGTGGTCGACATCGAGGCGCTGTCACCGGTGGCGGATCGCGCCGCGTCGCGCAGGAATGAAAGCCTGCTGTTCGAGGCAACCGGCCGCAATCACATCATTACGCTATCGGCGAAAAAGGGAGATGCCGAGGCGGCCTTCACGAACGCGCCGTACACTCGCCGCGAGCGCTTCTCGGTGCAGCGCTTCAGCGCGGTGACGATGGAGCCGCGGGGCCTGCTCGCCGAATGGGACGCTACCAACGGCCATCTCACCGTCTCCGGCATGACCAAGGTGGTGTTCCACAACCGCCGCATCCTGGCGAAGCAGCTCTCGGTTCCCGAGGATGCTATCACCATGATCGAGGCCGACGTCGGCGGCGGCTTCGGCGTTCGCGGCGAATTCTATCCGGAGGATTTTCTGATCCCGTTCGCGGCGCGAAAGCTCAACCGCGCGGTAAAGTGGATCGAGGACCGCCGCGAAAACCTGATCGCGTCCAACCACGCCCGCGACGCCGAATGCGAGCTTGAGATCGCCTGCGAGCGTGACGGCACCATCCGGGGCTTGCGCGGCTCGGGCGCGGCCGATCTCGGCGCCTACATTCGCACGAACGGCGTGACGGCCGCGCGCAACACCGCGCAGGTCCTGACCGGGCCGTATCGCGTGCCGAACATTCATTTCGAGATGGCGCTGCTGCTCACCAACAAGACGCCGTCAGGCACGTATCGTGGGCCGGGCCGCTTCGAGGCGGATTTTTTCCGCGAGCGGCTGTTCGACATGGCCGCAAACGACCTCGGCATCGACCGGGTCGAATTCCGCCGCCGCAATCTCGTTGCCGAACGCGAGATGCCGTGGTCGTTTCCCAACGTGCAGCCGCTCGACCAGGGTAGCGAGACCGACACCGGCGACTACCAGCAGACGCTGGACCGGTGCCTTGAGGATTTCGGCTGGACCGAAAAGCAAAAGCTGCAGGGCAAGCTGATCGAGGGGCGTCGCCAGGGCATCGCGGTCGGCTGCTATCTCGAAGGCGGCGGCTCCGGCCCGCGCGAGAACGTCCGCATGGTGCTCGAAAGCGACGGTACGATCTCGCTCTATACGGGTTCGTCGTCGGTCGGGCAGGGCGTTGAGACCGTGATGGCGCAGATCGCCGCGGACGCTCTCGACATGCCGATGGCGCGCATCAATCGCGTCCAGCACGGCTCGACGACTGTCGTGAAGCAAGGCTACGGGTCATACTCGTCGCGTTCGATCGTGATGGGTGGCTCCGCCATCGTACAGGCGGCCGGCTTTCTCAAGGACGCGATCCGCGCCGCGGCGGCGAAGCGCCTGCAATGCGAGGCGGACGACATCACCATCGACGGCGACAACGCGGTCGGGCGAAACGGGGGATCGGTCACGCTGTCGGCGCTTGCCGCCGACGGCATCGCGTCGGAGGGCACTTATTCGAGCAACAAGCGCACTTATTCCTATGGCACCCACGCGGCGCATGTTGCGGTCGACCCGGGCACCGGCCACGTCGCCTTGCTCGACTACATGGCGGTGGAGGACGTCGGGCGCATCATCAATCCGCTGACCCTGCACGGCCAGACCGTCGGTGCCATCGTGCAGGGGCTCGGCGGCGCGCTGCTGGAGCATCTCGCCTACGATTCGGAAGGCCAATTCCTGTCCGGCACCTTGGCCGACTACCTGTTGCCGACCGCGAGCGATTTCCCGGTGATCCGGGCGCACGCGCTGGAGGAAAAGCCCGCGCCGCACAATCCGCTCGGCGCCAAAGGCGCGGGCGAAGGCGGCATCATTCCGGTCGGCGGCGTAGTCGCGAACGCGGTCGCCAACGCGCTCGGTGTCGAGCCGAATGTGCTGCCGCTGTCGCCGCCGCGGGTGTGGGGGCTGATTCAATCCAAGCGATGACGTGGATAGGCCGCCGTGGCATGGTGCCGTCATGAACGACGCCACGCGTCTCGACCCGCGAAACGCCGATATCCTGATCGAGCGGGCCCGCTCGCTCGTTCCCGCATTGCGCCAGCGTTCCAAACAAGCCACCGCCGACCGCCGCCTACCGCAGGAAACCATCGACGATTTCCAGCGGCTCGGGCTGACTCGCTGCCTGCAACCGGCGGCATTCGGCGGCTTCGCCTCTGACTACCGCGTGTTCTCGAAAATCATCCGCGCCCTGGCGCAGGGCTGCGGCTCGTCGGCGTGGGTCGCCGCCGTGCACGGCGAGCACAACTGGGTGGTCGGCAATTTTTCGGAGGAGGCGCAGCGCGACGTGTGGAGCGGAAATGCCCACGCCGTAGCCTCGGCCAGCGTCGCGCCGAATGGATCGGCCGAACTGGTGACCGGCGGTCATCGGCTCAGCGGCCGCTGGGGCTTCGCCAGCGGCTGCGACCATGCGCAATGGATTGTGCTTGGCTCCATCGCGAAAACCGGCGGCGCGCCGCAGGTGCGGATGTTTCTCGTGCCAATGGATGAGGTCGAGATCATCGACGACTGGCACGTGATGGGGCTGTGCGGAACCGGCAGCAAGTCGATCGGCGTCAAGGACCTCTTCGTGCGCGCGGCGCATTCGGTCAGCCTGCACGAGCTCAAGACCGGCACCGCGCCCGGCGCGGCCGTTTACCCTGACAATCCGCTCTACCGCACGCCCCGGAATCTGCTGGCGCTGTTCTCGCTGAGCTCGGTCGTCGTTGGCCTCGCCGAGCGGGCGGTTACCGAATTCGTCAAATTCACCCGCGAGCGGCGGTCGCGCGGCCTGCGCGTCGCTGATCTGGAGGCCGTGCAATTGATGGTGGCCGAAGCGGCGGCGCAGGCTGAGACGGCCGCGCTCATCGGCGAGCACACCATCGACCGTAACATTTCCATGGTCGAGGCGCGCCAGACGATCGATGCGGAACAGGTCGCCTGGTCGCGGCGGAATGCGTCCTACTCCACGCAGCTTGCGCATTCCGCCGTCAAGCTGATCTTCGAGGCGGCCGGCGGCACCGCGCTCTATGCGACCAATCCGCTGCAGGAAATCTTCCGCGACATCACGGCGGCATCGGCGCATCTATCGCTGAGCTGGCACCGCGCCGCGCCCTACTATGGTCAGATCCGCCTCGGCCTGCCGGTAGATTTCGATACGCTCTAACTGTATGGCTGCAACACCTTCCGACCTCATCCTCAGGATGAGATTGGAGCAAGTTGTTAAGCAAGGCAGAAAGAAGTTGCCCGTGACGAAAACCATCGTCCATGTCAGAACCCGCCTATGAGTTGGCTCGCCTTCGCACTCTGCGGCCCGATCCTGTGGGCGATCTCGACTCACTTGGACAAGTACCTGGTCGAGCGCTACTTCAAGCACGCCGANGTCGTGGTGCTGCTGATCTTCACCGCGCTGATGGGTCTCGTACTGATGCCGCCCATCGCATGGTTCGAGCCCGAAGTTTTCCGGCGCGATTGGCTCAGCATCGGACTGATGGCGCTGTCGGGCATGCTCTACATGGGCGGCATCACGTTCTATCTCCGCGCGCTGCAGGGCCACGAGGCCTCGATGGTTGCGCCGTTCTTCCAGAGCTCGTCGTTGTTCGGCGCCGCGCTCGCCTATGTCATTCTGGGCGAAACGCTGNCCGGACAGCAACTTTTGGGCGGCGCGCTGATCATCATCGGCGTGTTGTCCGTCTCGATCGGCCGCGGTCCGAGACGCGAGCGGTTTCACTGGCAGCTCGCCGCGCTGATGCTCTGCGCCGGCTTCATCCTTTCGTTGTCGACCCTGATTTTCAAGGCTTTCGCGGTGAAGGACGAGTTCTGGGCCACCACGTTCTGGATGTTCGCGGGCGAAGCGCTGTTCGGCGTCGCCATTCTTTGCGTCGGTCCTTATCGCCGGCAGTTCTTCGATCTGCTGCGGTCGAACGGCGGCGCGCTGATTGCCATCAACGCGTCCAATGAGCTGATTAACCTTGGGGGCGGGCTGGCGAATCGCTACGCCCTGATCTTCGCCCCACTCGCGATGGTGCAGGTGGTCGGCTCGACCACGACGCTGTTCGTGTTCTTGATCGGCGTTATTCTGACGTTGGTTGCACCGGGCATCAGCCGCGAAAATCTTTCGGCGCGCGAATTCGTTCAGAAAGGCATCGCCGCCGTCCTGGTCGCGATCGGCGTCGCGCTGGTCAGCCGCTAAATCTTGGTCAGCTCATAGGTCGGCTTGGCGAACATCTCCGCGAGCGGCACCTGACGCACCGACAGGCCCTGCTGAAACGAATAGCGCGCCAGCGTTTCCAGCGCGTGCTTGTTCTCATGAGCGCCGTAGGCCCAGTAGTCTTCGCCCATCACCTTGCGGGCGTGATCATAGGCATACACCGGCCACGGCAAGGTCGCGTGCAGGTGACCGATCTCGGCAAGCTCGGCCATGCACAATGCTTTCGCCTTGAGAAACGCCTTGTAGACATTTACCGCGAGCCACGGATATTTCTCGACCAGCGAGCGGCGGATGCCGACCGCATGCATGATCGGGAACAATTTGGTCTTCTGATAATAGGCAGCCTCGACCGCCGGGTAATCGGGAAACAGCCGACCGACGTTCGGCGCACCTTGCAAGAAGCAGCTCGGCGCCCGCGCGCTGAACAGGCCGTCGATCTCGCCCTTCGCCAGCATGTCGGAAATGGTGCGGCCGTCCGGCACCTGTTGAACATCGATTTCCGGCGGCAGGTTGATCTTGGCGCGCTCCTCGCGGCCTGCTTCCTCCAGGCCGCCGCGCCGCCATTTGATATCGCGTGGCTTGACGCCGTATTCTTCCTCCAGCATGCCGCGGATCCAGACGTTGGCGGTCATCTGGTATTCCGGCATGCCCATCGTCTTGCCCTTGAGATCGGCGGGCGTCTTGATGCGATCCGTGCGGACATAGATGCCGGAGTGCCGGAACAGCCGCGACACGAAGGCCGGAATGGCGACGTAATGCGCGTCGTTGCGCGACAGCGTCACCAGATAGCTGCTCATCGAAATCTCGGTGACGTCGAACTCCTGGTATTTGAAGGCGCGGTGGAACGACTCCTCGGGCGAATTCGCAACCGCAATGACGTCGCAGCCCTCGATCGGCGCGCGGCCGTCGAACAGCGCTGCGGTGCGGTCGTAATTGCAGACGGACAGGCTCAATTCCACGGGCATTCTCGTTTCTCCGGCGCCTTGATGCGGCATGCTGCGGTACCATACCGCAATTGCATGGCCCGTGCGTTGACGGGCCTTGGCAGGGTGGCGATAGTAGGTTCTCATCATTCCAGAGACGCGGGCGAAAGCGCAAGAACACCCATGAAACTTCCGCCCTTCGAATATGCCTGCCCCACCACCATCAATGAAGCCGTGGCGCTGCTCGCCAACCACAGCGGCGAAGCCAAGCCCCTGGCCGGCGGCCAAAGCCTGATGCCCATGATGGCGTTTCGCGTCGCTCAGCCCTCGTTGCTGGTCGACCTGAGGAAGCTGCCGGGTCTCAAGGAAATCAAGATCGGCCCGGATGGCGTCCGCCTCGGCGCGCTGGTGCGATGGCGCGACATTCTGGACGACAACCGGCTCGCGGCCGCACATCCGCTGTTGAAGGAAGCCGTCTCGCACGTTGCGCATTACCAGATCCGCAACCGCGGCACAGTCGGTGGTTCTTGCGCCCATGCCGATCCGGCATCCGAGATGCCCGGCATCGCGCAAACCTGCGACGCCGGGATCACCGCGATGGGCAAAAGCGGGACGCGAACCATCAAAGCTGTCGACTTTTTCCAGGGTGCGCTGACGACGGCGCTGAAGCCCGACGAAATCATCACCGAGGTTCATCTGCCGGCCTGGCCGGAAGCGCGGCGCTATGGCTTCCAGGAGTTTGCCCGCCGGCGCGGCGACTTCGCCATGGCGGGTGTCGCGCTCTATTACGACGTGGAGGGCGGCAAAGCCGCCAACGCCCACATCGGCGTGTTCGGCGTCGGCGATTGCCAGCGCCGCTTGCCGAAAGCGGAAGCGGCGCTCAACGGCAAGGCCGTGGACGAGGCGCTTGCCGTGAAGGTCGGCGAAGCCGCCGCGGCTGAGGCCGAGCCGCAGGAGGACATCCACGCCAGCGCGGCCTATCGGCGTGCGCTCACCGGCACGCTCACCGAGCGTGCGCTCAAAGCCGCCGCGGCGAGGCCTGTGAAATGACCACCAAGTTCGAAGTCAATGGCAAACAGGTTAGCGTCGACGTCGAGCCGCGCCTGACGCTCGCCGATTGCCTGCGTCATGAGCTTCGCCTCACCGGCACCCACATCGGCTGCGAGCACGGCGTTTGCGGCGCCTGCACGGTGCTGGTCGACGGCGAAGCGGTGCGATCCTGCCTCATTCTCGCCGTGCAGGCGGAGGGCGCGAAGATCACCACCGTGGAAGGCCTCTCCAACGACGCCGATCTGACGCCCTTGCAAAAATCCTTCCGCAAGCACCACGCGCTGCAATGCGGCTTCTGCACGCCTGGGTTCATCACCACAGCGCATGCGCTGCTGACCGAAGAACCGGACTGCGACGCCGACCGCGTCCGCGAGGTGCTGTCCGGCAACATCTGCCGCTGCACCGGGTACATCGGCATCGTCGACGCGGTGCTTGAAGCGCGCGCTGCCTACAAGAAGTGACGCCATGAAGAACACCTTCATCGGCACCCCGATGGAACGCCGCGAGGATCTGCGCTTCCTGCGCGGCCGCGGCGAGTATGTCGACGACGTCGTCATGCCGGAGCTGCTCTATGCGGTGATCCTGCGCAGCTCCGTGGCGCACGGCCGTCTGGTTTCCGTCGATGCGTCGGCGGCGCTCAAGGTGCTTGGCGTGCATTCGGTCATCACCGGCGCCGACATGCCGGGTGGCCCGCCGATCATCCCAATGCGCCTGCAGCCGTTGCCGGAGTTCAAGCCGTTCGAGCAGCCGGTGATCGCGCATGACAAGGTACGCTACGTCGGCGAGCCGATTGCGGTGGTGCTGGCGACGTCGGTGGCGATCGGCGAGGACGCGCTGGAAGCGATCGGAGTCGAGATCGAGGATTTGCCGCCGCTGGCCGATTGGCAGACGGCGGCGAAAAATCAAAGCCTGTTGTTCGAGAAGCAAGGCACCAACCGCTCGCTGGTGTTCCAGGCGCGCAAGGGCGACGCCGACGCCGCGTTCGCCAACGCGCCTTACGTCCGTCGCGAATATCTTCGCACCGGCCGCCACTACGGGCTCACCATGGAGCCGCGCGGCGTCATGGCGACGTGGGACGACGCCAAATCCAAGCTCACGATCTATGGCGCGGCCAAAGTGCCGTTCTTCAACCGCCGCATTCTGTCGGCGCAGATCGGAGTACCGGTCGATCGGATCGAGATGATCGAGAACGACGTCGGCGGCGGCTATGGTGCGCGCGGCGAGTTCTATCCCGAGGATTTTCTCATTCCATTCGCGGCGCGTCATGTTAAGCGGCCGGTGAAATGGATCGAGGATCGCCGCGAAAACCTGATGGCGATGAACCACGCCCGCGAGGAGGAGTGCGATCTCGAGGTCGCCTGCGCGCGCGACGGCACCATCCTCGCCATCCGCGGCGAGGTGCACACCGACATGGGCGCCTATATGCGGACCAACGGCGCGGTCGGCGCCCGCAATGTCTCGCAGTTCATGGCGGGCCCATACCGTGTACCCCACGTCAAGATCGACTCGTCATTGTGGATGACCAACAAGACGCCGGTCGGCACTTACCGCGGACCAGGCCGCTTCGAGGCCAATTTTTTCCTCGAGCGGATGATCGACATGATCGCGGCCGATCTCGGGATCGATCGCATTGAGTTCCGCCGTAAAAATCTGATCAAGAGCTCCGAGCAGCCTTATCCGATCGCCCACGTGCAGCCGACCGACGCCAAGGACGAGTACGACAGCGGCGAATATAGCGAGACCCTCGACCGCGCATTGAAAGAGATCGATTGGCCGAAGCTTGAGAAGCTGCAGGGCAAGCTGATCGAGGGCAAGTATCACGGCCTCGGTGTGGTTTGCTTCGTCGAGGGCGGCGCCG
>C688J18823_10001044_pt1 | contig 16855 bp, 12 predicted proteins | sample HopSoiMetagenom1_FD_18823 | JGI IMG/M metagenome (IMG submission 18823) | reverse complement strand
GACCGCGAACTCCGTTCTTTCTTTTTTTCTTTTTCGTGCTGGCCGCCGCCGCTTATCGCTGGGGACTGTGGGAGACTCTTGGCACTGCGGCCGCGGAAGTGGCGCTGCTTTGGATTGAGAATCTACTAGTCGTACACATGTTGTTGAGCCCCGTAGGGACCGCGCGGCTGCGTGCTTTGACCGGCCTGCATGTAAATATTCAGGAGTTCGAGCCCCAGCGATTGTTCATGCTGTCCATCTACCTGCTGGTCATGGGCCTGCTTCTTGGCTATCTGGCAGAACGGCAAAAACACTTGCGTGCCGAGAAGGCGCTGGTCACTGGCACGCTTTCGAAGATTCGTGTCGAAGCGGGGCTTACAGGTACGATTGAGCGGATCTTCAATGAACTGATGGCGATGTATGGCGCTTCTCGCGTGATGGTGGCATCTCAGGAAATTCACAGCAAGCGAGTGTTCGTCGGAGAGTTGGTCAAGTCTAAGGGGCGTGCACCGGCAGAATTTCATTGGCTTGAGTCCGGGCTTAAGGACGCGAGGAACTACCTGGACGAGTTTCCCGGCGAGGTTTGCTACGCAGCAATCGACGGAGAAGCATGGAAGACTCTGGCGCTGGATCCGAATGGCAACGAGGTGCAAGTGGCCGATCTAGCGCCATTCCTGCAAATCCGAAGCACACAGCCTTTCCAGTCGCTTGTGACGGTTGCGTTCGTGTTCGGCAGCGATTGGAGGGGGCGCGTTTTTCTACTTGATCCGTCTTGGCGAGGAGAAAAGCAAGAAGAATTGCGTTTTCTGCTGGATCTGATTCATCAGGTCGGACCGGCCGTTTACAACGTTTATCTGTTGCACCGCTTGCGGAGGCGCGCGGGAGCAGCCGAGCGTGCGCGCTTTGCGCGCGAACTGCACGATGGCGCGGTTCAGTCGCTGATCGCAGTTGAGATGCAGGTGGACGTGTTGCGCCGCCAGTCTGAAGCAGGCAGGCCGGTTGAAGGCGAATTAGGACGCATTCAGGCACTGCTGCGCGAAGAGGTATTGAAGCTCCGCGAGCTGATGCAGCAGATGAAGGCGATTGATGTAGATGCGCAGCGCCTGCTTGGAGTTCTCAATGACACGGTTGAGCGCTTCCAGCGGGAGACGGGCATCAGCGCCCGCTTTGTTACAGACTTGTCGGAAGTGGATATGCCGCAGCGGGTGTGCAGGGAGATTCTGCGCATCGTGCAGGAAGGCTTGGTGAATGTGAGGAAGCACAGCGGAGCTCGCCATGCGTTAGTGCGACTGGCATCCAGCGTTGAGAAGTGGAGCCTTACTGTGGAAGACGATGGAAAGGGTTTTCCGTTTTCAGGCCGGTACACACAGGATCGGATGGAAGACGGCAAGGGGCCTATGATCATTAAGGAACGCGTACGTTTAATTGCCGGAGAACTCACGGTAGAATCGAATCCAGGACAGGGAACGCGTTTAGAAGTCAGTGTGCCCCGGAACGGGGAAGTGCCGCATGAACTTTAGAAAGACTCAGCAGATTCGGCTCGTGATTGCCGACGATCATCCAATCTTCCGCGATGGCCTGCGACGTTTGCTGGAGGCAGAGGCAGACCTCAAGGTACTGGGTGAGGCTTCGGATGGTGCCGAGGCTGTGAAACTCGCGAAGCAGTTGAAACCCGACATCCTCCTCCTCGACTTGGCGATGCCCAAACATCCCGGATTGGAGGCGCTTCGGGACCTCAGCTTGCCCGCGAACGCAACACCAGTTCGAGTCATCCTGCTCACAGCGGCTGCAGAGAAGAGTCAGATCGTAGAGGCACTACAGCTTGGTGCGCGCGGTGTTGTCCTTAAGGACTCCGCCACGCAGCTTCTGCTAAAGGCAATTCAGACCGTGATGGCAGGCGAATACTGGGTCGGACGGGAGAGCGTATCGAATCTCGTTCAATACCTCCGCACGCTGATGCAGTCGTCGCACGATGAGGCGCGTCAGAAGAAGTTCGGTCTAACGCCCCGCGAGCTGGAGATCGTCTCAGCCGTGGTCGCGGGATATTCGAACAAAGAGATCGCCGAGTACTTCAAGATCAGCGAAGATACGGTGAAACACCACCTGAGCAACATCTTCGATAAGCTGGGGGTTTCCACGCGCTTAGAACTGGCGCTATTCGCGGTGAATCAGGCGCTGCCGCTCAAGAGTATCGCGTAACTACACCCTCGTTACGCCGGGTCAGCGGCTGGCACTTCTGTGCCATTGGCCTACGTACGCCTGAAGCATACGATATTTCATATCGGATCAACCTACAGGACTGCGAACTGGGTAGGTACGAGTGTTACGTCTCTCACGCAGTGAGGGAAGAGGTTCAGCAAACAGGAGCTTTGTGAAAAACTTCCTACAACGAGTTTGGAAGGACGAACGCGGTCAGGACATCGCGGAATACGCGGTGATGCTGGCTGTGATTCTGGTGATTGTTGTCGGCACGATTCGTCTCATCGGATCGAACGCCAACAACGTATTCTCCTCGGTTGGCAGCGCGATTCAGTAAGGCCTGTCCAGGTAAGTTCCTTGGCTGATCCTGTCGCGGCCTGCTGATCTGAGAACAATTCTGCTCTTATGAGCAAAGACGGCGCTCGGTTCCGAGCGCCGTCATCGTTTCAAAACTCTACTTCACGTCTCCAGGTTGGCTCGAGGTCGTCAGCGCCACCTTCTCCGGGCTGTTTGAGAGCCGGCTGAGGTGCGGGAAAAATGGAGTGATCTCAAACTCCATCTTCTCGCGGGCTGATGTTAACGCAACCTGCTTTGCCTTCGAAAGCTCAACCTGATCGCTCCAGGGATCGACCTTGATGCGCCCACCAAGTGGCAGCGCCGCAATCTGGTCCAGCCGTTTGGGCTCAAGCGTCGGTGCTTGCTGCAGGAGGCTTGCCATGCGCATCATGCCCTTTTCTCCACCGAAGCTGTTCCCCAAGTGCGGGTGAATCAAATTCGGAAGATCGGGAGCATGCTGCTCCAAAGTTTTGAGGAAAAGGCCGGCGTTGCCCATCTTGTCTTTATAGGGAGAATTCCTCAGCAATTCGAGCGCCTTGGTGTCCGCAGCTTCTTCTTCCGGTGGGGTGTGCCGAAAGTCTAAGCGCTTGAAGGATTCTTCGTCAGGGAACAGCAGTTTGTCGTTGAACGCCAGCTTCGTATCGAAGTGGTGCCCCAAAACGATGTGGCTGAGTTCATGCGAGAGCACCATGGCCAGTGAAGCTTCGTCAGGAAGAACGTCAAGCAATCCGCGGCTCATGACGATCGTGTGACCGATGGTGAATGATTCCAGCGGAGCCGTCAGCATAACCCGGCAGTGAAAGTCGCTCTGCAGATCAATGTTGTTCGTGACCAGCAAATTGTTGACGACGGTTGCGAGGACCTTATCGACCTCACTGGCAGGTGCGAGTAGCCCGATCTTCTGAAGCCGCTCGATCGCATTTTCTTCGGCCTGCTTTTCCCACATGCGCTCAGCGACGATGGGAGTGGCATCCGCAGCGGCGTCGCTCTGGTCTTTTACCGATTGCGGGGCATCCACCAGGATTTGGGTGAATTCTTCATTCTTGCCCAGGCCCTTCAGATCGTATCCCCAAAGTCGAGTCTGAGCCTTGAAGTGCATGGTCTTGGTGAGACCTGTCTTCAGGTTCGATTCTTCGGTATAGACGTAAGCGGGCAGCCAGACTCCGGGACGCATGTTGAGTCGCCAGCTGTCGAAATGGAAGAAAAAGTTAATCTTGGGCTGCGGATAGTAGGTGCCGTTGAAACGGACGATATTATAGTTCTGGTCTTCGACCCAAATCCGGCCCATGAATCTCGCGACCTTATCGCCTGGTCGAGGCTGCACGTCAATGACTAGGCAGCGCAGGTCGCCCAGAAACTCCCGTCGCACGAAGTTGAATTTGTAGTATTTCTTCTGAAAATCGGTGTCCAGCACGACCATCTGCGCAAAGCCCATGGGCAAGAAGTGCAACGAGTACACTCCCGTTAACTTCGACAGCATACGATGCCCGAAGCCCGGCTGCCCGGTGAAGGAAACGTCTTCGGGGCCCTCGGACATATCGAGGCGACCCAGAAAATACTGATCGTTGATGGGGACCGCGTTCCCATCCGCATCACTTCTCAAGTTTTGAAGATAGGTCTCCACAAGCGGGTGCATGTGGCGCATCTGCGCAATGAAGAAGTGCTCGCGCTGGACGATGCGGTCAACTACATCGCTGAGGCTTGCAGCCGGTGCAGACGACGTTCCCATGCTCTGAGGAGGCGCGACGGTGCTGGGCGCCTGAGTAGAAGCCGCGGGAACAACAGCCTGCGCGCCAGATGGACTGGCATCCGTGTTCGGAGCAGCCGCATCCGACGGCGCTTGCTCACTTGCCGGGGTCGAAGCAGGGGATGGGGTAGCTGCGGCATTCACAGCGGACTGGGGTGAGCTATCGGAGTCCTGAGCTGTGAGTGCAAAGCTACAGGCCAAAAGAGTGAGGAACAATCCCGAACTGAAACGAGCGATTCGCATAAGAACCTTCTGGGAGTTGATCAAGCCAACTGGAAAATGATATGAACGACGGCCGTCGAATCTGAGGGTTGACCGTCCTTCAATGCAGGCTTAAAGCGGATCTGTTCGGCCGCGTGTACTGCCGCGTCGTCCAGTCCATGGCCGAGCCCACGCACCACTTTCAAAACGCGTAGTCTGCCCGACGCTTCGAAAACAACTTCGAGAAGAACCTCGCCCTCGATCTTCTTGGTGCGAGCTTCCTCGGTATAGGTCGGAGTTGGTTTCGAAAGAATTTCCGCAGGAATGAGGTGTGCAGCCGCTTGTGCCGCCGGGCGCGACTGTACGGTGGGAGGTGCCGGCACGTCGGCATCGCCGAATCCACCCTGGCGAACTTGACCCGTACTTGCAGTACGCACCGTCCCGGTCGCGACGCCGTTACCAAACCCGGTGCTGGCTACGACCCCGCGCGCACCTTTAGCTCCCCCGGTGCCGTTTCCATAACCGGGCCCGGTGGGCATGTCAAACCCCCCAGCCTGCGCTATGTTCACCGCACGGGTTTGGGTAGTCCGGGCAGGCACGCCGTTTGGATCGCCGAATCCACCGGTCTGAACCAGTTCCGGTGCCTTGTTAATCGTCTGAGGAGCGGAGCTTCCGGTCGAGAAAACGTTCGTGCGTACCGCCTGCTTCGGCATCACAGGCGCGACCGCTGGTATTGGGTCGATCTTCTTTGCCGCAACTTTCACTTCTGGAACTGGAGTTTCTTCGACTTTCGGCTTAGGTTGCGGTTGCGGAGCCGGCAGCCGAAGAGACGCAGGCGGAGGATCCAGCTTCGCTACCCTGACAGGCTCCGGGAGCCTACGCTGCGGAGTATGATTCACCGGAACCGGAGTTGGAACTAGCTCGATTGCGTGGTAATCCTTCTTCGGCTGCTCAAGAATTTCTGGATGAAGGATCGGGATCCACACGAGAACGGCAATTACCACGGCCTGAACCCCATAGCTCAGAAAAAACTCAGACCAGGGAGCATTCCACTTCGGGAGCGTAGAAAACAAGATCGAATCGTCGGACTGGATCGACGCCATAGTCAACCTGCTACTTCAGGTGTTCAGAACACCGTCTGCTGAAAAAGTTTCCCCTGTTTCGGTTAGTGCTGGGAGCCCCGGAAGGCAGGGCCGGAACAAGTTTACTCCTTCCCGACAATGCACGACAGAGGCCAACGTCTTCTAACAAAGATCTAATTTTGTGCTATTCGCATCAATCACTTACGGTATCTGGGGGAGGGGGTGAGTCGAGTTTAAGAACCACGTTGCTGCAAAAAAATACAACTCAGAGGACATATTTCCATTGATGGCAGGCTCTCAAGCGCCTGTCGAACAGGTCACTTACGGCTTAGCGGGGCTTGCTGGGTCATCATTGTGGAACCCAAGGACCCACACAGCTACCCCAACTGCCGCAGCACCGCCGACTGCGACGGCGATTGGCGAATTCAGCGCTCCGCCACCTGCCGCAGGTACGGCCCCAGGCGTACCTTTGCGGTTTTTCTTCTTGTGACCATTTTCGTCGTCGTTGCCGATGGAATCGTCACGAGTCGTTTCTTGGCCTTGGGCAAGAGTGAATGTGCCCTTTCCATCGTTGATTGTTAGGTCTCCCTTGCGAGCTGCGATCCGAACTGTACCGTCGACGTCGACCACGTTGAATTCAGTCCAGTTAGTGGAGGACGGAGCGACTTTCACGTCGCCCGCAGTCGTGCTCACTCCCCGGCCTGTCGAAACCGTGACTCCGCCGTGTTCGATATCCAGCGAGTCACCCTGAAACTTGATGAGTGAATCTGCGAACACGGTTATTGTCGACCCGGGCTGGTTGATCTTCGCAATCGAGTCGGAGCGAGTCTGCAGCAGATCACCGAAGAAGATCGCAGATGAAGAACGAGGCACATGTGCGCCGTTGATCCAAGCCGCGCCATTCGTGTAGAGCATCGCTGCATTGGAATCGGCAGCAAACGAACACAGCGGTAACAGAAGCGCGAGCACGCAACTCACCACACCGCTGAACGCGGACCGGCCCATTCCCACACTCCGTTAATAACTATGTTGGTGACCTTTGCACGAATCGTACCCTTGCAGTTGTTTCTGCGTCAATGCCTTTTCTGGCCTCAAAACCGTTTTTCGGTGGAAAACTTATCGTCCGGCGACGGCAGTTCCCGCGCCGGACAAAGGTTTTGGTCAGCGCCAACGTTCGATTCCATCCCACCACAGCAAGCGCAACCACTCATCCAGGCACGTTTTGGCCCATTGGCGATGTTTCCACCAGCGCGTTCCAAATTGCGTGTTGTCCGAAACGGCGGCAATCGAGAACGTCTTTCCTGGAAGCTCGTGCCGGAAGATGCTGAGCGAGCGGCGGGTGTGGTAGTCCGATGTGACGATCAGGACCCGATCGCTATGCCCCCTGGCGAGGCACTTTTCGACATCGTGGGACTCGTCGCGAGTTGAAAGGCCCTGGATTGGGCAAATCTCTACTGCCTTACCCTGCGGTAATTGCTGGATGTATTCTTCGGCCAGTTGTATCTGTGTGAATTTGTAGAGCGTGGAGTTAACCGGAACGTTGAGCAGGATCCGTTGTGCATACCGATGATCGAGCAACTCGAGAGCACGGGCCGGACGATACTGAGTTTCTCCGGCAAGCACCACGATCACGTCAGCTGGTTGTGGTTTGTCGATAACAAGGAATCCCCCAGCTCTCGAGCCGAAAGTGACGATAACAACCAGCGTTGACGCTGCTGCGATCCAGAGGCTGCGGTACGCGGTAGGGTGCCGCATGCGCCCGCTGTGCCTATCCGTTCGTTCCGAAATAGCACTTTCGTGTTGATGCATAAGGATTTGCGGCGAGATGCAGGGTTGCGAGTGCTAGAATTGTGCGTCCCCCAATTCAGTCCATTTCTTATTTTACTGGATACTTCTATGTCGACTTATTCCGCTACTACCACCTCGATTGATCAAATGAAGTTAAGAATTCAAGATCGTCAAGCGCTCGTCGGAATCATCGGTCTGGGTTACGTCGGCCTCCCACTCGCTCTCCTTTACAGCGAGCAAAGGTTCAAAGTTACAGGTTTCGACATCGACGCCCGTAAAGTTGACACCCTCGCTAAGGGAGGTTCTTACATCTACCGGATCGCGCCCGAGGAGATTCAGGCGGCAAAAGAGCATGGATTCTCAGCCACGGCTGACTATTCGCGGCTGTCGGCTATGGACGCAATCATCATCTGCGTTCCTACCCCGTTGAATGAATATCACGAGCCGGACCTGAGCTTCATCACGGATACAACTCATGCCATCGCGCCTCATCTGCGCGCCGGACAGCTCGTCGTCCTTGAAAGCACCACGTATCCCGGCACGACCGAAGAGGTAATGATCCCCATACTAGAGAAAGAGAATAAGGCAGGGTTGCATGCTGCCCGGAATGGGACTTTGACGGGCAAAGAATTTTTCGTTGCTTTCTCTCCCGAGCGCGAAGATCCCGGCAATACAAGCGTAGCGCGGCGTGACATTCCGAAGGTGATTGGCGGACTGAATCCGCAGGCCTCTGAACTCGCAGGCGCACTCTACGGATCAATCTTCAATCGGACGGTTCCCGTTTCGTCGCCAGCTGCGGCGGAGATGACCAAGCTTCTCGAAAACATCTACCGCTGCGTGAATATTGCACTGGTCAACGAGCTTAAGCTTCTGTCACTGCGGATGGGAATCGATATCTGGGAAGTTATTGACGCTGCCTCCACGAAGCCATTCGGGTTTCACCCGTTTTATCCGGGACCTGGGTTGGGAGGGCACTGCATTCCGGTCGATCCGTTTTATCTGTCATGGAAGGCGAAGGAGTGGGACTTCCGCACGCGCTTTATCGAGCTGGCAGGGGAAATCAATACGAACATGCCCTACCACGTTCTATCGTCGGTGAGCGGCGCTCTCAACGCGCACAAGAAATCTCTCAACGGATCGAAGGTACTGGTCCTTGGCGTAGCGTACAAGAAGGACATTGACGACCTGCGGGAGTCGCCTTCGCTCACGATCATTGAATTGCTTCAAAAAGAGGGGGTGGATGTCAGCTACCACGATCCCTACTTTCCGGTTATCGGAAAGGGCCGCAAGTATGATCTGCAGATGAAGTGCGCAGAATTGAAAGACTTGGGCAAATACGACTGCCTTCTCATCGTGACGGACCATTCCGACTACGACTACAAGCGCATTGTTCGAGAGGCACAGCTCGTAGTGGATACGCGGAACGCAACCAGGGGAATCGAGAGCGCGAAGATTGTGCGTTGTTAACTCCGGCTCTACGCAAATAGAGGCAGTTCCTTCAACTCTCCAATCTTTCGGCCAATCTGTACGTGATGTCGGCACGCGACAAGGCAGGAATCGCAATTGCCGCAGGCGTCCAGGCCCTGTCCAGGGGAAATCGCCGCGAGAGTGTCCCGTGCCATGGCGGCGTTTCGGTATTGCACAGCGTACATGTGAGATCTCATCAGCCTCGGAATGTCCGCGCGCTTAGGGCAATCCTGACGGCATTGGCCGCACTGCTGACAGAACTGCGCTTCGGCGACAAACGCCTTATCGGCAAGGAACGCCTTCTCGTCCTCCGTATATGACAGGTTGCGAGCTACCGCGAAGTCTTGTTCCAGATGCTCATAAGTGCTGAAACCCGGGATAGCTGTGGTCACGAATTCGTGATTCAGAACCCACTTCAAGAGGGCTGTCTGGCTTGCGGCCGGCAAGAGTTGCGGCAGCTGGGTGTCTGGCTTTACGGTGCCGCCCGCCTGCGTTTTCATCGCGACTACGCCGATGCCGTTGTTCGCGGCTCGCTCAATAGCAGCCAGGATCCCGGGCTCATGCGCCATTGTGTAATTGAGTGTTACCAGCGTGACATCGAACAATTTGAGAGGGATGACTGCGTTCAGCACTTCGACCGTCTTGTGGGTTGATATTCCTATGAACCGGGTCTTTCCGTCCCTCTTCAGCGTTTGCAGCCCTTCAAGCGGGCCCTGCGCCTTCGCGGCATCTGCAGAGTCGGCTGCATGATAGTAAAGAATGTCGACATGATCCATCTGCAGCCGCTGCAAGCTCGCCTCGACTCCCTCAATGAATCGCTTCTTAACCTCGGAGTCGGGTTGGCGATAGTTGCGAACAGGTTGCTTGGTGGAAATCGTGACCGTGTTACGGACAGCAAGCTCTTTGATCACACTGCCGACCATCTCCTCATTTCGGCCTTGCTGGTACACGGCGGCAGTGTCGAAATGGCGAATGCCAAGCTCGTACGCGCGGCGCAGAAGGCCGGGGATGTCGGCATTCATGACTCCCATGCTGACGACCGGCAGTTGGATGCCCGTTTTTCCGAGGGTGCGTTGCAGTACGGATCCGGTCACGGCAGCGGGTGCGGATTCCCCCAATAGAAAACCAGTCCGGGCTAACATCCCGGCTGCTCCGGCCCATACGATCGGCTTTACGATGAATTCTCTACGATTCCAGTCTGGCTTGTTGCACATGGCTCGGCTCCTGCGATGGAGTTCAAAGTTAATTTATTCACTAGCGCTACGGGAGATGCTGAGCTACGTTCTTCAAAATCTGCGCGCCGCTCGGCGAAGGATTGATCAGGAGAATTACGTAACTCCCCTGCGTACACGCGATGATGCGCCCTTCAAAACTGTTCTTTGCGCGCATACCGTTCTGTCCCAGCTCCGGTGCAGCTGCGCTCTCTCCGGTCTTCTTGAAATGGGCGTAAAGCTGGTCGATCCGCAATTTCGCTCCTGCCGCATCTTTGGCCACCGAGATCAGGAGTTTGCTGTGCTCCTTCGTGGATCCGTAGCTCGCCACGTACGCCGGAGCGAGAAATGCATGACCCAACGGATCTTTCCGGATGTACTGCTGAGATCGTGCAATCAAACCTGATTGAGGTAGCTTTCGCAGAAGCGCTGGAAGCAATCGAACGCCGCCAATTCGCTGCGAAATCGTATTTGCGAGTTGATCGATAGCGGGATCTGCATTTGCACCGGAGCCTGTCAGCTTCACGTAGTACCGGTCTTGCGCGAAATTAAGGATGCCTTTGCTGCGATAACCCTCCACACCGATGGTCATGAACCGGTACGCGGGCGATCGTTCCGCCGCGTAGATTCCGAATGCGTCCTCTGGTGTGCGCATTTCGTAGATGTCGGCGGTCACCTCTGTCTCGCCACTCTTGAGTTCCTGATGCAATAGTGCTTGGAAGTCATAAAGCAGGTAGACGTCCGCACCGCCATCGATGTACTCGTAGAGGTTGTCTGGTTTATAGGTAGAGGGTTGTCCGACAGCGGCGGTACCCCCGGGTAGGGGTGCGCTCACGAAACGCTGAAGCCGTTGCGGGGCAGCCTCGCCGAGTCGCGCTCGCGCGGCGACGGCTCGCAGATTTGCACTCGAAGCGTGGGTCGATACGTTCGTCAAACATGTGAGGGCCAGCGTTAGGCATATGGTACGGAGCTTCATTTCCACCACCGCACCTCGTCCCGGTCTACAGCGGAGTGCTAGAGACAAATCCGGGTGAGGTTACGCTCCCTATTCTTCCAGAGCGCTTAGGTTGTGAATGTGATGTCCATCACACGCAATGCAGCAAGCGCGCGCGAGCTAGACCACTTCGGACGCTGGGACGAATTCTTCCGCCTCAGGCGCGGTGGGCCGGCGCTTACGAGAGCGTTGCAGCAGAGGAGGTGCGGCAACGGTACTGCAAAGTACGTAAAAAAGAGCTGCGTTCGCGGGGATCTGCAAGTTGAAATCAAAAAAACTGTGGATCAGGATTCCGATCACACCTAGCAAGCAGGCGAGACTCGTCGCGCTGCTCACGTTCGATGTCCAGTTTCCGATCTTCAGTCGTGCTCGCCGATAAAGAATGACAAGGAACCAAGTCATCAGACCGAATCCGAGGAGTCCCGTCTCGACCAGCAACTGCGCATAGTCGTTGTGCGCTTCGTTGACGAAGAAATTGGTATAGAAGCTGCGGAATTGCGGATAAACAACAGGAAACGTTCCCACTCCCCAACCTAAGATCGGTCGATGGCGGAACATTCGAAGAGCGTCACGAGCGATGGCTATGCGTGTTCCGCCCGAAATCTCGCTTCGAGTTTCTGTTGAAATGCTCGACACGCGAGTCGTCAACTCTTTGCCGCCCAACCAGAACAGCAGGCTCACGAGCACGACCGCGAAGGCCAACGCTCCGACTGCTACCCGCATACCGTTCTTTTTGCGGAAGGATATAACAGCCAACACCATCAACTCGGCGAAGACCGCGATCATGCCTCCCCGAGATCCTGAAAGAAAAACTGTCCCAACCATGATCGCAGCGGCGATGCCTGCGGAGATGCGTGCTCGTTCATGCACCACGTGCGACACAGAAATCACCAGCGGAATCGGAATGAGAAGCTCCATCAGGCCCGCGTAGTGGTTGTGGTTGACATAGGGACCGTAGATCCAGCCACCCAGCCGAGGTTGCCGCACCCAGAAGATCTTGCCATTGGGCGCCACTCCTTGCAGCAAAGCGAAGGCGGCGATGACGGCGCCGTATGCCGCGAAGATGATGGCCAACTTTCGTGCTTGCGAACTGCGAATCAGTGTCTGCGTGGCTAAGAAGCAAAGCATGCCGTAAGCGCAATACAGCATCGCCGCTGAGAGGCTGTCGTGCTTATAGGCGCTAACTCCAAACGCAATTTGTGCGAGGACGAGCGCTCCAAACGCGCCCATTGGGAGGAATAGCGGGTTCCAAAGAATGTTGATCTCTCGATCCATCCACTGCTTGGCAAGCCATAGAAGAAATAACAGTGTTGAGCCCGTCTCTAGGACAAAGATTGACCATGGTTCCACGGCTCCGAATGCCAGCGGACCGAACATCAGCAGTCCGAACGTGCCATAAAACAGAATGCCTGAAAGGTCGGCTGACGCTTGTGGCCGATTCTCTGAACTCGATTTTCTCTTAGGTGTCATTTACCCGATCTAAGCTCGACCTGAATTAAGAAGCCTTTGGAGTGAGGCGAAAGTCGCCAACCCACAGCGTTCCCCGGATTGGACTGCCCTCCGGAATTCTGCGGACGTGGAGGACAATGAGTCTGCAGTCAGGTCCGGTTGTGAACTCGCCATCCGTTGATTTCCAGAAACCGGAGTTCTTCAGTTCCTCACTCTGGTAATACGCCGCCTGATTGTAGGCGTCCTGGATCGTGAAATGCGGCCCGCCTGCGCCGTCCATATCCTCGTTTTTGTAGTACCCAGAAAACGTGTAAGCCGTATTGGGCTGCACCGGAATGAACTGAAAAATTCCGGCATCGCCTATCCCAGGGCCGTCAAATGAAATCTGCAACGAACGTCGGCCGGAATGATGATCGCTGTTATCAAAGCTGAGATGCACGCTTGACTGTTTTTGATATTGCCAGTCGAATCCGGCGTTCAACACCGTCAAGTCGAAATTGCCGTTCACAACAAGATTCTCGCGCGAACTTAAATACGAGCCGAGCTTGAAGCGGCCGGCAATTTCTTTCCAGACACGGACTGCCTGATCAACATCCTTGTGTTGAACTGAGTAGCGGATGTAGTCATAGGCTTGCTGCTGCTCGACAGGTTCGTGGGTTCGAATCAGTGCATCCCATACTTTCGCCGCACCGCCCGTATCTCCTTTATTCTCCAGGAGTGACAGGAGCGCCTGATAGGAATCACCCCGTGCAGGTACTACGTCGCGCAGCAGGGTGTCCACATCCGGCTGGATGCGCCAGCACAACTGGAGGGCTCCATTGGAGAGTGTGGGATCATCAGCGACTACCACTCGTAGCTCGCGGAGAGCTTTTTCGTTTTCGCCCCTGACGAGGTAAAAGTTGCCAGCCTCCCACGCGACGTCCGGAGTCATAGGATCTACTTCGATGGCCCGCTCTAGCGCTGCCGTTTGGCTCGCGACATCCCCGAGAACCTGATACGCGCTGGAGAGATCGAACCAGTAGCGTGCTGAGTGCGGATTCAGCTGTGTTGCAGCTTTGTAGTATGCAACCGCAGAGGCCGGATCACGGGCAACGAGGTCATAGTATCCACCAAGATTGTGACGGTATTCTGCGTTTCCAGCATCAAGCCACGCCGCTCGTTGCAGAGCGGTGAGTGCGGTGCGGGAAGCGAACCACGCGGCCGCAAATTGCGTCACCGCGAAGCCCAAATACGCAACGCCGAGCGCCGCTGCAATCAAAGCAACGAACCATCTTCGCCTGGGACTGTGAAACGGGATCTTCATCTTGTGGCGACCGCGTAAGACTCTGCTATGCGCTGGTCGAAGATGCCTCTTCTACTTCGTCTTCCTCGTGTTCTGAGGAGTCTTCGTCACGATAATAGCGTGCGTACTTGCCCTGATACTCGTAATAGTAGTAATAATCCGGCGAGCTGAGATCTACCGCGTTCAGAAGAACTCCCACGATTTTCGCATTGACCTGCATCAGTACATCCCGCGAACGCCGCAGCGCTTGCTTCGTGGTCTGCCCTGAACGAATGACCAGTAACACTGCATCGGCGCGCGGTGAGAGTACAACTGCGTCGGTCACCGAAAGGGATGGCGGAGTATCGATCACGATATGGTCATACTGTTCCCGAAGTGTGCTTAGGACGTCCCTCATATTGGAGGACGCCAGCAATTCCGCAGGATTCGGAGGAGGAGTACCTGCGGGTAGCACAAACAAGTTCGGGAGTACGGTAGTGCTAGTGATCGCTTGTTCGAGCGGGATGCTGCCAGTCAGAACGTTGCTCAGTCCGCTGTGGGGTCCCATGCCAAGGGTCTTGTGAATGCTCGGGCGTCGCATATCGGCATCGATTAAGAGAACCCGTACCCCCTTCTGAGCGAGCACGACCGCGGTGTTGATGCTGGTGGTGGTCTTGCCTTCCTGCGGCAGGGCACTGGTTACCATCACTACCTTCGGCGGTGCCCCCAGACCCGACAACAGTAGTGAAGTGCGCAGCGCACGGTAAGATTCGGCCATCTGAGACTGCGGCCGCACTTGCGTGACTAGTTCGACCGCTTCTTTTGAGGTTGCAATCACGAGCCGCTTGGGGTTCGCGCCCTCACGCGCTGACTTGGAGCCGAGCGGGATCATGCCGAGTGATGCGAGACCCGAAATGACCTGTGCTTGCTCGGTGGTCCGAACCGTATTGTCGAGTCCCTCCAATAGGAAAGCGAGACCAATCCCCGAAGCTAGCCCGAGGACGATGGCGAACATTAAGTTGCGCGGGACATTCGGCTCGATTGGCGCTTGCGGCGGTCGCGCGCTGTCAACAATGCGGAAGTTATTCGATTTCAACCCGGCCGAAACTCCGGCTTCCTTCATCTTCTGAAGCAGCCCCTCGTAGAGCTGGCGGTTCGTATCGACGTCGCGCTTCAACAAGGTGTACTGGATCGCGCTTTCGTTCAGTTTATTCGCTTCCTGCTTCTGTTTTTCCAGCGCATCGCGCAACATGTTTTCGCGTTGCAGAGCCGTCATGTATTCGCCGCGAATCATACTGGCGATCTTCTTCATCTCAGCCTGAATCTGAGAGTCGATTTCCTTGAGCTGATTGTTAAGCTGCGTCAGTTTTGGATAGGCAGGGCCAAACTGGGTGTTCAATTCTGCCGCTTGTATCTTAAGTTCGGCCTGCTTTGAGCGTAGAGTGTCCAGCAGTTGCGAATCCGATTGCGAATTTCCACCAGCACTTTGAAGTCCGCCCGCACTCGAAGCGATCGCATCGGCATCTCCGGACTGAATCAACCGGTACAAGGCTTCTTTGTCCATCCGCTCGCTTTCGGCGGTAGTCAGTGCCTTGTTCAGTTCATTCAGCTTCTCCATGATGATGTTTTGCTTTTCATCAGTCCCAAGGATCTCGTGCTCTTTTTGGTATCGCACCAGTTTTTCCTGGGACGTTTCGACCTTCATTTGTAAATCAACGAGCTGCTTCTGAAGCCAATCCGATGCCTGCATCGTCGATTCAAAGCGAGCCTTGAAGTTGTTCTCCACATAAGTCTGCATCAGCGTGTTCACCACAGTGGCAGCCATTTGGGGATCTGGGCTGCGGAAGTGGACTTCGATGATGCGAGTGTTGGGGCTGAGCGCGACTCTCAAATTCGATTTGAAGCTGCCCACCATGGCCGAGGCACGAACGGGATCGCTCTGTAGGGGATCGGGGGAAAGCTCGGCCGAGGGTGCTGGAGCGGGGCCGCCGATTTCTGGCCGCCGGTCAAGGTTCAGTTCTCGGATGACCTGCGTCGCCAATAGATCGCTCTGCAGAATCTTCAGTTCTGTCTCGAGTTCGGTGGGGTCGAAGTAGTCAACGCTGAAAGTCGCCGAGTTTTGGAAATTGAGAGTGGCATCAGGCTTGTTGATCTCGATTGTCCCCCCCGCCTCGTAAACGGGAGTCATCTTCAGGCTTGCGATTGCGACGACTGAGAAGATCGTGACCAGCGAAGTCACAACCACCCACTTGCGCTTTATTAGAACGCGCAACGACTCGCCAATCGGCGATTCCTGTGGTGGAAGATCAGTATAAACGCGCGGTCCCCCAGGTCGTCCCAGCTCTAATTGATTTGGCTGAACATCGCGTACCATACGATTATTGGCCGTTACCAGGGGTCCAAAATCCATTCCTGCTCCTCAGCGATTCCTTCGATCACCACGCCGCGATACGGCGCAACAATGCACACCTGCAATGCACACATATAACGAATTCCCGGGTCGAAGAGGCTGGTCCATCGCGCGCAGGATTATTCGCACTGGAACTGGAGAGTTCGTCGGACATTCTAGCATCGCAGAGACAAAAAATCGCCGCCAATTTATGTCGCCCGTTGGGGAGATTTGAGATCAACGCGGTCGGCGGAGCGGAATCCGTTATACTAGCCGTCACACGCGGTCTAACTGCTGTCAGTTCATCCACGTCAGCATTTTCGGATGGACCTCAATGTAAAACTGGGAGTAGGAACAAGGTCGCTTGGCTAGCGTTCTAGAATCCTCGTTGAGGCGGAATGGGATGAATTGGTCGGAGCAGTCAGTCCTGGTGACGGGCGGCACGGGATCATTTGGGAAGAAGTTTGTCGACATTATGCTGCGCGAGTACCGGCCGAAGCGCCTGGTGATCTTCAGCCGCGATGAACTCAAGCAGCACGAGATGCGCTCATCGGGACTGGACCATCCAACGCTGCGATATTTCCTTGGAGATGTCCGCGATGCCGGGAGGTTGGAGCGCGCCTTTGCTGGCGTGACCTTGGTGGTCCATGCGGCTGCGCTGAAGCAGGTGCCCGCCTGCGAGTACAACCCGTTTGAAGCCATCCAGACCAACATCATTGGTGGCCGCAATGTCATCGACGCCGCCATCAATC
>C688J18823_10001043_pt1 | contig 16885 bp, 13 predicted proteins | sample HopSoiMetagenom1_FD_18823 | JGI IMG/M metagenome (IMG submission 18823) | reverse complement strand
GTGCGAACGACTACCTGGAAGGCTTCTTCGAGAGGCAGCTTGCCCTCGTGCAGGCGCTGCTCCGACTGGCCCGGCATGCGCAGCCAGAACGCACCGTCGGGGTGATGGCGGCCATTCACGATCTCGCCCACGGCGCCGAAATAGCGCGCGAACGCCACTTTCTCGCCCCGGCCCTGCACCTCGATGATGGAATCGTCCGGCACGCGCGAGATGAACTTGCAGTCGAAGAACACGCGATGGCCCGCCTGGCGCGCGCTCATGATCGGCTCGCCGTTCATGCACAAGCGCAACAGCGCCGCGGCCGACGCCGCCGCTTCCGCCTCGTCGCGGCAGGTGAGCCAGGCCTGGTGCGTCATCACCGGTTCCACGCTTGCGCGCGCGGCAATCCCCGCGAGGTCGAGGAGCTTGCGGAAATCGTGCGGCCGGTACACGTACTTGCCGCCGATGTCTTCGTAGCGCAGGTTGGGCTGCTGGCTGAGGGCGGTGACGAAGACGATCGCGGTGCGCTCGTCCGCCATCGAAAGCGCCTTGCCCACCATGCGGTCCATCTTCTCGTATCCGTACTGGATCGCGCCGCCATAGGTGCTAAGCGCCTCGGCGTCGGGACGCACGCGGTATTGGTCGGGCTCCATGTGACGCCAGTAGCGGTGCTGGAGAAACGCGGTGCTGTTGGAGAAAAACACCGCGAGGTCGGGACGACGGCTGCGCCAAAGGTGCTCGAACACGTCCCATTGCAGGTAATCGAGGGCGCACGCCCGGCGCCAGCGCACGTCGCGTCGCGACAGGCGCTCGTGCACGAGCTGACCCACCAAGTGCGCGACGCTCGCCGCGGAGAGACCGTGCGCTGCCATGAAACGCAAGAAGGGGCCGACTGCCGCTGCGGCGGAGTTGCCGGTGTGGCCGAGGATGTGTGCGCGGACGAAGTCGTAGAACGGCCGGAACTCTGCGGGCACCGGCACGTGCGCCGACCAGGCGTCGGGGATCAGCGTGACCNGGTCGCTGCNCGCGGGNGCNGTATTCATCGCCCCGAAGACGAGCGCGCTACGGCCCTCGCGTGCGAGGACGTCCCAGAAGGCGGGCTCGTCGACGGTATGCCCCTCATCGAGGTCGAAGACCCGGTGGTGCGCTTCCGGCAGGCCGTGATGGAAGTTCACCCACTGGATCCAGGGCTCGAGGTGCTCGTCGTTGGTCGTCGTCGTGTAGACATGCGAGGCGCCGTGCAGCCGGCTGAAATTCGGCAGCCGGCCTTCGCCCATGAAGCGCGCGAGCAGGCGCGGACAGAGTTCGTTGAACTCCAGGATCAACATTCTGTTGGCGTTGCCCGACACGACCGCGGCTCCGGTAAATCGACCTACCTTTTTACCGAAGGCGCGCACAAGTCGCTACGCTCCGACCGGACTGGTCCGACCGACCCCTGCCGCCGCTGAATTGCCATCCGGCGACGCAGCAGAAAATCCACGGTCGATGTCCGCCCCCACCCTTGCTCTCATTGGCTGCGGCGCCGTGGCGGAGGCGTTCTACGTCCCCGCGCTGCGCAAGCGTCCGGAAGTCGCCCATTCCCTGATCGTCATCGATCCCGATCGCTCGCGCGCGCAGGCGCTGCGCGAGCGTCTCGGGGCCGCCGCAGCGCTGACCGACTATCGCGAAGTCCTGCACCGTATCAGCGGCGCCATGGTGCTGACCCCGCACCACCTGCATTGCCCGATGGCGCTCGAGCTCGCGCGGCATGGCGTGGCGGTGCTCTGCGAGAAGCCGCTCGCCGACTCGGCCGCGGAGGTCGATGCCATCGTGGCGGCGGGCCATACGCACGGCGTGCCGATCATGGTCAACCAGACGCGGCGGCTCTTTCCCGCCGCGCGCGAGGTGCGCCGGCTGATCGCCGACGGCGCGCTCGGCAAGCTGCGCGAGATCCGCTTCGAGCTCGGCGCGCCGTTCGACTGGCCGGCCGCCACGCCGGCCTATTTCCGCGGCGGCCGCGGCGTGCTGTTCGATACCGGGGTGCACGTGGTGGACCTCGTGTGCTGGTGGCTGGGCGGCGAGCCCGAGGTGCTCGATTACGCCGACGACTCGCGCGGCGGCACGGAGGCGGTCGCGCGCGTGCGGTTGCGTCTGCACGACGTAGTGGCCGACATCCATCTCAGCTGGCTCACCAAGCTGCGCAATGCGTATCGCATAGTCGGCGAGCGCGGCGCCATCGAAGGCGGCGCGTACGAATGGGCGAGCTTTCAGCTGAAGGGGCGCAAGATGCGCGCGAGCCGTTCGTGGCAGGGCTATGAAGACTTCGTTGCCGTGCTGCTCGACAACTTCGTCGACGTGATCGGCGGCAGAAGCGAACCGCTCGTCAGCGCGGCGGACGTGCGGCCGGCCATCGCCGTCATCGACGAGTGCTATCGCCGCCGCCGTTTGCTGGACGAGCCGTGGCACGACGCGTGGCAGGGGCTCTTCCCGGAAGCGAGGCTCGCCGCCCATGGCTGAGCGGATTTTCGTCACGGGCGCCGGCGGCTTCATCGGCGCGCGCCTGGTCGAGGTGCTGCACTGCGCGGGCGGCTGGCAGGTCGTGGCGGGCGTGCGGCGCTGGTCTACGGCGGCGCGGGTGGCGCGCTTTGGCGTCGAGCTCGCGCAATGCGACATCCGCAATCCGGACCAGGTCGCGCGCGCGCTGTCCGGCGTGACGCATGTGGTGCATTGCGCCGTGACCGGCGACGACCCCGCGACCATCGTGGATGGCACGCGCGTGCTGATGGAGGGCGCGCTCAAGGCCGGCGTGAAGAAGGTGGTGCATCTCTCCACCGTCGATGTGTATGGACGGCCCGAAGGCGAGGTGGTCGAAGAGCGGCCGTACGCGATCACGGGCCGGGTGTACGGCGATTCGAAGATCGAAGCGGAGGCCGCCGTGCAGGCGCTTGCGGCGCAAGGCCTGCCGGTGACGATCCTGCGGCCGACGCTCGTGCACGGTCCATTCGGCGCGACCTTCACCATCGCCTACGCGCAACGGCTGCAGTCCGCGCCGTGGCTCGTGCCGGCGTCGGCGGCGCAGGGGACTTGCAACCTCGTGTACGTCGACGACCTCGTGGGCGCGATCATCGCGGCGCTGGAGACGCGCACTGCGCCCGGCGACGCCTTCAACGTCAACGGTCCCGAGCGCCCGACCTGGGACGACTATTTCCAGGCGCTGAACGCGGCCCTGGGCCTGCCGCCGCTTGCGTATGCGCAGCCCGGCAAGGCGCGCCTTACGCAGCAGCTGATGGAGCCGGTGCGCTATGCCGCGAAGGCGACGCTGAAGCGCCTGAAGCCGCAGATCATGGCCGTGTACCAGCGCTCCGAGCTTGCGCGGCGCTTCATGAAGGCCGCCGAGGCGCGCGTGCGCAACACGCCGAACGCGAACGAGCTCGAGGCCTTCGGCCGCCGCGTTTCCTTCTCCAGTGCCAAGGCCGAGCGTGTCCTGGCCTACCGGCCGCGCTTCGACCTGTCCGAGGCGCTGCCATTGACCGCCGCCTGGCTGCGCGCCAGCGGATTTTTGCTTGCGCCGTGACGACCTCGCGCTAGACGAGCTCGCGGCGCGCGCCCGCTCGGGCACGCACGCCATGCTGGCGACGCGTGTGCTGTCGGTGATCTCGACGGCGGTGTCGATCGCCATTCTGCCGCGCCTCATTCCGCCGGCGGACTTCGGTATCTGGGCGATGGCCACGCTCGCCTTCGGCGCGCTGACCATCCTGCGCCAGTTCGGTCTCGTGGCGTCGATCGCGCAGGCGAGCGCGATCACGCCGCGCCAGCAGGATGCTTATTTCTGGATGAGCGCGTGGCTCTCGCTCGGCAGCGCGGCCTTGCTGGCGGCCCTGGCGCCGCTCCTCGCGCGCCTGTACGGAGCGCCGCTCCTGCAGCCGATCACGTGGATCCTCGCCGGCGTGCTGGTGGTCGAAGGGCTCGGCTTCGCGCAGACCGCTTTCCTGCGCCGCGAGCTGCGCTACGACAAGGTGGCGTTCATCGAGGGCAGCGGAACGCTCGTGACGCTGACGACGCTCGTGACCTGCGCCTGGCTGTGGGGCGATGTGTGGGCGCTGCTCGCCGGGCAGGTGGTCTACGGGATTTGGACCACGCTCGTCGCTACCGTCGCCTTCGGCCGCTTGCCGGGGCGGCCGCGGCGCGAGGCCGGCATGGATCTGCGCTTCGGCCTGCATCTGGCTTCCTACAACGTGGTCACCTACCTCGCGAACAACATCGGCCTGCTCGCGGGGTTTCGCCTGGGCGCCATGCAGGTCGGCTTCCTGAATCGCGCGCTGCAGTTCTTCCATATCACCTACACGGCGCTCCTCATGCCCGTGACCGACGTGGCGCTCTCCTTCCTTTGCCGGCTGCGCGTCGAGGACGATTACCGCCGCGGCTACGTGGCGATGGCGCGGCGCGCCTGGATGCTGGTGCTGCCGCTGGCGCTCGTCTTGCCGATCATCGCCGACGACCTGATCCTCTGCCTCCTCGGGCGCGCGTGGCTGCCGGCAGCGCCGTTGCTCGCGTGGTTCTCTCTTGCGATCATCACGCGCGGCTTCGCCTCGCTCTTCGCGCAGCTCTTGACGAGCCAGGGCCGCGGCGCGGAGCTGCATCGCTGGGCGATGGTCGACCTCGCGCTGCGCGCAGGCGGCGCCTTTGCCGGCGCGGCGTTCGGCGCGCTCGGCATCGCGGCCGGGTTCTCGCTCGTCAGCTTCTTCGTCACGCTTCCCGCGATGCTGTGGATCGCCGGCCGCAGCGGCCCGGTGCAGCTCGGCGAGCAACTCGAGGCCGTCTGGCCGGCTGCCGCGGTCGGCGCGCTAGCTGCATTGGCTGCCGGCGGCGTGCTGGAGATCTCCGGACTGGGCGCCGGCTGGGCGCGCTTCGTCCTCGTCGGCGGCGCCGCCGCCGCCGCGGGTGCGGGCGCGACGTTCCTTATCCGGCCCGCGCGGTACGCGCTGCTGGGGAGCGGGATCTCCGAGGCCTTACGCGCTCGCCAATAAGGCTGTGACGCGCGAGCGCGTCGCCGATGGCTTCGGCGAAGGCGCCCGCCACCGCATGGCGATGGGCGATGACGGCCGAGAGGTGGCTGCCGGGGACGGTGATCTCGGTCACGCTGCGCGCAAGCGGCGCCCAGCGCGAAGGCTCCGTTTCCGCGCGGCTTTCCTCCTCGGCGAGGAAGCAGTAGACGTCGACGTCGATGAGCGGCGGCACGTAGCGCGCCGACATGCCGCGCACGAACGTCCACCAGGAAGGCGCCGTGCTCGGCTGGCGCGGGCCGAGCAGACGCAGGCGTGCCGCTTCGTAAAGGCGCGCGGCGAATTGCCGTCCGCCGTGGCGATAAAGGCTGCGCACCGCGCGCGTGCCGAGCTCCTGCAGCGGCGGCGCGCCGCGCAGTAGCGAGGCCGCGGCACGCAACAGCGCGCGCGCATTGAAGGACGGCGTCTCGACGAGGAACACGCCGAGCACGTCGACGCCTCGCGCCCGCAGGAGGTGCGCGAGATGCCAGGCCACGTAACCGCCGTTGCAATAGCCGCCGAGGATGACCGGCATGCCCGGCACGATGCGCCGGATTTCCTCCATGTAGCGCTGCGCCAGCTCCTCGACCGTCGTGCCCGGCGTGGGCTCGCGCTGCGGATGCAGGAGGTACACCGGCTGCTCCTGCGGCAGGAGCGCCGCCAGGCGATGCGCGTAAACCCCCCGGGCCTGGAAGTCGCCGTGGCAGAAGAAGAAAGGCACGCCGCTCGCGCCGCCGGCGTGCGTGATGCAGTCCTGCGCCCGCTCGTGCAGCGCGCGCGCCATGCGCCGCACCGCACGCAGCCGCGACCACACATCGGCCGCGTCGAGCTCGCCTTGCGCGTCGCGTGGCGCGCGCACGGGCGTGAGGCAGCTCGACTGCTCCGGCATGTGCGCCTTCAGCACGGCCGCGATCCGGCGAACCGTGAGCCCGGCAAGCTCGGACTGCGGATAAGGCCGGCCCGCGAGCGTCTCGAGCTCGACCAGCATCTGCACGGCGGTGATGGAATCGCCGCCGGCATCGAAGAAGTCCTCGTCCAGGCCGACATCGTTGCGCCGCAGGATCCGCATCCACAGCTCGCGCACCTCGAGCTCGAGGAGGTCGTCGGAGCCATTCACGCGTGCATTCATCGGGCGAGCTGCGCCACTACGGCGGCCCAGCGCCGCCGCAGCACCTCCGCAGAGAAGTTCTCCTGCACGTAGCGCACCGCGTTCTCGCTCAGGTGTGCGGCGAACGCCGAATCGGCGAGGGCGCGCATCGCCGCCGGGAAATCGGCACCGCGCCGGCAGACGAGGCAATGGCGGCCGTGCTCGACGTCGAGGCCGGAAACGGCTTCGGCAGTCGCGAGCACCGGCACGCCGGCAGCCATCGCCTCGAGCACCTTGGTCTTTATCCCGGTGCCGCTCACGATCGGCGCGACGAAGCACGCAGCCGCTGCGAGGCGGGAGCCGAGGTCGGCGACGTAGCCCTCGAAGCGCACGATCTCCTCCTTGAAGCGCCGGCGCAGGGCCTCGGGCGCGTTGCCGACGTGGTGCAGCACGGAAGGCGCGGCCGCTTCCCGCAGCGCGGGGAAGACTTCACGCTGGTAGTAGTCGAGCGCGTCGAGGTTCGGCTTGTAGTCCAGCGGGCCCACGAACACCGGCTGGCCGCAGCCCTTGCCCGCACTCCAGCGCGAAGAAGCGGGGCTGATGCTCATCGGCAGCGACCGCACCGGCCGACCGAGCCCGCGCGAGAAGCGCTCGGCCTCTTCCGGCGACACCAGCGAAACGCTGTTCGCCTGGCGCGCCCAGTAGAGCTCGCGCTGCCGGATGCGCGCGGCTTCCGCGAGAAGCACATGGCGCATCAGCGCGCGAGGGATGGCACGCGCGAGGCCGGGCGCGCTGTCGCGGTAGTAGCCGAGCACCGCGTCGGCGGAAACGTCGCCCGCTACGGCCGCGAAGCGCTCGTAGCGCGCGGAGAAGAGGTCATCCATGTCCAGGTGCCAGGGCACGCCGAGCGAGGCGGCGTACGGCGCAACGCGGATCGTGTCGGCGATGGCGAAGTCGTACGCCTTGTGGAGCGGACGCAAGGCGGCGAGCAGGCCGCGCGACTGGAAAAGCGCCTCGTTGAGCGACCCCGGCCGGCCGAGCAGGGTGCGCGCGGCGTTGTAGAGCACGTTCGTCTTGCCGGGCGTGCCGAGCCACAGCACCTTCCCCGGGTGGCGAAAGGCATCGTCGCGCCTCGCGATGACGATCAGGTCCACCTCGTGCCCCGCGGACAGCAGCGCCGCGATCGTGCTGCGGATTACCATCTTGCGGCCCGTCAGCGGCGCGCCCGGCGAGCGCGTGAGAACCATCGCGACCTTGGCCATCAGGAGTGCCTCGCCGCCACGCCGGCCGGCCACATTGCGCAGAAGAGGAAGATCATCGTCAGGATCTCGGAGCTGACGAGATTGCCGCCGAGGAAGAGCCAGCTCACCGCCAGTGCGATGCGAAGGCGCAGCGGCGCCCCCGAGCGGTTGAGGGCATGCAGGACGAGCGCCCCGAACGCAAACGCGCCGAGCAGGCCATATTCGAAAAGGAGCTTGCCGTAGGTCGGCTCGTGCAGGTCTGCGCAGGTCGCGCCGGCGCGCGTGAGGCTGCCCGGGCCGTGTCCGATGAGCGCGCTCCAGGCGTCCATCTCCAATCCTTGCGCCACCGAGACCGCGGGCTGGATGAAGCGGCAGTAGGCGCTCGATTGCTCATCGCCGAATTCGGCGATGCGGTTCAAGGTGTAGGAGAGATTGAGCGCGTCGCCGAAGAGAACCGCCAGCACTGCGACGCACGCGCCCACGCCAATGAGGCGCGCGAGCGCGCGCCGCTCGAGCGGCAATGCGAACGCGACGGCCAGTGTGACCAGCCCGGAGCCCGAATAGGAGAGGACCAGCGCGGCCGCCATCACGGCCACCGCCCAGCGGCGCACGCCGAGCGCGAGCTCACAGACGATGCCGAACGCCAGCACCACGGAGAACATCGACGCCTCGCGCAGGAAGAAACCGTTCGACTTGATCCAGTAGCCGTCCTCCTGCACCCAGGTCGCCACCGGATGCACGGTGTTCCATTGGCCGCTCGCGCGCAGCGCGTCCGGGATGAGCGGCGTGTAGTTGAAGAGCCATACGGCGTCGGTGAAGAACTGCGCGAAAAACTGCGCGATACCCGCCGCGGCGACCAGCGCCGCGGCATTCGAAAATTGCCGGAGCGTCCAGCGCCAGAGCTGCGGATCGACCTTCACGACAGTGAGGGTGAAGGGCGCGTAGGACAGGACCACCAGCATCCACGAGGTGACCGACCGATACGGCCGCGGCTCGAACCAGGTGTTGATGAGAAAGCTGAGCCCGGCGACCGCGACGACGGCCACGAAGCCGGAGATGCGCTCGCGGTTGAACTGCGCCGCGCCGGAGACGAGCATCAGAAGCGCAAGCGCGTACATCGCGGCGATGGCCGCCGGCATGGCCCAGCTCCCGGTCACGCGCAGGCCGAAGCGATCGAACACCGTGAGCGAAAGCACCGCGAGCACGATCCCCGCCTTGAGCAGGGATTCGGCTTGGACAAGGCCCGGCTGCTGCCACGCGGGTCGGAGGACCGCGACGCTCATCGCCGGGGCTCAGCGTTCGTTCATCACCACGCCCGCGATGCGTGCCGGGCCGCGCTCGAGCGCTTCCACCAGGCGCTGCAGGTCCTGCAGGCGGGCCTCGTTGCGACGCGCGACGATCAGGCCTGCCGTGCAGCGGGCGGCCACCACGCGGCAATCCGAGCCGCGGCTCGCGGCGCTCGTGTCGAGCACGATGCGGTCGAACTTCTCCTTCATCGCGGCCAGCAGCTCCTCGAAGGCCGGGCGCTGCAGGAGCTCCACGGGGTTCGGCGGCAGGGCGCCGGCCGGCATGAACCACAGGTTGCCGAGAGACCCCACGCGCTGCAGCGCGTCGGCTGCGTCGGCGAAGCCGGCGAGCACGTGGCTAAGACCGGTTGCGGTGTCGAGGCGAAGGAGCCGGTCCAGGCGCGCGCCGCGCAAGTCCGCGTCGATGAGGAGCGTTCGCGTGCCGAGCTGGCTTAAAGCCACGGCGAGATTGGCGGCAAGATAGCTGCGTCCCTCGCCCGCGTGCGCGCTCACCACGGCGAGCGTGAAGGGTCCGCTCTCCGGCAGCGCTTCCAGGAGCAGGCGGCTGCGCAGCTCGCGGAACATCTCGGCTTGCGTGCCGTAGGGATCGGCCGCGACCACGAGCTCGGGGTCGACGCCATCGAGGCCGAACGGATAGTCGAACTGCGCGGCGAGCGCGGCACGCACGTCGGCTTCAGCGACTAGCTCGAGCGCAACGGCCGCTTCACCGAAGCGCAGGCCCTGCTCCTTCTGCCGCGCGGCGACGCGCGCGATGTCTGCTTCGGTGAGCTTGCCCGCATCGCGCAGGTAGGTGCCGAGGGGTCGGCGGCGGATGGCTCGCGTCGTTTCGAGAGGGATGGCGTTCATATGGCTTTGCTTCCATTCGGCAGCACCAGCATCAATGGCTGCTGCAGCCGTTCGGTGATGTCGGCGATGGTGCGTACGCGCCGATCGCTGCCCTCCGCCGCGAGCGCGCGCCAGGCGCCGATCAGGAGGCCGAGCAGCGCGGCCACGCTCACATTGAGGACCAGCAGGAACGGCGACCAGAGCGGTGGCGTGGCGGTCTTCAGGACCGAGACGCTGGTCTGGGTGGTATTCGCGCTCTCGAGGGCGTTCTGGCTCGCGCGAGAGAGGACAGCGTCGTAGGCGCGCTGCGCGTTCTCCACGTCGCGCTGCAGCGCACCGGCGGCGTCGCGCTGGGCCTTGCGCCGGGCGACGATCACGCGCTGGCGCTCGACCGCGGCCTGCGCTTCGGCGAGGCGCGCCTGGTTCACCTTGACCGACGTGTCGAAGCTGCCCGCGGCGCGCCGCATCGCGGCGTCCAGGCGCTTCTTCACGTCGGCGAGCGATTGCCGCGCGGCGATGATGGAATGGTGCTGCTCGCCGAACTGGGTGCGCAGCTCCGCGAGCTGGCCCTCGATCCTCACGACCTCGGCGGTCAGCGCGGCGACTTCCGGGTCATTGCGCACCTCGCGCATGTCGCCCGGCGCGGCGCCGGCCTGCTTGCGCGCGTTGGCGGATTCGGTCACCGTGTCCTGCAGCGCGACGAGCTGCGAAGTGAGCTCCGCGAGACGCCCGGCTTCGACGTCCTCCGTGCCGACGAGCACGCCGTTGCGCTTCTCGTACTCGGAGAGGCGCGCCCGGGCGCTCTCGAGCTGCTCGCGCAGCGCCTTGGCGCGTTCGGCGAAGAAGCCGGTGAACTGCTTCGCCGGGTCGACCTTCATGCGCAGCGACGCCTCCACGTACGAGCGCACGAAAGCGTTCGCCATCGCGGCGGAGAGCTGCGGGTCTTTCGAGGTGTAGCCCACCGTCATGACGTTGGAATCGCGCGAGGGCCGCACGTCCAGCCCGCGCAGCACGCGCGTCGCGAGCCATGAGTCGAAGCTGCCCTGGCCACCCGCGCGCCGCTGCCACTCCTCGCGCCACTTCGGGTCGCGGTCGAGGCCGACGATGCGCAGCGCGCCGATCGCGACTTCCTCGCTTTTGAGGATGTCGACCTGCGTCGCCATGTGCGTCGACAGGCTGCCGGCGGGGCGGAATGCGCCCTGCGCGGCGAGCGGATCGGCGCCGTTCATGTCGACAAGGAGCGTGGCGGTGGCCTCGTAGCGCGGCGGCAGCGCAAGGGAAACGATGAGCGCCGCGGCGACGAGCGCCGCCCAGGTGAAGGCGACGGTGCGCCAGCGGGCGCGCAGGACCAGCAGCAGTTCGTGGAGGCGCATTAGAAGATGCTTTCGCGGATGTAGACGACATCGTCGGCGGCCACGACATCGGTCGGCCGCGCCGATACTTCGACCCAAGTGCCGTCGGCGCGCTTGCGGCGCAGCTTCGCGGCCTTCTCCGAGCCGCGCGGCGTGACGCCGCCGGCGAGCGAGATCGCCTGCATCACCGTCATGCCGGGCTCGAGGCGGAAGCTGCCGCCATGCGTGACTTCGCCGTACACGTAGACCACGGGCGCCTTTGGCACGAACACCGAATCGCCGCTCGAGAGCTCGATGTCCTCCACCTCGCGGCTGCCGCGGATGATGGCGCCGAGGTCGACGTTCAGCGCTTCGGCCTTGCCGTCGCGGCTGCGCTTCACCACGAGAATGTCGGACGCGCTGGGCCCCAGTCCGCCCGCCATCGCCACCACGTCGGAGAGGCGCGCGCTGCGGCCGTCCAGCGTGTAGCGGCCAGGGCGCGCGACATGGCCGAGCACCGACACCTGGCGGCTGCGTGCCTGGACGACCGCAACATTGACGTCTGGATTGAGGACGTAGTTGCCCGCTTTGAGCTTCTCCGCGACCAGCGCCGCCGCCTTCTCCGGCGTGAGGCCCTGCAGCTTGAGCGCGCCAATGAGCGGCACGTGCACCACGCCTTCCTCGGACACCCGCGTCTCGGTGGTGAGCTCCGGATAGCGAAAGGCGCTGATGCGCACCGTGTCGCCGGCGCCGATCACCTCCTGCATCGACTGGCCGCATGCCAGTCCTTGGGAGAAGAGCAGGATCAGCCCTGCCAGTGTGCGGATGAAAGGCATGGTCGGTTCCTCAGGCCACGTTGAAGGTTTTCTTTGGCAGCAGCGTCACGCGGTGGAATCCGTAGGCGCGCAGCACCGCCGTTTCGAAATGGCGCTGGGTGAAGAGGCGCGAGGCCTCCGCGCGCGCCGCCTGGCCGATGCGCTCGCGCTCGGTGGCGTCGCGAAACAGCACCACCAGCTTCTCGACGAAGTCGAGGTCGCTCGCACAGATGAAGCCGGTCTCGCCGTGGCGGATGAGGGCGCGGTGCGACAGCGTGTCGGAGGCGAGGCAGGGCACGCCCGCCGCCATCGCCTGCGCAAGGGCGCGCAGCTGGCTGCCCGCCTCGGAGACGTGCAGATAGGCGGTGGCGCCCGCGAGAAGCCGTGCCGCCGCGTCGTCTTCGGCATCGAAGGCCTGGACTCCCGCCGCCTGCAGCTGCGCACGCGCCGGACGGCTGAGCGGTCCGAGCCAGGCGATCGCCACGCGCTCCTCGCGGCCGTTGAGCAGCACCGCGAGCCGGCTGACGCCGTCGATGGCTTCCGTTCCGCCGCCCGCGAAGACCGTCGGACGGGCGCTGTCGCTGCGGCTCGCCTGAAAAAACAGCGCATCGACCGTCGGCGGCAGGATTTCCGCCGAGCGCTCGAGCAGCCGCGAGAGGACATGCGCTTCGCCGGGCGAGGCGAGCAGCACGCCACGATGCAGCGGCGCGAGCTCCGCCTTGAGCATCTGGCCCATCAGCAGGCCGCGCCACGAAGTGAGCTCGGCAAGGTGCGGCGAGAAAAGGAGCCGCGTCGCCGCTGGCAGTCGTGCAGCCACCGCGCTCGAGCGCAGTGCGCGCGAGCCGAGCAGGCACGCCATGGTGCCGTGCAGGTGCACGGCATAAAAGGATCTTTCGCCGGCGAGGGCGGCGAGCTCGTCCTCCAGCGTGCGAAGGCGCGCGAGCAATGCGCCGGGCCATTGCAGCGCGCGCACCTCGAGCTGCTGCACCGCGCGGCCGAGCACGCCGGGCTTCAACGGCAGCAGGACCTGGTTCAGACCCAGCTGCGCGAGCGCGTGCACCGTACCTTCGAAGCTCTCCGCCGCCACCTCGCCGGCGATGTGCAGGACGCAGACGTCGATCGGCTCCATCAGCTCGCTCCGTCGCGGGTCAGCACCACGAGCACCGTGCGCGCGAGGATCTGCAGGTCGAGCCCGACCGAGCGGTTCCTGACGTACTCGTCGTCGAGCTGCACACGGCGCTCGTAGCTCACGCGGTTGCGCCCGCTCACCTGCCACAGTCCGGTCATGCCCGGCAGCACGGAGAGGTACTGCCAGCGCGCATGGCCATAGAGGCGCAGCTCCGTCAGCGTGATCGGCCGCGGCCCGACGAGCGCCATGTCGCCGCGCACGACGTTCAAGAGCTGGGGCAGCTCGTCCAGGCTCGAGCGGCGCAGCCAGCGGCCGATGCGCGTGACGCGCGGATCATCGGCGAGCTTGAAGCTTCGGCGCCACTCCTCGCGCAGCTCGGCGTCGGCCTCGAGGAGCTCGCGCAGCACGCGCTCGGCGTCCATGCACATGGTGCGGAACTTGAAGCAGCGGAAAACGCGCCCCGAGGCGCCGACCCGGTAGTGCGCAAAGCTTGCCGGGCCGCCGTCCTTACGGATGAGCAGCGCACAGGCGAGCATCAGCGGGCTGAAGGCGAGGAGCAGCAGCACGGCAATGAGCCGGTCGGCGCCGCGACGCAGACGCTCGGCAAGGCCGAGGCGGGTTCGCCCGGCCGCTATGTGCGGCGGAACGTCCGAAGGGACTGGGAACGAGGATAGGGCGGGCGATTCGTTTGTCACTGTCCATTGCCAACAATTGCACGTGCACGAAGAGTACGGACCCGCTCACGCTCGTGTGTCCGCCGCCGGACCGAGCCGCGTCGCGCGGCCGAGTACGACGCGCCACGCGATACGACACGGGCACGTTCATTGTCGATAGGACCGAAACGCCGTAATGCCGCTCTTTCACGAGGGATGACACGAACCGGCGCGCGTTACGCGCCGTAAGACCTATGCGACAAGCGATGCCGATGCCGGGCTCCCTAGGACGCGTGGCGCATGCGCCGGATGGCGCACGCGCCGTCGACGGCAATCGCATCCTCGCGAGCCTCACGCGGCGCGACCTGCGCATGATCGAGCCGATCGAGCGGGTGCGTCTTGCGGCGCGCCATACGCTCTTCGAGGCCGGCGAGCCGCTGCGGCACCTTTACTTTCCCGCCGAGGCCCTGGTGTCCTTCGTCCAGGTCGACAAACGGGGGGCGATGCCAGAAATCGCGTTGGTCGGCGCGGAGGGCATCGTCGGCGTCACCGCTCTTCTGGGCGCCGATACCGGGCTGCATCGGGGAGTCGTGCGCATCGGCGGCGATGCCTACCGCGTGCCGCTCGTCTCCGCGCGGCGCGCCTTCGACGCGAGCGAGGTGTTCCGCGCGGTGGTGCTCAAGTTCGCCGAGCTCCTGATCCGCCAGCTTTCGCAGAGCGTGGTGTGCAAGCTGTCTCATACGGTGGACCAGCAGTTCTGCCAGCGCCTGCTCACGTATGCCGACCGGGCCGCGGGGCTGCCCCTCGAGATGACGCACGAGCAAATCGCGGAGGCTCTCGGCTCGCGCCGCCAGGGCATCACCGAGGCGGCGCGCCGGCTGCAGGCGCAGCAGGTGATCGCCTATTCCCGCGGGCGCATCTCGGTGCTCGACCGCGCAGCGCTCGAGCGCTACGCCTGCGAGTGCTACCGCGTGGTGCGCGATGCCGCGCACCGGGTGAGCGGGCAGGCCCGGCGCATCCTCGCCGGCTAGCGCAGCAGCGCCTCGCCCGTTGCCCTCGCCGGGCAGCGGCAGTACAGTAGCGGCAATTAGTTTGGGGCCCAAACAAATGCGCCGCAATGCAATGCTGACGCTTTCGGTGAACGGCGAGCCCGCGCAGGCCGCCGTGGCGTCGTACAAGACGCTGCTCGAAGTCCTGCGCGAGGACCTCGGCCTCACCGGCACCAAGCACGGCTGCGAGCTCGGCGAGTGCGGCGCCTGCGCGGTGCTGGTCGACGGCGAGCCGCAGCTTTCCTGCCTCACGCTCGCGCTCGAGTGCGAGGGACGCGCGATCCAGACCATCGAGGGCCTCGCGCGCGGGCCGCAGCTCCACCCGCTGCAGGCGGCGTTCGCCGACTTCGGCGGCTCGCAGTGCGGCTACTGCACGCCGGGCGTGATCATGACCGCCAAGGCGCTGCTCGACCGCAACCCCAGCCCAACTCGCGACGAGATCAAGGAAGCGACCGCCGGCAACCTTTGCCGCTGTACGGGCTATCAGCAGATTACCGATGCGATCGAGGACGCCGCGGCGCAGCTGAGAAATGAAAAAGCGCTTTGACATCGTAGGCAAGCCGCGCCGGCGCGTCGACGCACGTGCGAAGGTCACCGGCCAGCTGCGCTATGCCGACGACCTCTCCCTGCCGCGCATGCTGTTCGCGAAGCTGCTGCGCTCGCCGCATCCTCACGCGGTCGTCCAGAACGTGGACGCCGAAAAAGCCAGCCAGCATCCCGGCGTGCACTTGGTGCTGACCGGCGCCGACTTCCCGGTGCCCTTCGGCATCATGCCGGTCTCGGTCGACGAATATCCACTCGCCCGCGAGCGCGTGCGCTACGTGGGCGATCCGGTCGCGGCCGTCATCGCGGTGGACGAGCAGACGGCGGTTGAGGCGCTGCACCTCATCGACGTGCGCTACCAGGTACTGCCGCCGGTGGCGAGCCCGCAAGAAGGGCTGCAGCGGCCCGAGCCGCGCATCCACGACTACGGCGAGCAGGGCAACATCCATCGCAACCAGTCCTACGAGTTCGGCAACGTGGGCGAGGCGCTCGCCANGGCCGACCTGGTTTTCGAGGACCTCTTCTTCTACGAGGGCAACACGCACCTTCCCATGGAGCAGCAGGCTGCCGTCGCCTTCATCGATCCGGACGGCAAGCTGCAGATCTCCTCCAGCACGCAGAACCCGCACTACCTGCATCGCCAGCTCGCGCGCGTGCTGCAGGTGCCGGAGCATCAGGTTCGCGTGGTGGCCACGCCGAACGGCGGCGGCTTCGGCGGCAAGTGCGACCCCGGGGGCCACGAGTTCGTCGTCAGCAAGGCTGCGCTAGTGCTGGGCCGGCCAGTGAAGATCGGCCTCACGCGCGAGGAAGTGTTCTATGTGCACCGCGGCCGCCATCCGGTGCTGATGAAGATGAAGACCGGCGTCACGAAGGACGGCAAGCTCACCGCCATGCACCTGCAGACGCTGCTCGACGGCGGCGGCTACGGCTCGCACGGGCCGGCGAGCACCTTCTATACGGGCGTGCTGACGCCCGTGACCTATCACTATCCGCGCTTCAAGTTCGAGGCCTGCCGTGTCTTCACCAACAAACCGGCGTGCGGTCCGAAGCGCGGGCACGGCACGCCGCAGCCGCGCTTCGGGCAGGAAGTGCAGCTCGACAAGATCGCCGACAAGCTCGGCATGGACCCGGCGGAGCTGCGGCTCGCCAACGTCACCCAGGCGGATTCGCTGACGGCGAGCTGGCTGAAGATCGGCTCGAACGGCCTTGCCGATTGCATTCGCAAGGTGACCGAGATCTCCGGTTGGAAGGACAAGCACCGCAAGCTCGGGCGCGGCCGCGGCGTCGGCCTTGCCTGCAGCACCTACATGTCGGGCGCCGGCGTCGCCATCTATTGGAACAAGATGCCGCATTCCGGCGTGCAGATCCTGCTCGATCGCTCGGGAGCGGTGATCGTCTATTGCGGCGCGACCGAGATCGGCCAGGGCTCCGACGACGTCCTCGCCGGTCTGGTTGCCGAAGCGCTCGGCGTCGACATCGGCACCGTGCGCGTGGTCACCGGCGACACCGGCATCACGCCCGTCGATCTGGGCTCCTATTCGAGCCGCGTGACCATCATGGCGGGCAACGCGGCGCTTCAGGCAGCGGAGCGCTTGCGCGCGCAGATCGCGGCGGTGGTTGCCGAAACGCTCGGCACGCTGCCCGACCGCGTGGTTTTCTCGCAGGGCCGCGTGTTCGCCGCCGACAACGCCGGCCCCGGCATGACGTTCGTCGAGGCCGTGCATGCCGCGGAAGGGCAGCTCGGCACGCTCTCGGCGGTGGGTTCTTACGCACCACCGAAGGCGCCCGGCAAATACAAGGGCGCTGGCGTCGGCCCCTCTCCGGCGTACAGCTTCACCGCCTGCGTGGTCGAAGCCGAGGTGGACGAGCGGACCGGCTGGATCCGTGTGCCGAAGATCTGGATCG
>C688J18823_10001042_pt1 | contig 16900 bp, 9 predicted proteins | sample HopSoiMetagenom1_FD_18823 | JGI IMG/M metagenome (IMG submission 18823) | reverse complement strand
GATGAAGGTCGTCCTCATTTCTACCGATCCGGCGCATTCGATTGCGGATGTCCTGAACGTAAACCTCAAAACGGGCATGCAAAAGTTGCGTCACCCACTCAAGGGCCAACTTTTGGTGTGGCAAATCGACGCTGGTGTCCGGTTTCAGGAGTTCCTCGACGAATATCGCGAGTCCATCACCGATCTGGTTGAGCAAGGAACGTTTCTCACTAAGAAAGAAATCGACTCATTTCTGGAAACCACTCTGCCTGGATTAGCGGAAGTAAGCGCGCTGCTGAGCATCTCTGATCTGTTGGAGGGCGGCGAATTTGACGAGATCGTGGTCGACACCGCCCCGATCGGACACACTCTACAGCTCTTCAGAATTCCCACACAGCTCGCGCGGTTTTTGGAATTTTTAGAATTGGCAGGCAAGCGCGATCAGGTTTTGGCCCAACACTTCGGCGGAACTGTGCGGGCAAGTCGGGCCAAAGTGCTGGACCAATGGGAGAGCGTACTCACCTCCCTCCGAGCAGCGCTCTCGACTGAACAATCGAAGTTGGTAATGGTCACGAGCGCGGAAAAATTCTCTCTGGAAGAAGCTTCGCGAACCGCCCGACTGCTAAAGCAAGATGCCCACGCAGACCTTTCCCAGGTGGTGCTGAACCGTGTTGTAACCGCTGCGGGGTTTTGCAAGCGGTGTCAGAAACGTGCACGTCTGTATCGCGCGGCCAAGAAGTTCATAGCTCATAGATTCCCAAATGCGGAAATTTGCGACGGCGATGATCCCGGAGCGCCGCTTCTGGGCGTCGAAAATCTTCTTGCCTTTGGCCGACACGTATTTGACGGTAAGCCACTCAAACTGAGGAACGCTTATCCCAAGCGCTCGCAGCCAGTCAGATTCACGCCGGTAAAGTGGCCCGTGATGAATACGCAGTTAACCCTGACGCTCGGGAAGGGTGGTGTGGGAAAGACAACGATCTCGGCCGGGCTAGCTTACACGCACCGCACACATGAGCGGCGTGGAAATCTGCTTATCTGCTCCACTGATCCGGCGCCGTCGCTTGCTGATCTGTTTGAGCAGGAGATCGGTGCGAATCCTGTTGCGGTGCTTGGAGACCGCCATTTTCAGGCGGTCGAAGTCGATTCCGTTGCGGAGTACCTGGCGTGGAGTCGCAAGGTGAAAGGAATCATTTCAGAATCGCTCGAGAGTCAGCAGGGAGGAATACATGTAGAGCTGTCGTTCGAGCATGAAATGATCTCAGCCTTGCTCGACATCGTCCCACCGGGTGTCGACGAGATCTTCGCCATCTTCAAGTTGCTCGATTTCATCGAGTCGCGCAAACTCACATTAGTGATCGACATGGCGCCCACTGGGCACGCCCTGGAATTGTTGCGCACACCCGAGCGGCTGATCGTATGGACCCGGCTGCTGTTGAAAAGCCTTTCTGCGCACCGTAAACTGCCGCTGGCGCAAGAACTGGCGGTGGAGGTTGCGTCAATCTCGCAGCGTGCCCGAGAACTCGCGATACTGCTGAAGGATCGCAAGAATGCGGCGGTGTTCGTAGTCATGCTGCCGGAGCCTTTGCCCGACCGCCAAACCGGACGACTGCTCGACAGTTTGCAGGATCTGAAGCTCTCGCCAGCGGCTGTTTTCGTGAACCGCGTTCTTCCGCAAGAATGGGAGAAGGGCTGTGGCCGATGCCGTTTGGCCCGCGCATGGCAGCTTGCAACTTTGTCCCGATTGCGAACAGAGGAAATCACTCATTTCGCTGTTCCTGATTTTGCCGGACAGATCTCTGGCACTGCAGGTCTCAACCGGCTGATAAGGAAATTGTGGCAAATAAAGTAACAGGCAAATCCGATAGAACCGGCCGTGTCCTTTACCTCTATGGGGTAAGCGCCGCGAGCGCAAGCGTGAAGAGCACGAGTTCTGTGGATGGCAGAACGGCGCTTGAGTACCTGGATGAAAACGGCCTGATCGCCTGGTTCAGCCGTGTTCCGGCCCAGGAATTCGGCGATAAGCTCGCCGCCAATATGGAAAATCTGGAATGGCTGTCGAGCGCAGGCGTCCGTCACCAGCGCGTTGTATCGCAGATTGCGGCCGAAGTTACGCTGCTTCCCGCCCGCTTTGGAACAGTATTCAAGAGTGAACAATCGCTTCGCCAACACATTCGCGCGGAGAAGGAGAAGCTTACGGCCGCGCTTGTGCGCATCGAAGGGGCTGAAGAGTGGGGCGTGAAACTGTTTCTCAATCCCTCGCCACCGGCGTCGCCCATTGAGACGTCCTCAGGACTCGACTACTTGCGCGCAAAATCGATGGTGCAAGTGAAGAAACGCACACAACTTGATCCTGATGTGGTGGAGTTCGCCCGCGAGTTGCAGGCCATTGCTGCCGACTCCGCTCCGGCCGGCAAAGTGAGCTCTGGACAAAACAACTTGGAATGGCAAGCGTCATTCTTGGTTCGCAAGAAGGACCGCCCACGTTGGGACAAAGCATTGAAAAAATACGCAACGCGTTGGGCCGATCGGCGTGAGATTCAGTGCACGGGCCCATGGCCACCCTACAGCTTTGTCTGACGTCCGTTCGGAGAGGCTGAACGGCTCTTTCTTTCTCCATCCTTGTCTGTGATCACGTTCCGCAACAGTTCGTCATTTGCTTTCATGAATTATTTGCGTGTCCACGTGCCGCTGATGCGCTGATCCTCTCACCCAACTGCGCTCGCGCAACGTTCTGCTGTTCGCCGCTCTTTAAGTCCTTGACTGCAAACTCACCTGAAGCTACTTCGTTTTCGCCAACGATCACTACGTTAGTAATCCCAAGTTTTTCGGCGGTCTCAAATGACTTCTTCAGACGAAAGGTCTCATCGCCCAACTCGACTCGGATGCCCTGGGCGCGCAAATCCCATGCTAGTTTGGATGCCGGGACATTCATTCCTTCGCCGAGAGGAGCGATGTAGGCTTGCGGCGCTGAAGCGAGGCTGGCAATTTTGTGTCCTGCCTCGATGGCCATCACGAAGCGGTCCTCGCCGATAGCAAAGCCAATGCCGGGGGCGCGAGGTCCGCCGAGAGCTTCTGAAAGGCCATCGTAACGGCCACCCCCCAAGATTGCATTCTGAGCGCCCAAGCTGCCTTGCGTGAATTCGAATGCAGTGCGCGTGTAGTAGTCGAGGCCACGTACCAGACGATCGTTGATCACGAATGGGACAGCCGTCGCCCGAAGAATCTTCTGTACCTCTTCGAAATGTCTTCGATCGGCATCATCCAGAAATCCGGAAATGCGCGGCAGCGTATCGATGATCGGCTGATCTTCGGGAACTTTGCAGTCGAAGACGCGGAGCGGATTCGTCACTGCCCGACGCTGGCAATCGACACACATGCCCTGTACGACTCCGCGCAGCGCATTTCGTAACGCTTCGTTGTAAGCGGGACGAGAATTGGGAGAACCTACCGAGTTGAGTTGGAGAGTCCAATCTTTAATGCTGAGGCGGTTGAGCAGCATTACCAACATTTCGAGCACTTCGGCATCCCGCGCCGGAGATTCGCTGCCCGCCGCAGGTGGGCCAATCACCTCCGCTCCGATCTGATAGAACTGTCGATAACGTCCCTTCTGCGGACGTTCGCGGCGAAACTGGGGACCCATATAGTAGAGCTTCTGAAGTCCAGGTCGATCCCACAGTTTGTGCTCGATATAGGCACGCACGACTCCAGCGGTGTTCTCCGGACGCAGCGTCAATGACTGGGCTTTCTCTGATTGCGCGCGAGCCCGGTCTTCCCAGGTGTACATCTCTTTAGAAACGATGTCAGTGGCCTCGCCTACGCCTCGCGCGAAGAGCTGGGTGTCTTCGAAAATGGGTGTGCGGATTTCGCTGAAGTTGTAGAGTGCGAAGACCTCGCGCGCACTCTGCTCAACCCGGTTCCAGATTTCAGTTTCGGGCGGTAGCAGATCACGCGTGCCGCGCACTGCCTTGACCATCGATTTCGAGTCACCTGAGTTCATTGAGCCTTTAAAAGAAGTAAGTCGCGAGAAGTGGCGGAACGATGCAGCTTGAAGTCGTACTTGATCCAATCACCCGATCGCCGGATTGGTCATTCCACGTTCTGCACTTGCTCCCGCGCCTTTTCGATCTCCGACTTCATCAGTAGTCCCAGTTCGGTAATGCGCAGTCCCTCGCCGGCAACTCCTGCAGTCTTCGAAAGCAGAGTGTTGGCCTCGCGATTCAGCTCCTGTAGTAGGAAGTCTAGTTTTTTGCCGACCTCTCCGCCGCCATCAAGCAGCGAGCGGAAGTGTTTGATATGGTTCTCGAGCCGCACAACCTCTTCCTGGATGTCGCTGCGCTCGGCAAGCATTGCCGCTTCCTGCAGCACGCGGTCAGGATCGATGTGTCCGCCGATCAGCTCATTCATCCGGGATTGCACCTTCTCCAAATACGCGCGAGAAACCAGCGTCCGGAGCTTGCCGATCTCTGTTACCGCGTGCGACAGGCCCTGCATGCGTTCGTGGAGTTCGCGCTCCACACCGCGGCCTTCCTCCTCGCGCATCTGGTTGAGGCGCTTGATCAGCTCCTCAAGGCACGAAAGGATCACCTGCTCAATGCTCTCATCGATCGCGGCGGAATCGCCGGAGAGCGCGCCTTGCATGCGTAGGATCGCGTTCAGGTCCGGTTGGGCAACGATGCCCAGGCGCTGCGCGGCTTCATGAAAGGCCCGCACGTAGCCGTCCAGCAGAGCATGGTTCAACTGGAATGCACCGGATTCGCCATGTTGCAGCGACAGCGCAATCTCGATGTGTCCGCGCGCAATTTCGTCTTTAAGAATGCGCCGCATCTTCAGCTCCAGGGGATTCGCTTCGGCCGGCATGCGGAAGTGGAGATCGAGAAAGCGGTGATTCACAGCTTTCAGACTCAGGGAGAATGCCATACGTTCGTCCACTTGATGAGTGAGCTGCGCGTATCCAGTCATCGACCGAACTGACATTGTGGATTGAACTCCTGAGGAGAGCGGCTATTTCACAACAGCGACATTATCGATCTCGACGAACTGGAGATTGTACAGACGCTGATACGTTCCAAAGCGCTGGAGAAGCTCGCCGTGCGATCCGATGTCGGTGATAACGCCATTCTCCATCACTACGATTCGATCTGCGCGGCGCACGGTAGACAGCCGATGAGCGATGACGAAGCTCGTACGCCCCTGCATCAGGTTCTGGAGTGCAGACTGCACCAGCGCTTCGGACTCTGTGTCGAGAGCAGAGGTCGCCTCGTCAAGGATGAGGATTGGAGAATTCTTCAAGATCGCGCGAGCGATGGAAATTCGCTGCTGCTCGCCTCCTGAGAGCCGCACCCCGCGCTCTCCGATTACCGTCTCATATCCTGCGGGCATACGCAGGATGAAATCGTGGGCGAGTGCTGCCTTGGCCGCGGCTTCCACTTGCTCCTGCGGCACGTTTGGGCGGCCATATGCAATGTTGTTGCGCACTGTGTCATTGAACAGCACCGTCTCTTGCGTAACCATGCCGATCTGACTTCGCAGCGAACGGACCGTGACATCGCGCACGTCATGGCCATCGATCAGGATCGCTCCCGCACGAACGTCGAAGAAGCGCGGTAGTAGTCGCACCAGCGTGGATTTGCCTGCACCACTAGGTCCAACAATCGCGACAAGCTCTCCTGCTCTAGCTTCGAGGTTAATGTTCCGCAGCACTTGGTGCGCACCTTCTTCGTCGTCGTACGAGAAGTCAACGCCGTCAAACCGAATGCTTTGCTTGAACGGTGGCAGCGTGACGGCGTTCGGCTTGTCCTTTACGTCATCTTCCACTTCCATGAAATCGAAGATCGCTGACGATGCTCCGAGCGCCTGCTGGAAGTTGTTGTAGAACTGCGCGAACTTGCGTACTGGGTCGTAGAGCTTAAAGACAGCGACGATGAATGCGAAAAACGCGCCTTCGCTCATGAGCCCACTACGGATCCGCTCGCGTCCAACCCAAAGCAGCAGAGCGATGGCGATGGCTCCGATCAGGTCCATCAGCGGAGAACTCAGCGCCTGTGCACTAACCGACCGCAGGTTGGCGCGAAAGAGCCTCCGTGAAGCCCCGCGAAAACGCATGGCCTCCCAAAGCTCCATATTGAATGCCTTTACGATGCGATTACCGGCGATTGTCTCGTGGAGCAGATGTTGAATCTCGGCGAGCTTGTCTTGACCTTTTCGTGTGGTGTGACGAACGGTGTGACCGATCTTTCGCGCGGATGTAATGACGATGGGAATGAACAAAACCAGGACCCACGCCAGCTTGCCGCCGAAGACGACGACCACACCGGCGGTAAACAGTAACGTGAATGCTTGCTGGAGAAAATCGCCCAGCACTGCCGACATCGCATATTGCACGCGCTCGACATCGTTGATGATGGTTGAGACCAGAGTACCGGTGGAATGGCGCTGAAGGAAACCGAGCGACCGGCGAAGAATGCATTCGAAAAGCTCATTCCTCAGGTCGGTGATCATGCCGAACCCAGCAAAGTTCACCAGGTACGTGCCGCAATAATCGCAGAGGCCTTTCAGGAATGTGGCGCCCACAAGGGCTACCGCTACCATCGTCCAAGCATTATGAAAATAGCTTGGAACGAATTGCTGCAGATACACGGGTCCATTGCCCGGAATCCTGAACAGCAGCAACTCGCGTCTAATCGATTCGGGCCGCAGCACGCCATCAAAGATGGGTCGAACCAGAATGACGCGGAACGCATCGAGGAGCCCCACGGCGGCTAGCAGAACCACAGAGGCGAGTACCGCAAACGCATACGGGCGGACGTAGTGCAGCAATCGAAGCAGGCGGTGCACGTGCGACGCGGATTTAGAGGCTGGACTCAAACGGGAGCTATTTAGATTCTATCGTGCTGGCGCAACAAGGAATCGAGTGATCGGGTCATCGGGTGAGGTAAGATCCAAAACCTTCCACCGACTAAGTAATTCTATGAGACGGTCTCCAGCGCGCCCGGATCGCAAGAACCCCGAGTCATTGCCAGAAATTCCTGCGTACTTCGCCCGATGACCCGACGGTCCGATCACCTGATTGGCTATCTCGGGCAATCTCGATGCTGCGCCTTCACGTGGTAGCCGGCCTTGGCCAGCCTTTTTCCCACCTCTTCCGCGATCATGACGGAACGATGCTGTCCGCCGGTGCAGCCGAAGGCGATTGTCAGATAGCTCTTGCCTTCACGGATATAGTGCGGCATCAGGTAGACCAGCAGCTCCGAGATTCGGTCGATGAATTCCTGCGTTTGTGGAAATTGCCGAATGTATGCTGCGACCTTCGGGTGCTTTCCCGTGAGCGGGCGAAATTCCGGAACGAAATGCGGGTTCGGCAGGAAACGTACGTCGAATACCAAGTCCGCATCGTTGGGCACGCCGTTTTTGAATCCGAAGCTGACGAAAGAGACAAGAATCGTCTGGCTGCTGGGACCCTCCTGAAACTTGTCGATAATATGCGCGCGCAACTCGTGGACATTGAACTTCGACGTGTCGATGATCACGTCAGCCAGGTTGCGCAGGAAATCGAGCCGCTTGCGTTCCGTGCTGATCGCGGTTGATACCGAGGACGTCTTTCCTAAAGGATGCGGCCGCCGTGTTTCGCTGAACCGGCGCACCAGCGAATCGTCCGATGCTTCGAGAAACAGCACCTGTGTATTGATCGTCTTCTTCACCTGTTTCAGGATTTGCGGAAGCCTGTTCAGCGCCTCACCCTCGCGAATGTCCACCACCAGGGCAGTACGCTCAATCTCAGACGACTGACGAGCGAGATCGGCGAAGCGCTGAATTAACTCGAGCGGAAGGTTGTCGACGCAGTAGTAGCCCAAATCCTCAAAGGCTTTGAGAACAGAACCTTTCCCCGATCCGCTCATTCCGGTGATCAGGACCAGTTCAGTGGGGCCACCCTTCTTCGGCTTCGGCTTTCGCGGCCGTGAATTCTGCGAGCTCTTGGCCGTGTCTCGCAACGGTTTTGGGGTGGTGGCCATGAGGTTCGTTAGCACCCGAAATAGGCTGAATGATGATGGGATAGCGTCATATAGATCGGACCATCGGGGAATTGGGTCATCGGGTGAAGTAAACAGCCGAAACCTTGCAACGGTCAATCACTCTGCGCAGGACGGGCTTTGCAGTATTGAGCCGACGATTCTTGCCTGCATGAATCTTCTTACCTCGCCCGATCACCCGATGGCCCGATCACCCGACTTCTACGGCGCTTCTATTAACTCCATTTTGCCGTCTTTTTTTCGGTGCAGGACTTTTACTCGTCCTTCGGGATCACGGAAGACGAACACTTCGCGATCGCGAAACTCGGCCTCTTTGACTGCTTCCTCTAGCGTCATCGGACGCATCGCCACGGAATCGGCGGATTTCACGACATGGGTTTCGGTCAACTTTGCCACAGCAGGAAATGAATGCACCACGACGGGAACCGCCGTCGAGGCAGTACTGCCGACCGCCATGTGTTGGGCTTGTTCTTTGGGCGTGGTCTTAGTCCACTGCGTCTTGCGGCCTTGGCGCTTCTTGGTCCGCCAGCGACTCTTGTACTTGATTGCCTGACGATCGATTTTGTCGAGAGCCTCGCCAACGGCCGCTGACATATCAGTGGCTTCTGCGACGCCTACAATCGGATGATTACGAACTTTGATGGTAATTTCGGCGATATGCCGGTGTTTCTCGAGGGTGAGGATTACGTGCGAATCAAACGTGCTACCGAAGAGTTTTTGAAGCTTGCCCAAGCCGTGTTCCACCTGCTTGCGCACTGCGGGAGTAACTTCGTATTGCCTTCCGGTGTACTCGACGTTCATGAACTCCCTCCTCAATACGTTGGCTCTGTGCATCGAAGGCTTTGGTGCAGTTCAATTAGTGTCAGTTTGGCTGCGTATCCTCTTTTCTGCGTCTACTACGCTCTTAATCTTTTACCCGTCTTTGGTGCGTACTCGGAATCTTCATGTCCTCGCGATACTTCGCCACGGTCCGCCTAGTCACGTTGATACCTTGCGACTGCAGAATACGCGTAATCTGCTCGTCAGTCAGCGGACGCTTGGCATCCTCTTCTTCGATCAGTTTCTTCACCCGGCGTTTGAGAATCATGAGTGAAGTCGCGCCACCCTCAGGGCCGTTTACGCTCTCGCTGAAGAAGTAGCGCAGCTCGTAGACGCCTTGTGGCGTGTGTACGTACTTATTCGCTACGGCGCGGCTCACGGTCGAAGGATGGACTCCGATCTCCTCGGCCACCTCCTTGATCATCATCGGCTTAAGCTGATCGATGCCGTGGTCGAGGAACTCGCGCTGCCGTCCAATGATCGCGTAGCAGGTCTTCAGAATCGTCTGCTTACGTTGCTCGATGTTTTTCATGAGCTGGATAGCAGACTTATACCGCTCTTTCACGTAATTGCGAACATCTTTTTCGGCAGCGTCCCGGTTTAGCAGCTTCTTATATCCGGGATTGAGCCGGAGCACAGGGATGTCATCTTCGTTCATCATCACGAAGTACTCATCGCCCTGTTTTACGAAAGCGACGTCGGGCTCAATCAGCCGCGGCTCAACCTGGTTGTACCGCTGGCCAGGCTTGGGATCGAGCGTTTTGACGAAGTTCAGCGCATCCATCACAGCTTCCAGCGGACGCCCGATTGCACGCGAGATGTCTTTGTACTGCCGATTCTGAACGTTCCGCAGTTGTGTATCGATGATTGCTATCGCAGTGTGGATCTGGGCCAACTGCTGGTTATGCAGCTCGGAGTCGCCGTTTACGAGGCGATTGTTGATCTGGCGCTCGAGATCGCGCAGCTGGAGAAGAAGACACTCACGAAGGTCACGCGCCGCCACACCTGTCGGATCAAATTGGCGAACGACTTCGATCGCCTCGCGGAGATCTTCGATTGTGAAAGGAGGAAGATCCGCCACGTGTGCGCGCATTGTCTGCTTTGCAGAAGGAGCACTTGGGATGGGCGGGGCGGGTGCAACTAGCTCGTTCGTGGTCTGGCCAATATAGCTACCGACGAGGACTTCGGCGGGCACTTGATCATGAATCTCCTCGGCAAGGGATCGGGAGTCTTCCGGCTGCGGAACAACCGCCTCTTGGGCTGGTAAATCGTCGGAAGCCGATCGCTCTGCCTTGAGCGCGATGTCCTCGCCACGTGCGACGGCCATCAGCTCTTCGTCAGACGCAACCAGGTAGCCGTCGTCGTTTAGATTACCGATCACGAGTTCAGCCGCGGAGTGCACCTCCGGCCGCACGCTCATGGCTCCGAGTTGCCACATCAGGTGATCGGTTAAATTGCCTGGCTTGGAAAGAAAATTCTCGAAAGAAGGACGCTCTGAAGTCTCAAAGTCCTGTGGGCTGCGGAATCCCGGATCAAGATAGTCTTTAAAATAAGTGCCGAAATCGATCTCGTCGAATGGGTCCTTCTTCTCGCCCTGAGTGACTTCCTTGTCGGGAGCTTCAGCGCGTTCCCGGTCCGCCTCACGGCCGGCCACTTGGTCAAGAAGTGGAATGCTCGATTCGAGTTCTTCGAGAACGGGATTCTCCACGATCTCAGCATTAATCATTTCCCTCAGCTCAAGCTTGTTCAGAGCCAGCACGCTGACCATCTGCACAAGACCGGGCGTAAGGATCTGCTTCTGCGAGACCCTGAGATTCAGTTTGTTCTGAAGAAGCACCATTATGCGTCGTCGCAGGAGCCCAATAGCCCCGCTCTCCTGACTACACCAGAGAAAAACTCTCTCCCAAGTACACTCTCTTTACTTCCGGATCGCTGCCCAACTGCTCCGGCGTTCCTGACCGGAAAATCTTTCCTTGATTAATGATGTACGCGCGGTCAGTTACCGATAGTGTTTCCCGTACGTTGTGATCGGTAATCAGCACACCGATTCCGCTCGCCTTCAGATCGAAGATGATCTTTTGCAGGTCCAGCACGGCAATCGGATCGATCCCCGAAAAAGGCTCATCCAAGAGGATGAAAGTAGGTCTAATGCAGAGACAGCGTGCAATCTCAACCCGGCGTCTCTCACCCCCTGACAGCGCAAAGCCGCGAGTCTTACGGATGTGGCAAAGTCCCAGCTGTTCGAGCAGGGTCTCCATGCGGCTGCGCCGGTTCTCCCAGGAGAGCGGCTGGGCCTCGAGGATTGCCATGATGTTTTCCTCGACCGTCAGCTTGCGGAAGACCGAGGGTTCCTGCGGAAGATAGCTAATCCCATAACTCCGGGCCCTTAGGTACATTGGGACATTCGTGATCTCCGCCCCGTCGATCAGGATTCTGCCCGTATCCGGTGCAACTAGCCCCACAATCATGTAGAAGGTGGTAGTTTTGCCGGCTCCGTTGGGCCCAAGCAGACCTACCACTTCTCCCTGATTAATGTGGAGAGTGACCCCGTTGACAACCCTCCGAGCGCGATAAGACTTACCTATAGCGTCGGTCGAGAGGGTTTGTTGCATCATTTTTGCAGGCGAGTCTGAGAAATGGAGACTGAATTGCTACTATCCACGAGCACTCTACCATCGCGGCTATAGAAGGTCAACGATACTCCGGTAACTTGGCCGTGTTCGGCATCAAAAATGCTAGGCGGAGCGCCGGGAGTGCCAGTCAAGACGAACTTACCTTCGTCGGCGGTATATAGAAGACGGGCCCCTGAAGCTCTGCGACTCGGCTGTTCCAGCAGAATATTTCCCGTTGCATCAATGCTTTGTACCTGGCTCGCGGATGCATTGCTTTTTTGCGCTTGGGAACGCCCAGTCGCGGCCTTCAACGTGACGGCTGCCCTGCTGGCCTGCAAAGTGGAATCGGCACTGCGCAGGACAACTGATCCCTCAAAGACGGCTTTTCGCTGCGCGTCGTCGTAGCGCAGCCGGTCGGCCATGACCTCCACCGGAGCCTCCCTCCCATTCTTGTCCGGTTGTACAAAAACTGTGGAAACTCGGGCACTGCCTTGCCCACGAGCGTCGAGGCTCCGGGCGTTCCGGTCAAAGACGATGACGGGACTTTGGATAATGTTTCCACCCTGCCACAGGCGCGCCCCACCGGAATAGCGAAATGCTGCCGTGGAGTTCTTCGTCACCATCTGCGCAGCAGTTACATGAACCGGCTGCCCTGCACTCAGCATTGCGCCTGCGCTCGAAGTTTTCTGCTCAGCATAGGTCGTTTTCACGTCCCCCTCGGCAGAGGTCTCCCCGCTGCCTCGATTGAGAGTGACTGTATGGCTGCTGAGCGTTGCGCCGCTGGAAGCGTCCTTATAATGCACATTGCCATCGAGCATCATTGCATCTGACGCTGCCGTGTAAGTCGCACGATCGGCCGTGGCGAAGCGCTGGCCTTCCTGAAGTTGCACGTTCCCAGTCTGAACCAATCCCTCAAGTCTCTGCGTCTGTCCTTTCGCGAACGCAGCCAGTAACTCCTCGCTCTCGCTAATGCGATCGGGCTGCCCGGGGGTACTGGAAACGATCTTCACTGGAGCACTTCCCGCCAGCGTTGAAAGGCGGTTGTCTGGCGAAAACTTCGCTTCAAAGTGTCCGGCGGTGATGACTGTCTTCCCAGTTTGAGACCCAGACCGGCCCTCTGTTGAAAGCTGAGCACCCAAAACAATCGCGGCAGCACCAACACTGGTTGCGCGCTCGAGATGACTGCCACCGCCGATTTGCAGATCGAGTCCGTCGCCATGGAATTCCGCGGGGTTTGGAGTGGGGCTTTGCGCCTTCACACGTGAGAGATTCAGCGGTGGGACAGCCGAGTGTGACTGCAACTCCGTACCTGTTCCACCGAACTGCGCGATCTCAACCTCCTGTCGCAGTTGAGCCGATTTGATCTGATTGTTGGCTCCGAACGCGAGCAACACCTGTCCCGCTTTGCCGTGCGAAGCCGACGTCCCTCCAGTTTCCCAGGTAACGCCGCCGTGCAGCTGCCCGCTCAGCGCTTGGTTGTTTTTTCCGAACGTGAAGCTCGCATTTTCGGAGTGTAGCTGTGCGGCACGCACTCCTCCGATCCGCGCATTCACGCCTCCGCTAGCCTCAGTTTTATCGACAGTGTTGTCGTTACGCAGATGGACGACGACGCGCTGCGCCTCGAGCCGGCGAACGCCCGATTCGGCCCGGAAGCCCGTGAGCGTGATCTGTTGCTGTTCCTGAACGAAGGAGGCCGTGTCGGCATGCATGTTGACCGGCTTAGGTCCGCCCGTAATTAATCGAATATCGGAGTGTAGGCTGAAAATATTATTTTTCGATTCGTAGGTTGCGCCCAGTGCAGAGCCGTTGCCTTGCGGCAATTCGAACGTGATCTTCTCGTTCGTGCGGGCGATTCCCGTCTTCTGGTTAAAAACGAGACCGCTGGTTTCGAGATGCATTGGGCTTCCGACTCTCTTGGCGTCTGCATCTGCGGCGGACGCTTTTGCCTGGGTAGCCTGCAGCTGGATGGCGACTTTGCCTTTCGCGACGATGTCGCCGCTCTGCGCGTCGTACTCAAACTCATCGCCTGAGATCTCGTCGAGCCGATCCGAGTCGCGCCCGTAAGAAATAATCTTCACTTTATGCAGCTCAGCCTTGCCCCCCTGCTTATAGCGGACAGCGTTCGCTGCACTGATCGAGAAAATGGTGTGTCCACCCTCCGCCTGCGAATAGGTAAAACCCTCGGTGTTCTGCTGGATATTTCCGCCTAGCCTGGCGGGAAGATCATGAATAGCCCGATGTACGCGGTAACGCGCGTAGATGTAGAAGCCAGCGACCACTGCCAGCATCAGCAGCGCGGAAATACCAAACCAGAGCCGTAGTCGCGAGAAAGCAGGGGGCACGAAGTCAGGTTACAGGCCCGCCGGAAAATAGGAAACCGGGCCACGTGGCGACTTAAACCGGCCCTTCTGCGCCTTAGTCGCGTACGTAAAAAGGAGTGGGGACAAACACTATGGGGAAGGAAGCGGAGGACGTATTGCCTCAGTTGCTAAGGATGGCCTCTGCGAACGCTCCTACAGTTAGAGCCGTGAGCTGTTAACAGGGACATATACAGCGAATCTCGAAAAAAAAGCACTCAAATCTTCAAATTCTGCCCAAAATTTGCAAATTTTGCCTTTAACCAGGGAATCAACAGCGAATTTTCCATTTCATGCGCAAGTCCTTTGGCTATGTAGGCTTACCGGCAAACACAGTTTAACCAGGGAATTAACAGCGAATTTACGATTTTCTGCGCAAGTCTTTTGACTATCTAGGCTTACCGACAAAAACAAACGATGCATAAAATTATCAGGGATGAGCAGGGAACCGCAGGACAGAATGGCCCACAGAACGTGGAGCACCAGCGCCACCGATATCCGTCGCGACCGATCCGGGACACACCGCGTTTACAGCGTTGCGGAGCTCCTAGAACGTAATCCTGGCACTTAGCTGCATTTCCCGCCCAGGGGTCATGGGCATGGTAATTGTTCCGAACTGTGGCGTATTCACAAATCTATTCGGGGTGCCGAGGTTCGTCTTATTCAAAGCGTTGAAAGCTTCTGCGCGGAACTGGAAATTCGCCTTTTCGCTTAGCGGGAAAATGCGGGAGAGCGCAAGATCGAGCGTTTGTAGTCCAGGACCGTAAATTGAATTCCTGCCAACGTTTCCAAACGTGAACGCCGCCGGGGTAGCGAAGGCTGCCGGATTAAACCACTCACCAGAAGTGTGAGTGCCCGGTCCGAAGATCGGTTGACCAGTAGCGTTCGCTCGTACTGGATTCTCTCCGAGTACCGTCCCCGAATTCGCCGTGTCGCCAAACACAGAAATAGTGAATGGCATTCCAGACTGGATCTGGTAAACGCCTGACAAATGCCATTCTTCGGTGGCAAGTCTTAGCCATCGCCCGCCGCGATACCCCGGGATGTCATACACCGTACTCAATGCAAAGCGATGGCGCACATCGCAGCCCGGTCCTTTCTCCGCATCGAGATTACTGTTGTTCTGCGGGATGGTAGCTTCGTCCATGGGCGAGCGAAAGTCCGGCGCGTTGGTCAGGTTCTTGGCAAACGTGTAGTTCGCCAGAAAACTCAGACCATGCGAATATCGCCGACGCACATTCACAAAGGCTGCGTCGTACCAGCTGTGTGCTGTGTTCTCGAGGAGGTTGATGGTGCTTACCGGAAAGGTTTGGCTTTGCACGATAGCGGTCGTGCTGCTGGGTGTTAGAACGGTGCCGGGGACAAACATCAGTGTCTTAAACGGACGTCGGGGTCCAAGAGGCCCCGGACCGGGTGGTGGATTATTGATCAAGTGAGCTCGCTGCAGGTGAAGCCCGCGAGAACCCAGATATCCGACTTCGACCGATGTGTCTGCTCGGAGACTTTTTTGCACTGAACCATTCCATTGCTGAACATATTGCGCCGGGGCGTGCGGATCGAACGCGGTAAAACTCACGGTAGTCGGTGGCAATGATCCGTTGCCAAGCACCGGTGTGCCGAAGTTCAGTCCCGTAGAAAACAACGTGGGCGGCGGAGTGAAGTTGTCGGCTTGCTGCGTCTCAGGGAATACGTAAGGGACGTTGTGACGCTGATTGCACCAAGTATTCAGATCGACGGGCGTGTAAAACACGCCGTATGCGCCACGGAAAACCAGCCCCTTTCGAGGGAGATTCTTGGCGAATCCGAAACGGGGAGCAAAATTTGTCTTGCTCCCATACATCAATCCTTTCGGATAACCCAGCTGTCCGCCGATAAACACCGACGGTATCCCGTTTTGGAAAATCAGGTTTGTGTTGGTGCTCTTCAGATCATAAAGTGGGTCCGCGTACTCATAGCGCAAGCCCAGGTTCAGCGTCGTGGTCGGCGTGACTTGCCAGCTATCTTCAGCGAACCCGGAAAATCCCCAGGCGCGGAGGTTCATTTGAGGAACCCCGGCCTGCCGCTGCTTTACAGCGGGAAGGCTCAATAACATGCTTGCAAAACCAGATCCACTTCCGTCATTGAATCCGGATCGAGTCGTGTAACCATTCGTGAACTGGTAATAACCGCGATTCTGGAAGAAGCCCCACATCGGCCAGATGTAGCGGTGATACTCGCCGCCAAACTTCAACCCGTGCCGCCCGCGCTGAAAGGTGAAGGCATCGCGACCTTCGATCATGGTGTCCCAGGCATGCATTGGTGTTGCAGCAAAGGTATCTCCGATTCCGGTGTATCCCTGCACCGCAAACCACGGCGCGCCAGACGCTGCAGGTCCGCCAAATCCGACGCCCTGAATCCCAAGCTGCGCAACGATGTCGTTCACACCATCATTTTGTGAAGTGCGGTCCATCGACAAACGCGAAATCGCAAGCGTTGCTGTATTGACCTTTGTATTCGACACAAGGTGATTCCACGACAACGTACCTTGCTGTGAAAGATTATTGAAGTTGGCTCCGAATCCCGGGAGATTCTGTGTAGTTGGTGTGCTGCCGGTGCTTGGCGAAAATCCATTCTCAGCTCCCGCCGAATAACGAATAAACGCAGTGTCACCTTTCGTGAAGTTGTGGTCGACTCGGATGGTGCCCTGATCCTGGAAATGAGACTCATTGCGCAGATCGAGATAGTTGTTGGAGTCCGCCGCACCCAGCGCCATCATCATGTTGGGCTGCGGCATGTACTGCAGCAGGAAGGATTGGAGCTTTGAATTGATTCTGCTTGTGGGGATTTGGTTGTTGGGAAACTGGCTGCGCGTGTACGGGAAATTGGAAGGTCCGGTCGGCAGGTTCGGATTGAAGCTTGGATTTATTACTGCCGTTGAAGGATCGTAAATCTTTGTATTGCCCATGCTGAAGTCGCCCATAATTTCGTCCCGAGTTGGGACGGTAAGGGTCTGGGCCTCGGTTTGCGCAAGGCGCAAACCTTCGTAGTTAGTAAAGAAGAATGTGCTCTTGCCGAGCGGTCCGCCAAACGAGCCGCCAAAGTTGTTTTGTACAAGGTGATTGTT
>C688J18823_10001041_pt1 | contig 16902 bp, 15 predicted proteins | sample HopSoiMetagenom1_FD_18823 | JGI IMG/M metagenome (IMG submission 18823) | reverse complement strand
CGATCTCTCGCTGCTCAACCCGCAACAAAAGAAGGCGGTGCTGCAGACCGAGGGTCCGCTNCTGGTGCTCGCCGGCGCCGGGTCGGGCAAGACGCGGGTGATCGCGCATCGGGTGGTGCACTTGCTGGACCGCGGGGTGCCGGCCCGCGCCATCCTCGCCGTCACCTTCACCAACAAGGCCGCGGCGGAGATGAAGGAGCGCATCGTCAAGCTGGCGGCGGGCGCGCAGGAGGCGCGGCGGGTGACGGTGAGCACCTTCCACGCCTTCGGGATGAAGATCGTCCGGGAGCAGCACGAGAAGGTCGGGCTGCCGGCGAAATTCGCCATCCTCGACGCGGGGGACCAGGCCGCGCTGGTGAAGCGATTGCTGCGGGATCTCAAGATCGACGACAAGCGCTTCGACGTGCCGCGGGTGGTCGCCATCCTCTCGCGCCTGCGCACCACGGGGGAGAGGGGGCACCCCGACTCCGAGTACGAGCTGTGCGCGCAGGAGCTGTTGCCGCGCTACGAGCTGGGGCTGCGGGCCATGGGGGCGGTGGACTTCGACGACCTGCTCCTCCTGCCGCTGCGCTTCTTCGCCGAGCCCGAGGTGCTGCAGCGGTACCAGGCCCGCTACCGGTATCTGCTGGTCGACGAGTACCAGGACACCAACGACGCGCAGCTCCGGCTGCTGGAGCAGCTGGCCGGGCTGCGGCGCAACCTCTGCGTGGTGGGCGACGACGACCAGAGCATCTACGCGTGGCGGGGCGCGCAGGTGCGGCACATCCGGGAGTTCGACAAGAAGTTCCCGGGCTGCGTGGAGGTGTTCCTCGAGCAGAACTACCGCAGCAACGGGAACATCCTCGACGCGGCCAACGCGGTGATCGGCAAGAACCCGGGCCGCAAGCCAAAGCGGCTATGGACCGACCGCGGGCCCGGGCCGAACTTGCGGCTCCTGGTGGCGCCCTCCGACGAGATCGAGGCGAAGCACGTGGCGGACGAGATCGTGCGCATCTCGTACGAGGAGAAGATCCCGCCGCGCGAGATCGCCATCCTCTACCGCACCAACGCGCAGGCGCGGCCGTTCGAGGAGGCGCTGCGGCTTCTCGGCGTGCGGTATCGGGTGGTGGGCGGGACTTCGCTGTTCGACCGCAAGGAAGTGCGCGACCTGATCGCGTATCTGCGGGCGGCGCTCAATCCGCGCGACGAGGTGGCGCTCCTGCGCATCGTCAACGTGCCGGCGCGGGGGATCGGCGACCAGACGGTGGCGCGCGCGCAGGAGCTGGCGCGGGCGAACCAGTGCACCGTCTGGGACGTGTTCTGCGGCGCGCCGGCCGAGCTGTCGCACGCGTCGGAGCGCATCGCCGAGTTCGTGGGGGTGATGGGGAAGTACGGGGAGAGGCTCTCGCGCAAGGGATTCTCGGAGGCGGCGCGCGAGTTGGTCGAAGAGGTGCGGCTCTTCGACGAGGCGCGCCGCGGCGCGCAGTCCTTGCCGGCGCAGGCGCGGAAGGTGGAGGCGATCGAGTCGCTGCTGCGGCAGTTGATCGAGTACGAGAAGCGGGAGGAGCAGCGGGCGGCGGAGCGGGCGCTGCAGCCACCCGGGGATGACGACGACGAGCCCTTCGCGGCCGGCCTCTCCGGATATCTCAACCGGCTGGCGCTGGACTCCAAGGACGCCGATGGCGATGCGGGCGACGTGGTGACTCTGATGACCCTTCACGGNGCCAAGGGGCTGGAGTGGCGCTGCGTGTTCCTCTGCGGCATGGAGGAAGGACTGTTGCCGCACTCGGGACGGGGGTTCGACGACGGCGGGGCCGAGCCGCACGCGGACGGAGCCATCAATCTGGAGGAGGAGCGCCGCCTCTGCTACGTGGGCCTGACCCGCGCCCGCGAGCGGCTCATCCTCACCCGCGCCGCCGAGCGGATGAAGCGCGGAAAGGCGATTCCGCGCACGCCGTCGCGCTTCCTCGAGGACATCCCCCAGCAGCTGCTCGACGTCATCGACCTCTCCGGCCCGCAGCAAGCCGCCCCGAAGGAAGTCCAGCAAGCCAAGGCGAAGAACTTCTTCGCCTCGATGAACACCCTCCTGGGGGAGCCGGAACCGCCGGCGGAGTGAGATGAAATTCGGGGACACGATACGTAATTCGTCCGACCCGGCTGCCAATGTTCGTAGGACGAATTACGTATCGTGTCCCCGAATTTGAAACCGGGCGCTCGGCCGCTCGGGAAGACCGCCCGAAGGCGCATCTGTTGACACACCCTGGCGGATCGCGTATCTACCGCCGCCCCGCTGCGGCTTGCCGCACGGGATTTTCTGTTCTGTTTTCGGAGCTTCCTCGATGAAGACGGTGATGGGCAGCAAGTTGACCGTCCAGCGCAACTGGGTGGTCATCGACTTGAAGGACAAGGTGCTGGGCCGCGCCGCGACCACCATCGCGACCGTGCTGCGCGGCAAGCACAAGCCCACCTTCACGCCGCACGCCGATTGCGGCGACTTCGTGGTGGTGATCAACGCGGAGAAGGTCCGCCTGACGGGCAACAAGTGGAAGGACAAGCAGTACACCCACCACACCATGCACCCGGGCGGCCTGAAGCAATTCTCGGCCGAGAAGGCCGTGGCGCGCCACCCCACCCGGCTGGTCGAGGACGCCGTCCGCCGCATGCTCCCCCGCACGGCGCTGGGCCGCGCCCTGATGAAGAAGCTGAAGATCTATGCCGGCGAGACGCATCCGCACGCCGCCCAGAAGCCCGCCGCCATGGAAGCGGCCAACGCCTAGGATCGCTGACCAATGGCCAAGGAACTGATCGTCTCCGCCACCGGACGCCGCAAGGAGTCCATCGCCCGCGTCCGCATGAAGCCGGGCACCGGCGACTTCGTCGTCAACGACCGCACCCTGGACGAGTACTTCGGGCGCGAAACCAGCAAGATGATCCTCAAGCAGCCCTTGGAGGTCGTCGAGCAGCTGGGCAAGGTGGACATCGCCATCAACGTCTGCGGCGGTGGCCTTTCCGGCCAGGCCGGCGCCATCCGCCACGGCATCAGCCGCGCGCTCATCAAGCTCAACCCGGAGCTGCGGCCGCCGCTGAAGAAGGCCGGGTTCCTCACCCGCGACGCGCGCGCGGTGGAGCGCAAGAAGTACGGGCAGCCCGGAGCCCGCAAGCGCTTCCAGTTCTCCAAGCGCTAGCAGCCAGCTTCGGTCTCTTCTGCGGCCTCGCCCGGCATCCTCGGGCGGGGCCGTTCCATTGCTGCACGGCCCGCCGCGGGCGGGCAATTGTGGGCGGGTGTGCTCCTCGGTGCGATCGGTCCCATCATCGCGTTGGATGGGTGTTTTTTGCTCCTCTGACGCACATTGGGAAAGCCCTCTTTCGCGTGCTACGGTCCCTCCCAAATGGAACTGAATGAAATCCTGCAGGTCGCGCTTCGGGGCGGAGCGTCGGACATCCACCTCAAGGCCGGTCTGCCGCCCATGTTCCGCGTCGACGGCTCGCTGGTGCCGCTCAAGGACGCCCGTCGCCTTCCGCCTGAGGAGATCTCGCGGATGGCCTTCGGGATCATGAACGACTACCAGAAGGAGAAGTTCAAGGCGCAGAACGAGCTGGACCTGGCGTACGGCGTGCCGGGCCTGGGCCGGTTCCGCGTCAACGTCTTCCAGCAGCGCGGCACCCTGGGCGTGGTGCTTCGCGTCATCCCCTTCAAGATCATGAGCATCGACCAGCTCCTCCTGCCCAAGGTGCTGGAGAAGATCGCCGGCGAGCAGCGCGGGCTGGTCCTGGTCACCGGCACCACCGGCTCGGGAAAGTCGACCACGCTCGCCGCCATGGTCGATCACATCAACAGCAACGAGACCTGCCACATCATGACGATCGAGGACCCCATCGAGTTCCTCATCCGCGACAAGCGGAGCATCGTCAACCAGCGCGAGGTGGGCGTGGACACGCTCAGCTTCGCGCAGGCGCTCAAGTCCGCGCTGCGCCAGGATCCCGACGTGATCCTGGTGGGCGAAATGCGCGATCTCGAAACCATCGAAACCGCCCTCACCGCCGCGGAGACCGGCCACCTGGTGCTCTCCACCCTGCACACGCTCGACGCCACCGAGACCATCACCCGCATCGTCTCCGCCTTCCCGCCGCACCAGCAGAAGCAGGTCCGCCTGCAGTTGGGCTCGGTGCTCCGCGGCGTGGTCTCGCAGCGCCTGGTGCCCCGCGCCGACGGCAAGGGCCGCGTGGCGGCGGTGGAGGTGCTGGTCTGCAACAGCCGCGTGCGCGAGATGATCGAGGACAAGGAGCGCACCAAGGAGATCACGCAGGCCATCTCGCAGAGCTTCACCACCTACGGGATGCAGACCTTCGACCAGTCGCTGATGATGCTGTTCAAGCAGAACGTCATCACCTACGACGAGGCGCTGCGGCAGTGCTCCAACCCGGACGACTTCGCGCTTCGCGTCTCGGGCATCAGCGCCACCAGCGACTCCTCCTGGGACAGCTTCGAAGGCGGCAAGGACGAGACCCAGCAGGCTGGCGGGGCCGCTCCCGCTCCGCGCCCGGCCCCGCCCCCGCGGGTCACTCCGGCGGGCGGCTCACAGCCCATCGGCGCGGTCAACGTGAAGGCCATCCCTCCTCCCTCCAAGCCCTCCTCCGCTCCGGCCGAAGACGACTTCCAGATCGAGCGGTTCTAGGGGAAGATTCCGATCCAACGCCGAAGATGACGAACGCGTTGGACAAAGCGCTCCGGTTGCTGGCGGCGCGGCAGCGGACCGAGTCGGAGCTGCGGAAGGCCCTGGCGGGGTTTCCGGACGACCAGGTCGATTCGGCTCTGGCGCGCATGAAAGAGCTGGGCTACATCAACGACCGTGAGACGGCCCGCGCGCGCGCCCGCACGAGGGTCCGGCAAGGAGACGCTCCGCGGCTCGCCGCCCGCAAGCTCGCCGCCCAGGGAGTTGCCGGGGCGGACGCCAAGGCGGCGGTGGAGGAGGCGGCGGACGGCGCGGGCGAGGACGAGTTGGCCGCGCGCGCGCTGCAGCGGCGCCTGCGCGGCAGGAAGCCCGCCTCGGAGCGGGAGAAGCTGCGCCTCTTGCGGGCGCTGATCGCGAAGGGGCACCGCCCTTCCGCGGCCGCCAGGGCGCTTGGAATGGAGTGGGAAGGCGACGATGACGTGGAGAATCCCTAGGACGCTGTGCCTGGCCGCGCTGTGCGCCTGCGCCGGCGGGGGCAAGGACGCCGGAGTCGATCTCACCAAGCCGGTGACCGGCGCCGAGGCCAGCAACGCCGCCATCGCCTACAACAAGGCGCTGCAGGAAAAGAAGAGCGAGAACTTCATCGAGGCCACCCGCCTCTTCGAGTACGTGCGCACCAACTTCCCCTATTCGCAGTATTCGGCGATGGCGGAGTTGGGCGTCGCCGACATGTCGTTCGACCGCGAGGACTGGGGCGCCGCCGCCACCCAGTTCCAGGACTTCGTCAAGAGCCACCCCTCGCATCCCAAGGCCGACTACGCCGCCTACCGCGCCGGCATGGCCTACTTCCAGGATCGGCCTTCCGACTTCTTCCTCTTGCCGCCCAGCTACGAGAAGGATCAGGGCCCCGTCCGCCAGGCGCTGGAGGCGCTGAACCGGTTCGTCAACGGCTATCCCAAGAGCGAATACATCCCCAAGGCGAAGGCGCTGATCTCCGACTGCCGCGAGCTGTTGGCGGCGCACGAGAGGTACGTGGCCGAGTTCTACGTCAAGAACGAGCAGTGGAAGGGCGCGGCCCAGCGCTACATGACCTTGGCCGATACCTACGGCGACCTGCGCGACGGCACCATGCACGGCGAGTCGCTGTGGAACGCCGCCAACGCCTGGCAGAAGGCCAACGATCCGGGCGACGAGCGCGCCGTGCTGCGCCGGCTGGTGCAGGAAGCTCCGCGCAGCCCGCACCTCAAGGCGGCCGAGCAGCGGCTGGCGCAAATCCCCGCAGCCGCGCCAGCCACGCCGCCCAAGCCGGCCGCCGGCGAGGCCCCGCCCGCACAGCCCCCGCCGGCGCAGACCCCGCCCGGACAGGCGCCGCAAACGCCGGCCACCGAGACGCCGCAATCGCCCCCGGCACCGCCGCCGCTCAAGCCCGCGCTCACTCCTCCGGGCGGCTGATCGTGGTACGCTCCTGCCAATGCTGCGGGCTTGGCCCTCCGCCCGGCTCCGGGCCAAGCCCGGAGCCTCCGGCAAATGCCCCATGGGGAGAGCATGGACGACCAACTGAGGGAGCTGGTCGCCCTCGGCAAAGAGCACTTCCAGCGCGGTGACTATTCGCTCGCCGCCGGACATCTCGAACAGGTGGCGGCGCGCGGCGCGAAGTTCGCGGACGTCCATCACATGCTCGGGGTCATCTACCACCATCTCGGCGAGTTCGAGCCGGCGCAGCGCGCGTTCGAGAAGGCGCTGCAGATCAATCCCGACTACATCGAGGCCGCGCTCAACCTGGCCATCGTCTGCAACGACCTGGGCCAGTACGAGCGCGCCCAGGCCGTGTACGGCGACGCCATCCAGCGGGCCCGCAGCCCGCAGAAGCGCGACCCCAACGGCGACGAGCCGCTGGACCCGTACACGCGCGGCAAGATCGCCAACCTGCACGCCGCGGTGGGCGACGGTTACCTCTCGGTGCGCAGGCCCAACGACGCCGCCTCCGAGTACCGGCGCGCGCTTGCGCTCTGCCCCACCTTCGTCGACCTGCGGCTGAAGCTGGCACACGCGCTCCAGGAAGCCGCCGACGTCGATGCTGCGCTGGCGGAGTTCCGCCTCGCCGTGCAGCACGCCCCGGCCTACCTTCCTGCCCGCGTGGCGCTGGGCACCGCGCTCTACTCCGGCGGCAAGCTGGACGAGGCGCTGGCGCAATGGGAGGAGGTGCTGCGCATCGATCCGCAGCACCGCACCGCGGGCATGTACCTCAAGCTGGCGCGCGCGCAGGCGCAGCGGAGCGGCGCGTGACCGGGCGCGGTTTCGCGCTGCGCTTCATCTCCGGCAAGTACCAGGGCGGCGAATTTCCCCTGGCCGACGCCGGCGAGCTGGTGATCGGCCGCTCCAGCGAGCTGGACCTGGTGCTGATCGAGGACATGGTCTCGCGCAAGCACGCCCGCATCACGCTCGAGCCCGGCCAGATCATCACCATCTCCGATCTGGGCTCCACCAACGGCACCTTCGTCAACGGCGAGAAGATAAAGCGGGCGCGGCTCAAGGAGGGTGACCGCATCCTCATCGGCACCAGCATCCTCAAGCTGGTGGAGGTGCAGCGGGCGGTGGGCGCCCCCGCCATCGATGCCAAGGCCGCGCAACAGAATCTGGAGAAGACCGCCGCCGCGCAAGAGAAGAAGACCGGGGGGCGCAGCGCGGTGCAGGGGCGGCTCGAGGAAGTGCCGCTGGTCGATCTGCTGCAGCTGCTCAGCACCTCGAAGAAGACGGGCGCCATCGTCATCAAGGGCTATCGCGGAGGCCGCGTGCACCTGCGCGCCGGCAAGGTGGTCAGCGCGGTGATCGACGCCGACCCCACCCTGCCCCCGAAGAAGGCGCTCTTCCGGATGGTCTCCTGGACGCAGGGCGGCTTCGAGTTCGTGCCCACCGAGGGCGAGCTGCCTGCCATGCCCAACGAGATCGCCGAGGGCACCGAGCAACTGGTGATGGAGGCGATGCAACAGGCCGATGAGCTGGCCCGCGGCGAGCTGCCGGCCCCCACCGCCGCCATCGGCCTCGCCATGCCGCTCACGCCGCGGCTGCGCGACCTGTCGCCCGAGGAGCTGGATCTGGTGCACCTGGTCCACAACTACGGCGTGGTCCAGGCCGTGCTCGACCGCGCCAGCGGAAGCGACCTGGACGTCTCGCAGAAGCTCCTGGCGTTGATCCAGCGCGGGTACCTGCGGCAGTTCTGAGTTCCAACGCCCCGACTAGAGACCCAAGGCGCTACGGACTTGTTCGTCCTGCTCGAAGGTCTCGAGGTCGTCGTCGCCTGGGGCCTTGCCTGGTTTCTTGACGAGCAGCTCGCGCAGCCGGTCGCGGTACCCATTGCCCTGGGCACTCGCCCGCTTGATGTACTCGATGACCTTGGACTTGGCCGCCATGGCCTTGGCCGCGTCGGTCTTGGTCGCGTCGTACAGCTGCGCGTAGGCGCATGCCAGGTTGACGAAGATGGAGCCCGAGCGGATGCCCATCGCAAGGGCCTTCTCACCATACTCGATGGATTTCTTGTAGCCCTCCATTTCCGTCCGGTACAGATACGCAAACGTGAGCCAGATGAAGACCTCAGTCCGCGTTTCTTCGTCCAGCCGATCGGCCTTGGACGCTGCCTTCTCCAACTCCGCGCAGACTTCCGGCGAGGTGGCATCTCCCACATGGGAGAGCGCGACCGCATACTCGTAATGCACCGCGGGATCGTCCGTCGTCTTTGCCACCGCCGCGTAGGCACTCGCGGCTTCCGCATAGCGTTCCTGCAGCAGCTGGGCCTTGGCGAGGTCGCGAGCAGTCATGTCGCTGAGGTGATCTGCAAAAAGCGCCGTGGCGGCGGAGCGCTGCTTCTGGGCGGGCGTTGCCGCCGCTGCGGAAGGGGCTGCCTTGGGGATCTCGTCGGGCGGATGGACCTTGGCGTCCCGCACCGAGACGAGCGGATCCACCGTGTCGGCGCGGCCAAAGGCGGGCGCCAGGTACATCCTGGTCGCCAGATAACCACAGAGGAACCCGAGGACCCCGAAGGTCAGCACGATGGCGCCGGCGAGCGGCACGCAGGAGACGGCGCAGGCGTTCCGCGCCATGTACGCCGAGACTTTCCCCAGCGCCGGCCATGCGCTCTTCAGCTCGACGAGGCCGAGCCCCACGAAGATCTTCGTCAGCCAATCGGAGATCTCGCCCAGGTTGGTATTGACCAGCTGCCGGTATTGCGGACCGCTGGCAGACGGGGTGCCCGGTTGTGACGGCTGTTGTGGTTGAGCGATCTTCGGGATTCCGAAGAGGAAGCCGAGCAGGCACCCGATGGCGAGCCATGCGAAGCACCAGAGCACGGCGGCAGCAGCGCTTCCCACCGATCCCATCCCGCGGCGGAACAAACCCCAACCCGAGGATGCGGGAGACCCTGCAATCACGCCGCCGTCGGGGAGCCCTGCATCGCCGGGTCCGCCGTCGAGCTGAGCCCCGCCGCCGGGCAAGGCGCCAGCGTCGAGGTGTGCTCCGGCGTCCGCACGAAGTGCGGCCTCTGCGGCGGTGCCTCCACCGCCGTCGGCTCCAATGGCGGCGCGCCCGCCATCCGCAGGCTCCTGCGCGGTTTGATCCGTTCTCCCGGCTCCGACGCGCTCCTCGATGAGGAGCTGCGCCACGCACGCCAGAGCCAGGCAGAGGACGATGATCTGCCAGAGTCGGCCCAGCGCAATGCGCGTCTCTTCGCGCCGGCGAAGCTCCTGGAACGCCTCGTTCCTCGCCTGGGCATCCGACGCAGGATTGACAATGATTCTGGCGAGGTAATCGTCCAGATTGAGCGGCATGGCATCCCCTCAGAAGTCCTCTGCCTCGATCCCGACTTTACCGATCCATTATTTGCCGTGCAAGCCGAGGCTTCAGGGGAATACCAGCGTTGTCGAAAGCAGCGGATCGGGGTCTATCCCCTGCGGGTCCAGGCCGGGCGCCCCGGGATCGTACACTCGGTGTGGCCGGGCCGAGATGGTGCAGCTGTCGCCGCCCTCTCCTCCCGGCGTGTAATGCACCCCGTTCGTGTAGTCCACCGCCTGCGTCCAGGTGGCGCGGTTCTGTGGGCCGCTGATGGCCTCGTCGCCACCGAAGAGCACGCCCGGCTTGCCCTGCTCCATGCGCTGGTCGTCCTCGTCGAAGGCGATGGATCCGCTGGCGCAGGCCGCGCTCCAGGCGATTCCGTCGCTCGAGGCCGGCCCGTCGGCGGCGAGCTGGTTGTAGTTGCGGTCAAAGAGAGCCAGCGTGAAAGACCCGGGACCGGCACGGACCAGGAACGAGTCGTGCGCAGCGGGCGCGCCGGCCGCCGACACCGCCGCCTCGCCGCTCCAGATGATCCGGAACGCCTTCCAGAGCAAATGGTCCTGCACCTTCCCGCTGGGCCCGTCGTACCTGCCGTTCCCGTCGTAGTCGAGGAAGGGCTCGGTTCCCTCGCGCACGCCGTCGTCGTTGGCGTCGACGAAGGGCTCGCCCATGTCGTCCACGCCGGTGGCCGGCACGGCGGCGACCAGCGTGGCGATGCCGTCGCGGGGATTGTGGACCAGGCCTGTTCCCGGCTCCGTCCAGCAGGGCTCGCCGCGGCACTCCAGCGGATCGAAGGGATGCGCCTCGCATCCCGCCGGACAGGCGGCGGACTCGCGCCCGTTGGCGCCGACGGGCGCGGTGGCGGCCGGCGGCGCGTCGTCGGGGCGCACCGTGTAGACGAACTCCTGCGCGCCCTGCGCGTCCTGCAACCAGGAGAGCGCGCCCGCCTCGGCCAGCGTCTGGATGGAGGCATTGGGGATGGCGCGTCCCGCGGCGTCCTGCGCCGTGGCCGTGCAGAGCACGTGGATGTCGGTGAGCCGGCCCGTCACCAGTGCCCCGAGGTTGCGGCGCGCACACGCGAAGGTGAGCCTGCTGGCCGGGCCGCCGCTCGCCACCAGCGGCACGCGTGCGGTGGCGGAGCTGCCCGCCGCGCTGGCGGTGATCTCCACCGCGCCGTATCCCTGCCGCGGCGGGGTGAGCGAGGCCCGCGCGCGCCCCGCCTCGTCCGTCTCCACTTCCACGACGCTGGACCCGCCCTCCCAGGTGCCCGCGCTGGCCTGGAAGCGCACCGTCGCGGCCGCCGTCACCACCGCCTCCACCGAGATGGGCGTGACACCGTCCCCCGGCGCCGGGCTGGGCGCAGCCGACAGCCCGATGGAGGGCGTGGTAGAGCAGGCGGCGGCGAGCAGCGTTACAAAGAGGGCGCGCATCGTGGACGACAACGCTACACAGAGGCCCGCGGAAGGAACATCGGTCGGTCATCCGAAGCCGCCCCGGCTCACGCTCTTGAGCCACGGCGCGGGTTGAGCCTGCAAGCTCCGCCCCGCGGAGCTCGCGCAGGTCCTGCGCGAACTACCTGTGACCAAGCGCCCCAAGGCGCTGATGGTCGGCACCGAGACGCGCGACGACGCGGCGGTCTGGAGGCTGGACGCGCGCCGCGGCCTGGTGGCGACGCTCGACTTCTTCGCGCCGGTGGTGGACGACCCGCGCGACTACGGGTACATCGCCGCCGCCAACTCGCTCTCCGACGTCTACGCGATGGGCGGCACGCCGCTCTACGCGCTCAACCTGGTGGGCTGGCCCCGCTCGCAGCCGTTCGAGCTCCTGGGAGAGATCCTCGCCGGCGGCGCCGAGGCCGCGCGGGACGCCGACTGCCCCATCGTGGGCGGGCACAGCGTCGACGACCTCGAGCCCAAGTACGGCCTCTGCGTCACCGGGCTCGTCGATCCCAAGCGCGTGCTCACCAACGCGGGCGCGCGGCCGGGAGACGTGCTGCTCCTGGGGAAGGCGCTGGGCACCGGCATCGCCGTCTCCGCCATCAAGAAGGGCATCGCCACTCCCGAGCTGCTCCGAGAGGCCACCGCGCAGATGCGCCAGCTCAACCGCGCCGCCGCCGAGGTCTACGCGAGGCACTGGAAGTCCGTGCACGCGTTGACCGACGTCACCGGCTTCGGGCTGATGGGCCACCTCGACTCGGCGATGCGCGCCTCCAAGACGCGGGCGCGCCTCGACGCCTCGGCCATCGCCCTGTTGCCCGGCGTGCGCGAGCTGTCCCGAGAAGGCGTGGTGCCCGGCGGCACCAAGGCCAACCTCGAGTTCGTCTCCGAGCGCGCCACCTTCCCCGAGCAGATGACCGAGCCGGACCGGTTGGTCCTCGCCGATGCGCAGACCAACGGCGGCCTGCTGGCGGCGGTGGATCCGAAGGCTGCGCCCAGGCTGCTCAAGGCGCTGGCGGCGGCTGGCGCGCCGGCACGGGTCATCGGGGAAGTGTCGCGGCCGCGCAGGGGAGAGACGCCCGGCGTTGACGTGCGAGGCGAAATTTCCACCCCGCCGGCGCGTTGAGCCTGGCAGGAGAGAACAATGATTCGCACCGCCGCTTCCATCGCCATCGTCGGGATCATCTGCTGGGTCGCCATCAAGATCGTCTTCGGCGTCACCGGCGGCATCATCGGGATTCTGTTGTCGCTGGCCTGGCTCGTCCTCAAGCTCCTGCTCGTGGTCGGGCTGATCTACTGGCTGCTCAGCGTCTTCAGCCCTGAAACGGCGAAGAAAATGCGCGATGCATGGCGGGGTGAGTCGCTGTAATTCTTCAGCATTTCGAACACCTCTGCTAAGCTGCCGGCTGTGCGCCGCGCCCTCGTCCTTCTCAGCGCTTGCCTGCTTGCCCTGCCGGCCTTCGCCGCCGAGGGGCAGGGGCCGCTGGTCGTAGTCCTCGACCCAGGCCACGGCGGAAAGTACCCGCACGACGGCGCCCACGGTGGCCGCGGCCTCCACGAGAAGGTGATCGCGCTCCAGGTCGCGCAGAAGACCCGCACCGCCCTGGAGGCGCTGGGCGCCACCGTCATCCTCACCCGCGAGTCGGACGCCGACGTCCCCTTCGCGGAGCGCGCCCGCGTCGCCAACGAGGCCGGCGCCGACGTCTTCCTCTCCATCCACTGCAACTCCATGGAGCTGCGCGAGGACCGGCGCATCACCCGCGGCGTGGAGACGTACTTCCTCTCTCCCGACCCCACCGACGCCGAGGCGCGCATGCTGGCCAAGCTGGAGAACGGCGGGCCGGAGGCGGTTCCGCTGCCCAGGGCCAACGGCGCCGTGGCCGGGATCCTGAACGACCTGGCGCTGGGGCAGGCCCGCAACGACTCGGCGGCGCTGGCGGAGATCGTCCAGCGGCAGCTGGTCCGCGGCACCAAGGCCCCCTCGCGAGGCGTGCGGCAGGCGCCTTTTCTGGTGTTGTCGGGGACCAGGATGCCCTCGGCCTTGGTGGAGATCGGCTTCATCTCGCATCCGCAGGAAGGCCGGAACCTCAACCGCGACAAGTACCAGACGCGCGTGGCCCAGGCGCTGGCCGACGGCGTGCGCGACTTCGCCGACCGGGTGCTGGCGCGCAGGCTGCTGGCGCAGGTGAGGCAGCCGGAGCAGAAGACGGCGGAAGCGCCCAAGGTAGAAGCCGCGGGCGTGGTTGCGGCTCCGGGCAGGACGCGGTAAGTCCCGCCGCCTCATGCCCCGGAAAGATCGCGCTCCCGACCAGCTTCGCCCGGTATCTTTGCAGCCCAACTTCACCGAGCACGCCGAGGGCAGCGTCCTCTGCAGCTTCGGCCGCACGCGGGTGCTCTGCACCGCCAGCGCCGAGGAGCGCGTCCCCAGCCACGTGAAGGGCTCGGGCCGCGGCTGGGTGACGGCGGAGTACGGGATGCTGCCGCGCTCGACGCATACCCGCAGCGACCGCGAAGCTGCCAAGGGCAAGCAGAGTGGCCGCACGCAGGAGATCCAGCGCCTGATCGGGCGCTCTTTGCGCGCGGCGGTGGATCTGGCGGCGCTGGGCGAGCGGCAGTTGCTCGTCGACTGTGACGTGCTGCAGGCGGACGGAGGAACGCGGACGGCGGCCATCACCGGCGCATACGCCGCGGTGGGCATCGCGCTGCGCCGCATGCAGCGGGACAAGGCGCTGCGGGCGCCGGTGGCGGCGGTGAGCATCGGCATCATCAACGGCCAGGTGCTGCTCGACCTCGACTACGACGAGGACTTCGCTGCCGAGGTGGACATGAACGTAGTGGGCAACGCTGCCGGCGAGCTCCTGGAGGTGCAGGGGACGGCGGAGAAGAAGCCCTTCTCGCCGGCGCAGCTGGCGGCCATGGTGGCCACGGCGCAGAAGGGGATGGCCGAGTTGCACCAGAAGCAGCTCGCAGCCATCGCGCAGGCGTTCGTGAAGTGAAGCTGCTGGTCGCCACCACCAACCCGGGCAAGCTGCTGGAGATCCGCGAGATCCTTGGGCCGGTGGCGTTGGAGCTGGTGACGCTACGCGACCTGTCCTTGCCCGCGCCGGACGAGACCGGGACCACCTTTCACGACAATGCGGCAGAGAAGGCCACCACCTGCGCGCTCCAGAGCGGCCTCTGGTCGCTGGGGGACGACAGCGGGCTCTGCGTGGACGCTCTGGACGGCGCGCCCGGCGTCTACAGCGCGCGCTACGAGGCCACCGACGAGAAGCGGCGGGAGAAGCTCCTGCGCGCGCTTCAGGGTGTTCCCCAAGGTCGGCGCGGGGCCCATTTCTTCTGCGCCGTGGCGCTGAGCACGCCCGACGGGAAGCGGGTCTTCAGGGCCGACGGCCGCGTGGACGGCACCATCGCCCTGGCCGGGCGGGGCACCAACGGATTCGGCTACGACCCCCTCTTCCTGCCCGAGGAGACGCCGGGGAGGACGTTGGCGGAGCTCCTTTCGGAGGAGAAGAACCAGCTCAGCCACCGCGGCCGCGCCCTCGCCCGCCTGCGCCCCGTGCTGGAGCGCCTGGCCCGCGACGGCACGCCCTGACCCGCTTGCGCCGCAGGGACAAACGTTGTACTTCCGGGCGGCTCCAGCGGGGCGTAGCGCAGCCTGGTAGCGCGCCTGCCTTGGGCGCAGGAGGTCGGAGGTTCGAATCCTCTCGCCCCGACTTCAAGTGGCGCGCCCAGCAGGACTCGAACCTGCGGCATCCAGCTTAGAAGGCTGGCGCTCTATCCAGCTGAGCTATGGGCGCGTGCCTGGCATTCTTCGGTCCAGTCCGCCGGACCGTCAAGGCCGGCTTGCGCGAAGGCCCCGGACGTTGTACTTCCTCCGCCCCTTACAGTGGGCAGGGCGTGGAGGTCGTAGAGGAAAACACGGTGGCTGTAGTTCAATGGTAGAACACTGGACTGTGACTCCAGGGGTTGCGGGTTCGAGTCCCGTCAGCCACCCCAACCTCACTTGACGGTCGCGCGCGGGCACGATACACAGCGCGGCCTTTGCCGGCAGGACCTGACGGGAGCGTAGCTCAATTGGCAGAGCAATGGACTCTTAATCCATAGGTTGAAGGTTCGATTCCTTCCGCTCTCACTCCTGACCCCCGGTCCTCAGCGAGGATCGGGGGTTGTCGCTTCGGAAGAGCGAATTGCCCGGCCAGCGCGCATGGCACGCCTTGCCCCTCCCTGATAAACCTCCACACACCGGGAAAGCGGAAGCCGGCGAGGAGGGTTCGGGATGCTCTCCGATTTGCAGCTCGGCAGCGCGCGGCGCCTTGCCGTGTGCGTAGCCAGCCTGGGCTCCGCTTTGGCCGTGCGCGCCGAGTCAGGTCCGGCTGCCGGCCCTGCGCCCGCGAACAAGCCCACGCCCCACCCGGCCGCCAGCTACGACACCTTCCGCGAGACCGCATCCGTCCCCGTCTTCGAGGACCTCCAGGGGCTGCTCAAGCGCGGCAAGATCCGCGTCGCCGTCACCTACAGCAAGACCCACTACTTCGTGGACAAAGGTCAGCAGCGCGGCTTTGCGTACGAGAACGTGCTCGAGTTCGAGAAGTTCCTGCGCAAGCGGCATCCCCCCCGCAAGCGCGGCGCTCCGATCTCCATCGTGTTCATGCCCGTTCCTCGCGACGAGCTCCTCCCCATGCTGATGGACGGACGGGCCGACCTGGCGGTGGCGAACCTGACCGTCACGCCGGACCGGCAGGTGCTGGCGGACTTCACCGTGCCGCTCTACTCGGACACCCGCGAGGTGCTGGTGACGGGGTCGGCCGTCCCCCAGTTGGCCTCGATCGATGATCTCTCCGGCCGCGAGGTGGTGGTCCGTGGCAGCAGCAGCTTCCGCGAGCACGTCGACGAGCTCAACCTCCGGCTGGCCGCGGCAGGCAAGCCGCCCGTCCGCCTGGTGCTGGCGGACGAGCATCTCGAGACCGAGGATCTCCTGGAGATGGTGAACGCCGGGCTCATCGAGGCCACGGTCGCCGACGACTACATTGCCACGCTCTGGAAGTCGATCTTTCCCGGGTTGCAAATCCACGCGCAGGCGCCCATCGCCGGGAAAGGCACCATCGCATGGGCGGTCCGCAAGGGCACGCCCCGGCTCCTTGCGGAAGCAAACGCATTTCTCAAGGCCCACCGGGTGGGAACGGCATTCGGGAACGTCCTGCGAAGCCGCTATCTCCACGACCCCTTCTGGGCGCGGCGGGCCATGGACGAGCGCGGGGTCCGGAGGTTCGAGGAGCTGGTGAAGCTCTTCCAACGCTACGGCGAAGAGTACCGGTTCGACCACCTGCTGATCCTCGCACAGGCCTACCAGGAGTCGCGGCTGGATCAGGATTGCAAGAGCGCTGCCGGCGCGCTGGGCGTCATGCAGGTCCTTCCCACCACGGGCGCCAGCATGAAGGTCGGGGACATCAAGAGGCTGGAGCCCAACGTGCACGCCGGGGTGAAGTACCTGCGCACCGTCATCGACAAGTACTTCTCCGATCCGGCCATCGGGGATCTCGATCGGACGCTGCTCGCGTTCGCCGCCTACAACGCGGGCCCGCGGCGCATCCAGACGCTGCGCACCAAAGCGGCCCGGCGTGGGCTGGATCCGAACGTCTGGTTCGGGAACGTCGAGGTGATGGCGTCCCAGGTGATCGGGACGGAGACGGTCCACTACGTCTCCAACATCTCCAAGTATTACCTCGCCTATCGGATGATCGAGAGCAGGCGCGGCGAGAAGAAGGCGGCAGCGGCGGCGAGATGACCGCTTCCGAGCCAGCAACAGATTGAATTGGAGCGAGAAAACGTCCGTGCGTGGCGCCCCGGATAGCCCGCAGGGGGCACAGGGTGCATTACTTGAAACTGGTTCCTCATGTCATGCGTTCTCATTGTCGACGATGACGCGGATACGCGAGATTCGCTCCGGGAGATCCTGACCGGCGAAGGGTTCGCCGTGCGCGTGGCGACCT
>C688J18823_10001040_pt1 | contig 16907 bp, 17 predicted proteins | sample HopSoiMetagenom1_FD_18823 | JGI IMG/M metagenome (IMG submission 18823) | reverse complement strand
GAGCTGCGTGCCCGGGATCGGCGTCATCTGCGGCTCGCCCTTGGACTGCAGCAGCTCGGTCGGCTTGGTCGCGACGATGATGCGCGGCGTCACGCCGGCATCGAAGAGCGGCTTGCCCCCGCCGTCCTTGCCGTCGAAGGGCTGGTACTGCTTGTCGAGCGCCGCGCGCGCCTGCTCGAGCGACGGCGGCACCGACACGGCGGGCTCCCACGCCTCGGTCAGGGTCTTCGCTTGCCACCAGCGGCCGAGCGCCCAGAGATAGAAGCTCGGCGCGGCCGGCGCCTGCAGGATGAGCGCCGCGGTGTTGATCACCCGCTGCACCGACGTATCCTTCAGCGGGCGCAGCGCCGGCTCGCCGTCGACCATGATCAGCATCGACGGCACCGTGCGAAAGAGAATCTGCGGCGGATCGTTCTTCACCGGCTGCGCCTTCTGCTTTGAGCGCGCCTGCGTGATGGCGAGATTCGCCTGCAGCGCCTGCGCCGAGACCGGCCAGCTCGTGCGCTTCACGGCGCTGCGCAGCGTGTCGAGATACTGCTTGGTCTCCGCCTCGCTCGCGCCGGGGAAACTCGACTTCGTGATGCGCAGCTCGCTGAGCGTCGCCAGGTCTGAGGCCTTGTCGATGTCCGCGCGCGCCGAGAGCTCGATCACGCCGTAGCGCGGTTCGTCCTCCGCGGGGCGCTTGACCGCGACGGCGGCGCGCGCGGCGACCCGGCTATCCGCCCAGCTCTCGATCTGCGGCTGGTAGACCATGACCACGGTGCCGTCGGCGCCCTTCGCCTGGCGCGGCCATGCCACGTCCGGCGCCGGGGTGGGGGCAGGCGCGGGTGCCTGTGCGGCGGCGAGGAAGGTGAGAGCGAGACCGGCAGCCGCGGCGAGCAGTCTGATCACAGGGCGAGTGTGCTGACCGGGGCCTTCGGGCGGTATTGGACCAAGGTCCAACATCGTCACGCCCCGCAACCGTCTACCGTGGCATGGCGATGGCAGGACCGCGCGTTTCGTTCAAGATCACCATCCTTGCGCTGTTTGTACTGCTCACGGTAGCCCTGAGCGCTGTCGTGCTATCGCTCAGCTACCGGCGCAGCTCCGAGGCGACGCTGCGTGCCGCGGAGCGGCTGCTCGAGGAAGAGGGCGAGCGCATCGTGGCGACCACCGAGCGGCTGATCGAGCCGCTTTTCAGCGTCACCCACTCCGCCGTATTGCTTCCGGGCGTGGACGCGGTCCCCGGGCCGAAGGGCGATCACGCGCTCGCGCCGGTGATGTTGTCGGTGCTCGAGCGCTATCCGCAGATGACCTCGGTGTACATCGGCAACGGGCGCGGCGACTTCTATCGCATCGCGGCGCTCAATGCCGTGCGCAGCAACGCGCGCGCCTGGCTCCAGGCGCCGCCGCAAGCGGTGTTCGCACAGCAGACCATCGCGAGCGCGGCCGGCCGCCGCGTCGAGCGCTGGCGCTTCCTCGACGGCGAGCGGCGCGAGGTCGGGTCAGCCGTCGACCCCGACGAGAGCTTCGACCCGCGCAAGCGGCCCTGGTACATCGCCGCGCTGAATGCCAAGGCGGCGATCGTCACGGATTACTATATGTTCGCCTCCGTGCCGCAGATCGGTCTCACCGTCGCGCGCAGCGCCGGCGATGGGAACGCAACGGTCTTCGGTGCCGACCTCACCCTCACTTCGCTCTCGCGCGCCCTCGCCAAGGTGCGCGAGTCGCAGCTCGCCGACGCGCCCAACGCCGAGATCGCGGTCTTCAGCATCGACGGCCGCCTGCTCGCCCACTCCGACCACGCGACCTACGAGCGCCTGTTGAACGCGTCCGACACGCCACGCATTCCGCGTGTCGGCGAGGTGGGCGGCGGCATCATGGCGCGCATCCTGGCGAATGCGCCTTTCGGCGCGCCGGCGCACTTGCGGGTCGCGGCCGCCGACGGGGCCCAATGGCTGGCCCACGTCACCCGGCTCACGGCGCCATTCGGTGACAAGAGCTACGTTGCGCTCGCGGTGCCGGTGGACGACGTCCTCGGTCCGCTGGCACGCAGCGCGCGCGAAACGCTGCTCATCTCGCTCGGCATCGTGCTCGCGTTCCTGCCGCTCGTCTATCTCGCGGCGAGCGCGGTATCGGCGCCATTGCGCCGCGTCACCGGGGAGATCGTCGCGTTGCAGAATTTCGACACGGCGTCGCAGCCGCCCGTGCGCTCGCTCATCGCCGAGATCCAGGACCTCGGCACGGCGCTGGCTGAGCGCGAAATCGATGCTCGCGGCCTTCGGCAAATACGTGCCCAAGAACCTGGTGCAGCAGCTCTTTGGCAGCGGCGAGGTGCCGCAGCTCGGCGGCGAGCGGCGCTCGCTCACGGTTTTCTTCAGCGACGTGCGCGACTTCACTCGCATCTCCGAGGAAGTGCCGCCGGAACGGCTGATGGAGTTCACCTCCGAGTACCTCGAAGGACTGGTCAGCGTGATCCTCGAGCACCGCGGCACGGTCGACAAGTTCGTCGGCGACCAGATCATGGCGTACTGGAACGCACCGACCCTTAACCCGAGCCATGCGACCGACGGCTGCCTCGCCGTCCTGCGCTGCTGCAACTGGAGCAATGCGAGGAACGAGCGCTGGGCGCGCGAAGGCACGCCGACGCTCTACACGCGCTTCGCGCTGCATCTCGGCGACGCCGTCGTCGGCAACGTCGGCTCCTCCGACCGCATGGACTACACGGTGATCGGCGCCGCCATCAACCTCGGCTCGCGCATCGAGGGCCTGAACAAGATCTACGGCACACAGGTACTGATCACCCGCCCGGTCGTCGACAGCATCGACGGGCACTTCGTGCGCCGGCCGATCGACCGCGTGCTGCCCAAGGGCGCGCTGCACCCGCTCGACATCTTCGAGCTCAAGGGCGTGCTTCCCGGGCATGCCGAGGCCGATCTCGCGGTCGACCTCAGGACCGTCGGTCTGTGCGAGGCATGGACCGGCTTCTACCAGCGCTACCTTCGCCGCGACTGGACCGCTGGCAGCCAGGCGCTCGAGCAGTTCATCGCGCGCTTCGGCGCGGATACGGTTACCGAAATCTACCGGCAGCGCATCCGCAAATTCACGGCCGAGCCGCCGCCGGTGGACTGGGACGGCGCGATCCGCTACAGCACCAAGTAAAGGCGCCATGACCGAAACGATGCCGGGCGTCTCGTTCCTGCTACCGCTGCAGTTCGACGTCGCCGCCACCTTCCTTGCTGCCATCGCGGCCACCTGGGCGGCCAGCCGCCGTGGCTACGACCTCATTGGCGTCTGCATGCTCGCCTTCGTCGGCAGCGTGGGCGGCGGGCTGTTGCGGGACAGCGTCTTCATCATGCAGATACCCGTGGTGATGCAGCATCGGGATTACCTGTGGGCGATCCTCCTCGGCGTCGCCATCGGCGTGGTGACGTTCCGATACGCAGAGCGCTTCGTGCACCTGTTCGACTATACCGACGCGCTTTCCCTCGGCGTCTATGGCGTCTATGGCGCGAACCGAGCGTTGATCGCCGGTCTCTCCGCCGAGGGGGCCATCATCGTGGGGTTGTGCAACGCCGTGGGCGGCGGCCTGATCCGCGACGTACTGGTCGCCGAGGTCCCGCTGTTATTCAAGCCGGGACAGCTCTACGCCCTGGCGGCGCTCGCCGGTATCGTCACCTTCGTGGTGGTGTCGTACAGCTATGGCATGGACACGTACCGGGCAGCCTGGCTCTCGATTTGCATCACTGCGCTTCTGCGGCTGCTTGCCATCCGATTCAATCTGGCCACGCGCTCCGTGAAGAGCCGGCTGGGCCTCTCCTAGCGGACCCGGTAGAGCACCGGCTCCTTCTCGCCCCAGAGCGCGCGGTCCCATTCCCTGCCGAGCATCAGCTCGCCCGAGCGCCGGAATACCAGGCGCGCCGCTGGGGCGCTGGGAAGCTCGATGACGATGCGACCATCCACCAACTGCCACGAACCGTCGGCGAAGAAATCGCCGGATGGCCCCGGAGAAGACACCTGCACGGCCGCTGCGCCGCCGTCCTTGAGCGTGACGCGCATCGTGCGCTCGCTGCCGCCGCTCGCCGGCGACAGTGTTCCCGCATAGGCCGTGTAGTCGCGCACCAGCGGCGGCGGCGGACTGGAGCAGGCAACGGCCAATACCGCCGCGAGCGCTGGAGTGCGCAGGAACCTCATTACCGGAAGCGTATCGCGATCGCGATGAGCTTGTGTCCATCGGCCGGCGTGATGGTGTCGCGCACGACGTAGATCGCGTTCGCTCCCCACTTTGCCGCCTCTTCACGCAGTTTGCGCTCGATGTCCTCGACCGGCGGCTTCGGATCGAGCGACATGTCGAGCAGCACCTCCCCCAGCCGGTCGAACCGCTCGCGCGGCTCGGCGGCGAGCACCTTCACCGAGTCGGGGTCGCTAGGCGGGAAGCGTGCCACGCCGACGTACTGGGTGGTGCGCGCGTCGACGTAGGCGCACGCGGCGAGGGTTAAGACTAGGAGGATGGCGAGCGGTTTCATTTCGGTGCCAGTGGATCGACGGCGTCGACCCAGCCGCCGCCGAGCGCCTTGTAGAGGTTGATGAGCTCGGCGTGGCGCTGCGCGAGCGTCGAGACGCCGGTCAGCTCGGCGGAAAAAAGCTCGTTCTCGGCGTACAGCACCTCGATGTAGCTGGTGGCGCCGCCTTCGTACTTCGCGCGCGACAGCCGCGCGTAGCTGCGCAGCGCGACCGTGCGCTTGGCGAGCGCGTCGTATTCCTCGCGCAGCTTCTGCACGCCGATGAGCGCGTCGTTGGTGTCGCGCAAGGCGTTCAGCACCACCGACTGATAGAACGCCTGCGCCTCACGCTGCGCCGCTTCGGCGCTCGCCACCTGGCCCTCGATGGCGCCGAAGGTGAAGATCGGTCCGAGGAGCGAGGCGGCGAGCGAGCCGGTGCCCGAGCTCGATTTGGCGAAATTGTCGAGCGAGGTGCTGGAGAGGCCGAAGAGCCCGGTGAGCGACAGCGTCGGAAAGTAGAGCGACTTCGCCACGCCGATCTGCGCGTTCGTGGCGCGCAGGTTCTGCTCGGCCTGCAGCACGTCGGGCCGGCGCTCGAGGAGCGTGGCCGGCAGGCCGGGCGGGATCGCGGGGTCGACGAGCGCTTCGATCGGCTTGCCGCGCGGGATGTCGCCGGGATTGCGGCCGAGCAGCACGGAGAGCAGGTTCTCCTGCTGCGCGACCTGCCGCTCGAGCGCCGGCACCGCGGCCTGCGCCTGGCGGTACTGCGATTCGACCTGCGAGCGCTCGAGCTCCGATACGGTGCCGCCCTTGTGCCGCATCTCGAAGAGCGAGAGCGAGCCGGCGTAGTTCTGCGCGGTGGCGCGCGCAATCTCGAGCTGCCGGTCGAGCGCGCGCAACGCGATGTACGCGGTGGTGACGCTCGAAACCACGGACAGCACGACGCCGCGGCGTCCCTGCTCGCTCGCGTACACCTGCGCCTGCACGCTTTCCGCCTGCCGGCGCACGCGCCCGAAGAGATCGATCTGCCAGGACGCGCCGAGCGCCGCGTCGTAGAGCGAATAGTTGCGATCGGCGCCGGGGGGAATTGTCGCCAATGCGTTTTCGCTCGCGCGGTTGCGGCTCGCGGCTCCGCTGTAGCTGAACTGCGGATAGAACTGCGAACGCGTGGTGCGCAGCGCGCCGAGGAATTGCTCGACCCGCGCCGCTGCCTGCACCAGGTCGCGGTTCTGGCGAAGCGCGTCTTCCACCAGCGAATCGAGCACCGGGTCGCCGAAGGCCTGCCACCAGCGGGCGTTGGCAAGCTCCGACGCCTGCGCGTAGTCGAGGCGCCAGGCCGGCGGCGTCTCCGACGTTGGGTTGCTGCCAGTCGGGCCCGACGGTGCAGCCGCCCACCAGCGCCGTTGCGAGCGCCAGGTGCGCCCGCAGGTCAATCATCGTCGCGCTTGGCGTGTGCGCCGGCGGCGATGGCGCCGCCGGCAGGCGCCGGCTTGCGGGCGAAGCGGGCGCTGGTCGATTCCAGTATCGAGAAGAAGAGCGGCACGAAGAAAACCGCCACCAGCGTCGAGGCGAGCATGCCGCCGATGACGCCGGTGCCGATGGCGCGCAGGCTGTTGGCGCCCGGCCCGGTGGCGATGGCGAGCGGCACGCAGCCGAGCACGAAGGCGAACGAGGTCATGACGATGGCGCGCAGCCGCAGGCCCGCCGCCTCGAGCGCCGCCTCGCGCGGCGCCATGCCGTGGCGCACCCGCTCGATGGCGAACTCGCAGATCAGGATCGCGTTCTTCGCTGCGAGGCCGACCAGCGTGACGAGTCCCACCTGGAAGTAGACGTCATTCTCCAGGCCGAGCACCCAGGTGAGGGCGAGCGCGCCCAGCACGGCGAACGGCACGGTCAGCACCACGGCGACCGGCAGCGTCCACTTCTCGAACTGCGCCGCGAGGAGCAGGAAGACGATCACCAGCCGAAGACGAATGCCGAGGACGAGGTGCTCCCCGACTGCTTCTCCTGCAGGGCCTGCCCGGCCCAGGAATAGGCGAAGCCCTCGGGCAGGCCGGCGGCGATCTCCTCCATCGCACGGATCGCCTGGCCCGAGCTGAAGCCCGGGGCCGGATGTCCGGACACTTTCACCGCCGGAAAACCGTTGAAACGGGTAACGAGCTTGGGTGAGGCGACGTAGCGCGTGGTGATCAGCGACGANAGCGGCACGTTGGCGCCGCTCGCCGAGCGCAGGTAGATCCGCTGGAAGTCCTCGGGTCGCGCGCGGTACTCGGCGTCGGCCTGCAGGATNACGAACCAGACGCGGCTGAACTGCGAGAACTGNCCCGCGACCTGNGAGCCGAAAAGGCCNTGCAGCGCCTGGAAGACCTCGCCCACCTTGACGCCGAGCACTTCGGCCTTCTCGCGGTCGAGGTCGACGAAGAGCTGCTGGCTGTTCGCCTGGAACGTGGTGCTCATGCCTTCGAGCTCGGGCCGCTGGGCGGCCTTGGCGATGAACGCCTTGACCGCTGCGTCGGTCGCCCGCCAGTCGCCGGCGCCGCGGTTCTGGATGAAGAACTCGAAGTCGCCGGTGGTACCGAGGCCCGGGATCGAAGGCGGATTGGCCGCGAACGCCATGCCGTCCTTGCGCGCGGCGAACTTGGCATTCAGGCGCTTCAGCGTATCGAAGGAGAGGAGCGAGCGGTCCTTCCGCTCATCGAACGGCTTGAGCAGCGCGAACATCACCGCGGCGCTGTTGTTTTGCTGGCCATCGATGAAGGAAAAGCCGTTGACCGTGCCGACGTCCTGCACCGCCGGGTCCGCGAGCAGGATCTTCTCGATCTCACCGGTGAAGCGCGTCGTGACGCTCAGGTTGGCGGCGTCCTGCACCTGCGCCACGACGAAGAAATAGCCCTGGTCCTCCTGGGGCACGAAGCTCGCCGGCAGGACGCGGAAGAGAAGCAGGATCACCGCAATGACGCCGCCGAAGGCCGCGAGCGAGAACGGCCAGGCGCGCAGCGCCGCCCCCGCGCCCCGCAGGTAGCCCTGGCGCAGGCGCTCGAAGCCGCTTCTCGAAGGCGCGGAAGAAGCGGTTCTTCTCGCCGTGGTGCGCCTTGATGATGAGCGCCGCGAGCGCCGGCGAGAGCGTGAGCGCCATGATTCCCGAGATCACCATCGAGATGGCGATGGTGATGGCGAACTGCTTGTAGAGCATGCCGGTGACGCCGCCGAGGAACGCCACCGGCAGGAACACCGCCAGCAGCACCAGCACGATCGAGATCAACGCCCCGGCGATCTCACTCATCGCGCGCTTCGCCGCCTGGAGCGGCGCGAGCTTGTGCTGCGCGATGTTCGTCTCGACGTTCTCGACCACGACGATGGCGTCGTCGACCACCAGGCCGATCGCGAGGATCATGCCGAACATCGTCAGCATGTTGATGGAGAAGCCGAGGAAGTACATGCCGACGAAGGTGCCGACGATCGAGATGGGGACGGCGAGGATCGGGATCACCGTCGCGCGCAGCGACTGCAGGAAGACGAACACCACCAGCACTACCAGCAGCACCGCCTCGAAGAAGGTGTGCACCACCTTGTCGATCGAGTAAAGCGTGAACTGGCTGGTGTCGAGCACGATCTTGTAGTCGAGCCCGCTCGGAAACTTCGCCTTCAGCTCCTGCATCTTCGCGCGCACCGCCTTCGACGTTTCGATGGCATTGGCGCCGGGACGCTGGTAGACACCGATGGTGGTGGCGGTCTTGCCGTTCAGCCGGCTCGCCATCGAGTAGTCGCGCTTGGCGAGCTCGACGCGGCCGATGTCGCGCAGGCGCAGGCTCGCCACGCCCTCCTTCGCCGAGCGCAGGATGATGTTCTCGAATTCCTCCGGCTTGGAGAGCAGCCCCTGCGCCGTCACCACGAACTGCTGCTCGATCCCCGGCAGCGACGGCGGCGCGCCGACGCTGCCGACGCCGAACGACTGGTTCTGGCTCTGCACCGCGGCCGCGACTTCCTGCACCGTGACGCCGAGCTGCGCCATGCGATCGGGGCGCAGCCAGATGCGCATGGCGATGTCCGGCGAGCCGAACACCTGCGAGCGGTTGGCGCCCGGCAGGCGCTTCAGTTCCTCCAGCACGTAGAGGTTGGAGTAGTTGTCGATGTATGCCGCGTCGTAGCGCTCATCGGGCGAGTACACCGAAACCACCATCATGATCCCGGGCATGTTCTTGTCGACGATCAGCCCCTGCTGCACCACGGCTTGCGGCAGCATCGGCGTGGCCTGCGACAGCTTGTTCTGCACGTTGACCTGGTTGATGTCCGAGTTGGTGCCGGGCTTGAAGGTCACCACGATCTGCGCGTTGCCGGTGGAGGAGCTGGTCGAGTAGTAGTACAGGAGGTTGTCGATGCCGTTCATCTGCACTTCGATCGGCGCGGCGACGTTGTTGGCGATGACGTCGGCGGTGGCGCCGGGATAGATCGCGTCGACCGTGACCTCGGGCGGCGCCATCTCCGGGTACTGCTCGATCGAGAGCGCCGAGAGCGAAACGGCGCCGGCGAGGACGATCAGCACCGAGAGGACCGTCGACAGGATCGGCCGATCGATGAAGAAGTGCGTGAACATGGCGGCGCGCTAAAGCTTCGCGGCGGCGCCCGCGGGCACGACCTGCACCGGCTTGCCCGGCACCACCTTCAGTACCCCATCGGTGACCACGCGCTCGCCGGCCTTGAGGCCCTCGACGATGACGATGTCCTTGTCGCCGTAGTAATCGCCGACGACGATCGGGCGCAGCTCCGCGACATCGTCGGGCTTCACGACGTAGACGAAGTGGCCCTTGGGTCCCTGCTGCACGGCGAGCTGCGCGATGACGATCGCGTCGGGGCGCAGCAGCCCCTCGACTTTCGCGGTGACGAACATCCCCGGGCGCAGGACGCGCATGGCATTGGGAACCACCGCGCGCACCAGGAACGCGCCCGTATCCTGGCTGAACGACGGGTCGGCGAAGTCCACCGTGCCCTTCGCGGGATAGGCAGCGCCGTCCGACAGCGCGAGCGCGACTTGCAGCGCGCGGCCTTCCGGCATCGCCACGCGGCCGAGCGCCATCTCGCTGCGGATGCGCGTCATCTGGTTCTGCGACACGCTGAAGTTCACCCAGACTGGGTCGATCGCGACGACGTAGCTCAATTGCGCCGAATCGGCCATGGCGTTGACATAGCTGCCCTGGCGCTGCAGCGCACGGCCGGCGAGCCCGGTCACGGGCGAGCGGATGATGGTGTAGCCGAGGTTGATTTCCGCCTCGCGCAGCTTCGCCTTCGCGCCGAAGACCGCGGCGGCGGCCGCATCGTAGTCGCCCTGCGCGCGGTCGAGGTCGGCGCGCGACAGCGCGTCCTGCTCGGCGAGCGGCTTGGTCCGCTCGAGGTTCGCCTTGGCGGTAGCGAAGCGCGCCTCCTGAGCGAGGACCTGGCCCTGCGCCGCATCGAGCTGCGCCTGCAGCGGCTTGCGGTCGAGCTCGAAGAGAACCTGGCCTTCCTTCACCAGCTCGCCTTCGCGGTAGGCGATGCGCTCAAGGAAGCCCGAGATGCGCGCCACGATGTCCACCCGACGCGAGCTCTCGGTCTGTGCGACGAAGGTCATGACGTGCGGGATCGTCTGCGGCGTCACGGTGCTCACCGACACCTGCGGCGCCGGCCGCTGCGGCGCCGGCGCCTCCTTGGAGCAGCCGGCCGCAATGGTGACGGCCAGAAATAGGGTCGCTACGCGCATGCGAAGCGAGCCATCGTCCTACGCAGCCGCCGGGCCTACTATGGGACCAAGGTCCAATGCCTCGGTCGCGGCGTCGCCGCTAGCGTAGCGGCGATGTCAAACGCCCCGCGCATCCTGGCCGCCGCGCTGGCGGCGCTCGCAGGCGCGGCCCGCGCCGAAGACATCATCCAGCCCGGCGAAGAAAAGTTCACCGTGATGCTCGGCGCCTTCCTGCCGGCGTTCCGCTCGAAGGTGCAGGTCGATGGCGAGACCACGGGCCCCGGCGACCGCATCGACCTCGGCCGCGACCTCGGCGCCGACCAGAACACCTCCGGCGGCTGGTTCGGGGCCGAATGGCGTTTCGCGCCGCGCCACCGCCTGGGCTTCACCTACAGCCGCTTCACGCTGAGCGGCGACCGGGTGATCGACCGCGACCTCCATATCGGCGACCGCGTGTTCCCGATCGGCGCCGAGCTGCAATCGCGGCTGCGGCTGGAAATCGCGCCCATCACCTATTCCTACTCGTTCCTCAAGCAGGACAACGACGAGCTCGCCCTGACTGCGGGCCTCCACTGGAGCCGCCTGAGCTTCCACGTCCAGGGCTCGGCGTCATTCGGCGCGCGCAGCGGCTCGAACGAGACCGACGCCAAAGCGAACGTGCCGCTGCCGCTTCTCGGCCTGCGCTACGACCACCGCTTCTCGCAGCGCTGGTCGGCGGGCGCGAGCGCCGCCGCGTTCGCGCTCAGGTTCGGCGAGGGCACCTTCGAGTTCGAGGGCAGCCTGGTGAGCGCGCGGCTGCACGCGGAATACCGCTTCACGCGCCACCTTGCCGCCGGCGCCGCGCTCGACGCTTTCAAGGTGAACGCCAAGGCGAAGCAGCGCGAATGGACCGGCGGCTTCGACTACGGCTACTGGGGGCCGCAGGTCTACCTGATGGCGCGCTTCTAACTCAGGCCGGCGGGCGCGGCTTGGCGGCGCGTCCCTTGTCGAAGCCCTGCTTGTACGGCGCGGCCTGGAACATGTCGCCGCACACGTACTCGTAGCGATCGGCGAGGAGCGGGCTTCCCGCCATGCCGTCGCGCTCACCGACCTGTGCCCAGTCGGCGCGCTGGCAGCGATCCTGGCGCGACGCGTCGACCTTCTGGTTCATGCTCTCGCAACCCGAAACAAGCGCCGCGCACGCGGCCACCGCTAGCATCACTCGCATTCGACCTCCGTTGTCATCGACGCGCGAAGTATCGAACGGCACACCGGCCGCCGGTATTGGACCTTGGGCCCGGTCTGCCGCCGGAATATTCCGGCGGGACCAAGTGTGGCGCCCTAGAACTGGAACAGCGCGCTGACCGAGAGCATCTGCACGCGGTCGACGTCCTTGATCTGGTAGCGCTCGTATTCGGCGCGCAGGCCAATCTTCCATACACGCAGGCCGACGCCGGCGCCGTAAAACCCGCTCGAACTCGAACGGCTGGCGCTCATTCCGCCCACGTTCGATTCGGTCTTCGCCTCGATGACGCCGCCCTTGCCGTAAAGGTCGATCGGTCCGAGCGGGAAGATCAGCAGACCCGCGGCGTAGGCGCCGTGGAGCTTGAACTCGGCATGCTGTCCGCCCACATCCTGCGACGGCTTGCCGAAATCGACATAGCCGCCCTCTACCGCGAGGTCGACGATGGGCAGCATGCCGAAGCGGTAGCCGACGAACGCCTTGTAGGCGGCGTGGTCCGCATCGAACTCGCCGGCCGACGTGCTGTCCTTGACGCTCGCCTGGCCGACGCCGCCGCCAAGATAAAGCCCGCCTTCGGCGCGGGCCTGGAAAGCGGCCACGCCGCAGACCAATATCCCTGCGGCGAGCAGCCATTGCTTCGCATTCATGGCTTGTCCTTGTTCTTGCTGTCGAAGCCGGCGCGCGCTTTCTCGAACGCGTCCTGCATGCTCTTGAGCGCAGTGTCGGCGCCGCGCGCGAGCTGGCTCCACGCATCCATCGATGCCGCCTGGACGCGCTTCATCTCGTCGATGGCGTGGTTGCGCTGCTCCCGGAATTTTTCCAGCTGCGCTGCGTATCCGGCCTTGGCATCCGCCTGGGCCTGCTTTGCGCGCTCCTCGAGCTTGGCCGCCTCACTGCTCCAGCGGTCGATGTGCGACTTCAGCTTCTCGACGTACTCGTCACGGTTCATCGCGGTCTCCTTTACCCGGTCAGTCTGATCGCGCCGGCCGGCCGGCGGAATTGGACCTTGGTCCTAGCGCCAGGCCGAGCCGGCCTGTATGTACAAAGCGGTGTCCTCGGGTCCGCGGGCGATATCCAGTCCGGCGTAGAGACCGAGGCGCCGGGCGACGAGGTAACGAAAACCGGCGCCCCAGGCGGTGATGTTGTCAGCTTCGCCAAAGGTCGTGCGCGTGCCCCACGCCCGGCCGATGCCGGTGAAGCCGATGAGCGCCCAGCGCGGCGTGAGGTTCCAGCGAAGCTCGACCTCCGCGGCGGCGGTTCGCTCGTCCTGGTAGCGCGCCACCGGCACGCCGCGCAGCTCGATGAAGGGCAGCTGGTAGAACGGCACGTTCCCGCTCACGCTGCGCGTATCGATGCGGCCGCCGAGCACGAAGCGCTCGCCGACGGGCATATAGCCGAAGGCCTGCGCGCGATAGGTCTGATACTTGTTGTCGCTCCCCCACTCCGGCGAATAGAAGATCGCCTCGAGGCTGCCTTTCCAGCCGGCCGACGCGGTGAAGAAGTTGTCGCGCGAGTCATGCTCGATCGAGCCGCCGAGCCCGGAGCTCGTGAGCTGGCGCGAGGGATTGGGCAGGATCGGCTGCGGACGCGACGAATCGAAAGTCGCGTCGAGGTCGAAGTAGATCCAGCGTGCCACGAACCAGGTGTTGGTCTCGCCAAGGCGCCGGTAGAGCTGCTGCGACGAGAGCACGCCGTCGACGTTGTAGCTGATCTTCTGCTCGCCCGTGCCGAGGCGGCCGCCGGCGCCGTAGAAATCGAGGTTGATATCGGGGAGCCCGACGAAGCCGCGCCAGCGCCAGTGGTCGTTGTCGAAAGTGACCAGCCCACCCGCGCCCGCGACGCGCGTGCCGTTCTCGGTGGCGGCGAACGCCGCGAGATAGATGTCGGGCGGCGTGAGGCGCTCGCCCGGCGCCACCTTGGCTCCGCGCTCGCGAAACGATTCCCGGAAGAATACAAGCGCTGCGCCAGCGCCGTAGCCCACGGCCGGCTCGGTGATGACGATCGGCACCGGCAGGAAGCCCTTCCGGTCGAGCAGCCATTCCGAGGCGTCGAAGGCGCCGTCCTCAGGATCCTTGAACGCACTGCGGCTATCTTTCTCCTGCGCGAGCGCCGGCCAGGTGAGCGCCAGCGCGGCGACGCAGCCCAGTCGGGCGAGCAGCGTCAGGCGGCCTGCTCGCCGGTGATGGAGGGTAGCCGCGTGGCGGCCGCAGCGACCGCGACGTCGCCGCCGCCCGCGATCTGCACCGTCGGGAACGCGAACTTGATGCCGTTCGCGTCGAAGGCCTTCTTGATCAGGGCATAGGCCTTGCGCTTCAGTCCGAATTGCTTGTCGCCCGGCCGCGTCATCATCTTCATGCGCACCTGGATGGCGAAGTCGCCGAACTCCTCGACGCCCTGCATCTTCAGCGGATCGAGAATGGTGTCCTTGTATTCCGGGTCCTCGGCGAGCTGCTGGCCGATCTTCTTCACCAGCTTTCTCGTCTTCTCGAGATCGCTGTCGTAGGTTATGCCGATGGTGAACTTGTGGATCACCCAGTCGCGCGCCAGGTTCTGTACGCCGCGCAGCTCGCCGAACGGCACCACGTAGATCGGCCCGCGGTGATGGCGCAGCTTGACCGAGCGCAGGCCGATCGATTCCACCGTGCCCTTGTAGTTGCCGCTCTGGATGTATTCGCCGACGCGGAAGGCGTCGTCGAGGATCATGAACACGCCCGTGATGATGTCGCGCACCAGNGTCTGCGCGCCGAANCCGATGGCGAGNCCGAGGATGCCGGCGCCCGCGAGCAGCGGAGCGATGTTCACGCCGAGGCCCGAGAGCACCAGCATCACGGTGGAAGCGATCAGGCCGGCGACCAGGAAGACGCGCGCGAGCGGCAGCAACGTGCGCACGCGCTGGCTCGGCTCGATGCGCACGCCGTTCACTTCGTGCACCTCGAGCCGCCGGTCGATGGCGATCTTGATGAACTGCCAGCCGAGCACCGCGACGGCAAAGGCCGCCACCAGGTCAAAGCTCGCGCTCAGCAACGCCTGGCGCAGCCGGGCCTGCCATTCGAAGAGCTGGAAGCCCCACAGCTCGTTGGCCGCGGTGAACAGCATGACCGCGACGAGCACGCGCATCGCCCAGCGCAGCGGCTGGCCGACCGTCTGGCGCCGCAGCGTGCTGTCGGCCGGCGCCTCGCCGACGATGTCGTCGATGGCGCGCCCGATCCAGTAGTCGAGCAGCGGGAAAGCGAGCAGGATGCCGAGCGACGCGGCCGCGGCGCCGGCGTGGCTCGGCCGGCCCTCCAGCAGCGCCATCGCCCAGAAGAACCACACGCCGGCGACGTAGACCGCCGCCGCGGCCCGCCAGGCGTGGCCCAGCGCGCGCGCGGCGAGGATCATGGCGATCGACGTCGCGCCGATCAGCGTGCCGGCGATCAGCTTCAGCATCATCTCCGGCGGCCCCTGTACGCCGGCGTGGATCAAGAGCTGGGCGGTGAGCGGGCCGAATACGGTAACTGCCGCTACCGCGACAAGGCCTCGGTAGAGAAAATTCGCGTTTTCGTCGGAGAGCGGCAGTCGCCGCAGCGGCGCTGCCCGTGGCGCGAGCACGAGGCGAAGCAGCACCGCCGCACCCGCGAGCAGGATGGCGCCGGTGACATAGGCCACCACGAACGTTCGTCCGGCGGTGCCCACGCGGGTCAATGCGACGGCCAACAGGAAGGCTACCAAGGTGAAGGCAAGCCAGCGCAGGAGATCGAGCGCGAAGCGCAGGGCCGCCGCGGCGAGACGCGACGCGGTGCTGGCGTGATTGCCGATCGCGAGCTCGAATCCGTGCAGACGCAATGCCCGCCGAACCGCATGCGATGCGCCGGCACCCGCCAGCAGCACGAGCGCAAGCACAGCCAGTGCCTCGGCACCCAACAGGCGAGGTGCGGCGGCGGAAAGCGCGGCGGGCAGCTGCGCGAAGCCCTGCGTGGCCACAGCCTTGCGATCGCCGCCATCGAGCTGCGTCGACTCGAGCGTTCCTACCAGGCCCATGAGCCACGGCCCGAAGCCGCGCTCCTCGTTCTCGGGCGGCCTCGCTTGCCGCTTTGCATTCGCGTGCAGCTGCTGCGCGAGAAGCGCGCGCGCCTGGGCGTCGGTCAGCTTCGCGAGCAGTGCGTCGGCCTGCTCCGGCGTCAGCGTCTCCGGAACTTCAGGCAGCGCCGGCGGTGCGGCTTGCTTTTTCTCGGCGCCGATAGCGAGACAGGCCGCCGCGAGCAGCCAGGCGACCAGGCAGACGCGAAAAAGCGCCGGCGCAGCGCGGAATGGGAGCGCTGCGCCGGCCACCAGAGAGAACATACGCAGCCACGGTAGTCAAAGCCGGGGACCGACGGTATTGGACCTTGGTCCAACGCCTGCTCCCTACAGGCGCTCCTGCAGGAACTGGAGGATGAGGATCTCGTCGCGCCGCAGCGCGGCATGGTGCGAGCGGCGCGTGTGGCGCTCGGGTTGGGGCTGCGGAATGGTGTCGCCCATGAAGTAGGCGTCGATCAGCGCCGGATGCACATAGTATTTGCGGCACACGGCGCGCGTGTTGCCCAGACGCTCGGCAACGGCGTCGATCGCGGCGAGGACGTTGCGGTTGGCCTCGCTCTTGCTCGCCGGCGCGCCGCGCCCGCGCAGCTCGCGCGCGGCGAGCATCGTGCCGCCCCAGGTGCGGAAGTCCTTGGCGCTGATGTCGCGGCCGGCGATCGAGCGCAGATAGTCGTTCACATCATCCGATGAGATGAGGTGGCGCCGCCCGTGGCCGTCGCGATACTGGAAGAGCTCCTGCCCCGGCAGCTCGCGGCAGCGCTGGATGATGCGTGCGAGGCGCGGGTCGGCGACGGCGATAGTGTGCTCGACACCGCTCTTGCCGCGGAAGCTGAAGCGCAGCATCCTGCCGTCGATCTCGAGGTGCCGGCGGCGCAGCGTGGTCAGGCCGTACGAGCGATTGGCGCGCATGTACTCGTCGTTGCCGACGCGGATCAGCGTCTTGTCGAGCAGGCTCACCACCGTGGCGAGGATCTGCCGGCGGCTGAGATCAGGCGCGCGCAGGTCGCGCTCCAGCCGCGCGCGCAGCCGCGGCAGCACCTCGCTGAATTCCAGCATGCGGCTGAACTTCGAGCGGTCGCGTGCGGCGCGAAAGTCGGGGTGATAGCGGTACTGCTTGCGGCCGCGCGCATCCGAGCCCGTCGCCTGGATGTGCCCGTTCGGGTCCGGGCAGATCCAGACATCGCTCCAAGCCGGCGGAATCGCCAGCCGGTTGATGCGCGTGCGCGCTTCCCGGTCGCTGATGCGCGCGCCGTCGGGCGAGTAGTAGGCCCAGCCGCCGCCCACGCGCCGGCGGCGGATGCCGGGCACGTCGGCCGTGACATAGCGCAGTCCGCGCGGCATCGCCGGCCGCCCGCGACGCACGGGCGACGGCGCCGTCACTCGCACCGGTAGAAGGCCTCGCGGCTTGCGCGGCTGATCGCCTCGAGGTCCT
>C688J18823_10001039_pt1 | contig 16915 bp, 16 predicted proteins | sample HopSoiMetagenom1_FD_18823 | JGI IMG/M metagenome (IMG submission 18823) | reverse complement strand
TCCTGGCCTTCATGGATGAGCAGTGCGGGATAGGTCACGAACATCCTGGCCACTGGCTGGGGCACGTCTTCGAGCGGCTTGGCCATCAGGTCCTTGCCCCAGTGCCCTCTCCGCAGGTCCGGGCCCACGGAATCAGATCCAGCCGCTCGAAGGGGATCGGCTCTCCGGTGTCTTCGCAGATCCCGTAGCGGTCCGGTGCCTCATAAAACCGGCGCAGGGCATCGTCGATAACCCGGAGCTCCTCGCTCGCCCGCTGTGCCAGGACCATGTCCATCTCCTGCTCGTACGTTTCACTGCCTATGTCGGCCAGGTGAAAGGGAAGGTTCGAGATCTCGCCTGAGCGCTCCGACTCACTGACACTCCGGTTCTCGTCCGACCGGCGAAGGAGTCGAAGTACCCTTTCCCGTTCTTCCTGGAGCCGCGCCTCCAGGTGCTCTCGCTGCTGTGCAGTCAAGCTCATCATCCACTCCTGCATAAGGTCATACATAAAGAACGAGCGCAGCTTGCCACAGAGTGTGCGCGGATGCTGGGGGCTGGATCACACAAGCTACACCATGGCTTGCTTCCGTCCTCCGCCCGTCGTGCGTCCGGGTTCTGGCGATGCTGCCAGGGCAGTAATCAGGGCCCGGCAAAACACTCCCAGATCGGCCGGGGTCCGGGATGAGATCAGATTTCCGTCCACCACCACCGGGCTGTCTTCCCAGAGCAGGCCTGCGTTGACCAGGTCATCCTTGATGGCGCCAACGCTGGTGCCCCGTTTGCCTTTCACAATTCCGGCCGAGATGGGCACCCACCCGGCGTGGCAGATGAACGCCACCGGCTTACCGGCCTGGAAGATGTCCCGGGTGAGCTGAAGCAGCTTCTTCGACCGGCGCATGATGTCCGGGGCGTAGCCTCCGGGTATCACCAATCCATCGAAGTCCTGGGCGCGGATCTCATCCACGCTGGTGTCCACGGTGAGCGGGTACCCCCGCTTTCCCTGATAGCTCTTGTCCCCGGTGCCCGCTACCACCGTGCGAGCCCCTTCCTCCTCCAGCCGGATCTTGGGATACCAGAGCTCGAGGTCCTCGTAGAGCGGGCCGGCAAAGAACAGAACGACTTTTCCAGACAGACTCATGGCTACCTGCGGGTAAGGGTGCTCTGGAAGTATATCCGATCCGGATACCGTCCGTTCAACCGCAATCACGAGACTGTCAGGTGCAACCGCGGGAGGCGAAAGTCAGCTCAAAGCAAATCGGCGGCCCCTGAGGACCGCCGATTTGGCTTCAGCTGGAACTACTGACCAATCAATAGCTGGACCAGCTGTCGGTCCAGCCGTTTCTCACCCGCTGCACCGAGCCGATGTGACTCATGGCCCGGTTGATGGAGCAGGAGTCGTACTGCAGGGTCTTGGTACCGTTACCCAGGTCACTGTTGATCGCTACGTTCCCGGTCTTGACGTTCAGGTTCGTGATCAGGGCCCCGTAGATGTTGCTATTACCGTTCATCGTGATGGATCCTCCCACCAGAATTACCCCTTGCCAGGTCTTGAGCGGAGTTCCATTCCAGGTCAGGTTGCCGGTAACGATCAGAATGCCATTGCCGCTCGCCGGCATGTTCAGATCTCCGTTGACCCGGGTGACCGGCCAATCGGCCATCGATGGCGACGCACCCGTCATGGGCAGCCAGGTCTGAGTCGGGTAGACCCGGTCGGCCGGGAATGCCGTCCCGGCCAGGACGGCGGCCCAGTCGATGTTCACGTTGGCTTTCGCGGTGCCAGCTGGTCCTCCAGTCCCCAGGTTCAGGGCCGCGTCTTCCGGCACGCCATTAATGACATCGGGATGGGTGAACCCGCTGATGTCCCCGTTGGGCACGGCCAGGCCCGCGGTGGTGGGGTTCACGCCACAACGATCTACTCCACTTACAACGGCCGAGCTCCCGTTATACGCCACGGCACCCAGGCTGGTGAACGCGCCATTCAGGTCGAACGGGGTAGGCGTCCAGAGCGCATACGTCGCGACCGTCCGCTCGGCGGAAGGTGACCTCGAGTTCCACCGCTTGGCCGCGGTATACCGGCCGCGGGACGTAATCACGTAGACCGCCGGCAGGAGCGTCATGGTCGACTCCCTGAGCATGACCAGGTCCACCTGGGCTGTGCCACCCGGAAGGTCGTTGTAGTTCACCGTCTGGATGACCGGATTTGCCGGCCAGAGCGCCGGATTATACGCCGGCTTGCCGTTCAGGGTCGAGAGATAGCGGTTCAGCCCGGACTGGGCCACCGCAAAGGCACCCTGCTGGGCCTTCACGTCACTCGTAGTGACCCGCTCGGCGGAGATCCGGGCGTAGCTGATGGCCACGGCCACCGCCATCATGGCCAGTACGATGATGGTGAGAGGAAGCACGGCTCCGCGCCGGTTCAGCCGAAACGAAATCGACCTCATGGTGGCCTCGCTGCTAAGGGTCAATCCGTTCATGGAGTGTTCAATGGGGGCACAACCGGGCCCGAGATGCTCCGTTCGAACATCACCGAGTCGGCCGGCACCAGATAATTCGATGTCGGGGTGAACTTCACCTTGACCTGCTTCACCTTGGCTGACAACACCGTGATCGTGGTGCACAGATTGTGCGGCAGTGGAGCTCCACTCATGGTGCTGCAGGTGGTGCCCGCCACCAGCTGATCGAACGGGAGGGCGTCGTTGCGCGCAGCCTCGGTCGCGATCATTCCCGCCTGATAGGACTGCAATGCGGTGGCATCGGCCGACCGGGCCGAGCGGGTCAAGAGCCCGCCCATCACTAATACCCCGATGGCCAGGATGGTCATGGCCAGCAGGACTTCGACCAGAGTGAACCCCGCCGAAACCTTCGATGGGCTCCGTTTTGTCATCAGTAGCTCGACCATGTGTCAGTCCATCCATTCCGTACCCGTTGCACCGAGCCGACGTGACCCAGCGCTCGCATCAGGTTGCAGGAGCTGTATTGAAAGGTCTTGGTACCATTTCCGATCGCCGTCTGCCCCACCGCATTGCCGACTTTCACGTTGAGGCCGGTGATAATGGCGCCCTGAATGGTGTTATTGCCGTTGGATGTCAGGGTCCCGCCTACCAGCACCAAGCCGTCCCAGCGCTTGCTGCCGCCCATGCTCAGATTGCCGGTCACGATCAGAATCCCCTTGCCGTCGCTGGGGAGATCGACGTCTCCGTTGACTCGAATCACCGGCCAGCTGTTGAACTGAGCCGCCGTGGGCCAGGCCGGGTAGAGATAGTCGTGCGGCAGTGAGGTGCCGGCTCTGATCCCGGCCCAGTCGACATCGACCTCATCCTTGGCGGTCCCGCCGACGCCGGACGTTCCCAGATTGTTCGGCGTGTTGTCCGGATTGCCGTCGATCGGGCCCGTCTGGCCGGTGTAGGTGCCGTTGGGCACCGCCACGCCAGGGATGGTGGCGGCTGCGGCACAGGCATCGTTTCCGTTCAGCGTGCCGGAGTTACCGTTCTTGTCTATGCCCGAAAGACTGGTGAAGGCCGCGTCCAGGTCGAACGGCGCCGGGGTCCACAGGGCGTAGGTGGCAACAGTGCGTTCCGCCGAAGGCGAGCGCGAGTCGTAGCGCATGGCCACCGTGGCGGTCCCGCGCGAGGTGATCACGTACACCGCCGGGAGGAGCGTGTTGGTCGAATCCCGCAGCATGGCCAGGTCTACCCGGGCGGTGCCTCCGGGAAGGTCGTTGTAATTCACGGTCTGGATCACGGGATTAACCGGCCAGGTCACCGGAATAACCGGCTTGCCGTTGAGGTTGGAAAGAAACCGGTTCAACCCGGACTGAGCCACGGCAAAGGCATCGGTCTGGGCCTGGCCGTCGGCGGTGGCCCTCCGCTCTGAGGACAAGCGGGCGTAGCTGACCGCCACCGCCACTCCCATGATGGCGAGCACGATGATGGTCAGCGGGAGCGTGGCTCCCCGGCGGTTCAGGCGGACAGACATGTGATCTCCGTTCAGTCGGGCCGGTTCTCGAAGAAAACCGAGGTCCTGACGTTGGCGGTCTTGTACGTGGCGCTGCCCTGGGGAGCGCGGTCGCTCATTCCGTCCAGCACCAGCTCGAGGCCCCGGGTGTTGCTCAGCGGCACCGGCACCCCCGCCTGGGCCACGGCATTGTTGAGCACGTAGAAGTTGACCCGCGCGGTCGCGGCAAATGGGGTGGCGATCTCCTCCTCGTCGGAGCCAAGTCCATTGACCGGGGCGCGGAAGAGGCCGGTGCGTCCCGCCAGCGCGACCGAGTTCTTGAACTGGTAGCGAATCCGGCGATAGAGGAAGACGATCTGCCCCATCTTGGGTGGCCCGTTGAGGGCGACAGTGGAGGTCACCGTCACCGTCCTGCCGGCAGGCGAGCCGTTGACACTCAGGCCGATCGGAACCGGGTATGCTGCCAGGGGAGCCGCCGGAGCCGTGCAGGCGGTGGTTACGCCGGCGCCCAGCGTCGGCACGACGTTGGTCACCGTGGCCGTGTAATAGTCGTACGTGCCATCGTCGCGCCGAACCGCAAATCCGGAGTACCCCGGCGCGTTGAACATCGCCGAGTCCGCCGGCAGCATGGTTACTACGATCGAGGTAGCACCGGCTGCCGGTTGGCTGCAGATGATGCCAAAGGCGTATGGGACGCGGACAGTGAAGTCCTGCCCGCCCGCGACGGCCGCTTCCAACCCATTCGTGGCTTCCACCATCCTCAGGTCTGAGAACAGGCGGTTCACCCCACCGCGGGCCACGGCGCGGGCCCCGCGCCAGGCCTCCTGCTGATCCATGAACTTTGCCTGCCCCACGACCATGCGGACCAGGGCGGCGCCGACGATTGCGGTGACGATCAGCGACAGAAGCAGTTCGACCAGGGTGAATCCCCGGCGGGCCAGAGCGTGTCTGTTCATTCGGTCTTCAACGGGTTCCCGTTGCCTGAAGTGGAGCGGGTGAAGGAGGTGGTGATCGGGTGCAGCAGCGGGTTCCCCGAGGGAGTCACCGATACGGTCACCTGCTTCACCTTAGCGGACAGGTTGTTGATCGTGGTGCACCGAGTACCCTGGAATGGGCTGGTGACCGATGTACAGGTCGTACCTGCGTTCAGCTGGTCGAATGGGGTGGCGTCGTAGCGGCTGACTTCCGCCGAGACCATGGCGGTTTGATAGGAGTTGGCCGAGGCAGCGCCGGCCAGCCGGGTCGCGCGCACCAGCATACTGGCCAGTGCCATCGAGCCAACCGACAGGAGCGTCATGGAAACCATGACCTCCACCAGGGTAAACCCGCCGGTCTTGGCGGCACCAGGAGACCGTTTCCTCATGGGATGATTCTCACCTGGCCCGCGGTCGACAGTGTGATCGCGCGAGTGCTGTTACCCAGGGTGATCCTGAATCGGAGCGGTTGCGTAGAGACTCCGGACGGAAACACGTCGACGGTCCCACCGCCCGGGATCTCCATCACCAGGGTCATGTTGCCCAGATCAGCATCCCGCAGCCGCCGGGTCAGCCGGACTGTGCCGCCGGTCCGGTCGGCAATGGTGTAGATGGCGTTGGGGCAGTCGCAGGAGATCCGCACCGGCTTCCGACTGCGGCCTGCCACAGTAAAGGCCTGTTCCAGGTCGCTCGCTACGATCGCGGCGGTCCGGTTTACCCTGGTGGAGTTCATCACCCGGCCAAACTTGGGGATCATCATGGCGGTCATGATGGCGATGACCGTGAGGGTCAGGGCCAGCTCGATCATGGTGAAGCCGGACCGGCCTCTAGGCAGGAAAATCGGGTGGCGACGCATGCGCCCGTTACAAGCACGAAGGGTGCCGCCCAAGGTGGGTACGCCAAGCGTTTGCAAGTCCAACACTTGCAAGTTGGCGGCCAGATCATCGACCCGGCCGACTACCGCAAAGTGAATGGGCTCGGGCCGCCGAAATTTGCGCGCTATCGTGTTGCCCGGCTGTCCGTTACGGGTCCGTTACCGATCGGCTCAGTTGTTCTGGTTGGCGGCAAACCAGCCCGCGACCGTAAATCCCTTGGGGTCCAGCTCGTACACCCGGTTCCGGACGAACCGCCCCGTCGTGGGGAAGTACGGCGGCGGATCGGTCGCGGCGCAGGCGTTATAGCTGTACCGCTTCACATACCCGTGACCGTCCACCAGACCCACCGCGCCACGGGTGTTCTGAATGACGCCCCCGTTCAGGTTGAGGCAGCCGCGGCCATTATTGACCGCGCCACAGGCCTCACCAGACGATGGCCCGGTGTCGTAACTCTCCGCGCCGAAGATGTTCAGCGCCAGCAGCACCGCGTGAATGTCCTCCTGAGTAGTCTCGTCGTAGGTGCGATAGGGGTTCACTCCGCCAATCTGCTGCGGAGCGTTGATCGTGTTGTTGGCCACCAGGATGTCGGCCCCGGCAAACAGCCCGGCAATGACGGCGCAGTCGGCCGCGGCGGCGGAGCCCGGGTCAACCGCCGAACGGAAATCATCAGCGATGACGATGGTGTTGGGGGAGGCCACGGTTACCCTGCCGTTCACCACCCCGCTCAACGCCACCTTTCCCTGGACGTAGATGACGCCTTGCCAGGCCGGGTTGTACTCCCGGTTGATCGGCCAGAGATAGGCATTGTCCGGCCGCGCGGCAAACAGGGCATTGCCTGCTGGCGCACCCACACCGGCGGGCCGAGGCATCCAACCCCTCCCGGTGCCGGCCCAGTCGCCCACCACAGCGGCCCAGTCAGCCGCGGCAACGTTGGGCCAGTTGACCGCGGTGAGCCGCGGATCTCCACCCAGGTAGCACTTCCGGTTGCCGCTCGAGAGCAGGTTCGTAGCCGCAGTCACTCTGGCGGCTGACGTCGGAGGACTGGGGGCTCCGGCAAAGTTGGTATCCGCCGCCGTCCGGAACCGGCCGTTGGTACCCACCCCCGCGCCGCCGGGAATGCCCGCTCCGCAATTGGGCGAGCGGCGGATATCTCCAGCCGGGCCCGGATTGCCACTCAATGTGGCGGTCACGTACCAGGGCCGGAGATTGTCCTGATAGATGCGGATGAAGCCCTCGTTGACGTCGGTCGAGTCGCCATCGCCGTTCAGGTCCAGCGCCACGAACTCGATCCGGAGTGAAGCCTCACCCGCGCTGTTCCCGTTCAGATTGCTGACGAAGGACATTCCTGCCGCCGCAGCTCGGCCCTGCAGCGCCGGAAATGCCGCGGTGGAGGGCATCGCGATCGGAGCGACGTTTTTCTTGGGCGCAGGACCCATGAAAGTGGCGGCACCCTCATTCTGGATCGATGGAGCAGCGGTGGTCACTTGGTCGAAGAAGGTGGCACCAGAATTGGAAATCTTGATCTGATCGTTCGAGTGCACCGGACCTCGGATCTGGTCGTTGTTGGCGAAGACGATGTTGCCTTCGGTGTTGGTGAAGTAGGAGAACTTGGCAAAGCTCTCCTGATTGATCTGGAGCCGGCGCACCACCTGGTTGCCGAAGGTGTCCCGCACCGTGCTGATGATGGTGCCGTACACGCCGTACTGACCGCCGGTAATTCCGTCCGGTCCCACGTAAATGGAGCGGCGCACGTTGGGCACCGTGTTGCCCAGCACGTCGGTCACCGGCGCGGCCGTCGCCAGTGTGGCGTAGCCGGTGCTGGGATACAGCGCGGGATTGGCGTTCATCTGGCTCCGGCCCTCTTCCAGGCCTGCCAGCGCGATGTCATTCAGCGTCGCGGTACGGTCTCCGCTCCTGGTGATCAGGGCGGCGTTGAGGGTCCACATGGCGGCCGCGAGCGCGATGCCGCTGACCGCGAGGGCCACCAGCAACACGGTAATCAGGGCGATGCCTCGTTGGTTCCTGACCTTCCTCGAGCGGCTCATATAGCCTCGCGTTCAGTCGCCAGTCGTGAGTCATGGTTTTCAGTCCTCAGTCCGCGGTCGTCAGTCGCCAGCAGAGCCCGCCACTTATGGGCCGGGGATCGCGATCGGTACCGACTGCGCCGACGCCGACAGCCTCGGCGTGCAGTCCTGCGCCGAAAGCCGATAGATGTAGCTGGTTCCGGGCACCAGGTCCTGGTCGGCGTAGGAGTAGGTCGCCAGGTCGGCGGCCGGGATCGAGGTCAGGGGGTCGGACCAGTCCGGATCGGTCACGTCGCGACGCCAGAGGACATAGCGCACCACGTCCCGCTCGCCCTGGTTTTCGTCGAAGGCGCGGTTCCAGCTCAGCAGCACCCGGTGAACTCCGGTGGAGTTGTCGTACGCCGCGTTCAACGGCTGGCCCAGCACCGGGGCGGATCCGCAGATCTTGAGCTCCCTGAGGCCCATGTTGGGTAGCGGAATGGTGGTGCTGATCCGCTGCCGCCGCTCCTTGGTGCCCGTCTGGCCGTTGGTGATGATGTAGCTCACCAGCACGGCGCGGAGGCTGTCGATCGGACTGCCCGCGTCGGCCGTGCTTCCGTGGCCCGGGATGGTGTGCCGCATCGGCAGCTCCGCCGGCGCCACCAGCGTGGAGACTGGTGCTAGCCCCGGCCCCGGGATCCGCAGCTTGTAATAGCGAAAGAACGGCAGATTGGTGGAATCCGGCAGAACGTTGCGCACCAGCCGCTCCGGCGGCTGACCGTTGACCTGACGGAGGAGAACAAAGTCGTCGGTGCGGGGCGTCTCCACGTCGGGCCGAAAGAACAACGTTATGGTCTCGGCCAGCGTGTTGTTGCCTAGCTCGTCCAGATAGTCCTGAGAAGGATAGAAAAACGCCGGCGTTGAGCCCGGAATGGCAATCTGGTCCGCCAGGCGGAGGCCTACCGTTTCCTCCGCCGGAGCGTCGGGATCGACATACACCGCGGAGATATCGGACACGTCATTCGAGACGTAGTCTGCATTGAAGGAATAGCTGTTCGCGCTGGCGTAAACGATCGGCGGCTGCCGGTCCAGGGTCCGGGCTCCAGTCGTCCGGAACTGGGCGTGCAGATGGTCGGCGCCGTAGCTCAGGTTGAGGAGGGTGGACATCTCCTCGTCGCCCTTCCGGAACCCGCGCGACTGCGCCCGGAGGAAGCTCAGAGCTCCGCCCAGCACGCCCATGAAAACGACCATGGCGATGAGCATTTCGATCAGGCTGAAACCGGAGCGCGATTTCATCGGCAATTGCTGTTTCAAGGAGCAGCGATCGTGGCGTAGCGCACCACCGGGCTGCTGAGCTCAGGGCCTGAGACCACCACCCGGATCTTGGTGACATCGGTTGTGCTTCCCGCGCCGGTCCGGATGACCCGGGTCGAGCGGGTGTAGCCGGCAAAGGGGACTCCACTCCGGGTACTGTCGAACCGGACCGTAAGCGAGTCATATGCGGGAGACACCCGCACCTTGGCGATCTGGGCATCCGCCACCGCCGCAGCCTGGATTCGCATCCGGTTGCGGGTGATGACGCCCAGGTACTTGGTGGTGCTCGCAGCTGCGGCGAGCAGGACCACACCCAGCATGGCCAGGGCGATCATCACCTCGATCAGGGTAAATCCAGTGGAAGAATCGGCGCGGGTTTTCATCAGAAGCCTCGCAGCCATTCGGAGCCGTTGTAGCGCCACCACTCGGTTCGGCCCGTGGCGCGAATGATTTCGACCGCTCGGGTGTGCTTCTTCAGGCTGGCGTCGCCCGCCTCGGCGCCGCGGGAGGTGAGATAAAACCCACCGACGCCGCTCGCGCTGCCGTTCCGATGGAAGGTCAGGGCCGGCAGGCCGTTGATCACATCATCGAAGTCAATCGGCTGATCGCCGAAGGCGCGGGAGGGCGCCTGGCCCCGGCCGAACACCACGCGATCGTCCAGGGTGAACACCCGGCTCCGCTCGTTGGCGCCGATGACGCCGTCGCTGTTGGCATCCCAGACCAAGCGCACCTGGCGATTGCCCGCGTCGAAGGTGAGAATGATGTCGTGCTGCTTGGTGATCGCCTCGCGCTGAGCCGCCACCATGGTGGTGCTCACCGCCTGCACCGCGGAGTTCACCTGGAACTGAGCCACGTCGATTTTGGGTAAGGCGATCGCGCCCAGAATGCCCATGATCACGATCACCAGCAGCAGCTCAACCAGGGTGAATCCACCCGGTGCCGTGCGTGCCCGCGGAACGTGTAGCAGCATGGGTCCTCCCTTATATGCGGCACACCAGCGTCGGACTCGAGAACAGGATCTTCGGATGTGGGGGGCAGATGTTTCGATCGTCCCCCCTGAACGCACGAAGGATGCCGCCTGGCCATTCTCGGCATCTACCGTCATGGCGGAGAGTTACCCGGCTGCAATCCGGCGCTCCAGGTGAAAAGTCTTTCGCGCTCAACCACCATTTGCAGAGAAAACCTGCCGGGTCCTGCACCCGGCCAGTTTGCCGAGTTTGAGGATGGCTACTTGTGTTACACCGCCGAACGCCGAATTTCCGTACACCTCCAGCTTCAAAAGGCTTCATGCGAACGCGCGAACGGATTCTGGCCAACCTCGAAAGCATCTACCGTGAATCCTACGAACGTGCCAAGCAGGCGGCCGACCAGGGGCGCATGATCGACCTGGACAGCGCATACATGCGCGACCAGCTGATGCTGGAGATTCTGCTCGACATTCGTGACCTGTTTTCGGTGGCCCCGGCTGCTTCCGGTGGCAGCGCCCTGGAGCGGCTGGAAGCACTGCGCCGGCTTACCAAGCTCCCCTGAAAGGCTCCTCTCATGCTTCGGTTGTCTATCCTGCCACTTCTGTTGGGCGGAGTGGCCGGCGTTCTGGGTTACCGCACGAATCCGCTCAGTAGCGACTCGATTCCGGCCGCACCCGCCAACCTGGTGATCTACGGCCGGGTGTGGACCGGAGACTCGGCCAAACCCTGGGCTCAGGCGGTGGCGATCTCGGGCGAGAAGATCGTTGCGGTAGGAGACAGCTCGAGCATCGCGGCCCAGGTCGGGCCGGGCACCAAGGTCATCGGCAACGGCGCGATGGTGGTCCCCGGGTTTATTGACGGACACACTCACTTCATCTACGGGGGTTTTCAGCTCACCCAGGTAGATCTGCGCGACGCCGACACTCCCGCGGAGTTCGTGCGGAGGATCAAGAACTACGCGGCCAAGGCCAAGCCTGGCGAATGGATTCTTGGGGGAAACTGGGATCACGAGCGCTGGGCGGGCACGCCGCTGCCGGATCGGAGCTGGATCGATTCGGTGACGCCGAACAATCCGGTGTTCGTCGACCGGCTGGACGGCCATATGACGCTGGCCAACAGTCTGGTGCTGAAGATGGCCCACGTCGATCGGTCCACCAAAGACGTGGCCGGTGGAACCATCGTACGGCGGCCCGACGGGGAGCCGACGGGAGTAGTAAAGGATGCGGCCCAGAATCTGGTCTATGCCGTCCAACCCACCCCGTCCCCCCAGCAAAGCGACGCGGCCATAGAACGGGCGATGCACTGGGCCGCCTCCCACGGCGTCACCGGCGTAGCGGACGTCTCAGTGCCCTGGTTCGAGGTCGACGCGTTGCAGCGGGCGCATGCCGCCGGCCGGATGATCACCCGGGTGGCGGTCTATGTGGCGTTTCAGGACTGGAGGCGGATGGCTGAGAGGGTGAAGGCAAACGGAGTGGGAGACGACTGGCTCCGGGTGGCGGGCGTTAAAGGGTATGTGGACGGCTCGCTCGGTTCCACCACCGCACTGTTTTATGAGCCATACAATGATGCGCCGCAGACCAGCGGGCTCATGGTGAACCCCGAGGACTCGCTCCGTTCCTACATTAGTAGCGCCGATTCAGCCGGCCTGCAGGTGGCAGTGCACGCGATCGGCGACCGGGCCAATGGGCTGCTGCTCGACATCTATGACAGTGTTGCTCAGGCCCATGGTCCCCGTGACCGCCGCTTTCGGATCGAGCACGCGCAACATCTTCGCCGGCAGGATATTGGTCGCATCGCCCGCCTGGGCGTTATTGCGTCCATGCAGCCCTACCACGCCGTCGACGACGGGCGCTGGGCCGAGAAGCGCATCGGGCCGGAGCGGATCAAGACCACGTATGCCTTCCGATCCTTGATTGACGCAGGTGCGCGGCTGGCCTTCGGCTCGGACTGGACGGTAGCCCCGCTCGATCCGCTGCTGGGGATCTATGCCGCAGTTACCCGGCGGACCTGGGATGGGAAGAATCCGGGGGGATGGGTTCCGGAACAGAAGATCACGGTCGAAGAAGCCCTGAAGGCGTACACCGCTGGGAACGCATACGGCATCTTTGCCGAACAGAAACGTGGCAAGCTGGCGCCCGGTTATCTGGCCGATGTCGTCATCCTGGAGCAGGATCTGACCAAGGTGAAACCGGAAGCTCTGGAAAAGGCCCAGGTCAGAATGACGATTGTAGGAGGTAAGTCAGTGTACCAGCGATAGTGCTGCCCGCCTGAGCCGCTGCTCGCTATCTTCCACTAGCCGAGCTCCTGACGCGAACCCTGACCCCTTGTTCCATGGCCACACGCACATCGGGCCGCACCAAAGGCTCTAGCAAACTCGAAAAATCCGAGCTCCTCGAGCTCCACCGGCTGATGCTGCTGGCCCGGCGGATCGACGACAAAGAGATCCAGCTCAAGCGGCAGAACAAGATCTTCTTTCAAATATCGGGGGCCGGCCACGAAGCGGTGCTTGCCGCCGCCGCCCGAGTGTTTCGTCCCGCCTACGACTGGTTCTACACCTACTATAGAGATCGAGCTCTCTGCCTCGGCCTGGGCATGACCCCAACCGAGCAGCTGCTCTCTGCCGTTGGGGCGGCGGACGATCCGAATTCCGGTGGCCGCCAGATGCCCTCGCACTGGGGCCACAAGGACCTGAACATCGTCAGCGCCTCGAGCCCTACCGGCACTCAGTTTCTCCAGGCAGTCGGATGCGCCGAGGCGTGGCTCAGATATTCCCGGATCGAGGGCATTGCGGACAAGGAGCAGGTGATCCGGGACGATGAAGTTGTGCTCTGCACCACCGGCGACGGTACCACCAGCGAGGGCGAGTTCTGGGAGGCGCTCAACACCGCCACCAACCTCAAGCTCCCGGTAGTGTTCCTGGTGGAGGACAACGGCTACGCCATCTCGGTTCCGGTCGAGGTGAACACTCCTGGCGGATCCATTTCCAAGTTGCTGACCGGCTTCCCCGGCTTGTTCATCCAGGAGGTGGATGGCTGTGATGTGATGGCGTCACTGGACGTGCTGACCAAGGCCGCCGATTACGCCCGCGCCCGCAAGGGGCCGGCCCTGGTCCACGCGCACGTCATCCGCCCCTATAGCCACTCGCTGTCGGACGACGAAGTCCATTATCGCTCGACGGCAGAACGGCAGGCCGACGCGGAGCGCGACCCCATCGTACGATTCCCCAAGTACCTCCTGAGCCAGGGATTGGTGACTCAGGATGAGCTGGACGCCGTGGCGCGGCAGATCGACGAGGAGGTGCAGCGGGCGGCGGAGGCTGCGCTCGCCTCGCCTCAGCCGGGGCCTGAGACGATCTATCAGTATGTGTACTCGCCTGAGGTCGACCCGACATCCGAGCAGTTCGATACCGAGGACGATCCCAAGTTCACCGGCGACCCCACCACGATGGTGGATCTGCTCAACATCTGTCTGCGGGATGAGATGTCCCGCGACCCCCGCATCGTGATCTTCGGCGAAGACGTGGCGGACTGCAGCCGGGAAGAGCATCTCGGAGACGTCAAAGGCAAGGGCGGCGTGTTCAAGGTGACCTGGGGCCTGCAGCGGGCCTTCGGCAGCGAGCGGGTCTACAACTCACCTCTGGCGGAAGCCAACATCATCGGCCGGGCAATCGGGCTGGCCACCCGGGGGCTCAAGCCGGTGGTCGAGATCCAGTTCTTCGATTACATCTGGCCCGCGTATATGCAGCTCCGCAACGAGCTCGCCCTGATGCGCTGGCGCTCGAACAACGCCTTTGCCGCTCCGGTGGTTGTGCGAGTGACCTATGGTGGGTACCTCAAGGGCGGCTCGGTCTACCATTCCCAGACGGGCGCCGCGGTCTTTACCGGCGTGCCCGGTCTCCGGGTCATCTGTCCATCCACTTCCCTCGATGCGAACGGGCTGCTGCGTACCGCCATTCGCTGCGACGACCCGGTGATGTTCCTGGAGCACAAACACCTCTACCGCCAGACCTACAATAAGGCGCCCAATCCCGGTCCCAATTTCATGATTCCCTTCGGGAAGGCCAAAGTGGTGCGGGCGGGCAGCGATCTGACGGTGGTCACCTACGGCGCAGTGGTGCAGCGGACCTTGATGGCGGCCAAGGNCCTGGAGGATCAGCAGGGCCGGAGCGTTGAGGTGATCGACCTGCGGTCGCTCTCACCGGTGGACTGGGAAACGATCTATGAGTCGGTTCGGAAGACCAACCGGGTAATCGTGGCCTACGAGGATTCATTAAGCTGGGGCTACGGGGCGGAGATCGCCGCCAGGATTGCGGACGAGGCCTTCGCTTTCCTGGATGCTCCAGTGAAGCGCGTGGCGGCCACCGATACCTTCGTTGCCTATGCGCCGGAGCTGGAGGATGTGATTCTGCCGCAGGTGGAGAGCTTGAGGCGCGCCATGGAGGAGATCCTGGCGTTTTAGGCGCTTGTCACGTCATTTCATAGCCTCACGGATTTCCCCCGCTGCCGCTATCACATTGTCCACGTCGCGCGACAGAGACCTGGCCTGCTGAGTTGCCTGGGTGAGGTCACCCAGCACCGCTGCCACCCCAGCCGAACGCAGCCGCAGCAAATCGAATCGCACATTCTGCATTGCCAACACACAGGACTCGAGATGGCCGGCCACCTGACTCCGGCGGCCCCGGAGATCTGAAATGGTCTGCCGCTGCCGCTCCAGCAGACTGAGGCGGCGCGCGCGCTCCGGATCGTCCGGCTCGCGGGAGAGTCCGGCGATCCGCTCGTCGATGGACGCCAGTCCACCGGTGTCCAGGTTGCTGTCCATCGCGTGCAGAGTCCTGGCCAGGTCGGTGGCCCGGGAGTACAGGGCATCCACGGTCTGCTGGACTTCAGGCAGCATCTTTCGCTCAGATGCCGGCAGCTTGGACATCAGCTTGAGAATGGCCTGACGGTCGCCATGCACCTGCAATACTGCAGGGAGCTGAGATCCATACTCCTCGACATTGGGAACCGGCAGCTGCCGCGGCGCCTTGCCTCCGATCATCGTCGTCTCGACCGCGTCCGGGGCAGCGGGACGTTTCAACACGTCCCGCCAACTGTAACCAGCGGACCAGAGTGTGGCGTAGTTTCGCATCAGTCCAATCCCCATCCCGAACATGGGGAAGAGGAACCACGGATGATCCAGACCGGTGGCGACGTTGATCCCCATACAGCCCGCGCTCACCGCCGCCCAGCTGGCGAACTGACCCCGAACTTTCTGAATGATCTTGGGCTCGCCCGTGTCCGGAATTTCCAGCCCCTGCCGATCTCGCCGGGCTTCCCGCCGCTGGGATCGGGAAAGCGGGCCACCTGGTGACCGAGGCTGCGGAACGGGGGCTGGATGCAGGGAACGATTTCCCCGCCCGGCGCCGAAGTTAGGAGCCCGGGAGCCACTCTGCCCGAACTCTGCCCCGCTCCCCCGCTGCCCCGCTGCGGCTCGCCGCGTCCCAGTCGGCTGGTAGTCGCCCACGTTCCGGGTCTCCAGAGCCCGGCGGAGGGCATCGGCGGTGGGCCAGCGGCTCTCCGGATCCTTTTCCAGGCACCGGGCCACCGCGAGCGCCAGGTCCTCCGGTATGTCGGGCCGGGATCGCCGGATGTCCGGCGCCGCCTCGGTGATTTGCTTCATTAGAATCCCGGCGACCGATGGCGCATTGAAGGGAAGCTTGCCGGTCAGCATCTGGTAGGTGACCACGCCGAGGCTGTAGAGGTCCGAGCGCCCATCGATGTTGCGCTCGCCGGCGGCCTGTTCCGGGCTCATGAAGGCGGGCGTTCCTATGGCGACGCCTACGCCGGTGAGCGTCGCGCCCGAAGAGGCCGAGAGCGCCTTCGCGATTCCGAAGTCGGTGACCATGACCCGGCCCCGGGTTCCTTCCAGCAGGATGTTGTCGGGTTTGATGTCGCGGTGAATGACTGAGAGGGCATGCGCGGCGCCGAGGGCGTCGGCGGTTTCCTTCATGATCCGGCGGACTTCCTCGACCGGAAGTGGCCCGCGCCGGCGGATTCGGGCGGCGAGCGATTCGCCGTCCACGTAGCCCATCACAAAGTAGACCAGATTCTGGCCTTCGCCGACGGAGTGGATCGGCACGATGTGCGGGTGGGACAGCCGGGCCGCAGTCTGGGCCTCTCGGGTAAATCGTTCCCGGATGTCCTGCTGGAAGGCCAGCTCGGGGGGAAGCACCTTGATGGCCACCCGCCGCTGGAGCCGCTCATCCCGGGCCCGATACACCACACCCATTCCTCCCCGCCCGATCTCACCCTCGATGGTATAGGCGTCGCCCAGAGCATCGCCGAGGCGAGCCGCCAGGGGTCTATCGCTCGGCGCCGTCACGTGGTCGTCGCCGCGGGATTATGGAAGGCGCGATTTCCCAGCATGGGAAACAATCTGTACCGGAGACAGTCGGGAGTCGAGAGTCGGGGTTCCTGTTCCTTGGACTTCACCTGACGCCCAGCTCCCAGCTCCTGACTCCCGACAGAATGGCAGCATTCCAGAACGCTCAAGCCGGAAGGGCTGGAGACTACAGCCAGAACGTCGGGCGGGAACTTATGGAGAGGCTAAATCCTTTTAAACGAGTGCTCAAAGCCATGATATGACTGAAATGGGTTGGCACGGTCGGTGCACTTGCCAGACCGATCTGTTTGTGAGTCTGTCATTCTTGCCCCAGATTGGGGCTACGTAAGGAGGGCCTTTAATGGCCGAACGATTGACACTGCCCGTTCTTCCTCTCAGGGAAGTCGTTCTCTTCCCCGGAGTCACGGCACCGATTGGTGCCGGCCGTCCGGCAACACTGCGTGCCATCGAAGCTGCCCTCGCGGATC
>C688J18823_10001038_pt1 | contig 16921 bp, 12 predicted proteins | sample HopSoiMetagenom1_FD_18823 | JGI IMG/M metagenome (IMG submission 18823) | reverse complement strand
GGGCGCCGCCGAGACCTGCGCCTTGGTCAGTTCGAGCGTAATGCTGTCACGCTTGCTGGAGACGCCGCCGAAACGCAGCGCGCTCCATTCGACAACGATCTTCCGGCTGCCGACGCCAAGGAAACCGCCGAAATCGATCACGGCGGCGCGCACATTGCCCTCACGATCCACGATTGCGTCGACGACGCGCCCCATATCCTCGTTCGCCGCGCTGCGAACCTCGCGGCCGAGAATGCCGTGGGCATCCTTGGCACCAATCACGGTAACCGACGGCGGCGGCGCGGGTTCCTTGGCGGCGTCCGTCGGAGCCGTGCGGGTACCTTGCGTCGCGCCGGCGTCGTCCGCCGCAGGCGCCGGACTAGCGGCCAATCCAGCGATCAGAAACAGAATAAGAATACCAATGCGCATGTGGTCACCTAACTCCTGGATACATGAGCCGCGCATGGCTCTATTTTTTGTTTGAGCATGATCTTTTCGGAAAACCGGTACCCACTTTTCCGGATCATGCTCTAATGCGTCAATACGATCGACACCTGAATCTGGCCGCGGGTTCGCACCACCTCGAGCGATACTTCATCGCCGTGGCGGCGCACCCTTAAGTCGACGCTGGAAGGCCCGAGCCGCAGATCGCGCAACAACACTTCGTTGAGGAATTCCGGCAAATGCGGATCGCGCAGACGAATCTCGCCGCGCGCGGCATCGAATTCGAGGCCGAGGGCCGCTTCCAGCAGGCTGAACGGCGTCGCGCTGGCCCAGGCCTGCGGCGCGCAGGCGACGGGATAGAGCACCGGTCCGCGCCGCCTTTCGCGCCGGAATCCGCAGAACAATTCCGGCAGCCGCCGCAGGTCCATGTAGCTGGCGGCATCGAACAGACCCTTGAACAGATGCGCCGCCGAATGCTTCAGGCCGTAGCGTGCGAAGCCGAGCGCGATCAATGCATTGTCGTGCGGCCAGATCGATCCATCGTGATAGGACATCGGGTTGTAACGGGCTTCGCCGCTCGCAACGGTGCGGATGCCCCATCCTGAAAAGAATTTGTGGCTCATCAGGTCGGCCGCGACCCGCCGGGCACGATCGGTTCGGACGATGCCGGTGAAAAGAAGCTGACCGGCATTCGACGTTCGCACCTTGCAGGGCCGCTTGGCGCCGTCGAGCGCCAGCGCGTAGGTGCCAAGCTCCTCGCACCAGAACGCCTCCTCGAAGCGCTCGGCCAGGAGTAGCGCCGCGGATTCGAGCTGCGCCGCCCGATCGATCAATCCGAGGCGCCGGGCGCAGCGCGCCGCCAGCCGCTTGCCGGCAAAGACATATCCCTGAACCTCCGCCAGCGCGATATAGCCTTCGGCGAGCTGCCCATCGGCATGGAAGATCGCGTCGAAGGAATCCTTCCAGCCCTGGTTGGCAAGCCCCTGCTCGGTGGCGCGCTGGTATTCGACGAAACCGTCCTTGTCGGGATCGCCTGAAACGTCGATCCATTGCAACGCCGCCTCGATTGCCGGCCACAGCTCGGCCAGCGTTTCGTCGTCGCCGGTGCGTTCGACATAAAGACCGGCCAGCAGAACGAACAGCGAGGTCGAATCGACACTGCCGTAATACTGCGCGAACGGCACCTCGCGCAGCGCGGCCATCTCCCCGCCGCGCATCTCGTGCAAAATCTTGCCGGGTTCGGCGTCGGCGAGCGGATCGGTGGTCTTGGCCTGGAAGAAAGCCAGCCGCCGCAGCACGCCCTGGGCAATGCGCGGATCGACCCACAGCATCTGCAGCGCGGTGATCAATCCGTCGCGGCCGAACGTGGTCGAATACCAGGGAATGCCCGCATAGGGGTATCGACCCTGCGGCGTTTCCGTCATCAGCATGTTGAGGTCGGCCATTGCCTGGCACAGCACCTCATTGAAGATATCGTTCGACGTCTCGATGCTGGCCGCGCCTGATGTCGAGCGCCGCATCTCGCGGCGGTGCGCCAGCAGGCCACGGAAGAACGGCGCCGGCTTCTGCATGATCGGCTTGTTGCAGGATACCGTGACGAACAATGCGGTCGCTTCCTTCGGCTCCAGGTCGAAATGAAAGGTCGCCGAATGGGTGGCGAGTCGTGTCGGTCGCGGCTCGAAATGCAGGGCAGTAATGCGGATTTGACCGTCGAGCCCGTTATATTCCAGCACGACGTCGGCGGGACCGAGCAACCGGCTGGAGCCCACGCCCCGGCGCGGCCGGCGCTCGCCGCGCACCTCGAACAAATCGGCGAAATCATTGTCAAACAGCAGCGTCAGGTCGAAGCTCGCCGGCCGGTCGCCGTGATTCTGTAAAGCGATGCGCTGGTAGGCCGTGCCGCGCCACAGGAAAATCGAGCGCACGATGTGCAGTGTATCCTTCTGCAACGCCAGCCTGCCGTTGCGGTACACATCGGAATTGGTGAGGTCGACGGTCAGCGCCGAATTGTCGTCGCGCAGATTGGAGCCGAGCAACAGCGGCTGGACTTCGTCGAGCACCATTTCGAGCCGGGCCAGATAACGCGTATCGGCGTTGAACAGGCCGTCGGGCCCGCCGGCAGAGGCGCCGATATCGCCGTGGCTGTCGAGCACGATGAAAGTGTCGTCGTGCTTGAGCGAGCGGCGTTGCCGCGTCGCGGGGCCCGTCATCGGAATGTAGAACGGCGATTCCGCCACGTGTTCGGCGGCCTCAATGGTGATGAGTTGAGTGACTTCCGCCGTCATTTGAACCTCAAGCGATTGTTTTGCGTTGCGATGGACGCATCGGGAACGCAAACGCTACTGCCGCGGATCACGCCGCATGACTGGCGAGCCGGCCCATTTCGCGCGCGACCAATTCGCGGTAAGGGCCCCTTCCCTGCACGAGGATATCCGGCGGACCGTCTTCGATGATCCGTCCGCCCTGCAGCACCACGACGCGGTCGAAATTGCGCAAGGTGGCGAGACGATGGGCAATCGCAATCACCGTGCGCCCGCGCATCAGCCGTGACAAGGCCTCTCGAATCACCTCCTCGGAATCGCTGTCGAGTGCGGCGGTCGCTTCATCCAGCAACAGGATCGGCGCGTCCTTCAGGAAGGCGCGCGCGATGGCGATGCGCTGCCGCTGGCCGCCGGAGACCTTGATACCACGATCGCCGACCATGGTATCCATGCCCTCGGGGAGATTTTCGATGAAATCGCAGCGCGCCGCGATCGCCGCGCGCAGCACCTCGTCATCGGTCGCGTTCGGCCGTCCATAGCGGATGTTTTCCATGATCGAGCGGTGGAACAGCGAGATGTCCTGCGGCACCACCGAGATCGCCTCGCGCAGGCTTTGCTGCGTCACCCGCGAAATATCCTGGCCATCGATGGTGACGCTGCCGCGCTGGAGATCGTAGAACCGCTGCAGCAACGCAAACAAACTGGATTTTCCGCCGCCGGAATGCCCGACCAGCCCGACCCGTTGTCCCGGCTGAATGCGCAAGGAGAATTTTTCGAACACCTGCGCGCCGCCCGGATAGTGGAACGAGACGTTGTTGAAAGCGACGGCGGCGCCGCTGCGGATCAGCGGCTCGGCCTCGGGGTGATCCTTCAACTCGTGCGGCAGCAACAGCGTCGCGACCGCTTCGGTCAGACGCGCAATGTGCTGGGTGACGTCGACCAGCGCCACCGCAAGGTCGCGCGTCGCGCTCAGGATCGAAAGCCCGAGCGTGCAGACCAGCACCACGTCGCCGGTGGACGCGGCGCCCTGCTGCCAGAGCGTGATGGCCCACGCTAACAGCGCGATGGTCAGTATGATTGTCACGACGGCGTGAAGCAGCCGAAGCTTCTCGAGATAGCGCAGGCTGCGGCCCCGGGCGTCGAGTTCCCGCTCGACGGTCGCGTCAAAGCGGTCATGTTCGTAGCTCAGGCCGCAGAAGGCGCGAACCAGCGGCAGGTTGCTGATCACGTCGACCATCTCGCCGTCCACCGCAGCCGCCTTGTCGGCAAATTCGTCATGCAGCGGCTTGCCCGCCGCAGCGAGGCGGAACATCGCCATCAACATGATACCCGCGATCACGATCAGCCCCGCGGACATCGCCAGGCTGACCGTTCCGATCAGGAGAATTGCCGAAACGGTCGCGATGCACGGCGGCAGCACGTTCCAGACGAACATGTTCTCGACGGTAAACACTGCGTTGGATGTCGCCGTGATACGGCTGGTCAGCATTCCCGGCAGACGATCAGAGAAATAGCTGGGGGCATGACCGGTCAGATGGCGGAACATATCGCGGCGGAGATCGCCGGTGACGCCGACGAAGGTGAAACTCGCTGTCCAGCTCGCGACCCGCCACAAGAGATTGTCTGCCGCAATCAGCATCATGAGAAAACCGAATGCCAGCCATACGCCGTTGGCGTGCGACGAACCGGCTGTCAGGCTGTCGACCAGGTTCTTCACGCCGTACTGCGTGCCCACCGAGCAGGCAACTGCTGCCACAACAGCAGACACAATGATCACATGAGCCGCACGTCGCCGGCGCATGTAACGCAGAACGAATGAAAACGGATGCCGCACATAGCCTGAAAGATTGTCCATGAGTTCCGCAAACCTGTTGAGAGTGAACGAGAATCCCTACCGCGTATCGCACACGATGACGTGAAGAATGCCGCTTCGGGTTTCCGCGAGCGTGGCCATCACCACGCAACAATTTTGCAGCATCGAGACGGCCTTAAATCTGTTCGTGTCAGATGGCATCAGCAAGACAGCCGTGTGGAGGAAGCAAGATGTGCTGATCTAAGGAACTTCACAGATGCGGGAACGTTCCCGCTACTGGCACGCCGGTGTCGATCAAGGGCTGAGGGCTTTGTTCAACCAACATTCCAAACAGGAGACGTAAATATGCGCATCGCGCAGGTCGCCCCGCTGACGGAGGCTGTACCCCCCAAATTGTACGGCGGCACCGAGCGGGTGGTGCACTGGCTTACCGAGGAACTTGTGGCATTGGGGCACGACGTCACGCTATTCGCCAGCGGCGATTCACGGACCTCAGCGAAACTCGATGCAATGTGGCCGAAAGCGCTGCGCCTCGACGGCTCGGTGCGGGATCCCAATGCACTGCATATGGTGATGCTGGAGCGCGTGCGGCAAAAATGCGACGATGAAGAGTTTGATTTTCTGCACTTTCATCTCGATTACTATCCATTCTCGCTGTTCTACCGGCAGCCGACGCCGTTCCTGACCACACTGCATGGCAGGCTCGACCTCCCGGAGCATCAGCCGGTGTTCAACACTTTCTCCAAGGTTCCGGTGATCTCGATCTCCAACGCGCAACGCCGGCCGGTGCCGCAGGCCAACTGGGTGCGCACGATTCACCATGGGCTGCCGGAGAATTTGCTGACGCCGCAGCCGGTGCAGCCGTCCTATCTCGCTGTGCTCGGGCGGATCGCGCCGGAAAAAGGCGTGGATCGCGCCATTCGCATTGCGACCCGATGCGGCATTCCGCTCAAGATCGCAGCCAAGGTCGATCGCGCCGACCAGGACTATTACGATGAGTTCATCTCCCCGCTAATCAAGGCCAATCCACTGGTCGAATATATCGGCGAGATCTCAGACCGCGAGAAATCCGATTTCCTGTCCGGTGCGATCGGCCTGCTGGTTCCGATCGACTGGCCGGAGCCGTTCGGCCTCGTGATGATCGAAGCCATGGCCTGCGGCACGCCCGTGCTTGCCTACAACCGCGGGTCGGTCCCTGAGATCATCGACCCCGGTCTCACCGGCTTCGTCGTAGAAGACGAGACCAGCGCCGTTGCCGTGGTCGACCGCCTTGTCGCGCTGGACCGGGCCGCCATCCGCAAGCAGTTCGAAGCCCGCTTCACCGCGCGCCGCATGGCGCTGGATTATCTCGCCGCCTATCGCGGCCTGATGGAGGAAGCCGAGCCGCGGATCAAGCTGGTGAGCAGCGCGGAGTAGCAGTCCGCGACGAAAATCGTAGGGTGGGCAAAGCGAAGCGTGCCCACCCAGTTCCAGGCAATATGCCGATGCATGGTGGGCACGGCGCAAGTGCGCCTTTTGCCCACCCTACGCGTGCGTCAGCTCACCACCGTCCGCTTCGGTTCGACGATCTCGAACATTCGCGGGAATTCGTCCATCAACGCCATCAACTCGGCGAGCCGCATCGGATCGCCGACCACCTTGATCTTGCCGGAGGCGACCGCTTCCGGGAACGTCGTCAGCTTGGCAATCACTTCGTCGAGCACGCCGCGCGGCAGCGTGAAGCCGGCGTCGGCATCGGCCGCTTGCGCGCCGGCGGCATAGGTCAGTGCGCAATTCTCCAGATTGAGAATGAACGTCTCATTCGTGTCGGTGAAATTCCAGTTCAGCACAATACGCTTGCCTTCGGCCTTGGGGCCGTTAAGGCGAACGCCGAGCACGTCCCATAGCTGTTCGGTACGCAGCGCCGCCAGCGTTTCGCGCGGCATCGTCGAGCGCGGCGGCACCTTCGGCATGCCCTGTCGCAATTCCTGCGCGCCGAACAGATAGGCGTTGCGCCAGGTCGAACTTTCGGAGGCATAGCCGAGCTGCTCGAACGTGTCGGCGAGCATCGCGCGCGCCGCCTGGTTGTCGGGCTCGGCGAACACCAGATGGCTCACGGCCTGCGCCACGAAGCGGAACTCGCCCTTGGCAAAATCCTTGGCCGCGCGCGCCAGGATCGCGTCGGCACCACCCATATACTCGACATATTTCCTGCCTGATTCCACTGGCGGCAGCGGATCGAGATTGACCGGATTGGCGTCGTACCAGCCGAGATATTTTTGGTAGATCGCTTTCACATTGTGCCTGATGTGGCCGTAATAGCCGCGGCCGTGCCAGGCGCCTTCGAGGCTCGCCGGCAGGCGGATGGCTTCCGCAATTTCGGTCGCCGCCAGGCCGTGATTCATCAGGCGGATGGTCTGGTCGTGCGCGAATTTGTAGAGATCGCGCTGCTGGCGGATCATGGTGTCGATCCGTTCATGCCCCCATACCGGCCAATGATGCTGGCCGCACATCGCGTCCGCCTTGCCGCCCCACATCTGTAGGGCTTCGCCGAGATATTTTGACCAGGCCAGCGCATCGCGCACATCGGCGCCGCGGAACGGCAGCAGGTTGTGGAAATTATGCGTGCAGTTCTCGGCGAGGTTCAACAGCTTGTAGCGCGGGATGAAGAAATGCATCTCCGCCGGCGCTTCGCTGTTCGGTGCCATCTGGAACTCGAATTCGACGCCGTCGATGGTTCTGATGTCACCGGTCGCGATGATGAGGTCGGTCGGACGCAGCAGCGCGACCGCACCCGCCGCCATGGTCTTGCCGAGCCCGCAATCGACCTGCCCCCGCACGCCCTTCGCCAGCAGCGGCCCGAACTGGTACATCGCCCGACGCAGCATCGCCGGCCCGGCGATGATGTTCTCGGAGACCGCATGCTCCATGAACAGGTTGGGCGCGATGATCGGCACCTTGCCGCCGGCCAGCGTCTCGTCGTCGAGCACGCCGCGCGCGCCGCCCCAATGGTCGGTATGGGTGTGGGTGAAGATGACGGCGCTGACCGGCCGCTTGCCACGGTGCTGGAAGTAGAGCTCCATTGCGGCCCGCGCGCCCTCGATCGAGGTCAGCGTATCCACCACGATGACGCCGCGCTCGCCCTCGATCAGCGTCATGTTGGCGATGTCGAGGCCGCGCACCTGATAGACGCCAGGCAGCACCTCGAACAGGCCGTGATGCATGTTGAGCCGCGATTGCCGCCACAGGCTGGGATCGACGGTAGGCGGGGCCTGTTCCGCCGACAGGAAACCGTAGGGCTCCAGACTCCAGACCGTCCTGCCCTGCGGCGAGGTGATCTTCGCGTTCTCCACCGTGCCGAGGAAGCCGCGCGCCGCGTCATCGAAATCCCTGACGTCAGAGAACGGCAGCGCCTTCAGCGTCGCCGCATGCTGCGCGATGACGGAAGCGGAGGCCTCCTTCGGCGATTCCTTGGGGGTTTCCGTCGTGGCTGGTTGGCTCATTGTTGTGTACTTCCTTGCGCAAACAAAAATCGGAAACGGCGTCAGCGGAACTGCAGCCCCTCGAACTGGCCGCTGCCGCGCCAGGCGTCGATATATTTGAAGTAGGCCATGGGTCCCGCCGGATGGCCGACATTGAGCTTGGCCGCCGGGCCGGGCTCGCGGCCTTCATTGTTGTAATAGCCCGGCGTGCAGTCGGGCGAGCCGATCATGCGGCCCGCGCCGGTCAGCAACAGCTCGACCCAGCGATCCTCGGCCTCTTTTGTCACCTCGATCTCCTCAAAACCGTTCGTCTGTGCATATCGGATCATCAACGCGATCGTCTTCGCGGCCTCGGTCAGGTTATGCGGCACGTTGGAGATGAGGTTGGCGCCCTGCGTCGGCTGTACGAAGAACGCATTCGGAAAGCCGTGGACGTGGATGCCATGCTTGGTGCGCATGCCCGAAGCCCAGTGCTCCGACAGCCTGACGCCGCCGCGGCCGGTCAGATCGAAGCCGGCGCGCCGCTTGTATTCGGTGCCGACCTCGAAGCCGGACGCGTAGATGATGCAATCGAGCTGATATTCCTTGCCTGCGACGACGATGCCGTTTTCGGTGATCCGCTCGACGCCCTTGCCGTCGGTATCGACCAGATGCGTGCCCGGCGTGTTGAAGGCCTGCAGATAGGCGTCATGGAAGCACGGCCGCTTGCAGAGCTGGCGATACCAGGCTTTCAGCTTCGCGGCCGTCTCGCGATCGCCGACGATCGCATCGACCCGGGCGCGGATTTCCTCCATCTTCTCGAAATCGGAATCCTCGAACGCCGCCAGCATGTTTGGCGGGGTGCGCTGCTCGCGCGGCAGGTCCATGATCTTGGCGCGAATACGCCGCGACAGATCGGTCCAGCCGTCCTGCACCAGATCTTCTTCCGCGGAGCCGCCGGCCTGGTTCGCGGTAAAATTCTCCAGCCAGCGCTGCTGCCAGCCTGATGTCGCGATCCCCGCAAACCATTCCGGATCGATCGGCGCGTTGGCTCTGATATCGACGGACGACGGCGTGCGCTGGAACACATAGAGCTCCTTGCAGGCGCGGGCGAGATACGGCACGCACTGCACGGAAGTGGCACCGGTGCCGACGATGCCGACGCGCTTGTCCTTCAACTTCTCCATCAGCGCGCCCGACGGGCTGCCGCCGGTGTAATCGTAATCCCAGCGGCTGGTGTGGAACGAATGCCCCTTGAAGGACTCGATGCCTTCGATGCCGGGAAGTTTTGGCACATGCAGCGGCCCGGTGCCCATGCCGACGAACTGCGCGGTGAAGGCATCGCCGCGATTGGTGCGGATGGTCCAGCGCGATTTGGCCTCGTCCCAGTCGAGGCTCACGACCTCGGTGTGAAACAGCGCGTTGTCGTACAGGCCGTATTGCTTGCCGATGCGCTGGCAGTGCGCGAGGATTTCCGGCGCATGCGCGTATTTCTCCGACGGCATGTGGCCGGTCTCTTCGAGCAGCGGCATGTAGACCATCGACGCCGTATCGCATTGCGCGCCCGGATACCGGTTCCAATACCAGGTGCCGCCGAAGTCGCCGCCCTTCTCGATGATGCGGACATCCTTGATACCGGCCTCCGACAACCGCGCGGCGGTGGCGAGACCGGCAAAGCCGCCGCCGATGAAAGCGAAGGTGACGTGGTCGGTCTTCGGATCGCGCGGGGTGACCGGCGTATAGGGATCGTCGAGATAATGCGCGAGCTGCCCTGCGACGCGCAGATACTGGTCGTTGCCATCGGGACGCAGCCGCTTGTTGCGCTCCTCCAGATATTTCTGGCGCAGCCGCTCCTTGTCGATCGCTGCGTTCTGTGAGGCCCGGGGTTGATCGGTAATCGTCATCCGAAGACGCCTTTCAAGGAATTACGAAACGTTTGCCGTCTTACCACCGCTCAGGACGGATGTGCGGACAGATACGGCGAGTTTGCAATCGACCAGGACGGCATCGGCTCCATGCGAAAGATCTGCCGCAGATGCACTTCATCGGGGCCGTCGCCGATCCGCAGCAGGCGTCCCCAGGCCAGCGCCTGATGGATCGGCGTATCGTCGGAGCCGCCCATCGCGCCGAATACCTGCATGGCACGGTCGGCGATCCGTTGCAGCATCGCGGGCACCGCGACCTTGATCAGCGAGACGTCGCGCCAGGCGTCCTGGTGGCCGGCCTGATCGAGCCGCCATGCGCAGCGATAGGCGAGCAGCCGCGCCTGTTCGAGCTCGACGCGGGATTCGGCGATCCAGCGCTGCACGGTATCGTACTGGATCACGGTGCGGCCGAAGGCCGAGCGCTCCGACGAGCGCACCATCATCAGTTCGATCAGGAGTTCACACAGCCCGATCGAGCGCATGCAATGATGGATGCGGGCCGGCCCGAGCCGGATTTGCGCGACCTTGAAACCTTCGCCCTCGGCGCCGAGCAGGTTGGCGCGGGGCACGCGCACGTTATCGAAGGCAAGCTCGCCGATCGGGGCGACATGATCTTCGCATCCCATCCAGCGCAGCCGTCGCACCAGACGAACGCCCGGCGTCTCCATCGGCACGATGACGCAGGAATGGCGGCTGGTGCGGTCGGCACCGGAATCGGTCACGCCCATCACGATCAGGAAGCTGCATCGCGGATGCGCCGCGCCGGTGATGAACCATTTCCGTCCGTTGATGACGTAGTCGTCGCCGTCGCGGACCATGCGCGTGGCGATGTTGGTGGCATCGGAGGAGGCCACGTCGGGTTCGGTCATGCCGAAGGCCGAACGGGTTTTGGCTTCCAATAGCGGCTGCAGCCAGCGCGCCTTCTGCTCAGGAGTGGCGCAATTCTGCAGCGCGATCATGTTGGGCACGTCGGGCGCCTGACAGTTGAAGACTTCTGGCGCCCAGAACAGTCGGCCCATGATTTCCGCCAGCGGCGCATATTCAAGATTGGAAAGCCGGGTGCCGGGCTCATCATCGGCCAGTTCGGGAAGGCCGAGATTCCACAGCCCTGCCGCCCGCGCCTTGCTTTGAAGGCCGCCCATGAACGGCGCGGTCTCGCCCTGTGCGACGTGCGCAAGCCAGGCGCGGTGGCGCGGCAGCACCTCGTGGTCGAAGAACCCCTGCAGCTTCTCCAGCCATGCTTCCGATCGATCGGAAAGATCGAAATCCATGTTGCCTCCCGCTTTTGGGAGGAACCTAAGCGTATATCGAAACGAATTGCAAATTCATTTCGATATATTGACACAGTTCCGGATTTTGACCAATATTTGATCATGGCAGCCCTCACCACCATCGATCCCTCCTCCAGCGCCAAGCCGCCGGAGGACCATGCCGATCCCTCCTTCGCGACCACGCTGGCGCATGGGCTCGACGTGCTGGCGGCGTTCCGCAACCGCAGCGGCTCGCTTTCGAACGCCGACCTCGCGCTGCATACCGGCCTGTCGCGGCCGACGGTGTCGCGGCTGACCTACACGCTGGCGCAACTCGGCTATCTCAAGCGCGACGCCAAGGGCCGTTTCCAGCTCGGGCTCGGTATTTTGGCTGCCGCCTATCCGGTGCTGTCGGCGCTGAAAGTCCGGCAACTCGCGCGCCCCTTGATGCGGGATTTCGCCGCCTATACCGGTGGCACGGTTTCGATCGCGATGCCGTTTGGGCTCGACTTCATCTATGTCGAAACACTGCGCACCACCGACGCCGTGACGCATTTGCCCGACGTCGGCTTTGCGAGTTCATTGGCGCCCACTGCGGTCGGCCGCGCCCTGCTGTCGCTGTTCACCGGGGAAGAACTCGACGCCTATGTGGCGAATGTAAAGGCCGAGCGTCCGGAAGAGGCCGATTATGTGCAGGCGCGGACGCTGCCCGATGTCGAGCTTTGCAAGGAGCGCGGCTTTGCGATTTCGCTCGGCGAATGGCGGCGCGAGATTTTTGGCGTCGCCGCGCCGCTGTACCGCACGGCGTCGGGCGACTGCCTTTCCGTCAATTGCGGCATTCCCTCGTTTCGCTTCAACGCTGAACAGATTGAGCGTGAATGCGGGCCACGCATGCTGGGCCTGGCGCGCAGCATCCGCTCGCTGGTGGCCAACGACTGAATTCCCCCGGTAGAGGGGCAAAGGCGCATCGCTCGACCGATGCGCAACATATGGGGAAGGAAGAATGAGCCGGATCAAAACCGTGCTGGGTTTTGCCGTGGCTGTGGCGATGCTGCTCGCCAATGCCGCACAGGCGCAGAGCAATTACCCGAACCGCCCGATCCGCGTCATCGTGCCCTACCCCGCCGGCGGCATCGTCGACATCGTCGCGCGCGCCGTGACCGAACAGGTCGGCCGCGACTGGAAACAAACGGTCGTCATCGAAGCAAGACCGGGCGGCAACAGCAATATCGGCACATCAGCGGTCGCGCGCAGCGAACATGACGGTTACACGTGGCTGGTCACCGGCCCGGCAGCGCTGGTCAACCCGGCGCTGTACAAGGATGCCGGCTGGGACGCGCTGAAGGACCTGAGATGCGTCGGTCTCGCGGTCTGGAATCAAAGCGTGGCGCTGGTCCATCCATCGATGCCGGCCAGCACCATCAAGGAATTCGTTGATATCGCGCGCAAGAAGCCGGGCGAATTGAACTTCGGAAACCCCGGCACCGGCTCCTCCATCGACCTGAGCGCGCAGAAACTGTTTCAGGCCGCGAACATCAAGCTCACCAATGTCGGCTACAAGGGCCAGCCGCAGGCCCTGATCGACCTGATGACGAACCTGATGCATTTCGAGATCGTCTCGCTCGAACTTGCCTTGCCGCACATCAAGGCAGGCAGCGTGAAGCCGCTGGCGGTCATGACCGACAAACGTGTCGCCGATCTGCCCGACGTGCCGACGATTGCGGAAGCGGGATTTCCGGAAGCCACTTATGTGCCCTGGTATGGCATCTACGTTCAGGCAGGAACGCCCGAGGCCATCGTCGAGAAGATCAACGACGGCATCAACAAGGCGCTGCAGAATCCGGACGTGCAGCGCCAGCTTGCGGTTGCCAATATCCCGGGCAAGCCGATGCCGCTCACGGAACTCACCGCGCTGATGAAGACCGATCATGAGAAGCTGACAAAAGTGATCGCGACCTCGGGCGTGGCGTTGCAGTGAGGCGGCCTGCAAGGCACGGCCGGTCCGCCGCTAATTGAGCGCCCAAAGGTAGGCCAGCGTCGCCGCGATCCCGAGACCCGTTCTGACCGCGTGCAGGCCTCCCCACTTCACGATCAGCGCGCGTGATTGCGGACCGGCGTCCTCCTCGGCAATCGCCTTCAATGCGTTGTTGGTCGGCATGATGCCAAGCAGCGTATACGGCCAGTTGGCGAGAATGAGCACCGCGCCGACAATCCAGCGCCAGTCCCACGTTAGCCAAGCCGCGACCAAGCCGAGCACGCCCGAAATCACCGCCCCACTCGCCTGCATCTGAAGGCCGCGGTCGTAGCTTGGTTTCCACTGCTTCAGGAGGGCCCGGTCATCAAGGCCGAGACGCGCCGGCTGCTCGGCGAAGTTGACGTAGAAGGCGGCCCCGGCGAACGCGGCGGCGACAATCGTCGCAAGCTGTCCTGCAAGCATGGTTCACTCCACATCACCTGTACTGGGCCATCGTGGACCTCAGGTATGGCGCTGCAGTGACGAGAACAGCTTCTCTCCCCAGCGTCATTGCGAGGAGCGGAGCGACGAAGCAATCCACATTTCTTTGTGGCGCGATGGATTGCTTCCGCCTTGGCTCTTTGAGCTTCGGCGGACAAGTCGCTGCGCTCGCGATGACGACTGAGAGCGTCCCTTACTTCTTCACCTTGCTGGCATCCATCTTGATCGACGTATCCAGCATCTTGACCGAAAACGCCGTGTTCACGTCGAACGGCTTTTCCATGCCGAGATAGGTCTGCACCAGCTCATAGTCCTTCTTCATGCGCTCGTCGTCGATCCAGCCCAATGCCCTGGTCGTGGTAAAATCGTCCGTCATCAGGAACTTGATGCGCTCCCACTGGCGTTGCTGGTTTTCCTTGTCGAGGCCCGAGGCCTGGTCGAGCAGCGCCTTGAGACATGGCGCGACGTCGGCGACGCAGGCGGCATAGGCCTTCTGGCTGATCTTGACGAATTCCTCGACCAGTTTCGGGTTCTTCTCCAGATAGGCGCCGTTGACGATCAGCGAGTTGCCGTAGGGATTGAGCCCGATATCCTTCCAGTTGACGTAGCCGAGATCGGCGCCGAATTCGATCGCCTTCAGATCGTGCTCGTTGTAAAAATCGCTGATGATATCCACCGTATGGGCCTTCAGCGCCGCGATCTTGGCGGTCGGGCCGACATTGACGAAATTCACGGAGTCAGGCGCGATGCCGGCGGCCTTGGCAAACGCCGGCCACATCACCCGCGAGGCGTCGCCCGGCGGATTGCCGATCTTGTGATTCGGAAAATCCTTCGGCCCGTTCACGCCATAGCTCTTGAGCCAGTAGAAGGTCTGCCCGGTATTGGCGTAAATGCTCATCAGCGCCACCACATCGGCGCCCTTGCTCTTGGCCACCAGCATGGTCGCGAGATCGGCGATGCCGAACGGCGAGCCGCCGGAGCCGACCTTCAGCGAGGAGACGCCGGAGCCCTTGCCGACCTCGATGGTCAGGTCGATGCCGGCCTTCTCGTACCAGCCTTGCGCCTTGGCGTAATAGAACGGCGAATGATCCGCCGTCGGCGTCCAGTTCAGGATCAGGTTGACGGCCTCGGCGGCCGCGCAGGGCGCAGCCGGTAGGGCCAGCGCAAGCGCCAGTCCCGCAATTCGCAACCCCTTCATGGCAACCCTCCTCATTTGCAACCGACCTTGTCGCCGCACGCCGGTGACGCTACCAATGCAACAAGGGACCACACGACTTGTCAACTATTTGGTTGGAAATGCCCAAAAAACGTTCTGACGATACCAAGCCGCAGCGGCGCGATCCGGCCGCGACCCGCAGGAAACTGCTGACGGCGGCGCGGCGCGAATTTGCCAATAGCGGCCTTGCCGGGGCCCGGGTCGACGAGATCGCCGCGCGGGCGGGCGTCAACAAGCAGCTCGTCTATCATTATTTCGGCGACAAGGATGCGCTGTATCTGGCGGTGCTCGAATGGGTCTACGAGGAAATCCGCGCCCAGGAGCGCAAGCTCAACCTCGAGGGATTGCCGCCCGAGCAGGCGATCAAGAAGCTGATCGAGAGTTCCTTCGACCACCTCGCCGCGCATCCCGACTTCATCGTGCTGCTGAACGACGAAAACCGCGGCGGCGCCCGGCATGTGCGCGGCTCGCGCAAGCTGGAGGCGATGCATTCCCCGCTGGTAAGTCTGGTTTCGACCATCCTCGGCCAGGGCGTCAAGGCCGGCATATTCCGCAAGGGTATCAACCCGGTACATCTCTACATCTCGATTGCAGGCCTCAGCTATTTCTACTTTTCGAACACGCCGACGCTGTCGGCGATCTTCGGCAAGGACCTGTCGAGCCGCGCCGCCCAGCAGGCCCGCCGCAAACACGTGGTCGATCTGGTGATGCATTCGCTGCGGCCGTAATCAACCAGATGGTTGATTAGTGAGGGAGGCCGCGATAGATTGTCGCCACGCGGCCGGGAACCGGGCGCGGGAGCAAGGGAGCGCACGGTGTTCAGCGGTGACGGCGGATCGGCACGGTCTTTCGCGATCATCCTGATCGTGCATCTCGCCGTGATCGTGCTCTGGCAGGTGTTGGTCGACGCCTTCCAGGTGCCGAAATTCATCCTGCCCTCGCCGCTCGCAACCATCAAGACGCTGGCTTCGCCCAGCTATGCCTGGCTTTCCAATCTTGCGGTGACGGCGGTCGAAATTCTCGGCGGGTTCTGCCTCGGCGCGCTGGTCGGTGTCATGCTGGCGGTGATGTTCACCTGGTCGCCGCTGATCAGCCTGTTGCTGCTGCCGCTGTTCGTGACGCTGAACATGATTCCGAAAGTGGCGCTAGGGCCCCTGTTCATCGTCTGGTTCTCCTACGGGATCTTTCCGAATATCCTGATCGCGTTTTCGATCTGCTTCTTCCCGATCCTTCTGACCACCGCCCGCGGGCTGAGCGAGGTCGAACCCGATCTGCTCGATCTCGTGAAATCGCTGCGCGGCTCGCGCTGGACGCTGTTCCGGAAAATCCAGCTTCCCGGCGCGCTGCCCTATGTGTTCTCCGGAATGAAGGTCGGCGCGATCCTCGCGGTGGCCGGCGCCATTGTCGGCGAATTCATCGCCTCCGAGCGGGGGCTCGGCTACCTCATGATCCAGGTACAGTCCTCGCTCGATACGCCGGCGATGGTGATGGCCGTCGTCCTCCTGACGCTGCTGGGCGTGGCGCTGTATGGGCTCGTGCTCGGCCTGGAGCGGATGTTCGTCGTCCGTGACATCCGGCTGCAATAGGAAGACAGGAAAGAAACATGCTGCTCACGCGCGAAAGCCTGCCGCAGACCATTTCGGATATCGCAGCACTCGACGACCTGCTGTGCCGCCCGAGCCAGGCGCTGATCGATGATCTCCACAAGGTCGACGGCGACATCATGATTTTGGGCGTCGCTGGCAAGATGGGGCCGACGCTGGCTGGCGTTGCCAAGGCGGCCGTGCCGGAGCGCCGCGTGATCGGCGTCGCCCGCTTCAGCGACCCCGTCGTCAAGGACTGGCTGCAGGCGCGCGGCGTCGAGACCATCAATTGCGACCTGCTCGACGAAGCCGCCATCAAGGCGCTGCCGAAGATTCCGAATATCGTGTTCATGGCCGGGCGCAAGTTCGGCGCCGAGGGCGACCTATCCTTGACCTGGGCGATGAATTCGCACGTCCCTGCTTTGGTCGCACGGGCTTTTGCCAGCTCACGTATCGTCGCGTTCTCGACCGGTTGCGTCTATCCGTTCGTGCCGGTGGATGGCAAAGGTTCCGACGAGGACATGGCGCCCAATCCGCCGGGCGAATATGCGCAAT
>C688J18823_10001037_pt1 | contig 16921 bp, 13 predicted proteins | sample HopSoiMetagenom1_FD_18823 | JGI IMG/M metagenome (IMG submission 18823) | reverse complement strand
GCCGTGGCCGCCGGTGCCTATCAGATCGAAGCGACAGCTCCCGCTCTCGCGGGCTCCGAGGCCGTGACAATCACCTCAGGCAAGGCGGTTGACGTTTCCGTCCAGCTTACGATCGAGGCGAGCAAGCAATCGGTGACCGTTACAGGAAGAGAAGAGCCTGCAATTTCGACGGAATCGTCTGCCGAGACGCTCATAAACAGATCCGCAGTAGTCAACGCGCCGAACAAGTACGACCGTTTCGAGAGCTTGCTACTGCTAGTTCCCGGCGTGGTCCGCGGACCCGATGGCCTTATCAACATGAAGGGCGCGCGCTCGTCGCAGAGCGGCGTGTTGCTAAACAATGCGAGCGTTACCGATCCAGCGACCGGAAACGCGGCGATGAGCCTACCAATCGATGTTGTCGAATCCGTTAAGGTGATCCCCAACCCTTATGATCCTGAGTACGGTCGGCTTGCTGGCGCCGTCTCAAGCATCCAGACGGTCACCAGCAACTCCAACGCCTTCCATCTCTCGGTACAGAATTTGTTCCCTCGGGCACGGAAGCGCTCTGGCGATTTCCTGGGGGTTGAGGCTTCTACACCGAGGCTGACTGTCACTGGGCCGCTAGTCAAGGATAAGATCGCGTTCACTCAGTCGTTCGAATACCGCTTCCTCCGGATACCGGTCTCAAGTCTGCCGCAACTCCAGCGCGACATGAAGTTGGAGGGTTTCAACTCCTTCAGTCAATTCGATGTAAATCTCACGGGGCGGCAATCACTGACAGCTTCTTTCGCACTCTATCCCCAGAAGTTCAATTACCTCGGATTGAATACGTTCACCTCGCAAACTTCGACTCCGGATCTCCATCAACGTGGTTACATGGCGTCGATACAGCACCGCTACGCGACTGGCGTGGACTCATTGCTCCTCTCGCAGTTCAGCTATAAGCGGTTCGATGCGGACGTGACCGCCAATGACAATTACCCTTATCAGCTCTCAATCGAGACTACTGCGGGAGGCTTTTTCAACCGGCAGAATCGGAGGACATTTCGCACCGATTGGCAAGAGACGTATCAGTTCGGAACACGCAATTTGTTCGGTTCCCATCAGTTGAAGGCCGGAATTGATTTCGCACACAATGAATACAACGGCCGCGTAGACTCTCTGCCCATCACCATCATCGGGCATTCAAATCTCCCTATCAGACGCATCGATTTTGGACCGCCTTCGCGATTTGATATCCATCAGAATGAAACTGCTTGGTTCTTGGCGGATAAGTGGACCCCGTGGCGACGCCTCACGCTCGATCTCGGTCTACGCTTCGATCGGGATTCCGTAACAGGATCGACTAGCATCGCACCACGGGCGGGCTTTGCCCTCCTGCTCACCAAGGACGCGAAGACGTTGGTCAAGGGAGGGCTGGGCCTTTTCTATGACCGGGTCCCGTTGAACATTGCCTCCTTTCCTTCGCTGCCAGGCCGCACGATTGTGAATTTTGCTTCCACTGGCCAGATCCTGGATTCGCGGGCGTACGTGAACACGATCGTTGGTGGTCTTCGCAATCCGCGCAGTGTGGCATGGAACTTGGAACTCGACCGGCAAGTTACTTCTGGTCTGACCGTGCGTGCCGGATTCCAGCACCGCAACACTACCCGCGACTTCTTCCTTACGCCTGGAACAGTCTCTGATTCGGGCATCCTCTCACTTTCAAACGGCGGCCGCAGCTTCTACCGCGAGTTTCAGGTAAGCGGCCGGTACAAGATTCGGCCCGGTACTGTCAACGGCTCTTATGTTCGATCGAAGGCATACGGAGATCTCAACGACTTCAACCAGTTTTTTGGCAACAATCCCATAGCCGTCATAAACGCTAACGCGCGTGCGCGCCTACCGTTTGATGCTCCCGATCGGTTTCTATTCTGGGGCCACTTTGAGGCTCCGCTCAAGCTAACGGTCATGCCGGTTTGGGACGTTCATACCGGATTCGCTTACTCGTTGATCGATCAGTCCCGCAATTTTGTGGGCCCCCGGGACTCAATGCGCTTTCCCCGGTTCAATTCCTTCGATATGCAAGTGACGAGACCCATATCTCTGCCAATTCCCCACAAAGAGATGAAAGCCCGCATAGGAGTCAGTGTTTTCAATCTGTTTAATCACTTCAACCCCCGTGACGTGCAGAATGACCTGGACAGCGGGCGATCCGCCGGGCTGTTCAATGGCGTGGGCCGCACATTCCGCGGAAAATTTGTACTGGATTTCTAGCCAGAGCGATAACGATGCAACTTATCTGGTCCTATTTGATCCTCGCAACAGTAGCGGTAGCTCATGCTTCGAGCCAAGAGCTTCCGACCGCCGATGATGTCATCGCCAAGATGATGGAGCGTGATGCGAAACGCCAGTCGGCCTTACGCGGTTACACCGCCGCTCGGCGCTACATTCTCGAGAACGAGCGTCACCACAAACGGGCCGAAATGCTCGTGCGGATGAACTGTCTTGAGGATGGTTCGAAACAATTCGAAACTGTTTCGGTCAGTGGCTGGGGCGGTGCGCGGAAGTTCGTATTCCCCAGGCTGCTTGAAAGTGAAAGAGAAGCGTCCCTGCCGAATATCCGCGAACAATCGCGCATCACTCCACAGAACTATTCGTTTGACATGCTTGGGACGGATTCCATCAATGATCGCCCTGCTTACGTACTCGCCATTGCTCCTAAGACGAAGAACAAATATTTGGTGCAGGGCAGAATTTGGATCGATCGCGACGATTACGCCATCGTGCGCATTGAAGGCCAACCTTCAAAGAGCCCGTCTTTTTGGATAGAGCGCGTTAGGTTTGTTCACAAGTACCAAAAAAGCGGATCATTATGGCTGCCCATGTCCGACCGGTCAGTCACCGAAATGCGGATTTTTGGCACCACGGAACTGCGGATCGAATATTTCGATTACGTGCCAAACGGTTCCAGGCTTTCGGAATCGAGCGAGCTAGTTTCCAGGAGCCTACCGTGATCAGAAAAACGAGTCTTCTGCTTGCAACCGTGAGTCTCGCGCTCTTCGCTTTCGCAGCGCACCGCATAGGCTGGGACGCTGTGGTTAGAGCAATAGAGCAAGCCAAAACAGGCGTAGTCATCATCCTTGGCCTTAGTCTTGTTCGGCTGATTCTGCAAACGTGCTCATGGTCAATTGCCCTTCAAGCCGAGGGCATTAGATCTACCACGCGTGAACTGATGTTTATCCGACTCGCGTCGCAGGGCGTCGGCTATCTTTCCGTTCTCGGTCCCCTGGCGTCCGAGCCGTTGAAAATCAACCTTCTTCGGGATCGGAGTGATTCGGTTACCGCAGCCACACTTGTGGATACATGCGTGTACTGGTTCACCTCCGGAATACTTGGAATCGCTGGCTGCTTCAGCGCAGCTCTACTCCTATCAAACAGCCAGCATTCCGTTGTGCCCTCGTTGATACTTGGCGCAATGCTTGCGGGAGGCCTTCTTCTGATCGCACGCCCGAAATCGCGTTTGTCAGCGCTCGTCGACGCTCTTGGCGTCCGCTGTCCTGGATGGCTTGCGAAAGCGAAACAAGTGGAAGATGCGCTCCGACGATTTGAGCGTCAGTATCCAGAGTCGATTCGGCGCATGTTTTTGTTTGACGCGGCCTGTCAGTTGCTACTGGCAGCGGAAGTTGTCGCAATGCTCTGGTGTCTGAAGATACCCTTTCATGCCGGTATAGTACTTGGGATTGAAGGCGCCACCCGAGCCATCAAGGTGATGGCTGGATGGATGCCTGCCCGCATCGGGGCTGATGAAAGCGGAGTTGCTGGTGCGTTTTTCGCCTTCGGCCTCTCGCCCGCTTCGGGTTTGACACTTGCCCTTGCTCGCCGTTCGAGAGATTTACTCGCTGCTCTCGTTGGAGTGATCTGGCTTGTATGGAGCGCAGGATCTTCGAGACCGTCGTCAGATCAGATTTCGGAGGCCTCGTTTTCTGAGGAGAAAATCCCATGCGAGCTGTGCTAGCAATTCCAGCAGTCGAAACGTTGCAGAAGTATCCTGCGGGTGACGAGGTCCTAATGGACAAAGTCGCGGGCGTACCGCTGGTGCTTCGGGTGATAGCGACCGCGGCACGTGCGTGCGTCGACTGGGTTTTGGTCATCTGGCCGGGGGAAATGAACACAGCAATCTTGGAATCGTACGCAAAGTCGTCGCTCCTCAAGAACATACACGTCGAGAACCTCCTTTGGCCAAACGCGTTTGATCCCCGAAACCCCACTCATTGGGCGGCAATCGAGGGGCGCCTTCCAGACGGGTTTCTCTGGTTGCCATGGAACTGGGTGACTCACAGACGCTCACTCGCTAAGCTCTCAGGGACGCCGATTCGTCCACGGACTTGGGAGTTCCCCGTCGTGCTCGAAAAGCGCGCGCTGTTTTATCATCCGGGCTTCCACATCAGCCCAAGCCTTCACGCAGATGGTGTTCAAGTCAACTCCCGAATCACACTCCGAACAGCGGAACGGTTCTTAGTTGCTAACTCGGGTAAACCCTCGGACGGTATCTATTCACGTTTCAACCGTCGCCTTTGCCGGCCTCTAGTTCGGCTTCTCACTCATACTCGGCTGACACCGAATGTGATCACTCTGGCCGGCTTGCTGGTCGCAATTTTCGGGGCTCTCCTGTTTGCGCGCGGATCGTATAGCGATGATGTCGGTGGCGCCTTGCTCTTCTTTGTATCCGGACTCTTCGACGAAATGGACGGTATGCTCGCGCGAATAACATTCCGTGAGTCCGCCTTTGGGACCTGGTTTGAGGGGTTCGTCGACAATGTCACTTATCTCGCCGTCTTCACAGGAATCACTGTCGGCCTTCACCGCCAGTACGGTAGCTGGGCTTTGAAGTATGGGATCGCACTGATAATGGGATGCCTGCTCTCAGTAATTGTGATTAGCGTACAACGCAGATTATGGACCGCACCGGATCGGCCCCACGAATATGCGGGAAAAATGAATCAACTGCTGGAAGCCGACTCATCAAGCGCACTCTCAAGTATCGTGAGGCAAATACATATCTTCATCAAGAAGGGAGTGCTCGTTCATTACGTCCTGATCTTCACGCTAGTGGGTGGATTGCCTTTGTTCTTGTGGCTGGCCGCACTCGGAAGCAATCTCACGTGGATACTCGCGCTTGTTTTCACGCACAGATTCTTCCCTCGCGTGCGTTTTGAGGAAAAGCGTGAGGACGTCCAAACGGCGGCTTGAGGAGAAACAAACCATGAAGGCGCTAATTCTCGCAGCCGGGCGTGGGACACGCATTCACTCAGTTCATGGAAACTGTCCGAAATGCCTGATCCAATTCAACGGCAATAAATCGACGATTCTCGATCATCAGATTGAAAGCCTTTTTTCAACAGGCGTAACGGACATCGGAATTGTAGTGGGTTATGAGAAGGATCAGATTATCCAGCACGTACTGAAAAGGTTCCGGGACCACAGTAATCGCTTCCACTTCATAGAAAATGCCGCATTCGCCAAAACGAACAACATCTACTCTTTCTGGCTTGCGCAGACGTGGCTGAACGGGGAATCGTTTGTTTGTTTGAACGGAGATGTCGTTTTCGATCAGGAAATTCTCGTGCCTGCCGTAGAATCGGCCTATCCCATCACTATGGTTGTGGATCCCAAATGGCGAGACGAGACCATGAAGGTGATCATTGCGAACGATCGGGTCATTCGGATGAGTAAACGAATCCTGCAATCCGAGTTCAGCGGCACTTACATTGGGATAACCAGTTTCGCCGCAGACGTGCAATCGGAGTTGTTCGCAAGGGTGAGCAATCTAATCCGGGCCGGTAATGATAGCGAGTTCTTTAACCTCGCCGTGCAGGAACTCGCCGATGAGGGCGTCCGAGTCGGATTTACCGGTACGGGCGATCTGCCTTGGGCCGAGATTGACGATCCTCGCGATCTGGAGTTCGCAAGAGTCCATATTTTCCCTAAGCTCACGTCCCAGCCAATTGCAGCGTAGCCCACGCATGAAGGACATTTTGGTCGGAAACTTCGCCTTACACCGAGGGCAATTCCGGCCACCCAATGCGATCCGAGTTGTCGACTGGAACATCGACCGAGGACTCCGTTTGCCGGAAATCACGGACTTCCTTGCTTCTCAGCAGGCGGATCTCCTAACGCTCCAAGAGGTGGATCTGAACGCAAGACGAACTCGTTTTCGCAACGTAGCTGAGGATATTGCGCGAAGGCTCGGAATGAACTACGTATTCGCACGCGAATTCGAGGAACTGACCCAAGGGTCACGGACATCACCGGCGTACCATGGCCAGGCGACGCTATCCCGCTGGCCTTTGAAAAACCCTCGCCTGATCCGTTTTCGTTGCCAGTCCCGATTCTGGCGCCCACGATGGTTTCTGCCTAAAACGGACCCGTTTCAGGAACGGCTCGGTGGGCGTATCGCCCTGGTGACGGAACTCGATCTGCTGGGGAGTATCTTCAATGTCTACAATCTTCATCTAGAGAGTCGGGGGAGCGACAGCCTTCGCCTTTCCCAGCTCAAAGAAGCGCTCGGCGATGCCGCCGGGCATGGCGCGCGTGTTGCCACTCTATTAGCCGGCGATCTAAATTTCGACATTTCGGAAGGAGATCCGGCGGCGCTTATTCGTCAGGTAGGATTCCGCAATCTTCTCGGCGACTCACACTTGTACACAAGACCGGCTCGCCATTTTTTCGGGGATCCTCGCTCGATTGATTGGGCGTTAGTATCGGGACCCGTGTACCCGACACTCGAGCAGGTTCACGCCACCGTCAATGCTTCCGATCATTACCCAATTTCATTCACGCTGCGACTTTTGTGATTAAACGCAAGAGGCGAAATGTTTTCTGTGCGACGGATAAAGGTGTGCAATGATTATCTCCCGGGTCGCATTGTGCCTCGACCGCATCGCCCAGGAATGAGTCGGTAATCTGGTGACACATGCGAGAGCGCGGCAGGTTCAGATCAGCTTAGCCGGTCCGACAATAACGTTTGCTTTTCGGTTTCTGATAACGGAATAAGTTTCAGTCCGAACGGAAAATCAGGAGAATTGGCCTGATCAACGTGAAGAACGCCTGCACGAGTTGAACGGAACTTTTGAGTTGAATAGCGCCTCAAGAACAGGACTACGCGAGAGCAATCGTTCCTTTTTGAAGGCCTCGTAGGTCTGATCTCGCTCGGAAGCGGCATGCAGACAGGCGGACCTAATCCGTCTCGCGCGTTCGAGTCGAGCCTATTCGATTTGTTCAACTAGTCCCGAACAGAAGGCATAACATCGGGCAGGGTTGAGTGCTTAAGGGCAGCGGCCACATTGTGCGCGAGATTATGCGTGGCTCGCAGGTTGCCTCCAAAAAACCTGACACTGCCATCAGAGGTTCGTTCTAACACGATCTGACCTTCCCGCGTGCAAAGTCGGTTTCGGACTCTCAGTTTTGTGGCTCCGCTCACGGTTGTGACAGCGCGCCGGGTCTCACTTCCCGGTGTGTAGCTCTCCACAGTGGTCTTCAGAATAACGAGGTTCTGGAGCTCTTGGGCGTTTCGATCTCCATCGCGCAACACTTGTTTGAACTGCTTCGTCTTGATTACCTCATCCAATAAATTCTCGTAGATCGCGACTCTGAATGCAGCGTCGATATTTAGATTGGCCGGGTCAATCTTCTCTAGCTGGACGCTCCATCGCGGAGCCGCAGCGCGGGTCTCTGCAGCCAAAGCTCGGATCGATAATGCCGGCTGCATCATCAAGATGACGGCCATAAGTACAGTTGACGAGACCTTTCTATTTGACTTCATTCTTACTCTCCTGAATGTTTTGGTTCGAGACTCCAACGACCGGCAGATTAATATGTACGCCTTTGGCTTCCAGTTCACTCACGAGAACCTGCCCTTCCCCTTTATTCAACTGAAAAATAGCGCCATGAAAGCCTCCGTTGAGATCGCGATATTCCAAAGTTACAGTGGCGAACTTCTTGTGCGAGAACAGAGCTACTACCCGGCCACCACCATACGGAGTCGCAGACCTGGCCAACGTCATCGGCACGCCACCCACCTGCCTGTCTTGCTCGCCGACCGTTACGTTCCGAATGAGGTCAGTGGCTATTTGCGCCTGAACACCTTGCGTTTTTCGAAATCGCAGAGCATCACCCTGAATAAAGAGGTCTCCCGCCGCGTTGCTCGAGATGCCTTCGAAACCCAATATATGCGTAACGCGCAATGCAGTGGTACCCGTATTCGGAGTGTCCGCTGGGCCCTGATTCTGCCCTATTAGGGCCGAGCGAGAGCACATTACCAACGTCAGAGTCGCAAGGATCCGAGAGATCCTCTTCTGTCGCGCAATCGTTTGGATCATGCTTCATCTCCTAAACTGGAACTGTCCGGCGTTGTCATCCTAATCTGGGCCGTGCCAGGTTTCATTACGATTCACTTATTGCGTGGCAGTCTCGGAGATGGCCTCTTGGCGATCCTGGCTATCAGAAAGCTGGACCGTCTTTCGAGTTACTGATACACAGGGTCTCCGCTTCTGAGACACTTTGATCGATACGTCTATTGACTAAGAGCGCTGCTTTTATTGCTTTGTTGGAAAGCCAAACGCTGTGCATTACCGAGAGCAGAGGGTGCCCGGCCGGTAAGCGGTTCACGGTGTTTTGTCCGATGCGAGGCGAGGGTTGCCGGAGAACGCTGCCGCGCCACAAACAGCAGAAACTGTTGCCAAGCCCAATGGTAAAGCGAGCGAGTGTCTCAGCAGCAAAGCACCGACGACGGCTCCAGCAAACATGAGGAGAATGGACATTACTCGTCTTTGCCATCGTGGATCGCTGCCCCCCGCAAGAGAAGAGTCGGCTGCCAGCCCAGTGATAGTCAGCGTCAAGACCGTCGTGGTTAAATCCGGCAGAGCAATCTTTCGAACACTGGCGTTCCTGAGACCCATCGCCAAAGCTGTAAGCACGATGACGGCATACATGCGGGTTGAGTCGAATGGAACCGGGAGGATCGACGCTAGTGTTGCCCCGAGCAGGAATAGGGCCTCGCTCCCAAATGCGGTCATCTTCCACCGATTACTTGAGAGCGGCGCCAATGTCGTCGCAAGGCGGCCCCCAATCAACGCACCAACGAAGAATGCAGCCAGAGCAGTCAGAGAGCGCAACGCGGACAGACCTGGTACGCCCGCCAAGGCAAAGCCAAGAAACACGATATTGCCAGTCATATTGGCCGTGAAGACATGCCCAAGGCCTATGTAGCTCACGGCATCCACTAGACCTGTGACCGCCGTGAACACGTATAACAGCATGGGAAGCATGCGTTCTTGAGGGGGTTCTTGCGCCATCATCGTTGACTCATAAACTCTACGTCGTGGCGACCGTGAACTTCACCGGATGCCTTTTGTTACGGACAATTGTGTAACACGTACAAAGGTGGCGGCCTAGAACTTGTAACCAGCCCACAATGCCCAGTAATTCAGATTGCGCCCTGGCTGTGTTTCCTTTAGAAAGCGACCGGCATAAAAGATGCCGTAATCCGCCTGAAACCAAACATGGGAATTCACCTGCCATCGAGCCTCTACGCCCGGCCGATGCCCGACAAAACGTGCGCGGCTACCGTCTGCCGGCCTAATCAGGAAACCGGGGACGGCGTACACGCCGTCTTCCAGGCTCTGTCGCCACTGAATAATCCAGTCGAAGGATGCCGTCACATTGTGTGGGAATGTCCCTTCAACCCTAGGATGAAAGTCGATGAAATTGATGGGACCTGGACCCGTAGTAGCCAGGACCCCAAAGTAGTTCCCTTTGGGGAACAATGGATTGAATGTTCCGAGTGTATTCGGATTCGATTTTGGATGATCTCCGCTGGAAATATCCGCCTTCGCGCTGAAGCGGGGTTTCAGCGCTACCGTGGGAATTCGATAGCCCGTCTCGGACGCAACAGTCCAGGCGCCGATCTTGGCGGAGCCGAACGTTCCGAATTGCGACAGCGCCTCGTCGTCGAAGTCCCAACCAGGCCGCTCGCTCGCGATTGGCCGCGATAACCTTGCGCCGAGAGTATGACGCAGCTCCTGTGCGGTGCCGCGTTGAAATGTTGCTCGTTTGCGGTCCAAACCCAAGTAATACGCTTCGAGAGAAACGTTCTTGGAGAGCGGCCGGGTCGCATAGACTCCCCAAAAGCCGACCTGGTGATTGGGAGTGTTATCGAAGAATCCAGGCTTATCCAAATCGGGACGCATAGCAAATCCGTCGATCCGCCAGGAATTGACCTTTCCCATGACTTTGAAACCATCGAAGCTGAGCCTGACATTCGGGCCCTCACGCACGTCAATCAAGCGGCCTGAACCATATTCCATCTCTTGCCTGCCAGCTCGAAGTCTGATCCAGTTGGGGCCTTCACCGGTACCCATTTCTAAAAAGGCTGCCTGGAAATCAAGTTTCTTTTCGTCGATTGGCCGCGGACCGCCGAACCGAAAGGAGTTCAACCCACTCTTCAACTCGAAGAACGTGCGGACGTGACTGCCGTAATGAAGATCAACGGAAAGCACGTAGCGTTGGTTCAGGTACCCATTCATGTACGGCTGTTCGCCCCAGTTGTCGTTGCCAATTTGTTCCCACACGAGTCTGGCTTCTCCGCCAATCGTCATATACCAATCACCGTTGTTTCGAAGTGGAATGTATTTAACTGAATCCCAAACATCCCGCCGGAGACTTCTATTTCGTAGAAAGCTCCAATCCTCGTCCTCCCTCAGTAACTTGTAACTGCGATCCGGAACATCGGACCCTTCAGCGCTGTTCGATTGTGCGAGTACAGTTGGGTTGCTGATGAGGAAAACTACTGCCAATACCGAGAGCAATCGCTTAAACATCTTTTCTCAAAACCAACCATTCTGCGCAGTTACCGCATTGTGTCGACGAAATTTACTTCTTAATCACTGAGTGAATCTCCGCGATGTATCCTCCAGGAAATTGCACGATAGCGGCCTCCCGCTGATCGGCTTGATACGGAGCAACCAGGACTGCTACGCCGGCACTTCTCGCCTTTATGAGCGTGTCCGCAAAGTTTGCGACCTCATATCCGGTAACTTCTCGTCCGTATGGATACGGAAGATGACCGTCAGTCACGAGAACAGTCAGCTTGGCAAAGGTGGATTCGATCCGAATTCGCCCATAGGTGTCTTTGGGTCGGCCAATTTCAACACCGGGTGCGTGGTCATCATTGGAGAGAACTTTACCGTGCGAGAAGGCGAGAAAACTCTGAACGAACGATTCCGCCCTATCCGCCGACACATATACTCGATTTTCCGGAACCGTTTCGAGCGGTTTGTAGGATGGCGGTGTGAAATGCGAATAGAGCTGCATGTGGACGCCACCTGGCCATTGGATAACCGCGTCTTGCCCGATCGGGTCATTGAACGGAGTGACAAGTATATCTGCCCCCGTTTGTCGAGCCGCACGTACTGCTTTATTCATGTCATTTACTAAGTACCCGGTTCTCTCCAGGCCGAACGGATATGGGACGGGTGTCGTGAAGCCGAACGCGGAAATTGTACCGACAGGCGTCAAGATCAATTGGGAGAAGGTGCTGCTGGGAGTTGGCGTTACGTCGGCGACAACCTTCTTCGACGTCGTTCCGCCAAATGTCGCTGACACACTGGAAACGAAGCGGTCGAAATCTTCTGGCGCTAGGTAAACGTGTGTTGTGTCGTATTGCGGCCCAACGGCCACGTCAGGCGTCGCTGGCATGGCATGCGCTGTCGTCTGTGCGCTCTGGTGGCAGAGGGCAGCAGACACGCCTCCGGCCACCAATAGAATCGAGAAACTGACGATCGAGAATGCCTGTGGCAATCGCATAGAAATCTTGCCCTTCTTAAACTCTTTCTATTTCGTTGCGGACGCCATTCGCCGGTCGTCCAATAAGGCCGCGCCCACTTGAGTGCCACATAATTTGTGCGTGAGTACCTGGCGCCCGTGCTGAAAAGTCCTGAGCAGCCGCGCTGCTAACTCAGCCCCCACCATTGGAGCCACCAAGAACACCCACAACTTATCTGTGCGTCCAGACATCACAGCGGGCCCAAACTGACGCGCGGGATTCAAGCTGCCGCCGGTCTGCGTCCCGAGCATCGCAATGCCGAGCCCGATCAGAGTTCCAACGAGCCAAGGCACCAATGGAGCGAGCCGCGGGACAGACAGGAAGTATCCGACCGTGAAGACAATTACGCCCATACCAACGGCCTCAGCAGAAAACAGCGGTGCCGCTGACCATCTGACGGCGGGCTGAATGACGGCGTACAACACCGGAGGCTGTTCCACAATTCTTCCCCAAATCGCCCGAGCGGCCATCACGCCGAATACAGAACCGAGCAACTGCGCGGCGACATAAGGGAGTATTCCAGCTGCAGGAAACACACCAAATCGCCACATAGCAAGCGATATCGCGGGATTCGTGTGCCCGCCGCTGATCTTACCGAGCGGACTTTTGATGAGCCCGGTCAGCAGAACGCCTACTGCCGCTCCAACAATAAGTAGCTCGACATGGATCTGCGGGAAGGCGTTCGAAATGGGCGAAGGGCCCAGGACAAATCTCACAATCGTCGTCACCCCGAAAAGCAGAATCGAGGTGAGAATCAGCTCAAGCGCACTGTGCCGCGTTAGCTCAACAAATCGTGATGGCCCGGTGGCGGTCATACTCGACCTCTCAAAACGCGAAGCAATCGCATCCAAGCTCCCAGATACCTTTCTCGCCAAGAACCCAGCGGTGCGGTTCGCAAGGAATTTTCTGATCGGTCGCCGAGAACGCGACGTGCTCAGGAGCCTCGACGGTCACCTTCTCGGCTTGCTGATATCCGCCGTAGTGCTTCACCGGGGACCAGTCGGGACTAACGGGCAGCGCAGGCGGTGCCAGCTTTGAAAACTCCGCACTGGCGTACACAATCTTGCCACCGACGATAGTCAGCAGCGATTCAAGGCCCTTAATCTCCTCTTCTGGAATGGAGAAATAATCGGCCGTAAGCACTGCCAAGTCAGCGAATTGTCCCGGGACGAGAGCTCCTTTTTGGTTTTCTTCACTAGAAAACCAAGTGCTACCCACGGTGTAGAGCCGCAGAGCTTCGCTTCGATCCATTCGATTCGTTTCGGGATAGAGTTGCAATCCTCCTAAAGTTCGGCCGGTAACCAGCCAATAGAGCGACAGATACGGGTTGTAGCTGGATACCCGTGTTGCATCCGTGCCGGCACCGACCGGGATGCCGAATTCGAGCATGCGCCGAATTGGCGGTGTGCGTTGCGCTTGCGCTTTGCCATATCGATCGACGAAGTACTCGCCCTGGAATGCCATCCGATTCTGTACGGCGATTCCTCCGCCAAGTGCTTTAACGCGCTGAAGGTTTTTGTCAGAAATCGTTTCGCAGTGATCGAAGAACCAGTGCAGACCTTGGAATGGCACTTCCCGGTTCACTTCCTCGTAGACGGCCAGCGCGCGAGAGATCGTCTCGTCATACGTCGCGTGCAATCGGAAGGGCCAGCGGTTCTCAACCAAATGGCGAATCACGGCCTTCAATTCACTTTCCATCACCGGCGGCATATCCGGCCGCGGCTGGAGAAAGTCTTCGAAATCCGCTGCGGAAAAGACCAGCATTTCACCGGCGCCGTTCATGCGATAGAAGCCGTCGCCCTCGCCCGGTTTCACCATCTTCGTCCAGTTCTTGAAATCGGCGACTTCCGCTTTGGGATGCTGTGTAAACAGGTTATACGCGAATCGGAGTGTCAGGTCACCTCGCTTGTGGAGCTCTTCGATTACTGCGTAGTCGTCCGGATAATTCTGGAAACCACCACCAGCGTCAATGACACTTGTCAGCCCGAAGCGATTTAGTTCATGCATGAACAAACGGGTTGAATTGGTCTGATCTTCGCGTGAAAGCTTTGGGCCCCTGGCGAGAGTGGAGTAAAGAATGTTCGCGTTCGGTTTCGCAATCAGCAGTCCCGTAGGGTTTCCGTTCTTGTCGCGCTGAATCTCTCCTCCCGGAGGATCAGGAGTTTCCTTCGTGTAACCCACAGCGCGAAGCGCCGCGCCGTTCAGGAATGCGCTGTCGTACAGGTGAAGAACAAAGACCGGTGTATCAGGAGCGGCCGCATTGATTTCATCCAACGTGGGCATCCGGCGCTCGGTGAACTGAAATTCAGTCCAGCCACCTATTACTCGGACCCATTGTGGAGGTGAGGTGCGCTGTGCCTGATCTTTTAACATCCGCAACGCATCTGCCACAGACGGTACTCCGTCCCAGCGCAGTTCCATGTTGTAATTGAGCCCGCCGCGAATCGGATGCATGTGCGAGTCGTTGAGACCGGGAATTACCGTGCGGCCATTCGCATCGATTACTTTGGTGGCAGGACCACGGAGGCGGAAAATGTCGCGGGCGCTGCCGGTTGCGGTAATCTTCCCCTCGGTAATTACGAGAGCGTCCACGAATGACGGAACGCTATTCGTGGCGATTTTGGCGTTGTGCAATATCGTGTCAGCAGGCATAGATATCTCCTTGGCGCAAATACTTCCTCCAAGCTCGTTTTGACCAGAGGGAAGGGGAGGTTACAACCCTCCGGTCTCCTTGACTTGTGCGCTCCTTACTTGTGCGCTCCGGCGAGAGCCGATGGAATCACGTACTCAGGAAAGGTCGTGGCTGGAGCCCCGTGAACCATGGTGTACGCGTACTCCACACCAATGCCGTACGCTCCCAAGTGTGTTTTCACGATGTCCATCACAGCGTCGTAGGTGTCGCGGTGTGCCCAGTCACGCTGCCATTCCAGTAGTGTCGAGAGCGCGGTCACCGGTTTAGCCCCGGCCTGGACAACTCTCTTCATCGCATTGTCGTGGGACAGCTGGCTAACATCTCCGCAGCAATCTTCAACGACGAACACTTCGTAGCCGTCGTGAATGGCCTGAACGGAAGGAAGGGCAACGCAGGTCTCAGTCCAGAGCCCACACAAGACAATCTTCTTGCGACCTGTCCGCTCGATCGCCGCGACAAAGTTCTTGTCATCCCAAGAATTCATCGAGGAGCGTTCGATCGGATCCTGCTTCGGGAACACGGATTTTATCTGGGGCCAAAGATTACCACTAAAGCTTTTCGTTTCTACTGTCGTCAGTACGACCGGAACCTCGAAAAGCTTGGCAGCTTTCGCAAATGCCACCGTGTTATTTATGATCGTTTGGCGATCGACGTTGCTAACTCCGAATAGCATTTGCGGCTGATGATCTATCAGAGCCACTACGCAATTATCGGGAGTTAGTAATCCCTTCTCGCTCAGCTTTACACGTCCATTGTTTGAACTCATCATGTCTCCTTAGAAGTAGATTGTTGTTACTCCGCCATTTGTTTGTTACGAATCAGTCGAAGTCTAGTAAGATTGGCCAACGATGGAAGGCGGGCATCGCCTGAAGCGGTTTGAATGTCGTCGACTTGATCGGGGTTCCGCTCAATCGCAATTGCCTCACAATCTGTGGCAAACGCCTCTACAAGGATCTGAACTCTGTTGATTCGTTGTCACAGGATGGTGTAGCGGTCATGCTCGGTACCAAGCACTCGATCGGCCATCCGCGCGCGGCATTGCCCAATAAGCAGTAGCCGGCCCTGGCCGCGTGCCGACCTGAGCAAGAAAGTGGTGGTAACGCACCATTTGTCGGCCTTTCGCCACTTTTTCAAGCTCAAGTAGACAGCGCAAGGTGGTGTCCAAGACGGCTCAACAAATGCAGTGAATGAGGACGCTAATTGTGAACGGAAGCAAGAGCAAAGGTGACATTGGAAAATGCGTTCGCTGAAGTGCTGTCCCGAACTCTCGTGACGTCAACGTTTGCTCAATCGTTTGAAGAGATCCAGATCGCCGGGCCGCGTGGATTCGATGTATGATGCTCGCCATGGCTGTACCAGGACACGAGTCCGAATCGAAACACTCTCTGGGGATCATCGATTCGGTTCCCTCCCTGATACACACCGCCAGGCCTGACGGCTATCTCGACTACTTCAACCAACATTGGCTCGATTATCTGGGAGTTCCGATGGAAGGCCTTCTTGGCTGGAAGTGGACAGCAGCAATACATCCTGAGGACGTCGAAGCCATCGTGATCAGATGGCGTTCTTCAATATCAACCGGCGAGCCTTTTCTGCATGAAGCGCGCGTGCGGCGGGCTGATGGCCAGTATCGCTGGATACTGCACCACAAAGTCGCCCTGCGTGACGAGCAGGGAGAGATTGTCAAGTGGTACGGATCGAGTATCGATATCGAGGACCGCAAGCGCGCCGAAGAACGGCTCAGGGAAGATGCCCAAGAACTGCAAAGAAGCGATTTCTATCTCGCCGAAGGGCAGCGGCTTGCCCACATAGGTAGCTGGGCCTTCGATCCTGCCGGATTCGACTACTGGTCTCCTGAATTATTTCGGATGCACGGCCTCGATCCCACCCGTAAACCGCCCACGGTTCAGGAATATTTGGATTGTGTCCACCCACAGGATCGCGAGTCCGTGGCGGACCTGATCAAGGGACTCTCAGCGAAAGCTTCTCCCTTCGATGCCACCAAGCGCATCGTGCGATCTAACGGTGAGGTCCGGTACATTCGCTGCGTCGGGGCTCCCGTCGTCGAAAACCAAAGCCTGAAAAAGTACGTTGGCAGCGCCATAGATGTTACGGAGCGCGAGCTCGTGACCCAGGAACTCCGGCGGCGCGAGGCCTATCTGGCGGAAGCCCAAAGACTCAGCCACACAGGCAGCTTCGGGTGGAAACCCGACAGCGGAGAGATTGTCTGGTCAGAGGAAACCTACCGCATCTTCGAGTACGACCGCGCCGAAAAACCGACCCTGGACATGGTGTTCCAGCGCATACATCCGCAGGATAGGGCGCTTGCACAACAGGTCATCGAAGGGGTTTCCAGCAGCACAGACTTCGAACACCAGTATCGC
>C688J18823_10001036_pt1 | contig 16922 bp, 18 predicted proteins | sample HopSoiMetagenom1_FD_18823 | JGI IMG/M metagenome (IMG submission 18823) | reverse complement strand
CGCGCCGACGGACCGGCGTGCCTCGCGCGCACCCGCGTGCCGGTCCTTTCGGTTCTCTATAGCGCCGACACGGTCGTCTTTCCCAGCCAGGTCGCGCAATGGGCAAAGGCCGCCGCATCTAGAACTTCGGGCCGCTGCAAGGAGTACACGCTGAAAGGCGCGACGCACCATATGATCGGCCAGCCGCAGCTCGTCGAAGAGCTCGCCGATCTTCTCGTCGGCTGGGCTTCCGAGCTGTGAAGCGCGCGCTCCTCGCCGCGCTCGCCCTCGCGTGCGCGCCGGCCTGGGCGCAATATCCGGCGAAGCCGATCCGGCTGCTACTCACCTTTTCGTCCGGCGGGCAGGCCGATCTGCTCGCGCGCCTGGTGAGCGAGAAGATGCGCACGACGCTCGGCCAGCCCTTTGTCATCGAGCCCAAGCCCGGCGCCGGCGGCAATCTCGCCATGGAAGCGGTCGCCAAGGCGCCAGCGGACGGCTACACGCTGGTGTTCGGTACGCCGGCGGTCGCCATCAACGGCAAGCTCTACAAGCAGCTCGCCTACGATCCGCTCAAGGATCTGGCGCCGCTCGGCCTCGCGGCGTGGGGACCTTACGTCGTGTATGCGAGCGGCACGCTGCCGGTGAATTCCATCGGCGAGCTCATCGCCTATGCCAAAGCCAAGCCCGGCGAGCTCAACTATGCGTCGGTCGGTGTCGGCAGCGGCACGCACCTCGCCGCGGTGCTCTTCACGCTTGCCGCTGGCGTGCAAATGACCCATGTGCCGTACAAGGGCATCCAGCAGATCGCGCCGGACCTCGTCTCCGGCAGCGTGCATCTGACGTTCAATGCCTTCGGCCCGCTCGCGCAATTCGTGCAGAGCGGCCGCGTGAAGATGCTGGCGACGAGCGGCGCGCGGCGCATCCCGGCGCTGGCGGAGGTGCCGACCATCGCCGAGTCGGGCCTGCCGGGATTCGAGGCGACCGGCTGGTACGGCTTTTTTACGACCGCCGGCACGCCGCGCGAGGNGCTGCAGAAGCTGAACGGCGCGATCGTCGGCGCGCTGAGCGAGCGCGAGACCGCCGAGCGGATCGAGAAGATGGCGCTGGTGCCGGCGCCGCAGACGCTCGAGGAAGCGGCGCGCTTCATCGGCGCGGAAGCCGAGAAGTGGGGCCGCGCGGTCCTGGCGTCCGGGGCGAGTGCCGAGTAGCTAGCCGCGTCGCAGAATCTCCCAGAACGGCGCTACGCGGCTAGAAAGAGATCTGCGGCCTTGATCTCGATAGAGGACTGCTGCAGCGCACGCCTGATGCGGTAGGGATGGCCGTCCGGCGCGATGGTGCCACGCGCAAGATCGATGAGCTTTTGCCGCCGCACGAGATTGCCGGCGCCATCCTGGATGACCATGACGCGCGGTTGCAGCCGTCTGATCGGGTTTTGCGCGATCACGATGCCAAGCTCGCCGCCATTCAATTCGACCGTGCTGCCGACCGGGAAGACACCGATGCAACGGATGAATTGCTCGACGAGAAACGAGTCGAACAGCTTGCCGCGAGAGTTATAGAGCACCTTCAGCGCGTCCGAAGGCGATATCGGCATCGCATACGGGCGCGACGCGGTTAGCGCGTCGAAGGTATCGACGATGGCGGCGATCGAGCCGAGCAGCCCGATGTCCTTGCCCTTGAGTCCGCGTGGATAGCCGCTACCGTCGATGCGCTCGTGATGCAGGGTCGCCAGATCGGCAAGCCCGCGCGGCAGTCCTGGCGTCGCGCGCAGGATTGCCTCCGAGTATTCGACGTGCCTTTGCGCAAGGCTGTATTCGACGGGCGTGAGCTTCCCGCGCTTCTCCAGCAAAGGCGTCGGCAGCTTCGCCTTGCCGATGTCCTGCAGCAAGCCGAGATGCCCCAGCACCACGATGTCCTGGGGCGACATCTCGAGGAAGCGCCCGAAAGCCGTCATGTAGATCGCGCAGTCGAGCGAATGCGATTGCGTGTAGTCGCCTTTCTCCTGCAACCGGCTGAAAAGAAGCATCGCATCCGGATTGCTCAGTACGCTCGTGCTGATGGCGCTCACCGCTTCCGAGAGCTTTTTCGGTTGAAGGACGCCGGCGCTACGCACGGCCACGACGCATTTCCCCATCAGCGCACTCGCGTCGGAGTAGCAGCGCGCCGCGCCCGGGTATTCCTTTTCCACGGGCGCAAGTACCGTCCAGGTCAGCTTGCCGCTGCGCGCAAGGTCGACCGTCGCTTTTGTTCGCGGAGGCATGGTATCGGCGAGCCGCGAGATGATTTCGGCGCGGTCCGGATCGACGAACACCACGTTGCAATACGCCTTCAGGATTTCGAGCTGCTCATGCGTTTGCAGCGTGAATCCCTGGAAGATGAACGGCGTGTCAGTCCACGGCCGATCGAGCTCCGCGACATACATGCCGAACCGCAGATCTGCTATGGGGATTCTTTTTCTCAACCGGCGTCTCCGAACCGACGAACATAGTTGCNATGCCGCCGCGTNGCTGTAACGTTTTGGTTGGATAACGAATAATTAAGCATGGNGGTCCCCGCGGGCCGCGAGGGCGCCAAGTGTCAGGAANCGTATTGGGCAGCTGCGGTGTCGGGCTCCGCGCTGGCNGTCAATGTTTGTACGCCGTTCACGAATTCAGCGCGGACGCGCGCTCATCGACCTACCTTGCAGCGTGAACAGGCATCCATGACAGGCCGACTACCGAAACCGACTCCGCCATCGCCTCAGCACATTCTCGAGCGGGCGCAGAAACTGCTGGGTCGCAAGCAAATCGCAGACGCTCTCAAAGTCAGTGAGAGGGTCGTTGAAACATGGTGTGCTGGCGGCGGCACGTTGTCCGACAGCCATCTCCTGCGGCTTGCGGAGCTGTTGGCGAAGTTCGCGAGCACGAACCGATAGCGCGCTCGCATGCCGCGTCAGCGTTGGACTAGTGGAAGTTCATCCCGCCGTCGACGTTGATCGTCTGGCCGGTGACGAACGCGGCGTCCTCCGAGCACAGAAACACCACCGTGCCTTCGAGGTCCTGTGTGCCCGCGGGGCGCTTGATCGACTGCGCGGCCACGATCGCTTCCTTTTGCTGCGGCGTGACCGTCGCGCGCGGCACTTCGGTGTAAACCGCGCCCGGCGTGATCGCATTTACATTGATGCCGAACTCGCCGAGCTCCTTGGCCATGGAGCGGGTCATGGCGACCACGGCGCCCTTGCTCGCCACGTAATGGAGGTAGTTCGGCCGTCCCATCCAGATCACGGCCGAGGAGATGTTGACGATGCGGCCGCTTCCCTGCTTCCTCATCTGCGGCACCACGCTCTTCGACGCCAGCCACACACCGCGCACGTTCACCGCCATCAATTGATCCCACTCCGCCGCCGGAATCTCCCAGAAGGGCCGCATCGCCAGGGTGGAGAACATTGCGGCGTTATTGACGAGGATGTCGATGCGGCCGAACTTGTCCAGCGCCGCGGCGGCGAGCGCGTTGCAGCTCGCCTCGTCCGACACGTCGGTGCGTACGAACTGGCCGTTTACTTCGCGCGCGACCGCCTGGCCTTTGTCCGCGTTCAGCTCCGCGACCACCACCTTTGCCCCCTCGCGCGCGAAGCGTTGCGCGTAGGCGCGGCCGAGGCCCTGGCCGGCGCCGGTGATGATCGCCACCTTGTCGCGCAGTCTCATAGGGACGCCGACTTGGCCGGCTGCCGCGTCAGGCGCGGGCCGTAGAAGCGCACGATGTTGTCGTGGAAGATCGCCTGCTTGGCTTCGTCGGAGAGCTCTTTGTGCTCGAGCAGCTCCTCGATCTCGTGCTTCGCGCGCTCGATGTTGGTCTCGTGCGGGAAGTCCGAAGCGAAGAGCACGGCCTGGTGGCCGATGCGCTCGAGCGCATAGGGCAGGGTGACTTCGCCGCCTTCGCAGTTGAAGTAGATGCGGCCGGAGCGGATGTACTCGCTCGGCTTGCGCTTCAGCCACGGCGAGAACTCCTGCACCTGCTTGCCCGACCAGATTTCGTAGGAGCGGTCGAGGCGGTCCATGATGTAAGGCACCCAGCCGATCCCGGCCTCGAGGTAGGCGACGCGCAGCTTCGGGAAGCGCTCGAACACGCCTTCCATCACCATGCTCGTGAGCTGGATGATCTGCGCGATCGGATGCTCGAGCGCGTGGGTCTGCGCGAAGCGGTAGAACGAGTTGATGCCGAGGCTCGCCGACGGCGCGCCGTGCAGCGCGACCGGCACGTCGAGGCGCTCCGCCTCTTCGTACAGTGGCCAGAAGGAGGCATCACCCAATGGCTTGCGCGTGCCGAGCTCGGCGCCGTTGGCGCCGATTACGGCGCCGACCATGCCGAGTTCCGTGACCGCACGGCGCAGCTCCTTCACGGCTTCCGGCACATCCTGGATCGGCACCAGCGCCACCGCTTTAAGGCGCTGTGGGTTTACCTTGTTGAACTTGTCGGTGAACCAGTTGTTGTAGGCGCGGGCGAGCGGCACGGCCCAGCTCGGGTCCTGGATCATGCTGAAGGCGAGGCCGGCGGTCGGATAGAGCACGGTGCTTTCGATGCCCGTGCCGTCGAGAAACTCGAGCCAGGTCTTCGCGTTTATGGTGTAGCCCTTGTGGATGCCCAGGCGCGCCATGATCGCGCCGCGGTGATAGCCGTCGAGCGTCGGAAAGAACGGGAACCCGAGCAGCGTGTTGTTGCCCTTGTAGGGCGCCTCCATGTACTCGAAGAGCTCCTCATCGCGCTCGATCAGGTGGCCATCCGCGTCCAGCATGCCGCCTTTCACTTTCATGGACTCCTCCTCATTGACTGCCCGGTTGCACATTCGCTTCGACGATGCGCGGGTGGAAGGTGAACACGCTCGGATCATCGCGGCTCACGACCACCTGCACCCAATGGTGATTCGGCGCGCCGAAGGTTTCGACGCGCGTGAAGTTTTCGAGCGACGGTACGCCGGCATTGTCGCTTGCGCGGCGAACCGGCTTGTCGATGCGGAAATAGTGGCTGTCGCCGTGCACCAGCACCACCGGCCGGCGAAAGGCGGCCGCCTCGCGCTCGAGCGCCTCTCGCACCTCCGTAAAGCCGCTCGGCTCCTTCGGCTTGCCGCCCGGGAAAGGCGGAAACTGCGGAAAAATGTTCGCCTGCTGCACGATCATGACGGCGCGGCTGCCGCTCGCCTGCGCGGCGGCAAAGCCCGCGCGCATCCAGGCGATGTCCGCCGCCGTGCGCGCGGCGTATTCCGCATCGCCCTCGGCCGTGCGGCCGCGGCTGTTGTTGCTGCCGACGACATGCAGGGTGACGAACGTAACGTCAGCCATCGACCAGCGGGCATTCTCCGGGTAGCCCGCCTGCCTTGTCAGCGCCAGCGGCCGCTGTCCCAGACTGTGGCCGGTCGCAAAGAAGGTGCGGCGCAGGGCCGCCAGCCGCTCGAGCGGCTCATATCCCGCCACTTCGCCGGCATGGCAATCGGTCCACTCATTGTCGCCCGGCGTGTAGACGAGCGGATGGCGCGAGGCCTGGAACTGCGCGAGCCGGCGCGCCCACAACTCGTTGGTGCACGAGCCATTGCGCGGCGCGCCGAGGTCGCCATCATGCACGACGAAGGCGAGCGTCTCGGCGTTGATGCTCTCCAGTACGCGATCGACCATCGGCTCCTGCGCGGCGGTGTAGCCGAGATCGCCGATCAGCGCGAACGAGAAGTTGCCTCGCGGCGTCTGCGCGCAGGCGCCGAGCAGCAATGCAGCGAGCGCGATTGCGCGCGTGACGCATGCCGACGTCACGGGGTCATCGCTGTGCGGCCTTTGCAGCCGTGGCCGCTCTCTTTTGCTGTTTCTCGCTCTGTCGCAGTTTTTTCTTGATCTGCTGCAGGCGCCTGCGCTTGCGCAGATTGCGGCCGGTCGAACGTCCCATGGTCAGCGTCTCCTGTTTGTTGTTGCTTCACTCGTGGCTACTCGAACTTGAGGCTCGCCTCGCGCACCACCTTGCGCGTATTGTCGAGCGCGTCGGCGACCACCTTGCGGAACGCGGCCGGCGAATTGCCGATCGGCGTCGATGCCGCCGCCTCGATGCGTTTTTGTGCATCCGGCTGCTTGAGCGTTGCGACGAGTGCGCCGTGCAGGCGCTTGACGATCTCGTCAGGNANCTTGGCCGGACCGATCAGGCCGAACCATGACGGATCGTTGACCAGCGGCTGGCCCGTTTCTGCGAACGTCGGCACGTCGGGCAGGCTGGCAACCCGCTTTTCGCTCGCCACGGCCAGCGCGCGCAGCCTTCCGGCCTGGATGTGCGGCAGCGAGGAGGGCAGGTTGTCGAAGAGCACCTGCACCTGGCCGCCGAGCGCATCGTTCAGCGCCGGTCCCGCACCGCGGTAAGGCACGTGCGTCATGTCGACCTTGGCCGAGTACTTGAACGTCTCGCCGATCAGATGGCCCAGGCTGCCGACACCGGGCGTGCCGAAGTTGAGCTTCCCCGGATTTTTCTTCGCGTAAGCGATGAGCTCCGCCATGTTCTTCGCCGGCACGGAGGGATGGACGGAGACCACGTTGGGCACGGCGGCGATCTCGCTGACGAACGTGAAATCCGCGAGCGGGTCGTAGCGCAGGTCGGAGCGCACGATCGGATTCACCACGTGTGTCGAGAGGGTGGCGATGCCGAGCGTGTAGCCGTCAGGCGACGCGTCGGCGATGGCCTTGGCGCCGATGGCGCCGCCGGCGCCACCGCGGTTGTCGACCACGAAAGCCTGGCCGAGCTCCTTTTGCAGGCCGTCGGCGGCGATGCGGCCAATGATGTCGGTCGAGCCGCCCGGTGGGAACGGAATGATCAACGTCACCGGCTTCGCAGGCCACGACTGGGCGAGCGCCGAGGCCATCGAGCAGCAGAGCGAGAAGAGTGCAAGCAGCCTTGTCACGGTTTCGGGGATTGACCGGTGGGCGAGGGCTGCGGGATTATCGCCCGCAGCCAAGGCAGGAGGTCCGATGTTTCTCATCTCAGTGGAATGGCTCGACCAGGCGAAGACGCGCGCGCGCTTCAGCCTGCCCGGGCGCGAGGACTGGCGCGCCGAGCACATCGATGCGCTGATGCACGCGCTCGCCGAGATCCGTGAGGAGATGCGGCCCGCGGTCGCCGAGGAGCCGCCGCGCCTGCAGGAGACCGAGCCGCTGCACGATCCGCGCGTTGCGAGCGAGCTCCATCAGTTTTCCGGCGGCACGGTGATCAGCTTCCGCCATCCCTCGCTCGGCTGGATTCCGTTCCTGCTGCCGAGCGTCCGGCGCCAAAGCCTGGCGCAGGCGTTCAAGGACCAGGAAGCCGCCTGGAGCGAGCTTCACCTATTCAGCTCGCAGAAAATCGGCGGTTGAGGCCGCCGGCACGGGTGCGACGCCGAGCGCCCTGAGGCGCTCGCGCGCTGCGGCCTGCACGCGCCAGCACGGCTCGCCGAGCGCGGCCTGGACTTCGGCGGCACTTCCCCCCGTCGACAGATAAAACGCCCGCGCACGGCAGCGCGTGTCCGTGCGCAGCAGCGCCTGCACTCGCTCGCGGACCCGGGAGCGCCGCGCGCCATGAGACAGGGCAGCAGATCGACATGCTCGGCCACGGCGCGCTCCGGATCGCCGAGCAGCGCCTGCGTATCGTCGGCCGCGCAATCGACCGGTGCCTCGACCTCGTACTCGACGCGCGGCGGCGATGGCGCGCTTGGCTTGCCGCTGCGGATGAAAGTCGCGCGTGCCGGGTCGTAGAGCAGCACGCCGAGCGTCGGCAGATGACGAAACCACTGGGCTTGGCCCCACGCGAGTGGATGGTCGTTCATCTCGAACGTATTGGCGCCGGTTTCGTCGGCGAGCATGCCCAGGCCATTGGCCGTGCCGCTCGCCTGGGCGAGCGCATTCGCACGATAGTGATCGTCTCCCGCCGCGTCGTAGAGCACGCCGAGCGCCACGTCGAGCCCCATTCCCTGTCCGACGCCGACGCTGAGCGCATAGCGATCGTTGCCGCTTTCCTCGCGCAGCACGCCGACTGCCTGGTGCACGCCGTTACCCTGCGCATAGCGTATGGCGCTGTACTGGTCGTCGCCGGCGCGGTCCCAGAGCAGGCCAAGCGCGAAGTAGTACCCGGTGCCCTGGCCGAACATGTCGATGCGATAGCGGTCGTCGCCCGCATCGTCGCGGAGGATGCCGATGCCGCCGCCAAGCACGTCTCGCTCGCCGGCGGCCGCACCTTGCGCAAAGCTCAGCGCGCCGCCACGCTGGTATACGTCCGGGAGGCCGGTCGCGTCGTACGTGTCATTGCCCGCCTGGTCCCACAGCAGCCCCAGGCCGCCGCTGCCGCCGTAACCCTGGCCGAATGCGCGCACGCGGTAGCGGTCGTTGCCGCGCCGATCGATGAGCGCGCCGACACCGAAAAGGCCGGCGCCCTGGCCAAACACGTCGCCTCCGTAGCTGTCGGCGCCGTCGAGATCTACGAGCACCGACACCCCGGCGATCGCCGCGCCGAGACCGGCGCCGCTCGCGGCATAGGTGTCGTCGCCGAAGACGTCGACGATTGCGGAAAGCGCGTGCACCGCCACGTCGCTGCCCTGATAGCGGTCGTCGCCGTCGAGATCGATCACCACCGAGATCGAGCCGCCCATCGCCGGCGCGCGCTCGTACAGGTCGTCGCCACCCGGATCGATGATGAGCGCGGCGTCCGGGGGGTGCCGATCCGCGTCGGGCGAGCCGATGACGACCAGCCCGATTGCCGACTGGAAGCGTTGCGGCGCCGGGAAGCGCATGCCGGGCGCGCGCAGCGCCCGCACGAAGCGGGCGGTGGCGCCGAGAAACGACCGGCGCGCGAGCGCCAAGCGCCCCAGGTCAACGGCGGCTGCGAGCGCGATCAGCCGTTCGGCGGCAATGCCGGTGGGGAGCTCGCGCAGGACCGCGGCTTCGTCGAAGTTCCCGACGGCGGCCATCAGCTCGGCCTGCGCGTTCGCGAGCTCGGCGATGTAGGCGTCGAGCAGGGAATCGAACGGCTGCGCCCCGCCAGCGGGCGAGAGGTCGGCAAAGGCACGAAGGTCGGCAGGGATGCTGCGCTCGAAGAGCATCGCAGCATCGAGCGCCGTGAGCGGGTTGCGCAGCACGTCGAGCACCACTGGCGGCGTGAGCGGCGGAATGGTGAACTCGTGCGTGAGCACGTTGTCGATGAGCCGCAACGCATCGGGCCCCAAGCCGCGCTCGCGCAGCGCCGCATTCGCGCGGCTGGCGAGTTCCTGCGCGGCGGCCGGCCCGCTCAGCGCGGCAAGGAGGGCGGCGATCGCGCAAAATCCGGGGCGGCTCATCATCGCGGAGGTTGTCATAGCGCTCGCCGGTCTCGCTAGCGTCACGATCATCGTCTTTGCCGGCTGGGCGGCGCTCAACCCGCANCCGATGGCGTGGCTGTACATCGTTCTCGTCGCCGGCTACGAATTCTGGCTGGCGCGCCGCGTCCGGGCGGTCGGCTTTTCGGCCGTGCCGCCGCTCGAGCCGCCCTACCACTTCAGCGCTGAAGAAGCCGAGCTGCTCAGCCGCTACCGCTTCTACTTCACCTACCCGAAGATCGCGCGCGACTCCTCGTCGGTGCTGGCCGCGATCGGCCTGACGGCATTGCTGCTGACGCCGTGGCTGACGTACAAGCTCGCCTTCTTCCAGGCGGTCCTGATCGGCGCCAATCTCTTCATGGTCGCCCGGTTCACCAAGCTCCTGGCGCCGCAGATGGCCCTGCGGGTGGCTGCTTCGCGCGGCGACCGGCAGGCTTTGCGGCTACTCGAAGTGCATGATCCGACTTGGGAAAAGATACGCGCCGGCAACCGGCCGCAGTAAAATGGCGGCATGAACGCACCCGTTAAAGCCGAAGACAGATTCCACCAGCTCATCCACCAGAATCACATGTGGGGGCTGTGGGAGATCGCAAGCCAGATGACGCCGCATCCGCGGCCCGAGGCCGTTCCGTACCAGTGGAAATGGTCGCTCCTCAAGGAAGTGGTGAAGCAATCGTCCACCGCAGTGCCGGTGGGCGACGAGCGGCGCGCGATGCAGCTCTTCAATCCCGGGCTGAACGGGCAGTGGGCGACGACCAATACGCTGATCGCCGCGGTGCAGGTGCTCTTGCCCGGTGAAGTGGCGCGGGCGCATCGCCATTCACCGGCCGCGATCCGCTTCATCATCGAAGGCCACGGCGCCTACACCGCGGTCGAAGGCGAGAAGGTCATCATGCAGCCCGGCGACTTCGTGCTGACGCCGGCGTGGCAGTGGCACGACCACGGCAACGAGACGAACGAGACGGTCGTCTGGATGGACGGGCTCGACGTGCCGCTCACCAAGGCGCTGAACGCGATGTTCTTCGAGATGCACCAGGACACGAAGGCCTCGCACGGCAAGCCGGTCAACGGCTCCAAGGCGCTCTACGGTCACGGCAAGCTGACACCGACCTGGACCAAGGAGCGCCCGCTCTTCTCGCCGCTCATGCTTTATTCCTGGGACCAGACCGCCGAGGCGCTGCACGACCTGCGCAGCCACGACGGCAGCCCGCACGACGGCATCCTCCTCGAGTACACGCATGCGCAGACCGGGGGGCCGGTGCTGCCGACGATGTCGTGCCGCGTGCAGATGATCCGCAAAGGCGAGAAAACGAAGGCGAAGCGCGTCACCGGCAGCTCGGTCTTTCACGTCGTGCAGGGCCGCGGCCGCTCGGTGATCAACGGGCAGCCGTTCGACTGGGAGAAGGGCGACATCATCGCGCTGCCCTCGTGGGCGCAGCACGACTTTGCCAACGCCGGGAACGAGGATGCAATCCTCTTCTCGATCAGTGACCGACCGGTACTGGAGGCGCTCGGGTTCTACCGCGAAGACTTGTCCTGACAACAACAAGGGAGAAGGGGGATGAAAAACGGTGTGCTTGCGTTCGTCTGCGTCGCTGCCATGGCGGCGGCGACATCCTCGTTTGCGCGCGATGACCGCCTGAAGTTTCCGGTCGACGCCGCGCTCGCCAAGGGCCAGTCGACCAAGGAGAAGCTCGACCCGTCGATCAAGCTCTATTTCGGCAGCCAGCGCACGCCGACGGTGGCGAAGAAGATCGGCGAATGGACGTCGAACAAGAAAACCAACGCCGCGAACAAGTCAGACCAGGAAGCCTGCGAGCTTGCCTTCATCAGCGCCGTGGTTTCGCTGCAGGACCGCGCGCGCAAGGAAGGCGGCAACGCGGTCGTCAACATCACCAGCGTCTACAAGAACGAGCCTTTCACGAGCCCGAAGCAATACATGTGCGGCGCCGGCACCTTCATGGCCGGCGTGGCGCTGCGCGGAACCGTCGTAACGCTCGGGAAGTAGGGCGAGCTAGAGGTCGTCGGACCGCTTTTCCTTCGCCGGCTCGCTCTCGGGGGTGCGTCCCGACTCGCGTTGATCGAGGCCCTTCTGCATTTCGGGCTCGACCGGCAGCTTCTCGGTCTCCGGCTCTTTCGGCGGATGCTTCGGATCTCGCTTCATGCGCGCGGCGCCGCAAGGCACGTGCCCGTCACGTCGCGAGCGTGAAGAGCTCCTGCTCGCCCTGCACGTCTCGCAGCGGGTGGCGGCCCAGCGAAGCGAGCTTGCCGGCGTACGCGGCGGCGAATGTCGATGACATGACGACGTTTCGTCCGAGCGTCTTGCACATGCTCTCGACGCGTGCCGCGGCGTTGGCCGCCGGCCCGATCACGGTGAATTCCAGCCGCGAGGGCACGCCGATATTGCCGTAGGTCACCTCGCCGAGGTGCAGGCCGATGCCGTAGCGGATCGGCGGGCGCTGCGCGTGCTCGGCGTTGTCCGACGCGACGCGCTCGCCGGCCAGCCGCGCCGCCGCGAGCGCGCGCCGGCAGGCCTCGCGCGCATCGCCACCGACCGGAAAGATGGCGAGCGCCGCATCGCCGATGAAGCGCAGCACCTCGCCGTCCTTCTTCAGCACGGCACCCGCCATGCAATGGAAATAGCGATTGAGGTACTCGAGGTACTCGTCGCGCGTCATCGACTGCGATAGCGCGGTCGAGTCGCGCAGGTCGCTGAACCACACCACCGCCTCGATGTGCTCGCCGTCGCCCTGCTTCACCAGGCCGTCGAGCACGCGCGCGCCGGTCCGGCGGCCAAGGAAGGTCTCGAGCAGGCCCACGGCAGTGCGCCGCTGCGCAAAGACTTCGAGCAGGCGACCGAGAACCGGCAGCGCCTCGTACACCGCCCCGAGATGGGCGGTGGAAAATCCGCCCGGCGCAAACGAGGTCATCGACATCACGTTGAGCTGGCCGTCGGCGAAGCGGAACGGCATCGCGACGTAGTCGCTCGCGCCTTCGGCATGCAGCTCGCGCACAATCGGATAGTCGAGCTGGCAGCCCGGCTCCTGCAGCCGCCGGCGCACACCACGCGCGCCGCGCAGGATGGGTGCGAACGGGCTCGCCTGGAATTTCGGCTGAGTAAGGACGTCGTGCGGCTCATGGATGGTCTTGACGCCTCCTTCTTCGTTCCACACGAAGACGCTGGCCGCAACCTGCGGATGCAGCGTCGGAACGATCACGGTCATGCGCGACACCGGCATGCCCTGGGCGCGCAGGCGGTGGCAGAAGGCGTCCACCAGCCGGTCCGGCGCCGTTTCCTGCCACGCTCGGGCGAGCAGCCAGTCGCCGATGCTCGCGGCCTGCGGGCTGGTGCTGGCGCCGGCGGCACTCGGCACGGCGGCCTCACCGGCATAGATGGCACTCACGCGCTCGGGATAGAAGGAGATGTATTCCCGAATCGGGGCGGCGTCGCCGTAGGGCTCGTCGTACGACCAGGCCGCGTTCTCGATGACCCGGCCGTTTGCCCGCACATGCCAATGGCTCGCATCGCCCTTGAACGGACAGTGCGTCACCTGCGGCGATCGCTCGAGCAGGTCGAGCTGCACATCTTCTCGCGGGATGTAATACACCGGGCGCAGCCGCGTCTCGTGCAGCACGAGCGCGCGCGTCGAGTCGGCGAGCCGCACGCCGTCGACCTCGACGCGCACGCGGTACCGGCTCGGCTCGAAACGCAGCTCGTAATCAGCGGCCATGGGCGCAATCGTGCCGGGGAAATGAGCTATTGTCGCGTCCCATGGCCCAAACCTTACGCCGACGGCTGCTGAAGGGCGCCGCCGCCGCGGTGGCGGCACCCTACGTCATCACCGCCCGCTCGCAGGAAACGCTGATCGTCAACACGCAGGGCGGCGAATACCAGGAGCTGGTCGAGCGCGTCGTCATCCGGCCGTTCGAGAAGAAGTTCGGCGTCAAGGTCATCCATGACGCCACCGGCACCGCCTCGCAGGACTACGCCAAGATCCGCGCCTCGCGCGGCGCGCCGGGGTTCGACGTCGCCGGCCTCCTCACGCCGCCCGAGGTCATCCTCGGCGTGAAGGAGGGCATGCTCGAGAAGCTGAGCGAGCGCGAAGTGCCGAACCTGCGCCATCTCTGGGACAAGACGTGGCAGGTCATCCCCCCTGGAAGCGGCGCGCCGCACACGCTGCAGTACGCGGCGCTCGTCTATCACAAGGAAAAGCTCGAGCGGCCGCGCTCCTGGGACGACTATTGGGAGCCGCAGAAAAAATACGGCGACAAGGTGAAGGGCCACGTCATCCAGTACAACCCGGCGAACCTGCTTTCGGTCTATGCCCTCATCCACGCGGCGCAGCTCGGCAAAGGCGGCGTCGACAACATGGAGCCCGCCTGGCAGCGGCTGAAGGCGCAGAAGTCCTACGTCGGCGTGGTCGTCACCGGATCGGCGGAAGCGGTGCCGCACTTCGAGAACGGCCAGGTGTGGATCTCGCCCTACTGGAGCGCACGCTCGGGCTATTACATCGATCGCGGGCTGCCCTTCGAGATGATCATTCCCGAGGAAGGCGTGATCGGCCTCTTCGATGTCGCCTGCGTTCCGGTGGGCGCGAAGAACAAGAAGCTCGCCTATGAATTTCTCAACTGGCGGCTCGACCCGGCGATCCAGCGCGAATGGGCGCTCGCGTACTTCAGCAGTCCCACGCGCCCGGGCGTCGAGCTGCCCGCCAAGTTCGCCGCGAGCCAACTCACCACCCAGGAGCAGATCGCCAGGACCCAGTTCCCGGACTCTGACGTGATCGGCGCCCGGCGCAAGGACTGGACGCTCAAGTGGCAAGAAATAATGGGGTGATAGGGTCCGCCGCGCCAGACGCCGCGCGGCAAAGCGATCGAGTCCCTTGGCTCCTCGTGGCAGCGCCGCTCGCGCTGCTGCTTCTGTTTTTCGCGCTGCCGAACGCATTGCTGCTCTCGGCGAGCTTCGTCAAATCCGAAGCGCAGCAGCTCACCCACGAGCTGACGCTCGAGAACTACCAGTTCCTGTTCACGCGGCCGCTGTACATCTGGGCGTTCGTGCGCACCTTCATCGTCGGCGTCTCGGTCGGCCTGATCGACGTCGTGCTCGGCTACCCGCTCGCGTATTTCCTGGTGCGCACGCGCAGCCGCTGGAAAGGCGTGCTGATCGCGCTGGCGCTCGCGCCGCTCCTCGCGAGCGTCGTGGTGCGCACCTACGGCTGGTACATCATCCTCAACCGCTTCGGCGTCGCCAACGATCTGCTGCTCGCGCTTGGCGCGATCGACGAGCGCATCGCCTTCATGCCGAGCACCGGCGCGATCGTCATCGGTCTGGCGCACGCTCTCCTGCCGTACACCGTGCTGACCATCATGGGCTCGCTCCAAGGCATCAACCCGAACCTCGAGCTCGCGGCGATGAGCCTCGGCGCCAACCGCGTGCGTACCTTCTTCGATGTCGTGCTGCCGCTGAGCTTCCCCGGCATCGCCGGCGGCTTCATCCTGTCGTTCTCGATCGCCATCAGCGCCTACGCCACGCCGGCGATCCTCGGCGGTCCGGCGACACAGGTCATGGCGACCGCGATCTATGGCTTCATGACCCAGCTTCTCGACTGGTCGATCGGCGCCGCGCTGGCCGTCATTCTGGTTGTCTGCGCGGTCGCGCTTGCGTATGTCGCGGCGCGCATCGGCGCGCGTCAGGGCGCGCTATGAAAATGGTGACAGTCACCATTTTCAAAAGCGAAACCCCCGCTGCGCCTTCGGCTCGCCGCCCCCTTATCAGGGGGCCAGAGGCATGAAGCCGTGGGCCGCACTGCGTGCAGTGGTGATGGCTATCTATGTGTTCATGCTGGGGCCGATCGTCATCACGGCGGCGGTGTCGTTCAATCAATCGAACCGCTCGCAGTTCCCGCCGCGCGGCTTCTCGCTGCAATGGTGGCAGCGCGCCTTCTCGGCCGAATGGGTCGATCCGCTGGTCTTCAGCCTGAAGCTGGGGCTGCTCGCGGCGCTTATCAGCACGCTGCTCGCGCTGCCGCTCGCCTTTGCGCTCGCGCGCCATCGCTTCGCCGGCCGCGACGCGCTCGCGGCGCTGACGCTCGGACCGCTGATGCTGCCGGCGCTGGTGACGGGCGTCGGGCTACTGCAGCTCTTCCAGTATGCGGGCGCACGCGAGTACATCGGCTTCACCGCGCTCCTCATCGGCCATGTGGTGATCTGCCTGCCGTTCGCCGTGCGCACGATCGCCATCAGCCTGCAGACGCTGCCGCCGAATGTCGAGCTTGCTGCCGCGAGCCTCGGCGCTTCGCGCGCCGCGGCGCTGTGGCACGTGGTACTGCCGCTGATCAAGACGGGCATCGTCGCCGGCGCCGTCTTCGCCTTCGTGCACTCGTTCACCGATGTCAATCTGTCGCTCTTCCTGGCGCGGCCGGGCGAGCAGCCGATCACGGTGAAGATCCTCGGCTTCCTCGAGTACGGATTCGCGCCGACGCTCGCGGCGGTGTCGGTGATTACGCTGCTGCTGCCGCTCGTGCTCGTCGTGATCGTCGAGCGCGTGAGCGGCCTGGGCGACTTCATCTACGCGAGCCGCAGCCGTGGCTGAGCTGCGCCTCGAGAAGCTGGAGAAGCGCTACGGCGCCACCGTCGCCGTGGCCGGCATCGATCTCGCAGTGCGCGAGGGCGAGTTCATGACGCTGCTCGGGCCTTCGGGCTGCGGCAAGACGACAACGCTCGGCCTGATTGCCGGCTTCTTCCGGCCGAGCGCGGGAAGCATCTTCATCGGCGGCAAGGCGGTCGCCGAGCTGCCGCCCTTCCGGCGCGATATCGGCGTGGTGTTCCAGGACTACGCGCTTTTTCCGCATCTCACGGCGGCGGAGAACGTCGGCTTCGGCCTGCGCATGCGCAAGCTGTCGACCGCGGAGACGGCGACGCGGGTGCGCGAGGCGCTCGAGCTCGTGCAATTGGGGCAGCTCGGCGAGCGGCGGCCGCTCGAGCTCTCCGGTGGCCAGCGCCAGCGTGTCGCCCTCGCGCGCGCCCTGGTCATTCGTCCGACCGTGCTGCTGCTCGATGAGCCGCTGTCGAACCTCGATCTGAAGCTGCGCGAGGAGATGCGGGTGGAAATCGCCGGTCTGCAGCGCCGCCTCGGCATCACGACGGTCTTCGTCACGCACGATCAGGGCGAGGCGCTCGTCATGTCGGATCGCGTGGCGGTGATGAACGCCGGCCGCATCGAGCAGGTCGGCTCGCCGTCCGAGATCTATGAGCGTCCAACGACGCGCTTCGTCGCCGAGTTCATCGGGCGAATGAACTTTTTTGCCGAAGGCGGTCGGCCGGTGGCGATCAGGCCGGAGCGAGCGCGTCTCAGCACGCAGGCGCCGGCCGACGGATTCGCGCGGCGGGGAACGGTGCAGCAGGTTCTGTATCTCGGGGGAGCGCTCGAATACCGGCTCGAGCTCGCGGACGGCGAGCGCGCGGTGGTGGAAGTGCCGAACGATGGCGCCGCGCCGCGCTATGCGGAGGGCAGCGCCGTCTGGTTCAGTGCAACGCGAGAGAGCTGCTACGAGATACCGGCTCGTCGGCCATGAGCGGCACTTCGCCTTCGAGCGTCGTGCGGTGCATGTGGCGCCGGTAC
>C688J18823_10001035_pt1 | contig 16926 bp, 17 predicted proteins | sample HopSoiMetagenom1_FD_18823 | JGI IMG/M metagenome (IMG submission 18823) | reverse complement strand
GGTCTGGCGCATCGAGCAGCCGCGCCTGATCACCGGGCTGTCCCGGATGTTGCGCGATGTGACGCTGGCCGAAGACCTGACGCAGGAAGCCCTGGTGGCCGCGCTCGAACATTGGCCTGTCAGCGGCGTGCCTGAAAAGCCGGGCGCATGGCTGATGGCGTCAGCGAAACGCCGCGCGCTCGATGATCTGCGCCGCCGCAACATGCTCGCGCGCAAGCACGAGATGCTGATACGCGACCTGGAGCAGGAGCAGCAGGCGATGCCCGATCCGGATGCGGCGCTCGACGACGACATCGGCGATGAATTGTTGCGGCTGATCTTCACGGCTTGCCATCCGCGTCTATCGCGCGACGCGCGCGCAGCTCTCGCACTCCGGATGATCTGCGGCCTGACCACGGAAGAGATCGCGCGCGCCTTCCTGCAGCCGGAGGCGACCATTGCCCAGCGCATCGTGCGCGCCAAGCGGGCGCTGTCGGACTCCGGGCTCGCTTACGAAACCCCGCGTGGCGCGGAGCTTTCGGAGCGGCTCGCCTCGGTGCTGGAGGTCGTCTATCTCATCTTCAACGAGGGCTATACAGCCGCCCGCGGCGACGAATGGCTGCGGCCGCAGCTCTGTAATGATGCGCTGCGCATGGGCCGCGTGCTGACGCTGGTCGCGCCGCAGGAAGCCGAAGCCCACGGCTTGCTGGCGCTGATGGAGCTCAACGCCTCGCGCCTCGCGGCGCGCACGGATGCGGCCGGCGATCCGATTCTCTTGATGGACCAGAACCGAATGCTGTGGGACCGGCTTCAGATTCGCCGCGGGCTGTCGGCGCTGTCGCGGGCTCGCGAACTCGGCGGCGGGCAGGGATTCTACGGGCTGCAGGCGGCGATCGTCGCCTGTCACGCCAGAGCCGCCACGCCAGATGAAACCGAGTGGCCGCGTATCGCAAAGCTCTATGCCGAACTCGCGAGGTTGGTGCGCTCGCCGATCATCGAGCTCAACCGCGCGGTCGCGGTCGGCATGGCTGAAGGCCCGGCGGCTGCACTTGCGATCGTGGACGATCTCGCGCACGAACCTGCGCTCAAGAGCTATCATTTGCTGGAAAGCGTGCGCGGTGATCTGCTTTTCAAGCTCGCCCGTTTCGCAGAAGCGCGCGCCGCATTCGAGGCTGCAGCACGATTGGCGGGCAATCGGCGCGAACATGATCTGCTGCAACGGCGCGTTGTCGAAGCGACCCGACGCAGCGAAATCGCGCGTTGATTTCTGAATGAGCCGCGCATCTTGCGCACGCCACGATTGCTGAATCCACTGCGCGAAGCCCGTGTTTTTGCGATTCGTAGAACTACGGAATCTCGAGTGCTCATTCCGAACACTGTGATTAACTATTGGCGATTATCGTCATGCCAACATTTGCGGAATTGCGCTTTCGCCCTCGTGCTGCGTTTTTCAAGCGGCCATTGGCACATCATTCGAGGACGCGGCATGTCGGGATTCTTCCCTCGTCGATCAACCCTGTTTGCAACAGCCGTTGCTGCGGCCAGCTTTGGCGCGCTCGGCTTTGCCAGCATCGGTCTCGGTGCGGTCATCGTCGGCGAAACCCGCCGCATCGATCTCGGTGCGAAGGCTGCGCCCGGCATCGATGCGATGAAGGCGCAGTACAAGCGGCCGGCAACGATCCCGTTCCCGAAGGAAAACCCCTACACGCCGGAAAAGGCTGCGCTCGGCAAGAAGCTCTATTTCGATACCCGGCTCTCGGTCTCCATGGCGCAATCCTGCGCGAGCTGTCACAGCCCGGGCTTCGGCTGGGGCGACGGCCTGGCGGTCGGCGTCGGTCACGGCATGGCGAAGCTCGGCCGGCACTCGCCGACCATCGTCAATGCCGCGTGGGGCGCGATCTTCATGTGGGACGGCCGGCTGGCAACCCTCGAAGAGCAGGCGCTCGGTCCGATCCAGGCCGCCGGCGAGATGAACATGCCGCTCGAGCAATTGATGGCACGGCTTACCTCCATCGGCGAGTACAAGCCGCTGTTCGCCGCGGCATTTCCCAACGAAGCGATGAGCTCCAAAACGCTCGCCAAGGCGATCGCGACCTATGAACGGACCGTGGTCTCCGAGCGTGCGCCGTTCGATTCATGGATCGAAGGCAACGCGAAGGCCATTTCCGAGGAAGCCAAACGCGGCTTTGCCGTATTCAACGGCAAGGCGCTCTGTTCTTCCTGCCATGAGGGCTGGAATTTCACCAATGACGGCTTCCAGGACATCGGGCTGCCGAGCAAGGACGTCGGCCGCGGCGAGTTCATGCCGGGCGTGATCAAGATGCAGCACGCATTCAAGACGCCCGGCTTGCGCGAGATCGCGCGCCGGAGCCCCTTTATGCACGATGGATCGCTCGCCACGCTGGAAGCGGTGGTTGAACATTACGATCGCGGCGGCGTCGACCGGCCGAGCCGATCCGACCTGATGAAGCCGCTCGGGCTCACCGCCCAGGAAAAATCCGATCTGGTCGCCTTCATGAAAACCCTGACCAGCAACCTCAGTCCGACCGCGGTGCCGGTCCTCCCGCGCTGATCCCAGCCCTGTCAATCCAAGGATATCCCATGCACAAGACCGTTCTGTTCGCTCTCGTCATTCTCTCCGGCCTGTCGGCCGGCGCGCTTGCGGCCAACCAGGTGATCCATCAGCAGGGCCGGGTGTTCTCCTCCGAGAGCGTCACCATCAAGAAGGGTGACGCGCTCACCTTCGTGAACGACGACAGCATTCCCCACAACATCATGTCGGCCACCAAGGGTAGCGAATTCAATCTTGGCTCGCAGGCGCCCGGCATGTCGACGGATGTGACCTTCAAGGAAACGGGTGACGTGCAGGTGATCTGCGCCATCCATCCGCGGATGAAGATGATGGTGAAGGTTACGGACTAGTCGCGTCAGACCGCGTTGCCGGAGATTTGTGATGTCGATTCGCTACAAGATTTTCGGCGCCTTTAGTGTTGTCATCCTGCTCGCCTGCGGGCTCGCATTTTACGGCATCCAGGGTATCTCCACGGCGGGCGATCAGGTGGTGCGTCTTTATGACGGCCCGCTGATGGGAATCAATCACGCGCGTTCGGCGCATGCCGGGTTGAACGAAGCGCGTCTCATCATGCAGCGCAGCCTGACCGACGGGGCGACGGGCGAAGCCGTCGCCCGGTTTGAAAAGCTGGTTCGCAACATTTTCGAAGATCTCAGCGTGGTCCGGGACCGGGTCCAGAGCGCAGCCGTCAAGGCTGCGCGGGAGAAGGCCGAAGCCGGCCTCCGCGGCTGGTCGGGCGCCGGACTGAAGATCCTCAAGCCGGTGCCGGGCGGCCTGACCGAGATCCCCACGACCTTCTCGCTGATGCAGCAGGGCGACGAGGCCGTCGCGGCGCTCGACGATCTCGTGGAATTGGTGGCGGCCTATGGCTTCGACTACCGGACCGAGGCGGAAGCATCCGTCTCCGCCGCACGCACCGCCATGCTCGGGATCGCGATCGGTACCGCACTCGTCGGATTCATGATCGCCATGGCTTTTGCCTATTCGCTCAGCAAGCCGATCTCCATGGCAGTGCACGTTGCAGAACGCGTGGCGGCGGGCAATTTTGCCGATGACATCGCGGTCCGGCGTCGGGACGAACTCGGCCGCCTCCTCAAATCGCTTGCCGTCATGCAGGCAAGCCTGAAGGCGCGCGCCGACCAGGATCTCGCGCTGATGTCCTCGAAGGACCAGACCCATGCGCAACAGGTCACCCGGCGGCAGCGCATCGAGGCCGAGATCGAAGCCTTCCGTTCCACCTTCACCGCCGCGCTCGCCAACACCGACCGGATGACGGGCGAGCTGACCAACACCGCGCAAACCCTTTCCTCCATCGCACACGCCGCCGGCAAGCAGTCCGTCGAGACCGCTTCCACCGCGGGCCAAACCTCGGCCAACGTTCAGACCGTCGCAACCGCCGCGAGCCAGCTCGGCGATTCCGTGCAGGCGATCAAGACGCAAGTCAACGACGCCACCACGATCGTGCAGCGCGCCTCCGGCATGGCCGGGACGGCCAACGAGACGATTCGGGCCCTCGCCAGCTCGACGCAGCATATCGATGAGGTCGTGGGCTTTATCCGCAACATTGCCGGCCAGACCAATTTGCTGGCGCTTAACGCCACAATCGAAGCCGCGCGCGCGGGCGAGGCCGGTCGCGGATTTGCCGTGGTCGCGTCGGAAGTCAAGGCGCTCGCCACCCAGACCGCCAAGGCAACCGAGGACATTTCCTCCCAGATTGCCGAGGTGCAATCGGCCACGAAGCAGGCGGTCGACAATGTCGGTGCCATTGCTTCGATCATGGATGAGATCGATCGCTTCACCTTGGCGATTGCCGACGCCGTCAGCCAGCAGAACGCGGCGGCGAGCGAAATATCGCGCAGTATCGGCCACGCCGCTGCCGGAACGGAAAGCGTCGCCCGGAGCATCGCGGGAACGGCCACCGCGACCGAGAACACCAACCGTTCCGCCGACCTCGTGCTGGCGACCGCGCGCGACCTGTCCGACCAGGCCGCCGATCTGCGCGCCTCCGTGGATCGCTTCCTGTCGAACGTGGCAGCCTGACCCGGACGCCGCCGTTCCGTCGTTCGCCTCAACTCAGATGAAGCGGAACTGCTGCCGCTCGCGCTTGGCGAGTTTTGGGATCGCCTGCGAGAGGATGATGTTCTTGAAGTGGTCGGTCTGCTGATGATCGGCAAACGCGGCCTCGCCCGCGAACACCTCGTAGAAGAAGAACTCCCGAGGCTTGGCGACGTTCTGGTGGATCTGGAACGCCTTCACGCCCGGCTCGCGCTGCGCCTGCGGAAGAAAGTCCTTCAGAAGTGCGGCGACCGCGCCTTCCTCTCCGGAATTGACCTCCCAGAATGCAGTGACGATCAGGTTCTGGTTTGCATTGTCGGTGGTTGCCATGGATGCTCTCCTGTGAAAGCCGGCGCCGGTTTCGATTTCCGGTCGGCGACTGAAGAAACATTATGCCCGCTTCGACGACATGAATGCTTCGATACGTGGCGAAGTGTTATATCCGGATGTTGGAACTTCGTCGGCCATCGAAGCGTTGGCCAGAGCTATCTCTCCCACTTCGGAAATGGAGCAGGCGCATGGCGAAAAAGACCGTGCTCGCGATCGGCATCGAACCTTCGCTGGTTGATTTCAGCGCCTTCCCGGGGCTCACGACGGAACTGGTGACGAGCTACATCAAGGCGCAAATCGAGAAGCTTCGCGCGATGGGTTATGAGGCCGATAGCTGCCTGATCGATCTCGGTGATACGGCCGAAGCCGTCGCTGCGGCGGCGTTGGGCGCAAAGCATTATGACTGCGTAGTGATCGGCGCCGGGCTGCGGGAGCCGCGAGAGCGGCTGCAGTTATTCGAACGGATCATCAATCTGATTCACCTCCGCGCACCGCAAACCCGCATTTGTTTCAACACTACGCCGGCGGACACGGCGGAAGCCGTGCGGCGGTGGGTCGAGCCGTGAGGAGAGCGCTCAAGCGTTACGAAACGAGCCGAGCAGGCTGCCGATGATCTTTTGCCCGCGCGCCCGGAGTTTTTTCGGATTGTCCGCACCCGGCAGCAGCAGCGCCACCTCGCAGATCATCGCATCGACCATCCGGCTCAAGAGTTCGATGTCCTCGAAATCGAGCTCGCCCTGGCGCTTCAGCGCCGCCAGCGTCGCGGTGAGCAGCGCCATCGGATGGGCTTCTTCGATCTCCCGGTAGCGCGCATTGCCGAGCACCGCCGGCGCTTCCTGGATCACGATGCGCGCGTAGGCCGGTTCGAGGCATGCGTCGAGATAGGCATCGATGCCCTCGGCCAGGCGGTCCCATATTTTGCGCTGCGTCTTCGCTCTCGCTTCGATCTTTGCCGCGGCTTCGATCTGCAAGGCGACGACCACGGCGTCGAACAGCGCCTTCTTGTCGTCGAAGTGGTGATAGAAGGCGCCCCGCGTCACCCGCGCGGCGCGCGAGATCGCCTCGATCCCCGCTGCCTGATAGCCCTCGCTTGCAAAGGCGTCCCGGCCGGCGGCCAGCAACGCCTGCCGCGTGGCCTCGGTGTATTCCTCGCGGCGGGTTCGTTCGCGTCCGGTTTCCTGCATGCCTTCGGACATACCACTTGACGCCTGAGAGCCTATCAACATATAACATACATATGGTATGTAAAAAACATTCAGTATGCATTATCAAGGTCGACCTGCCGCGCGGCGGCAGGTGTGAAGGCCCGGAGGAGGGATCACATGAACAGCGATCGGATGTTCGAGCTGGCCCAGGCGCTGGCGGCCGCGAAAAGCCGGCAGGATGTGCCGGCGGCGCTCGCGGTTCTTCATGACGACATGCTGCTGGAAACCCCGGCCTTCGGCACCAGCGCCCACGGCCTGGCCGAGAATGAGAAGGTGCTGACCCGGTTCTTCACGTCGTTCCCGGACTACAACGTCGTGCTCGAAGGCCACGCCGCCAACGGCGACACGCTCGTCTGCTGGGGCCGGGTGCAGATGACCATGACCGGCGACCGCTTTGGCGTCATGCCGAACGGCAGGCGCGCCGAACTCCCCGTGTTCGTCCAGTTCGCCTTCAGGGACGACCGGATCGCCCGCGAGCGGTTCTTCTTCGACCTGTCCGAGTTGTGCGCCCAATCTGGCGTCTCGGCCGATGCGGTCCGGCGGAGGATCTTCGGAGATGCCGCCGCCCGGCAACAGGCAGCGGAATGACCGCCTTCCAGTAAATCAGGATTTTGAGCATGCCAGCAGACCCACGCGTCAAACCCGTCGCCGCGATCAGGACGGTGCCATTGTTCGACATCGTAATCGACCTCAATCCAAGACTGAACATCGGTGACGGCCCGCTCGGCCGCCGCATCATGTTCGGTGCGGCCGGCGGCAGGTTTGAAGGCCCCAGGCTGCGCGGCGAGGTGGTGCCCGGCGGCGGCGACTGGGCATTGTTTCGCGCCGACGGCGCCATGTCACTCGACGTCCGCCTGACCTTGCGTACCNNTGANGATGCGCTGGTNCACATGACCTATGGCGGCCGCTGGATCACGCCTCCCGAATTGCGGGCCGAGATGGCTGATCCCGCCCGACGTCATCAGGTCGACCCTTCGCGCTATTACTTCCGNACCAATCCGCTGTTCGAAACCGGGGCGGCGCAATATGCCTGGATGAACGATATCGTCTGCGTCGGGTCGGGATACCTGGTCGAGGGCGGCATCGCTTACAACGTCTCCCAGATCGTCTGAAGATGCGTCTTGTGAATGGCGTGACCCTGTCGTCGCTCGCGCGCGGCATGGCCGCTGAGGCGCTCAGCACGGCCGCCCTGAGTTCGCTAGCCTCGATCAGCCCGGCTTGGCTGTTTCCTCAGTGAGCGCTGCAACGAGCCCCGGTAGCCGGCCCATGACGTTGGCCATCAGGGTGTGGTTGTGATAGTCGCGCGACTCCACAATCTTGCCGTGGCGCACCATCGACATCTGAATGTTCGACACCCGAAACATACGGCCTGTCGTGGTGACCAGTCCGTCGTAGTCCCACTCTGCAACGATAACCTCCGGGTCGGTGGTCTGACGCACAACCATGTTGCGGATCTGCAGCTTCAGCGGTGCGGCAGCGAAATTCGCGAAGTGCTTTCGGATCGCTTCATGGCCTTCGATCCGGGTGGGCGCAGGCAAGGCGAAAGGATGTTCGACGACCGCTTGCTCGCAATACAGCTCGTTGAGGTCTTGCCAGTTCTGATCGGCAATACCCTGCATGAGCGCCTCGACGACCTCTTGCGGGCCAGCGGGATCAGACATCAGAAACTCCTGCATCAGTTCCCCGAGGTAGCCACCGCGACTGAAGCCTGGATCAGCTTCAGCCCCTTCAAACTCGCATGCCCGTTCTTGCCGACGATGATGTGATCGTGCACGGCAATGCCGAGCGGGGGACGATCTGGACGATCGCCTTGGTCATGTGGATATCGGACTGCGACGGCGAAGGGTCGCCGGATGGGTGATTGTGCACCAGCAAACTCATATTCAAGAACAATGAGTTGCGTCAATGTCGAAAATAACTGGGGTATGATGAACCCTCGCAGGCGCGCGGAGTCTTTGTCGGCAATCGACGGTCCCATCAAATCACGGATTCCGAATCGACATCAATCCTCGTGGTTCAAAAGTTCACGGAACGCATGACCGCGAATTATGCCGTCCGTCCGGTGAAGGATTTGATGCCAAGATAACTGCCAATCACCCGACTATCTGATTCCAATATTCGCAAAGACCTTCGCCGAAAACGGGATGCGAACGTTAGAAACGGAGCACACCGTCGGTGCGACACGTGTATCATTAACGCAAATATGGCTGCAGTAGGAATGAGGCATGACAGCGAAACCCCGGCCCGGTGGCCGCAGCGCCCGCAACAAGGCTGCGGTTTTCGAAGCCGCAGCCGCCCTGCTGGCTGAACGGGGACACGGGGCGGTCACCATGACCGATATCGCCGCGCGCGCCGGGATGGCGGCGACCAGCCTCTATCGCCGCTGGGGCGACGTTCGCGCGTTGATGATGGAGGTCGCGGTCGAAAAACTGACGCGCGAGCGGCCGCTGCCCGACACCGGATCGCTGCGCGGCGACCTGCTCGCCTGGGCCCGCCCGATCGCAGCCAGCCTCGCAAGCCGTGAAGGTTCGTCGTTCTTTCGGGCCGTGATCGCAACAACGACGCCGGCCGGTGCCGATGGATCATTGCGCCACGCTGCGATGAAGCGCCGGAGGGAGCAGATGGAGCTGATGCTGGAGCGCGCCCGGCAGCGTGGCGAGAAACCGCCCGATGTCGACGAGCTATTGGATCATGTGCTGGCACCGCTTTACATGCGCGCGCTGTTTGGCAGGCCCCTTAGCAAGGCCGTCGCCGATCGTCTGGTCGATCGGCTGCTGGCGCGGTCCTGGACGTTCGCCTCGCAAGCCCCGGGCAGGCGAAGGTATCACTCCCGCCAGTAACGCAAATTTTATTGCGTTAATCGAGATGTTTAATGCAACATTTATTGCATTAAGTGCTATCGGCCTTGCTGCGCCGGATCACGCAGTGCCGGGGGAAATACGATGGCAAAGCTCAGCATCAACGGACAGACAGTCGATATCAACGTCGAGCCGGACACGCCGCTGCTTTGGGCGATCCGTGAAAACATCGGGCTGACCGGCACCAAATATGGCTGCGGCATCGCCCAATGCGGCGCCTGCACGGTTCATATCGACGGGGCCGCTGTGCGGTCCTGCGGCGTGCAGGTCAGCGAAGCCGTCGGCAAGCAGATCACCACGATCGAGGGACTCGCGGTCGACGGCGTACTGACCAAGGTGCAGCAAGCCTGGGTCAATAACGACGTTCCGCAATGCGGCTATTGCCAAAGCGGCATGATCATGGCGGTCACCGCCCTGCTCAGGGAGAAGCCCAAGCCGACAGACGCTGACATCGACGAGGCCATTACCAACATTTGCCGCTGCGGCACCTTCCAGCAGGTGCGTGAAGCCATTCACGCCGCCGCGAACGCTTGAGGAAGATGCCATGAACCNTATGCCCCAACTCAATCGCCGCGCTTTTGTGGTAGGCACCGCCGCAGCCGGCGCTGGTCTCGCCCTTGGATTCGACGTCCCGTTTGGTGGGCCGACCGCGGTTCGCGCCGCCGATGCCGCGCCGGAGGTCAATGCCTGGGTGGTGATCCGGCCTGATGACACGGTCGTGATCCGCATCGCCCGCTCCGAAATGGGGCAAGGCACGCTGACGGGCCTCGCTCAACTCGTCGCCGAAGAACTCGAATGCGACTGGAACAAGGTCACAACGGAATATCCGACGCCGGGCCAAAGCGCCGCGCGCAAGCGCCCGTGGGGCAGCTTCAGCACCGGTGGCAGCATCGGCATTCGCGCGTCGCAACAATATGTGCGCAGGGGCGGCGCGGCTGCCCGCGTGATGCTGATTCAGGCGGCGGCAAATGAGTGGAATGTGTCGGTGGCTGAGTGTACCGCAGCCAACAGCGTCATCACACACACGCCAACGGGCCGCACCGTGACCTACGGCAAGGTGGTGGAGGCTGCGGCAAGACTTGAGCCGCCAACGGACGTTAAGCTGAAGGACCCCAAGGACTGGAAGATCGTCGGCAAGAGCATGAAGCGGCTCGACACCGCGGACAAGACCACCGGCAAGATGATCTACGGCATCGACGTCAAGCTGCCCGGCATGCTCAGCGCCACGATCAAGGCCTGCCCGGTATTCGGTGGCAAACTAAAAAGCTTCGATGAAGCGAAGATCGCCGGCATGAAAGGCGTCAAGAAAGTCGTGTGGGTTGGCGACAACGCCGTTGCCGTCATCGCCGACACCTGGTGGCACGCCAAGACCGCGTTGGATGCTTTGCCGGTCGTCTGGGACGAAGGCGACAATGCCAAGGTGTCGAGCGCGTCCATCGCGAAATGGCTTGAGGAAGGTCTCGATCCTGCGCAGCCTGTATTTGTCGGCAACACCAACGGCGACGCCAAAGCCGCCATTGCCGGCGCCGCCGGGAAGATCGAAGCGGTGTATGACTATCCCTACCAGAACCACGCGGCGTTGGAGCCGCTCAATGCCACAGCGCTCTACACGCCTGACAAGTGCGAGGTGTGGACCGGCACCCAGGATGGCGAACGTGCTTTCACCGCGGTCGTTCAGGCCTCCGGCCTGCCCCCCGACAAATGCGATGTCCATAAGGTGATGCTCGGCGGCGGCTTCGGCCGTCGCACCGCACCCGACTATGTCCGGCAGGCGGTCCTGGTCGCCAGGCAGATGCCGGGCACACCGGTCAAACTGTTGTGGTCACGCGAAGAAGACATGACGCACGGCAGATATCATCCGGTCACCAAATGCAAGCTGACCGGCGCATTCGATGCCGACAACAATCTGATCGGCCTGCATATGCGAATCTCGGGCCAGTCGATTACCGCCAGCATCACTCCCGAGGCGCTGAAGGACGGCATGGACCCGTACACGTTCCAGGGCGTTGCATCATCTGGAGAGGCGTTCGCCAATATCGGGCCAGCACGGCTGGGTTACACCATCCCCCATTTACTGATCGACCATTCCATGCGTAATCCTCACGTTCCGCCCGGTGTCTGGCGCGGCGTCAACGGCAACCAAAACGGGATCTATCTCGAATGCTTTATGGACGAGTTGGCGCATTCGGCCGGGCAAGACTCGCTCGAATTCCGCCGCAAGCTGATGGCGAACCATCCCAAGCATCTCGCCGTCCTCAATGCGGTCGCGGAGCGCGTCGGCTGGAATAAGCCCGCGGCCAAAGGTGTGTTTCGCGGCATCGCCCAGCAGATGGGGCTCGGAAGCTACGTCGCCGCCGCCGCCGAAATTTCCGTCACTGACAGCAACAAGATCAAGGTGCATCGCATCGTTGCCCACCGATCCCGGCACGGTCGTCAATCCCGCGCAGATCGAACGGCAAATCGCCGGCTCATTCGTATTTGGTCTCACTGGATTGTTCTATGGCGGCTGCATGGTCAAGGACGGCCGCATCGAGCAGACCAACTTCGACACCTATAATTCGATGCGGATACGCGAGATGCCGAAGGTGGAAGCGATCGTGATGCCGAGCGGTGGCTTCTGGGGCGGCGTCGGCGAGCCGACAATCGCCGTTGCTGCGCCGGCCGTGCTCAACGCCTACTTCGCCGCGACCGGCAAGCGCATCCGTTCGGTGCCGCTGTCCAATCTCGATATCGTATTCGCCTAAGCTGGAAAAATTCCATGTCGAAGACGTATGGCGCTGCCGCAATTGCCGTTATCATCGCTGTCAGTTGCGCGGCGGCGCATGGCCAGATCGCTCCGAAGGGACCCGAATCCGCAACATTGAAGGCCAATGCCGAGTTGATGAAGACGCTGCCGTTCGCCAACCGGCAGGATTTCGACGACGCCATGCGCGGCTTCATCGGCACCACGACCGACGCGCTGGTGACGGGCACCGGTCCGCGACCGGTGTGGAGCATGAAGCCTTACGACTTCCTCAAGCAGAACGAAGCAGCCGACAGCGTCAACCCGAGTCTGTGGCGGCAGGCGCAGCTCAACGGGATCCACGGCTTGTTCAAGGTGACCGAGCGCGTCTATCAGGTGCGCGGCTTCGACATCTCCAACATGACGATCATCGAAGGCGACACGTCGCTGATCATCATCGACGTGCTGGTGGCGAGCGAGACCGCACGCGCCGCGCTGGAGCTGTATTACCAGCACCGGCCAAGGAAACCGGTGGGCACCGTGATCTATTCGCACAGCCACACCGATCACTTCGGCGGCGTCAAGGGCGTGATCAGCGAGGCCGACGTGGCTGCCGGCAAGGCCCAGGTGCTGGCGCCCGCCGGCTTCATGGAAGCTGTCGCGGGCGAAAGTATCATGGCGGGCACCGCGATGAGCCGACGCGGGCAGTATCAGTTCGGTCAGTTGCTGCCGCTGGGCCCGCGCGGCCATGTCGATGGTGGGTTGGGCAAGAGGATACCGGCCGGAACCGTCACCTTGATCGCGCCCACCGGCACGATCGACAAGACCATGGAAAAGCGCGTCATCGATGGCGTCGAGATCGTCTTTCAACTGGCGCCCGGCTCCGAAGCGCCATCGGAAATGCTGATGTACTTCCCGCAGTTCCGCGTGCTCGACATGGCCGAGGATATGACCCACAACATGCACAATCTCTACACTATTCGCGGCTCCGAGGTGCGCGATGGCAATCTGTGGTCGCGCTACATCAGCGAAGCGATGGAGAGCTTCGGCGACATCAGCGACGTCATCATCGCGCAGCATCACTGGCCTGTTGCCGGACAGGCGCGTGTCGTCGCCCTCATGAAGAAGCAGCGCGACCTGTACAAGTTCGTCAATGACCAGTCGCTGCGGCTGTTGAACCTTGGCTATACGCCCGGCGAGATCGCCGAGACCCTGCGCATGCCCGCGAGCCTGGAGCGGGAATGGTCCGCCCGCGGCTATTACGGCACGCTGCGTCACAACGCCAGGGCGGTGTATCAGAAATACCTTGGCTGGTACGACGCCAATCCCGCCGACCTCGATCCGCTGCCGCCGGCAGAAAACGCGCGCAAGACTGTCGAGTACATGGGCGGCGCTGATGCGGTGATCGCACGCGCACGCGGCGACTTCGCCAAGGGCGAATACCGCTGGGTGGCGAGTGCGATGAACCTGGTGGTGTTCGCCGATTCCGGTAACCGTGCCGCGCGCGAGTTGGGCGCCGATGCGCTGGAGCAGCTCGGCTTTCAGGCCGAGGCCGCTACCTGGCGCAACGCCTATCTCGTCGGCGCCATGGAGTTGCGTAACGGCGTGCCCAAAATTCCTGGATTCAACACCGTCAATGCCGATACGCTGAAGGCCCTCAACAACGAGATGTTCTTCGACTTTCTCGGCGTGCGGTTGAATGCCGCCAAGGCCGAAGGCAGGACCATGGTGATCAACTGGAGTTTCACCGATTCAAATCAGCGGATCGCACTGAACCTCGACAACTCCGCACTGACCTATGTGGCGGGAAAGCAAGTGCCCAATGCCGACGCAACCGTTACGCTGGCGCGCGGTACGCTCGATGCTGTCACCCTGCAGCGGACCACATTCGCCGATGCGGTGAAAGCGGGCCTCGTCAAGATCGACGGCGACCCGCGCAAGCTCGATGAGCTCATGTCGATGCTCGACACCTTCAAGGTGATGTTCGAGGTGGTCGAACCAAAGCCGAGCGGTCAATGAGGTGTGCCGGACGCGCTGCAGGCAGCGCACGAGTGCTGCCGAGCCGAGGCCCATTCTACTTTGCATGGGGTTGTTTTCGCGATTTTCGGTCCCGGCCCTGCGGTGCACCGCCGAAGAGGCGCTGCACCGCGTCCGGGACACGAGATCGTTAATGCTTGCGCTTACGGCGACTCGAACTCCAAGCCATCATGCTCCAGTCGGACCAGACAAGAAGAAGCTCCTGCACCAATACCTTTTTCGCAAGTTCCGATAGCCGCTGCCATTCAAGCTAGATCAGCTTCAGCCCCTTCAAACTCGCATGCCCGTTCTTGCCGACGATGATGGGATCGTGCACGGCAATGCCGAGCGGGGTGGCGATCTGGACGATCGCCTTGGTGATGTGGATATCGGCCTGCGACGGCGTCGGGTCGCCGGAGGGGTGGTTGTGCAGAAAGCCGTCAGCTGTACTGACGGCTGGATGGCACTGTTTGCGACCGTCTTCCTCAAACTTTCGGAGGCGGCGCGGTGCCTTGGTTCCATTTTTCCATTTTGCCAAGGATGCCCCAGGCGGTGGTCGCAAGGAAGATCGGCAGTGCGAATTGGGGTGGAAGGATCGGCGCGATCGTTGCCAGCAGCCCTTCCAATCCGGTTGCCGCTGCTGCGCCAGCCGCGGGCGCCTTGACGCCAGCCAGCAAGGCGGTCACCAGCGAGCCACCGATACCAATCGCCGTCTTCTTGCCGTCCAACAGATGGCCGATCGTCACGCCGAGCGCGCCGTTCACCTGGCCCAGCGGCACCTTGCCGTCCTTGAGGAACAGGGTGTTCAGCAACTCGATCGTTTGCCTCACCTGATCGGTGGATGGCGCAGCGCCCACCGGGGTCGCCGTTCCCGTGTTGGGGGTGCCCCTCTGGATGATGGGAAGAAGCCGCTCAACGAGCCCAATCGGATCAGTTGGCGTCGACACGGTCGTCGAGGACCGGACCACCTGCTCCAGATTTCCGAGCCGCTGGATGATCTGCAACAACGGATTGGTGGTTTGTGTCTGATCGATAGTTTGCTGCGATTTCATCGCGATGGCTGCGATCGTGGCGGCATCCGGAAGGCTGGTATCCACCAAACCGTTTTGCTGTTGAAATTGTGAAATTGCAGCCTTCGTTCGTGGCCCATTCTTTCCGTCCTCGACGAGCTGCGGATCGATACCAAGCTTGTTGAGCGACTGCTGAACGTGCAGGACGGTCTGCGCCAGATCATCGTCCGGCTCGGTGGAGACTGGCATCGGCGACACTCCGTCGAAATTAATCGAGGGATCGAGCTCCATGAGAGCCTTGAGAATCGGGGCTGTGCCGAGCTGCTTGTCGACAGCGCTTGCATCGAAGACATGGTCGGCGACGAATTTCCCGGCTCTCGCCTCGGGTGGACCGTAAACGGAGGATCCGCCGTAGAGATATGGCGAGTTGACCCCTCTGGGGTGATAGCCGTAGCCGTTGAAGCCCTCCAGCCGGAACAATGTCCGAGCAATGCTCCAGTCAGTGCTGCCCGGAAAACCTTCGATTTTGAGAGCATCGATGGCGCCGTCCACGAACGCATCGGCTCCGACAAACGGGCCTCGTCCCTTGGGAACGATGGTGGTTACTTTGTTTAGAGGCTGGCCGTTGCCAAGATAGGTATTAAAATTGTAGTGGGATTCGCGATAATGGCAGAGCCCGACGAACCACCACGGCACGCCTGTCTTGGCTTCGACCTTTTGATATGCGGCCTTGCCTTTCAGCAGCCGGTCGGCCTCTTTGCGCACCTCCTCGGCGCGCTCCTTCCGAATATGCAAACCCGCCCAGTTGTGCTCGTAGTCATCTTTGAAGTCTCGAAACGATACCATCGTCGCCCCTCCCTAACATGACTTGGCTAAATCACCGGATTCTCGCTTTAATAGAAGAAATAATTCATACGTCTCAAGATTGTGATGCCGTTCGAACGGGAGAACGGTGGGACGCTGCCACACCGTCACAGCCCATTGCGTTACTTCAGGTAAACCGAAGTCAAGAGAAGCATGAGCCGGTTGGAACCAATGTGAACGTGCTCACATCCCGGAATCGTTTTTTCACCTCGCCGCGGCATGGCTTCAAAATCGATGCAACGCACAACACCGCGCGACGCCTGTGGAAGAATGACCGCATCAGATCAGCTTCAACCCCTTCAAACTCGCATGCCCGTTCTTGCCGACGATGATGTGGTCGTGCACGGAAATGCCGAGCGGGGTGGCGATCTGGACGATCGCCTTGGTCATATGGATGTCGGCCTGCGAGGGTGTCGGATCGCGGGAGGGGTGGTTGTGCAGGACACGCTGGAAACCACCCATCGCATTGAGAAACTTACACGAACTTCGCCTGCGAACAGTGACCAGGGGCGGCAATAGGGGGCTGTAATTGGTGACTGCTCGTGATCATCCCGCCAACACACGTTACGTCACGGACGATCATTTTGGAGCATGCCGGCCACTACATTTTCTTGGGCGAGCTAACGGACATCGCCGAACCCGCGTGTGATGCCGTAGAGAAAAAGCAGACGTTCACGTTGATAGCGATCTCGCGACAGCTCTCGCATGGTCAATAAACAGCTTGGCTAGCGGACCCGGTGTGCGATTCTTCAAGGTAAGTATAGCGATTGCATATTCCGTAGCTGGCATCTTAACCGGCATTATCTTCAATCCCACGCGTTGAGAACTGTACCGGGCAACAGAGTTTGGCAGGATGCCGACAAATTTTCCGGTTGCGACAAGCGCACTGGCCAGTTGAACGGACAACGTGGCAATTGCGGGCCGGGGCGGCTTCATGCCGCTCGCGACGAAAATTTCCGAGATGATTCTACCAGGCACGCTGTCGTACGGCGGAATCACCCAGGATTCCTGCATCAGATCGGCAAGTTCGATGCGCCGCCGGCGCCCCCATTCGCTATTCAAGCCCGCGACCGCCACGAACGGCTCCTGAATCAGCGGTTCGAAGACGAAGTCCTCATCGACAAAGGGCTCCGGCAACCGTCCAATCAGAAGTTCAACCTTGCGCTCGCGCAGAGGATCGAACTGCTCCATCGCGATGTCTGCATGAACCACGAGCAGTTGCACCCGCGGATACTGCTGCAGGAAGCGTTCCGATATGGCAGGCATGATGCCCGCATTCATGATCTCCGCACATCCGATCGCGAGTTCTCCCGAT
>C688J18823_10001034_pt1 | contig 16926 bp, 18 predicted proteins | sample HopSoiMetagenom1_FD_18823 | JGI IMG/M metagenome (IMG submission 18823) | reverse complement strand
TGATTTTGAAAATGCGGTAAAGGAAGTAATGCCATCGGCTATGAGAGAAGTTTATTTGGAATCTCCAGATATTCCTTGGACATCTATAGGCGGTCTAGAAGAAGTTAAGCGTGAATTACAAGAGGCAGTTGAATGGCCGTTGAGATATCCTGATCTGTACACTAAACTGGGACATTCTATGCCAAAAGGATTGTTAATGCATGGTCCTTCTGGTACTGGTAAGACATTGCTAGCAAAAGCTGTTGCAACAGAGTCTGAAGCTAATTTTATTAGCGTACGGGGGCCTGAATTACTCAGCAAGTGGGTAGGTGAATCCGAAAGAGGAATTAGAGAGATATTCAGAAGGGCACGGCAAGCGGCTCCATGTGTAGTTTTCTTTGATGAAATTGATTCTATTGCACCAACTAGAGGTATGGGAGGAGATAGTATGGTCACAGAGCGAGTAGTATCTCAATTGTTAACAGAGTTAGATGGAATTCAGGCATTGTCTGGAGTAGTAGTTTTAGCAGCAACAAATAGAGCTGATATGATTGACCCGGCATTACTTAGACCAGGAAGATTTGATAAGATCGTATTTGTTCCAATGCCGGATAAAGCAGCTAGACATCGAATATTAGATATTCATTCGAAAGACAAACCAATTGGCCCGGATGTAGATCTAGTCAAAGTTGCTGAACTTACTGAAAACTTTAGTGGGGCTGATGCTAGTTCAGTAGCGAATACTGCAGTGTCACTTGTCTTGCACGAATATTTGGCAAAGTATCCCACACCGGAAGAAGCAGCCAAACATGCATCGGAAGCGCATGTAATGATGCGACACTTCGAGGAAGCTGTAAAGAAGATAAAGACTCAAAGAGAAGGCAAGCCTGGAGAAAAAGTAACTGTACCTTACTATAGGTAAAATTTCCAAATCTTTTATCTAAGAAAATTATGTAAATTCAAGTATCTATGATAAGCGCTCTTATATTTTATCATTTGAGCCATACTTGAATTGAATCGATGATCAGGATGATTAAAATTTGTACTAAAATTATTGCAATTTAATTGGCTGAGTAATAAACAAAACAGTTCTTCTATATGGTATCGATAATCTAAAAATCTGCCTGTTATCTATAACTATTTCTAAACTGATGGCAGTTAGTCATCCTTGGAGCAATGTTTTTATGTTATATCCTTTACAACTAAAATAACAAATACAAAATGGTGGAAAATTCTCAAATCCAACTGGTGGAAAATTTAAACGCAACGACACCAGCGTTAAATCGTTTTGTAAAACCTGATGACATCAACAGATTGGTGAGGCAATATGGTACACCACTATATCTAGTCGACGAAGATACATTACATGCAAAGGTAAGGGAGTTACATGATGCATTTATGAAATTCGATGGTCCAACAAAAATCGCATATTCAATCAAGGCGAACTTTAGTCCGGCAATATTGCGTGCGTTCATAAAGGATGGAATAACCTTCGATCTGACATCTATCGGTGAGCTTCATTTCATGAATCACTGCAAAGCAGATCCTGCGAATATCATTTATACAAGTGTAACAGAAGAATACGAAGAATACGTAGAGGTCCTACGATTTGGAGTACGAAGAGTTGTCGTTAGCTCATTTAATGGTATGACAAATTTAGCTAAAGCGGCTTGTAAATTGCGAGTAAAGCCTCTGACGATGATTAGAGTTAATCCCGAAGTAGGCGTAAAAGCTGAAATTCGTGCATCATATAAGAACGGCAAATTTGGAGTCCCATTTAACGGTGGAACGATTGATAGTGCAGGGCAATTGGTAAAGTACATTATGGGAAATGAATTCCTTAAATTTGAAGGCTTTCATTTTCATTTGGGCTCGCAAATACTAGACTTCACGTGTTATGTCCATGCATTCGATAAGATTGATGCTTTCATGACAAAAATGAAAAAAGAATTTTCAAACTTCCACGTTAATACCTTTGATATAGGAGGCGGAACACCAGTATACTATAGCGAACCAGTCCCTAAACCTGCCCAAATGGCAGCGAATTACATATCTAGGCTAAATGATTTGGTCAAAACACATGGCGAATTTGAACTAATGATCGAAAGTGGTAGATTTCTCGTTGCAGAGTCCTCAATTCTAGTATCAAAAATAGTAAATACAAAAGAATACAATGATCATAAAATTGTCATAGTTGATGCTGGATATCACCTATTACTTGACGCTGCACTATTAAAACAAGAATATCCTCAAGAAGTATTGGCCTTATCTAAAAACGAATATAGAATTCCAGCAACAAATCCACCTAAGAATACACATTTAGCCGGTAGATTATGTGATACATATGATGTATTTCCGTTATCAAAAGCATCTAATCTTACTGAGGCAAATATTGGAGGATATGTATCATTTTATAACGTTGGAGCCTATTCAATCGTATTCAATATGCCTTTCCACTGTCAGACTAAACCACCCATCGTCATGAAAACTTATAATGGAGATTTTAAATTAGTTAGAAAAGGAAGTTCCTATGAGCAGTTATTCGTTGAGGAAGGCGGAGATATATCATGAGTCAGTCCTCCTGATCAATCATCTGTATTAGGGGGATAGAGTTGTAATGCCATCGCCAGCAACATCTGTAAAAGGATCTAAAGAAAAGATTAGGGCCCATCTCTTTATATTGGGCAAAGTTCAGGGTGTTTATTTCAGACATAATACTCGGATTATTGCCAACAGGTTTGGGGTAAAAGGATGGGTGCGTAATCTCGAGGACGGTCAGGTGGAAGCTGTGCTAGAAGGAGATGAAATAAACGTTAATGCAGTGCTTGAATGGTGTCACAGAGGGCCACCTAGAGCATTAGTTAATAATGTAAAGATAGAATACGAAAGATACTGTGACGAATTTCGAGATTTCAGTATTAGTTAGGTATTTGAATACGTAATTAATTACTTTCTATATGCAATCTGATACTGCCTCACTAATAATTATATCGCCAATTTGCCGGTACGTTTGTAAACGGTATGGTGGAACAATACTGCCCGTCTCTGAACTGATGAATCATCAAATAGAGAATTTTTATAAGTATAGATGATCGATATTATGTGAGCAAAATGTTTGCGCTATTTGTAAAAAGATTTGATACTATCATTGCCATTTATTCGGTGATAATTTAGTTATTCAGAAAGGAATGGTCCAGTCAGAGTTAGTTATCTAAAGCTTCGGCAGCATTGCTTGAAAGTAGCATTTTTTTCAGCATCATTTTATTAATCGCATCGATCATTGCCTCCACTGATGCAATTACAATGTCTTCTCCAGACTTTCTTGCGGAGATAATGTTTCTATTTTTATCCTCGATTTTGACACAAACCTCAGCCATCGCGTCTGAGCCTCCTGTGATAGATTCTAACCTGTATTCATGTATTTTGATACTGTCGATCTGGCCGGCGATTTTCTGAATTGCTTTTAATGCTGCGTCAACCGGTCCTACACCAGTCTCTGATGCAATCACATCATTACCATTACTATTCAATCGAACGACTGCGGTTGGGATAATATTCATCCCAGTAACCGTATGGAAGTCATAAAGTTTAAGTTTCTCTTCAAATTTATAATTTTGCATAACTTCACTTGTTATAGATAATAGCTCAGTAGTTGTTATAGATTTACCCATATCTGCTGTATTTTTTTGCCTTTCTACAATCTGATGAAGCTGCTCCTTGGTTGGTCTTATACCAAACTCTTCAAGCATATAACTAATACCATGTGCGCCAGCGTGTTTTCCGGCCTGCAACCATCTCTTTCTTCCGACCATCTCTGGATTAATTGGTTCATAGGTAAGCGGGTTGTTTATTATACCATGTGTGTGAATGCCAGATTCATGACCAAAAGCATTTTCTCCAATAATTGCTTTATTGGGTTGTACAATTATTCCCATAATATTGGAAACAAATCTTGAGGTATCATAAAGTAACTCAGTTTTTATATTATGCTCACGACGATACAAACATTGAAGCGCTACAACCACTTCTTCTAAGGACGCATTCCCTGCTCTTTCCCCAATTCCATTTATTGTTACCTGTGCGCAAGAAGCTCCAGCATTAATTCCAGCAAGCGTGTTTGCAACGGCCAAACCCATGTCGTTATGACAATGCATACTTATAGGAACATTTGTTGCAAGCTTTATACTCCTTACAAGTTCAGCTATATATTCCGGCGTAGCATATCCTACTGTATCTGGAATGTCCAATCTGTCTGCTCCTGCTTCGGCAACAGCTTCAAAAATAGCGTTCATGAACTCTCTATCAGATCTTGTCGCATCTTCGGCAGAAAATTCAACATGTAATCCATGCTTCTTTGCATAATCCACTGCCCATACCGAGTTTTCACGAACCTGCTGTCTACTCATGTTCAATTTGTATTGCATGTGTATGTCCGAGGTAGCCAAAAACAAGTGTACATACTTTAGGTCGCAAGACAATGCTGCATCAATATCTGACTTGACTGCCCGAGCCAGTCCACATACTTCAGCGTTCAATCCTTGTTTAACAATAGTTCGTATCGCTCGCATTTCTCCTGAAGATACTATCGGAAACCCGGCCTCAATAGTATCTACACCCAATTCATCCAACTTGATAGCAATCTGCAATTTTTGTTCAGAATTAACAGAAACGCCCGGTGTCTGCTCACCATCCCTTAATGTCGTATCAAAAATTCTTATCTGTTCAGCAATATCTAGAATGATATTTGAAGATGTTTAAAAATGTATGGTTGTTAGCGACGCATTAAGGTGAGTGAATGACCCTAAGCACATAATAATTAAAAAAGACGGTAGTTCTGGACTATCTAATTCCCGAAGGTTAATTTGTTCTAATGACTTGGAATACATCAAGTCTGAAACATTAGAATTTAGTATATTTATTTAGTCGGAACTATTAACGAATCAAGTTATAGTTCCCAGCATTGACTAGTTAAAGCATATATTTTTTTGCTAAAACGGATATCATAAAGAATAATCGAGACAACAGATTCATAATATCGGGTATGTATCTTGAAGAAAAAAGGAAATATCTGCAATTAATAGCCTAGATTATCTAGAACATTTCTAACAAAAAGCTACTATTGAAATAGAAGTACCGGATACAATATTCTTTACCTATGACGATTACATCTTTACATGTGCTTCCAATATTACTTAATACATGACGACAATTCAGTCATAGGATTCGGAATAGGATCTATTCTCAATTAGCCCAAAATCATTTTTGCCGACTCGTATATATTTGGGAGGATTAACAAAAATCGTAGATATTATATATGTTTGGGCCGGTGGTCTAGCCTGGTTAAGATACCGCCTTGACATGGCGGGGGTCGTTGGTTCGAATCCGACCCGGCCCAATTTGATAACGAAGCTTAAATGCGGCTCATATTTATAATGGAATGAGGAATATAGTTTGACACTGTCACATGCCACAGAAGCAACTACAATTATGACTGAAACGCAATACCAAGATCCGCTATCGATATTCCTCTATGCCTTGAAAGCGCCAGAAACTCGAAGGCAATACCCTAGGCGACTGAAAGTATTCCTAGATTATTTGAAACTAGAAGGTCCAGTGGAGCAACAGGCCATAGAATTCTTGACACGTATGAAACAAAACTTGCAATGGCTACAATTATCTCTTATGCAGTTTGTATCCTTTCAAAAGGAACTGGTAAGAAGTGGCGAAATATCGTGCTCAACAATTGCCAACTATTACAAGGCAACAAAACTATTCATAGAAATGAATATTGACGCACCTATTATAAACTGGAAAAAGATAATACGAGGTATTCCAACAGGGAAAAAGGCCGCAAATGACAGAGATCCTACTATTGAGGAACTCGCAAAAATTTCCGAATACCCCGATAGGAGAATGAAGTCTATTATTTACATAATGGTTTCATCAGGTATACGGCTCGGTGCCTGGGATTTCTTACAGTGGAAGCATGTAGAACCATTGACTAGTGATGGAGGCGAAGGGGTTGCTACGAAGTTGACTGTTTATGCCGGCGAGTCTGAACAATATTACTGTTTTATTGTACATGCCGCCTATACAGCTTTAAAAGAATGGATGGACTATCGTAGACAGCATGGCGAGAGAATAACTGGCGAATTGCTACACCTAGCTTATTGGCCCTATCCAACTTACCACAATTGTAATTGATACATATTATAAAACATCTGATTATTCATTATAGAAGAAGATTCTAACATAGATGAAATAGAAACGAAATGTCAATTCAGTTATAATGGATCAAGACTTATAACCATAATGTGGAACACAGTTTGATAATATCCCACATTGTGATACTATCATTATGATATAATGTTACTTGAGCGAAGATTGGCTATACTTGGGCATTACTTTATACTAAGTCACGTACGTGTGTAAATCTGAAATCCTGCAATGTCTTAATTCTATGTTGCGACAATATCCCGTTAGCAAAGACTAGCGCGCTGCATGTATTGCAGCGTAACATTATTCGTCTAGTCTTAGTAGGCTTGAGTGTCGCCATAGAATTACAAAAAAGACAATGTACATATCGTTCCCATGAGTCGACAACAGACAAGTTATTGTGTCATGGTATATCATATCCAAGCTATAGATAGCGCCAAGTGAGTGAGCTAGTGGTACTTCAGGTATTCGTAAGGATCGCTGGGATAATGCTCACCGGATCGAGGTTGAGGAGGATAAGCCAGATAAGAAGAGAGATTATTACATATATCCAGAACTTTATGGTCAACCTGCAAAGAGGGGAATAAGCAGCTTGCATTTTCCAAAGAAAGTGCCCGGTAATGGCTAAGACCAAATAAGCCGGGGTATACTTTATTTAAATCAGGATAAGAAAAAAGACACTGGTACAAAGTCGTCATGAGTCACCCTATATCCTGCCTTTAACTAGCTAACAGTATAAGATGACTGCCGATGTAGCATTTCACTAGTTATATACTCTGGTTTGGAGCCCGGAAATTGTGTCAATAACAATTCACAAACGACCCGACCCCACTAAAGAGCAGATTCTAGAAGGTTCAGATGAACATAATACTAGGTATTACTCTTCAGGCTCAGATAAGCACGGAAGATAGTTAATGCGTCCAAATCTTGCTCTTCGGCGTGGAAACTACAAAAATGCTCCCAGATCTGTTGATCTATGATCTAGTTTCTTACGATCAAGTGATGTGTCTGATATCTGAGTTTGGCACTTTGTACATGTATTCAAATGTATCTGTGGTACGTTTTCCAGCCGATGGAGATGCAGTTATGGCCTTAACATTGGATAAACCATATAGCAATATGGTTACGGTAGGAAATTTCAATGACAAAATGAAAGGAGGGATATGGGTAGAATTGATCTATCAAAAGCCAATGAATTTAACCACAGTTGAACCCTTCAAAATAGGATCTTGTAAAGGCTATAATGGACCGGTATTTAATCTTCCTAAAGTGGGAGACCACTTGACGGTAACAGGTACATACATAATTGATGTGCGCGAAGGCGGTCATGCTGAGATTCACCCTACATCAAGGGTGGTTCGGAGCTAAATATCGCCATANTCGTGGTGGCATATAGAGCTTGTAATAGAATCTACTTATGAAAGTCTTAAACCTAACGTTAAGTCAATGCCGACCAGAGGTGTCAGCATTCAATAATCATTTTTACTCATTTTGCGACTTCTTACATTCGGATATTTTAGCAATCAATTCATTAATCATCTTTTGCTGCTGCAATACTAAGAGCATGAATAATGATTCTGCTGAATAGTTTTCGTCTTTGTAGACAGCAGCTCTTATGTAGTCTTTATTTTGTCCACATTCAGAAAACATCTTATTAAAGAGAAGTGCACTTCCTTCCCTTAGAGCACATCTAGAGTCTTTCCATGATTCGATCTTTTTAGCTAAGATATCAACGTTGCCATTTTCGTTTTGTTCATTTTGGACACTCTATTATCTTGAGCGTACATTCTTTTTAACTACAGAGCCTTTCAGGAACTGAGAACGCATAAATAGCAGTCCTAGATTCCACGGTCACATGGCTCTAGGAGATTTAGCATTCGAAGAAACTGGAAAGTTCGCAGGAATAAGGGCACTCCCCGGCGGAAAAGTGGAAGCGACTTATCAGGGAACTGGCAAATTGTTCGGTGCAGACTATTCATCGATCTATACAGGCGTCGCAACCCCTCATGGAGGAACCTTCATTGCAGAGTTCAATGGAATCTGCACAACCAAAGATGGGGACACTGTAGGTGTGTGGGCTCATGGAAGGGGGCGACCTACCGGAAGTGGCCTAAAGGCAAGCTGGCGGGGTGGAGTTATCTGGCAGGCTTCCTCGCCGAAATTTGCAAGGTTAAATATCTTGCCGGGAGTTTGGGAGTTGGACATCAATGAAGGAGGTAACTTCAATTTGAAGGTTTGGGAATGGAAGTAGCCAACAAACCAGCAATAGACCTCCCTATCTTCGTCGTGTGGTGTTCCTTATCCCTATAACTCGATCTCAACTGGTGTGTGAGACAACTCAGTTAGGTGACAAGTAAATGAAAATAATTCTAAGTGTAATCACAATAAGTCTAATGATAGGCGCGCGCTGCTGCTCGGAGACTTAGCCATCTATTCTCTGCCATATTTATTGAAGTTACATGCGACTCAAACTTGTCGATTATTGATTTATTCATTCGTTTTTGCAAGATCAAATCATGAATCCAGTAATAATTTATATTTTCTGCCTCTTTTTTATAAGAAAGCTTAGGGATCAGCACCTGTGATTGGATTGGATTACCACTTGCTGCTAACCTGATCATTATGATCATTATGGTCGTCATTACTATGATCAAACCCGCCGGAGCTACTACTTGGTCGAATACCTGTTAGATTAGCTGAGTTATGATCTTCGTTAATTTGATTGCCTAGATTTTAACAACTAATGTCAGATGACATAATTCCGTTTCCACAAACATTGACCTGTGCAGGTATTTGTCGTATGAATTTAGAATGATGGTGTCCACTTGCAAATGCGATCTCTGATGACATAAACGTACAACTTGCTAACAATGATGCTAATACTGAAATAGTAACGATTGTAAGTTTTTTGTTGTCCATAATTTCAATAAATGAGCTGTTACTTTATCAACGCTAGGTGAGAATCTCTAATGCTATTAATCTGATAACATCTATGTAAGAACTTGTAAATTAGTTTGTTCCACTGCTATAGTGACACGCCTATGTACGACGTTTAAATTTATGTAGATGTTCCCCCCATGAGGCGCTCGCCTAACTACAACTTCAACTAAGATTTGGATGGATAGAAAAATTACTGCAAACTCCATTATGATTACAGGAAATTTGTCTTATGACATATCCTAATAACTCACCTTCGATAAGCTATCTTTTGTACGATTTCAGAAGATGGATCATAGATGAAAAGTTGAAGCAGAGGCTAATAGATAGTAGAAAGGCGCGCGCTCAGAACATAGAATGGAAATAGGAAGTCCGAACGTTAATCTTACTGTATTAAAAATATCATTTTATTGCGGAATCAGTTCATCGATAATTGCCTGAACCTTTGGATTTGAATGTGTTGGTCTAGAGCAGAATCTGGTCTTTAATAGATCTTCAGCTAAGATTTTAGCTTCATTCTTGATAAAAGGTGGATCACACGAACCATATTTATAAACCCACATTAAATACATGGCTGCCCATGCATAACCACTTACATCTTCCAATCTTTGATCCATATTCCCAACACCACTGCATATAGTATGACTTGGATCATCAGTCATGTTTGACAATTCTCATGAACCAAGAGGTACAGAGAATTTATGTATGACCAAAGCGCATGGCTTGCGAAGGGTTTTTTTACATGCATTAGGATCGGTCGCAGTTGCACTTGATCTGGCGTCCCATACAGCAAAGTTTCTATTGAGGCTTAATGTACCTCCTCCACCAGAGTTGAAGTCACAATCAAGTCTTAAGTTTATTTTCTTTGAATATTCTACAAGATGAGCGTAAATGGTCTTCATTACTGAATGACAAGGGTTCATCAAAAACTTGATGTTTGAGAACTCTCAATTTAGCTATAAAAACTAATTTTGAAGGATCTGTAGAGGTTTGGTCAAACTTTGGGAGCTCATACATCTTCCATGACTTGCCTGAAACACTATCGTCTAACAAATTCATTGCAAAGTCACCCATTATGGATGATATTTCATGTTGTGAAAGATGAGATTGGTAAAGTGCCCAGAGGTCATGGAAAATAGTGATTTGAATAGCGATTTTTGTACCATACCCGGAGACTGTTATTATGTGGTTTCCGACAGAAAGATTAGTTAGTTCAAGCAATGATCCACTACCAAGCTTACCATCTATGTTAGAGACCCATACTAAGTTGGATTTGGTTATTTTTCGATTGCTAGTAAGTACTGCTTTTAATATTATACTTTCACCTTTTATGAATAGCATCATACGTAAGGTTTATTATAATAATTTGCACTTTTGAATGAACGCTTGAACATTCCCTTGTAGAGACAATATTAGACAAACTCTAGTAACCTTGGACATGAAATAATTTTATTGATAGGTGCCCATAATACTTTGTTAGCAGCGCGTATGATTTTTACTTACATTAATGATGTATGGACCTTTCGGACACAAGATTATCCCTAATACTGCTTTCCTTGTAAATTGACTTCCCTTAGAGCATATTCAAAGTCTTTCCACGATTTGATTTCATTGGCTAAGATATCAACTTTGCCATTTTCTTCTTCTTGTTCATTTTGGGACGCTTTCATTATCAACTAAAGTCGTTTACATTCTTTTTAACAACATAGCCACAATGGTAGAGGCCGAGGGGATTGTATACTCGCTGGAATATACTATGTGATGATTCGTGAAAGTGATCATTATTTGTTTATGACTAGCACTTATCTTGTCTAATAGAAGACGGCCAGATCCCTTTTACATGTAGGCGCGTCGCTGCTGGGCAAACTGATTGCACCTGGGATACCCAAAATAAGATGGCTGACTGAAAATGATTATCTTACCCTTTTGGTAGACGTTAGACATCTTTGCCTTTTCGTTCAATACAAGTCTTACATAACTACAAGTCATTGTTTAATGAGAAAATTCAAACCCATTGAATCATAACTTTTGTGGAGTGGTAATCAGTTTTCCAAACAACTGTGATTCCATCATTTTTATGTGACCCATTACCATATCTTCGAAAGGATAAACCGTATCTATTATTGCCTTTATTTTTCCTTTACTTGTCCACTTAACTACCTTTTCTAATCCTGCACGTGTTCCTTGAGTAGCTCCGATAAGATTAAGTCCTCTAAAGAAGAGGTATCTCAAATCTAATTTTGAATCATATCCTGTTGTTGCCCCAGTAGATACTAAAGTACCGCCAATATTTAAGAGACTAACTTCTTCTGCAAATACAGATTTTCCTATATGTTCAAAAATAATGTCCACACCTTGATTGTTTGTTAAATTTCTAACTTTCTTGTACCAGTTTTGCTCTCTATGGTTTACGACATGATCAGCACCTAATTTGAGACATTTATCCATTTTTTCTTGTGTACCAGCAGTTGCGATAACATCACAATTGAATAGCTTTGCAATTTGAATACCTGCTATTCCCATACCACTTCCGCCTCCCATAATCAAGACAGTTTGTCCTGGCTGAATATTAGCTCTAGTGACTAACATGTGCCAAGAAGTCATGCCTACCATAGAAATGGCGGCAGCATCTTGAAAAGAGAGATTATCTGGAATTTTAATGACATTGACCTCTGGTAAATATGTATATTGGGCAAATCCCCCCCATAATGGGCCAGTTTGAAAACCCCATACTTGTCTTTGACGACAGTCATATTCTTTGCCCGAAGTACATGCATTACATATTCTACATGTTAGATTGGGATATCCTACTATTCTATCTCCTTTTTTTATATCTAAAACATTTTCTCCAATGTCTACTACAGTTCCCGATACATCACTTCCAGAAATGTGGGGGAGAGGAATCTTGATTGGTTCTCCCCAAATTCCCCAAAGATCATTGTAATTATATGAGGCTGCTTCGACTTTTATAAGAACTTGATTATACTTGATAGACGGAATTTCTATATCTTCTATATTTACAACTTTTCTTGGATCCTTATTATGTTCACGATATACAGCAGCCTTCATACATCTAAAAAAACAATATGAAATTTAAGGAAATAGGTTTAGAGAAATATTACTATAGTAGGCGCGCGCCCATCACATTGGCTGATTACTACTTAAAGGCCGAATATTTCAAGATACGATCCTATTTCTTTAAATGAAGCCATATGATAATCATTCATATGTTCAAGTACGCGATAAATATGATATCCATCACCAAGCAGATTACATTTATTGCATTTAATTCTATAATATGGATCAATTCCTAAAGTTCTGTAAGCCAGCAAAATATCTTCATCATCAGCTACTTATTCATATATAGATAAGGGCATCAAAGATTCATCTCCAATTCCAGACTTTGACATTAGCAAGCCGTTAACGCATATCTTGACAGATTTTGTTTTTGATTTCGTTAGATGATTCTCATCGTCTAGGTCTGTAATTTCGGAAATTTTCATAAATTGTCCAAAACATTGTTCTTCCGTGGCATTTTTCAGTATTTGTGAAAGTTTTACCTTCCGTTTCAGTTTCTGCTCTTGAACCTGAACTTGCATCATCTTTCCTAAGTTATATTAGTTTATAAAAAGATTGATTCTGAAATTTCTGGTATTCAGATATTGAGCATTATACCTATAGATCATAAAAATTGCTTGTATTTGTCTATCATGAGGTGCACGGCTAATAATGTGTATTACAACGTAGTGGTACTAGAGATGTATAAGCATGTGGTACCATTTGATAGTTAGATCCTGATTAAGAGAATATGACCAGAGCTCCTGCTATAGAGATCCGCTTTGAATTAAACTATGCCGATATCGTCTATAATTGCATCCGAGATACCTGGGATGGTTTCATATTCTAGTTATACCACATATTCTTCTGTAATTGTATCTATAATATTGTCTTGAATTCTTCCTTAGGATAGAAAATAACCCGGTATCCCGGGTGTTAGATGATATCGGCCCCCAATTCTATAGGTAACTGACAATTGCATCATATACAATGCCTTTCCTGAATTCGAATACTAGCTATACAAACTAGAAGCCTTGCGGGGATGTTTAGGGGCGCGCCTAAAAGATAATGAGTAAGAATTACGTTTAATTTCTTATCATTTTGAGTTTAGATAGAAAGATTAATTATCATGGCACGACCGGGCTTACTTTGACGAATTGATATGAGAGTATTAGTTAGAGCAATGATTCCAACAACTACCGGCAACAAGGCGGCCAAAGATCCTAATTTCTTGAAGACTATTGAAGACTATACCAAGAAGTTCAACTGCGAGGCTGCATACTTTACTGAAGTAAATGGAAACAGAACTTTCGTTTTTGTCTTGGATTTGCCAAGTCCAGATATGATCCCGGCTATTGCAGAACCTTTATTTCAGGGATTCGATGCCAACGTGGAAATACATCCCGCAATGAATTTGGACGATTTGAAGAAAGCGATTTCAAAAATATAAGAATAATAAAGTAATAAAAAAATTTTCGATAAAAATAAAGCAAAAATCTAATAAGAGCAAAAACAATGCTAAGTTAAGAGCTGACGACAATAGCAAGCTCTTTTGGGAACCGCCTAATTCGTTATATGGTTGGCTGCAGTAGTTTAATGCGATAGATTCCTTGAGAGTACCGTATTCGAGCCGAGAGGATCACACGGGCTTTGATGGTCAAGTGATGATTATCATAGGGAGCGCAGCAGATTATGAAAGTACGAATTAGGCCCTCACTAAATTTTAATTTATTGAAGTCTTCGTTTGTTAAACTAAGTTTAACATGATTCTTGCCCTTGTAATTTAGTCCTTGGCCTTGCAATTTCATTATGCAGGTATTTGGATATATTAGATAGTCTTTATCGTACTATTCGAGGAGGGTTATCTTATAGTCCTCTGGGATTAGCTGGAGTACTACCGGTTTATCTACTCTCTTTATCTCGTTTAGAAGATTGCTATTGTCATCGTTTTGTCGCATTTTGCTACTAAATTGAATCGCTATCCGGGCTGGAGTAACCTGCCGGCCTCTAGGCTTTGCTTTTGCTCCTCTGGGAAGGTATCTTGCTATCGTACTTCGATGCAACCCTGCAGCTAGTAACCCCTTACGCATAATTTCACCGACCAATAACTGCGGAAAACCTTCCCTCTGCGCCTGTGCTAGTGCGTCCTTAACTGCATCCTCTAGTTTTCTAAAACCGGTAACGCAGTCCCTAATCTTTTCCTGGAGTTCTACAGAAGGTTGAGGGTTTCGTTGTGGCTGTATCGGTTCTATATTATCTGTCGTTGTTGTCATTTTTTACTTTTAATTTATGTAATATTGTCGCTTCTAGTATTAATAATATGGGGCACAAACAAGGGGAGGGAGAAACACAAGAGAATTACCAATTACCAATAATAGAAGATAGTACCCAGCTGTGTGACTTTAGAGTATACAATGCAGATGTACTGATGAAAGAGACCTCAAAACTTAGGAAACTAATAACTAAGAAGGGAACCTTGAAATCTTGATACCTCTTTGCTACACTACAAATCCGGTTAGATATATTAAATTCAGAAATATCTTGAAGGGCTTTAGTAGAAAGACCTTGGCTGCCAGACTTAAGGAACTCCAAAGAAGTGGTATCTTGGAGAGGCAGTGATATAACGAAATCCCTCCATGAGTAGAATATGAGTTGACAAGGATGGGTCAAGAGCTTGTAGAGTCTATAGTTAATTTGCTGCAATGGATGAGAAAATGGAGCTCTACTAAATGATAATAGTAATAATAATCTGTATGGAAGAAAATGGCTTTGGTTATTTAACCGTCAGAAGATAAGATGTACACTGCAATTCGCCTTGATGAATGGTTATGAGCTATACGATAAAATAAAAAGACTCTGAGAATACATCAACATTCCACCAGATCATTTCTGCATTTCAATTACTTCTAAAATGTGCCATTTTGCAGATATTGGCCTTTTTAACTACTACCAATAGTATAACAAAACCTTATCTACATCTATATGATATGGAGTATATAAGGGGCTACATGATACGTACTTACAGTTACAAAAATACTCGTCTTTAGCATTTGCTTCATTTGTTATTACCATTTTTATGTTATTATCATCATCATCGTTATTAGTCTCCAATTCAGTTTTTCATAAGGTTTTTGCTGCATCGCCTGCGTTTGATCAAGTTTTGATAACTGATGAACAAACGAGCAATCAGAAAAATGATTGGGTTCAAACTTATGGTAATGATAGTACTCATTTAAGGTCTGATTATGCAAACATACTGGCGGTAGATTATGATAGTGATGGAAAAACTCTAGATACTACATTTTGGTTAGCATCAAATTCGGAAAATGCTTCTATATATAGTCAACCACTCAAACATATTAGGTATGGTATGCTTATTGCTATTGTTTCACTGCCTCAAAATTCAGGATATAACGGAGCCAATTATAACTTTTATATTGAAGCCGTTAATGGAAAATGGAGTGAATATCTATACCAATTATCATCAACAGGTACCCATTCGCTTGTGTACTCTAAGACAAACTATACTGAATCTTTTGGTGGTCCTATAATAGGGCCAGGATATGTTAAACTGCGATTAGACATAGATTCTATACATTCTCCTAGCAGTTACGGCTTATCATTTTATACAGCAGAATCCTTCAAATCAAATGAAGTTAGAGATTTTACAAGCTGGGTTGGTGTTCCTCCCGCTACCATAAAAGTATTAACACATCCAAAAGATATAGTCATAAGACAAGGAGAGGAGCACCTAATTCCATCTGAGATAGAAACCCCACTTTCTAATAACGTTACTAATATAAAGTTCGATAATGGTACATACTACAATTCTAGCGGCTTAAGTGTGTATACCGAAAAAATTCAACCTCCATTATTTAAGGTAAAGGTTTCTCCACAATCACAAGTAGGCGTATATACTATACCATTTGTGGCTTCATTGTTAATATCAACAACATCATCACAATTCCCTATGTTTAATGATACAGTAACTGGATCTGGAGATCCAGAGTTTCAAGTATCCAAAAAATATCCGACAACTGGCCATATAACTAGTAATGGAAATTTAACAATAAATGTGATACCACCATTAACTATTCATGAAACATTCTCAGCCTTTTGGCTTACATTTGGAACCCCAATAGTGATTCTCGCCGGTGGGGCAGTAGGAGCCTCTACTACATTTCTTATGGATTATCTGAAAAGCAGAAGGGAACACAAATAGATAGAAATAGATTTAAGTAAGTCTTAACAAATCAGACAGCATCAGATTCTTGAAACACCCATTATAATTATATCAGAAAAAGTGTTTCTAATACAGGTGTACTGGGCGCCAGATTATAAACATTCTAAATTGAGGTATCATCTGTATAGACAGACATCGTTCGACGGACAGAGACGATGATCGGACAAAAAGTTTCATGAGTAGCTCGGTCATCCGGCGGCGTATAAATGAGTTATTAAAATTGTCCAAACTTACTCGTAACCAGCGGATCCTATTGATAGGTAAAGCTATCAACACTTGTGATGAACTTAATATTTCGACTTTCCAAGTCGATGGATTAAGGCCTGAGCCCTTACAAAAAACCACAACAAGTTCAGCTTGTGATACTATGATGACAGAGCAGGCAATCTTATAGCCGACCGATCAATTGCATGAGTCGCGTCTGCTCATCATCATCATCACCTGCACCTGTTGTGTTCACTAGCGATACCATTAGCTCGTCAAGTCCCGCCGCC
>C688J18823_10001032_pt1 | contig 16937 bp, 15 predicted proteins | sample HopSoiMetagenom1_FD_18823 | JGI IMG/M metagenome (IMG submission 18823) | reverse complement strand
AAAAATTCAAATTTCTAAATCAGCAATTAAAAGATTTGGATTTCAAGTAACCGTTTTAAAAAGCAGTGACAATTCATACGCTGGAACATTGGTTGTAACAGACGCGAACAGAACTCAACTTCAAAACGGGCTTGCCCCTAATGCCTCAAGAAAATATATTACACATAAATCTGCTGGAGCTGCTGCAGTTTCAACTGGATTTGGAGAATGGACATTCAATTGGAAAGCACCTGCAACGAATATTGGAGCTATCAAATTCTATTACGCAACAAATGCTACGAATATGAATAATCAAAATACGGGCGATCAGGTATTTTTATCGACCTTTGAAATAAAGCCTAAAACTACTACCGGTATTGATGAAAAGAAAGAGGAAGAATTTTTTAATGCCTATTATTCTTCCGTAAGCAAACAAATAATGGTTTCTTATGACCACGTACCTGAAGGAAGTGCTAAGATTGAACTCCATAATATGGAAGGGCAATTAATTCAGTCCGGTGAACTTTACAATTCCGGTGCTTCTGCACAAGATGTGGGGATTGATTTAAATTCAACTGTTTCCAGTGGAATATATTTGGTAACGTACCGGGTAAACAACACTATGCTTTCTCGAAAAATATATATTCACGAATAAACTGAATATTGGAATTAAAATTATACTAATGATGGTGATTACCTATCTTCTCATCTTCGGGTAAATTTGTTTCCTTAAATCTTCTTCTTTTATCTTCTTTTTTCTGAGCTATCCATGTGGGCCATTCGGAATTATCCTCTGCATCATAAATCCTTATCTTTTGATTTTCCTGTTCTTTTAAAAGCTCTTCTGAAGTTGTATTTAAGATTTTTGCTGCCGCCTCAACTCCCGAAAGAGTTGCTCCTCCTACACCATGTGATAACGTACTTGCACCGCATAAATAAAGATTTTCTATCTCAGATTTATTTTTAAATGAAAATGGCCCCATCTGACTGAATCCCTTTTCTGTTCCATAAACACTTCCATCGGTGGTATTTATAAAATATTGATTTGTTTTAGGAGTTCCTAATTCCGCCTGTACGAGATGTTGTTTGGCGCCAGGTAGAACCTTCTCCACATTTTTTAAAAATTTAGCTATGATTTTTTTCTTTTGCTGATCATACTCTTTCGAATGATAATCCACCTCATCATCAAATTTTTTAAAACTATCATATTCAATAAATGTTACCACCTCTAAGCTGTGATACCTGCCATTAAAAGAAGTTGGATCCTTAAGGGTTGTACAACTGATAAAAACAGCAGGAAACGCATCGTCATTCAAAAGATCCTTTCCTTTCATTCCCTCATATAATCCGTCGATATCTTCGTTTTTCAGCGACCATATATTTCCTGAATCTATTCCGAATTTAGTTACATCCATATCCACTATTAAAAAAAGAATTAGTGAGGTAACGGAGTATTTTGTTCTCGAAAGCTTTTTCAGCAAGCCTTTACTAAGATATTCTTTTCCTACCAACTGCAAATAGGTAATAGAAGGATCTGCATTGGATATAATATTCTTTGCAAGTATTTTTTTTCCATCTGCAAGCTCTACTCCAAATGCCTGCCTATTTTCTATAAGAATGCTTTTAACGGATTGTTTGACTCTCAGCTCTGCTCCATATTTTTTTAACCTGTTTGTCATTGCTTTAACAATACCTGCACCACCGCCCATAGGATAAAAACCTCCTTCAAAATAATGATACATCAATACACAATGAACGGGAAAGCTTGCTTTAAATGGAGGTAAGCCATGATCACCGCATTGAATATTCAGCACTCCTTTTAACACAGGATCCTTGATATACCAATTGATTACTCTTTTTAAACTGAACAATCCATATTTTCCCATGTTGCGTGTTCGGTATGCAATCGTTAAATGATCCCAAAATGTTTTCATTTTCGGAATCAACTGTACCTCATCACTCACAGTTTTAACAAGGTTCAAATATTTTTTCAAGTTTTTCTGTTCATGAGGAAATTGTTTTGATAAGCTTTCATACAGATTATCAAATCCTGCAGGCATATCAATTTTTTTATCTCCAAGCAAACAATGTTCATACGCTCGTTTATTCATTCTGAAAAAAACAAGATCGTTAGCAATTCCCAATCCTTTGAATAAACTGCTTGTCGATTGCTCTTCATCTATCAGCCCGACATAATGGACACCCGGACTAAATCGCTGCCCGTTTAAATGAAAGCTGTGGCACCAACCACCGGGGACATAATGCTGTTCTAATACAAGTACTTTTTGTCCCGCTTTTGCCATGCATATAGCTGAAGCAAGTCCGCCTGCACCAGATCCAATAATAATCGTATCGAATTCTTCCATTTTTTAAATTAACATGTGCTACACTTCATTTTATACTTACACGCATTGGATATTAATTCAGATACAAAAATCTATTTCTATTATATCAGCTTCAATTTTGTAAAAATACATCGGCCCATCAAGGAGGTCAGAAATGGCTTTATAAAAAGATGCGAATGTACAAGTATAAGGTAATATCCTCAATGCTGCTCCACAATGAATAGAAATCTACATTTTTTAAAGAAGGAACTATGATATGGCATTGCTTTAACTATCCTTCTTTATAACACTTATTTCTCCGTTTCGCTCTTGGTAAACAGATTCAATTTTGTCTAAAGAATCAACATTGCTATTAATTCTCACCCATTCCATCAAATCATGAGAAGTAATCATTGATTTCTTCATATTATTTTCCATGATATTTCCATCTTTATACAGAAGCTGTGAGTTTCCTTTCACCATTTTTCCAAACCGTTTATTATAATAAGCCAGCCCACAGAAAACACGATATAGAATGGTGAGTACAAATGCGGAGCAAAGAGTAGGAAAAAAAGGTGAGGCGCCAACGATCGCTCTACTTAAAATAGCGCCCAATAAGATAGTTAAGACATTATCCAATGGCATTTTCATTCCAAAGGAACGTTTACCAGCTATTCGGATAAGGAAAAGACTAAAAAGAAAAATCAATCCAGTGCGTATAGCCATTTGCAATACGGTGAGTTCCTTTTCTTTGCCTATTAAATGTTCAAGAAAATCCATACTTAATCTTTTTGACTGTTTAAAAATGCAATACGTCTTAACAAGAAAAATACCACCACACCGTAAACGCAATTTGTTACTTTTCCCTGCGGTCCATTAAATACCTGATTTCAGAAGGTTTTAAATAATCCGTTTCTATGGCAGGGCGTTTCTCGGTGTATCCGGGAATAGATCTCAAATAAAGTGCATGTTCCAACAATCCCTCTCCAAACCCATGAAATATTGCACCTTTATCTGCAGCTCGTTCTAGCTTTATCCGTGAAGTATGAATTAAAAAGAGAGATAGCGTTTTGATTAAAGAAAAGTTTCCGAAATGATATTGTACAACATGAAATAATTCATGTGCTATAACTGCTACTCGCATTTGCTCAGTAAGGTTTTTAAACAGCGCCGCACTTTCAGGGTAATCAGCTTTTTCCAGCAATGTAATTGTGTAACGTCTGTTCTTTTTGAAACGAATGCAACTTGTGATAGTAGGTTTTGTATTGTAAGGTACACTTGCATGATTGGCTAGCGTAAAAACAATATGCACATTTCGAAGTTCAGGATATTGGCTTAATGCAATTAGAATTTCGTTTTCATATTTTTTCGGAATCTGTTTTCGATAGGCGTATTTCACTAGCCTAGCTGAATTATATAGTGCCAACATAGTTTCTTATTTGATTTTTTTTAAGCAAGATTTATACTGCAATGTGGAAAGAGAAGTTTATTCCCATCGGTTGCAAAATTTCTACAATTTATACGTAGAAGATCCTCTCCTTAATTTTTTTAAAAAGCAAGCAGAAAAAGCGATACAAAAGGATGTTGTTCTAAAGCAACATCCTTTTGTGATTATGGTTTTAGAACAACCTTGACACAATTGTCTTTTTTATCGCTAAAAATTTCATAAGCTTTCGGTGCATCACTTAATGGCATTTTATGAGAAATAATATCATCCAATTGGACCTTACCATCAATCACCATTTTTTCCAGCTCATCAATAAACTTATGCACGGGTGCCTGACCGGCTTTGATAATAATTCCTTTATCAAAAATCTGATGCAGCGGGAAATTATCATACGGATAACCATATACGCCAACAATAGAGACAATTCCACCACGTCTCACTGCATCAAATGCCATTCTTAATGCATTAATATATCCTTTTTGCAAGCGAATGATGTTTCCAACCTTGTCCCACATAGAATGATCAGCTTCCATACCTACTGCGTCAATGCATACGTCTGCACCTCTTCCTTCAGTTAATTCTCGTATCTTATCGATCGCATGTTCATTTCGCGCATTGATTGTAATGGTATTATTCAAGCGCTTAGAAGTTTCCAGACGATAATCCTGAACATCCAGGGCGATTACTTTTCCTGCTCCTTTTAACCAGGCAACTTTTTGTGCCATCAATCCAACTGGGCCACAACCAAAAATAGCAACTGTTTCTCCTCCCTTTAATTCTCCCCATTCAACAGCTGTGTATCCTGTTGGAAAAATATCAGATAAAAATAATGCCTGCTCATCTTTCAATTGTTCAGGAACGATACGGGGGCCAAAATTAGCAAAAGGAACGCGAACAAGTTCTGCCTGTCCACCGTTGTACCCACCGTACATGTCAGTGTAACCAAACATCCCTCCTCCTTTCCCTTTCATCAAGGCGCCTTCAGGACCATAATGTTGCGGGTTGGATTCTTCACATGCGCTAGGCAATTGATGCGCACAAAAATAACACTGACCACAAGCTACCGGAAATGGAACTACCACACGGTCGCCTTTTTTAAATTTGGTAACTCCTTTACCAACATCTTGAATAATCCCCATGAATTCATGGCCCAATGTCATTGGACGAGGTTGCGGAAACATGCCATTGTAAATATGCAAATCAGATCCGCAAATGGCAGTAGAGGTTACTTTTAGGATAATATCCTCCTGGTGTTCAATAATTGGATCTTTTACATTGTCGATTCGTACGTCTTTTGATCCATGGAATACAAGTGCTTTCATATTTTTAAGTTATCTAGATTTATATAATTATTAAATTGATCAATTAAAGACAAACCCCAGGCCAATGAAAAGCATTGACATTGTTGATATTTTGCAATAACAGTGCAGAAGCTTCCACACACTGGATCTTATTTAAAATTCAACTAATTTTTCAATTTCCATATCGACTGTATATCTATTGGAAAATCATGTTTAAATAAAAGCTGAAACTATTATCAAACCAGTGGCACTTGAATTGAATTATCGAAGGAGTTCAAATCATTAATAACTTTATTAAACATACCATGGCAACCACAACATTAAACTCAACAGAAACAACAGAAAAATCAGGTGACCAATTTGGTCTTCGCACTAAAAATAAATCAGGTAAAGAATCTCTAAAAAAAGTATTTGAGGAACTTTTACAGGATACTTACAGTGCTGAACAACAATTGATCAAAGCTTTGCCGGAAATGGCAAAAGCGGCTTATAATGAAGGTCTGCAAGAAGCTTTTGAAACACATTTACAGGAAACGGAGAAACAGGCACAACATCTTGAAAAAATATTCGATCGTTTGCATGTGGAAAAAGAAGGCAAATCACCATGCAAAGCAATGGAAGGATTAATAAAGGAATCCCAAGATATAATCAAGGAGCATACTGTAGGTAATTTTCGCGATACTGCATTAATTATTGCAGCTCAAAAAGTAGAGCATTATGAAATCGCTTCTTATGGATCATTAGTGGAACTTGCTGATGTACTTGGTCTGGATAATATAGCTGATGTCTTTGAAAGAATATTGGAAGAAGAAAAAAATACAGATGAATTACTTTCTGACATTGCACAGGATGTAAATGATGAGGCATATGAGGAAAGCGATTCTGAATTAGAATTGTCTTATTAAAATTGTAGGTTATTCATTTTGTTAAAGCACCGAATACCGGTGCTTTTTTTTCTCCAGTCGAGATTAATCTGGAACTACCTGAATTACACAAGATCCTGACATAAAAAAGGCTTTGCAACAAAATTGCAAAGCCCCTTCAAATTTCAAAATTAACGACTTTTACGACGACGGCTTGTGCTTCTTCCACCTCCGTGACTAGCTCTTCCGCCCATTGCTGCGATACGACTTACTTCCTCATGACTCATCGATGCAAAACCTTGTTTGCCATGTGAGCGGCTTCCGTTTCTGGAGCCACCGCGAGAAGATGATCCACCACGTGACGATGAGCCGCTACGTGAAGATGATCCATTGCGTGAGGATGATCCGCTACGAGAAGAAGATTCACCGCGAGAAGATGATCCACCGCGTGACGATGAGCCGCTACGTGAAGATGATCCATTGCGTGAGGATGATCCGCTACGAGAAGATTCACCGCGAGAGCCACCACGTGAACTATAACTGCGAGATGAAGATTCGTTGCGTGAACCTCCACGTGATCCTCCTCTTGAATCTTCGCTTCTGCCACCTTGCCCTCCATGACTTGCACGACCTCCTAAAGATGCGATACGTCTTACTTCTTCACGACTCATAGAAGCAAAACCTTGTCTTCCATGAGATCCGCCGTCATGATTGTAAGAACGACCTCCTTGAGAACGTCCATAACCACCTCGGTTATATTCATAATCCTCGTTGTCATTCTCATCCTCATAATAATCATCATCTTCGTCATCATAACGGTTTTGATAATCGTAATCATTATCATAATCGTCATCCTCTTCATCGTAATCGTTCTCGTAACGACTTCCGTAATTATCGTTATCATAACGATCTGAATTGCGACCTTCACTTCTGAAGCGGCCTTGAGAATCTCTTTCTCTGTATTGAGAACCATATGGGTTCCCTTGTCTTGAATTTGCCATAATTAATTTAAATTTTAGTTTAACATTATTTTACTTAAAGTAAGTATATAAAATGAATGCCACATCTTCTAAAATCCCTTTGTAGAAAGGCATATACACATACTTGTATATATTTTTTCTCTAGTCATAATTAAATTTTCTGAATGCAATTTAACTATCTGTAAATAAATATTTTCCATGCTTAACTGTAAAAAATATCTTGCTAAGTTGATTTTAAAAAACTAAAAGGCAGACAGAGGAGTTTATTCCCATCGGTTGCAAAATATCTACAAATTTTTAGTAAGGAAGTCAGCTAACTAAAACTCAAGATCTTGTCAATATGCTTTAAAGGCGATTCGAAATTTAATTTATTGTTCTTGGTCTTTCTTTGGATACACAAAAAAAAATTATAACCAATTAAAATTCAGAAAACATGTTTCTCCCGAAAAAGAGTTACACTAATTAATTTAATTGAACATGGAAGCAATTTTAGATGTGATCCCAAAACAATTCATTGGTAATGAAAGCGGGGCAACCTATAAATTAAAAATGGATACAAGACATGATGCATTGTTGCTTTTTCAGGCTGCTTGCAAACGTCTACTTGATATTAATAGCTGGCAAAAACTATGTGGTGGTTCGGGCGCCGAGTTCGCCCTTACAGATAAACATGGACAATTACTACAGAGCTCTGATCCAAAAGTTGGTAATTTAATACGTATTAAATTACCAGCTCCTTCAAATGCAGAAGGCGATGGATATGATTGGGTACGGATTGAAGAATTTGTAAAAAACAAAACACTAGTCAGTGATTCCGAAATTTTCGGATTTCGCGTTAGGCCTGTAGAAAATCCTAAAAATAAAACCGGTAATAGTGCACACTTTTACACGGATGATGCAACGAGTACGTTTTTAATTATTCGCTACAGTCATACTGTGCTGGCGTTAGAACGCGGAAAAAATGAAGTTCCAAACGATTCAGATTCATTGATCACCAAAATAAGAAACAAGGTAGTTGCTATAGGAGCGATGATAGGCTTTTCGAAACCGCAATGGCAAAAACTTGTTAATGGACTTCTACTTCCTCCACGTTAATTGGTATGACAATGAAAAAAAATTTACTTTTTAATTTATTATGTATCGTTCCTAATTGGATAAGTGCGTGTACAACATGCAACCAAGGTTTACAAAAAGAGATTTACACAACTTTAACTATTCGGAACTTAAGTTCCATCTTGATTCTAATTTTCCTTATTGTTTTAATTACAACAGCCGTTTCAAAAATTGCAACCTTACAATATTTGAAAAAAATAAGAAGCGGAAATGCCCAGCATTTAAATCCTGCACCTGTTTTAACTGCAGCTATCGTTTTGGGTGTAGGCCTGGGAGGATTCATTGACGGAATAGTCTTTCACCAGATTTTGCAATGGCATGAAATGCTTTCAAATGAAATTGCTTCAACTACACTTTTAGGCAAAAGTATAAATATGTTCTGGGATGGTCTATTCCATATTATTTGCCTTATTACAGTTTGTATAGGGATCTATTTATTGTGGAAAGCCTTATTGCAAGAAGCATATCACTCATCCAAACTTATGTGGAGCGGCCTGGTTTCCGGATGGGCAATCTTCAATATTACAGAGGGAATAATGGACCATCACCTGTTTAAAATCCATAATGTGAGAGAAACAATTGAGAACCCGGAGTTCTACAATCTTTTATTTATTATTTCTTCATTTCTACTACTTTTTCTTGGTTGGCTTTTGCATAAGTCAGAAATGAAAATAAATAACCCCCAATAAAATATAAACTTGGTAATTATTTTGTTGCCATTTGCTACAAAAAATTTTAGTTGTATGAAAAAATTCCTTACACCATTTATCATTTCGTTGCTTTTTGTTCAGCCTATAAAATCGCAGACAACGCCAAATAGCGCTATTAATAAAGGAAATATAAGCACAACACCTTATTTTGGTTTCCCTAATTTCTTAACAGCTTCGCTTAAGAATGTTTATGAGTTAGCAGACCATAAAAAAGACCAGTTAACTATAAAAGGTTCTGTTCCCGTCGGAATAGCCGTTTCTTATTTGATTAAAGAAAACCTGGCTATAGGCGGGGAAATAGGTTATGAATCTACTGAGGTTAAATGGAGAGAAAATGAAACGCTCATGGGAAATGATTCCACAAATTTTCCTTACATTCATAATTACTTTTTGAAAGCTTCACGAACAAGAATTCTTATCATTTTAAATTATCATTTTGTAATTAGAAAACGGAGTGATTGGTATATAGGTTTTGGTTTAGGGTATAACCACACATTCGCTAAATTACATACAAATGCACCCAATATTGGTAACTATGATAGTTCATCGTGCTTTTTCCCTGTTAGTGTTCAAACAAAGTTGGGATTTAATTATTATTTCACAAAGAATATAGCATTCCATGCGGACGCTGGAATAGGTGGCCCTTTAGTATCTATAGGAATTACAGGTAAATTTTAAATTGTAGAATTCACTATGTGTGTCTTCTAGTCGATGATTGTTATTATAAAATTTATTTTATCTGATCATTGCTCTACTTCTTCTTGGTTTTGATAAATGTAGAGGTTCTGCGTGACGACCATTTTTTAAAAAAGTGATTGCATAATAATATTTCTCTAAAGGTGTATAATGTCCATATTGTTTTGCAAATTTTCTTAGTCCCCGATGACAAACGGCATCCCAACTGAATAAGCGTAGTTCCCAACCGTCTTGTATAAAGCCATTTATATCATACAAAAATCCTTTCTCTTCATGGAATCCTTTACCATCTCCTGTGCACAAAACAATTGTTCCCGGTGAATACCTATACTTACGATGATGACGGTACATGGAAAGTTGTATTGCCTGATCAACTGTTTCATTTTCTCCTGATTCTGAACGCGGTATAAGCTGTAAATCTACTCCTCGTGCAGTAATACTTTGAAACACCTCCTCCATTTCTGGAGAACCACTTCCTGCCCATACAAATTCCTTAAATTCCATATTCCCATTGGTTATCAGATATAAGAAATTAGTGAAGTCAATTCTCAATTGTGTTCGGTCTTCATTATATTTTTCGGCGACTTCCTGTCCGCCTATGTATATGTTTGAATTATCAACATAAATACAAACTGGATGTTTTCTCATATACGTTGCAAGTCAATTGATATGCCTCGATCGTATAAAACTAGTTTCCGGGATAACAATTCTTAGAAAATAATATTGGCCCGTGCAATTCGGTATGCGTTTTTCATACGAACAAAATAAATTAATATAAAAACACTATGAGTAACCATAAAGAAGATACTGAAAACAAACAGGTTTCAAACGAAGCAAATAAGAAAATGGCCTCCGAAGAGACTGCAATAAAAGGCAATAATGTTGAAATGAATTCGGAAGAAATATTTATTGGAAGTTGTGGAAATTTGTGTAAAGAATGTAAAACGTGTAAACATCAAAACAACCAATTGTTTAAAAACGGGTAAATAAGTCACGTAATCTATTATTTAATTGACGAATAAAATTCCTACTACTATTTAATTTTTAACCATGCCAGAAGGTCCATCCATCGTTTTAGTAAAAGAAGAAACGGAAGCTTTTATTGGAAAAAAAATAGTATCCGTTGCCGGTAATTCAAAGGTTGATCAAAGCAGATTGGTAAATCAGAAAATTATTGATATAAAAACGTGGGGTAAACATTTTTTAATTTGCTTTAAGGATTTTACCTTAAAGATTCACTTTTTAATGTTTGGGTCATTCCGGGTTAACGAGAAGAAAGATAGTCCTGTTCGATTAAATCTAACCTTTAAAAAGGGTGAAATAAATTTTTATACCTGTTCTGTCAAATATTTGGAGGGTGATATAAACGACCATTATGACTGGACTGCGGATGTGATGAACGATAATTGGGACCCTAAAAAAGCAAAAAGTAAGTTAGAAAAGCAGGCAACCAAATTAATTTGCGATACTTTATTGGAACAAGATATTTTTTCCGGAGTGGGTAATATTATTAAAAACGAAGTGTTGTATCGTGTTCGTATCCATCCAGAGTCAATTGTTAAAAAAATACCGGCTTCAAAAATTAAGAAACTGATTGATGAAAGCCGGATCTATAGTTTTCAATTTCTAGAATGGAAACGAAAGTTTGAATTAAAGAAACATTGGCTCGCTCATACTAAAAAAACCTGCTTGCGCTGCAACCTACCCATTATAAAAAAACATACCGGTTTAAAGAAGAGACGTAGCTTCTTTTGTAAAAAGTGTCAATTGATTTATAAATGAGCATTCGATCCGCAGCAGTATGCATGTGCTAGTAATTACAAAGTGTTGAATCACACTGATCGTTACCTTTATGTTTTATTTTTCAAGAGTTCTTCTATTCTTTTTTCCGCTTCCAGGAGTTTTATTTCTGCGATTTTCTGTCTGGTAATATCCGTATCTATTATTATTATTCCTTTTATATCTCCATGGTGGTCTAAAACCGGAGTAAAACTACTAACAACCCAGTATGTATTTCCTTTTTTATCCAATTTTTTATATTCTCTCAAAATGGGCCTTTTTTCAAAAACTACGGTATAGATATCTGAATCATAGTTCGGATCATCTCCATTTCTTAAAACCTCGCCTTTGGTATCGATAACTTCAAACAACTTATATCCGGAAAGTTTGGTAAACCCTTCGTTCACCCACTCGATCCTTCCGAATTTATCGGTAATTATTACCGAATTGCTTGCTTTTGTTGCTGCAATAGCAAGTGCCTCTAATTCAGAATGACGATTGGTTAAAGTAATATCTGTGACAATACTAATAGTTCCTACAGTTTCATTCGCTTCATTTTTATAAGGAGCTGTTATTGTATGTGCCAGAAAAGGAGTACCATTATTACGCTTAACATACAGTTCGTATGTTTCATAAACATCCGAATGTCGTTGATCCAGGATGCTTTGTAGTTTATGCTGTTGATTTGGAAAATGCAAAAATTTATGTGCTACTTTATGCACCATCTCCTTTCTTGAATAGCCGGTCATTTGAGCCATCTTAAAGTTAATATAGATAATTTCATCCTTTTCATTAGTAATAACTATTCCCAATGGAAAGCTTTCAAGAACGCTATAGATTAACTTGCCGTTTTCAACTGCGCTATTCAAAAAATCGGAATAGCGCAATAAATTATCTTCCGTTTTCATAATTGATTGTTTAAGTTATTTTTTTTGTTGTTGTCCATTCGGATACTTGTTCATCAGATAGTTTCCTTTAATGGAATCCATCTGTTTGAACATATTTTCAAACAGTTTCTGATTTTTTTCAAAACGTTTATAGAAATAATCGTTGTTTAAAAAATCGTATTTAAACAGTGAATCTGTGCTAAAAATATGATCTTGTTGAGGCTTTAAAAAATTCTGGTACTTTTCATTAAAAAAAGATTGGAACTGTTTATAGATGCTATCATTTGAAATATTCTTCATTCTGCCGTTAGGAGTAGAATAGGAATATGAATAGGTAGAATCATATTGAACAATATTTCCTTTGGAATCATATTGCTTGTTCACATTAATTTTGATGTCAGGTTTGGTTGTATCGTCACCGCTTCGAATAGAATCAGTAGTTGATAATAGTCCTTTTGTCTTCTTTGTGGTTTGAGAAACACATCCATTAAATGATAAAGAGACGATCAACAATAAAACGATTTTAATTGTTTTCATGACTTTGCATATTTAATAGTTTTTTTAAATAGTGAAAAGACCCTAAACTAGGGCCTTGTTAATTATTCAACTTTAATTTGTTTGGAAGGTTTGATTTGTGTCTTGTTTTTAGGAAGCGCAAGTTTGAGAATTCCATTCTCATATTTTGCAGCTATATTTTCTTGATTCACCAGATCAGCGAGATGAAAGCTTCTTGAAAAACTACCGTAATTATATTCCTTACGTACGAAGCTATCCTCTTTTTTGGTCTTTTCCCCTTTATGCTGACCTGAAATGGTCAACACTTCATCTGAAACCTGTATGTTAAAATCTTCTTTCTGAAAACCCGGTGCATTTAATTCAATCATATAGCTGTTTTCGTTCTCAGTGATATTGGTCGCAGGTACAAAACCAGCTTGTTCCTTTTGAATTAAACCTGGATTAAAAAATTCCGTGAAGAAATCCTCAACAGATGGGAAAAGGTAATTTCTTTTTTCTAAACCGTTTGAAGGTTTATTCCATTTAATAAGTGTCATAATATCCTCCTTTTTTTAACTTGTTAAACTTTTATTTGTTGTTTTTAAAATTATTTTCAAAGTGAATACCAGAGTCGTTTTTGTGTCAAATTGACTTTTTGAATGTAAAATTTTGTGAAATTATTTCAGAAAAAAAATGCCAAATTTTAAGTGCTGAGGAAAAAAAGTGGGGAGGAGAGCGGACAAATACGAGTGGTGGTGAGTGTGAGAGCGGATGTATCGCTTGCTCTCCACTCTGATTTTTTGCAGCCGTTGCTAAAGCTTTGAGGAAATAATGCGGATTTCTGTTAACGTATTACACTAACTATTCCTTTTCTTCTGTGCGTCTTCTTTTCATCGCAGGCCGTTCTGTAATCCATTATCCAAACATACACATCCTGCTTAACAAGATTTCCTTTGTAATAACCATCCCATCCTGCTTCCAGGTTATTTGCTTCGAAGATTAATTCTCCCCAGCGGTCAAAGATCGACATGTGAAAAGAAGTTATATCTGTTCCTTCTGCTCTAAAGACATCGTTTATTCGATTATTATCAGGACTGAAACTATTTGGAATAAAAATAACTCCATCACCAACAGTTCCAATTACGGTGATGGTATCCGTTGAAATACAATTACCTTTCGTAATTTTGACCCAGTATACACCTTGAGTAGTAACATTTATACTTGATGTAGTCACTCCCGTGGACCAAAGAAAAACAGAGTTGTTGATGGCACTTGCAGGAATGAGCGTATAGGAATCCAAATTGCATAACGAAACGGTTACATTTTTACCAATTGGTGATACCATGTGCACATCGGTGGAATCTTGTCCAAAGCACTTACCATTCATAACAGTAACAACATAATAACCGGCACCACTCACAAGTATACTTTGAGTTGTGTCACCTGTAGACCAAATATAATTCAACCCTGGATTACCCGCATCCAGTTTTATCACATCCTTTTGACAAATATCCACGGAGACTGGAAGATCTACTATTGGTAATGGAATAAATTTCGCGAGCATTGTATCTCTTATTCGGCAAAGGCCATTATCAATGTCCACCCAATATAAATCCGTTTTGTATACGATTATACTTTCTGTAGTAGCTCCCGTAGACCAATTATAAGTTGCTCCACTTACATTGGTCTTTAGTTTTAAACTTTGTCCTGCGCATAAGGTGGTGTCCAACGTAAATTTAGGTAGTGACAAAATGTTTATAATGGTTGTATCTTTTACTGAACATAAACTATTAGAAACAATAACACTATATACTCCAGCATCTTTTACCACAATTGTTTGGCTTGTAGCACCGGTTGACCAAAGATAAGTACAACCGGGGTTGTCTGCATTAAGGGTTACGGAATCGGGTTTACATAATGACACTTCCTGCGGGAGGTTAAGAATGGGCCCTGCAGTAACCTTCACTTCCATTGTATCAGCATCCTCGCAAAGTCCATTACTAACTTTTACCCAATATATGCCGGCAGTTGTAACCTGAATTGTTCGAGTGGTTGCACCCGTTGACCAAAGATAAATGTTTCCTGTTGTACCGGCATCGAGTTTAAGATTGATGCTATTGCAAACAATTGTGTCTCTGCCAAGATTTACAACGGGGATTGGTAATACAACAATTTTTAACTTAAGCGTATCGGACAATGCACACCTGGCCGTATTAAGAGCAACAAAGGTGACAGTATAATTTCCCGGAGTGGTGTAGGTGTGATTTGGGGACTTGACGGTTGATAGAGGCGTACCATCTCCAAAGTCCCAACTGTAACTGGTTGCGTTGGTACTTTTATTATCAAAGGCAATTGTTCCATTGACACAAATCGTATCATTAGGACCTGCAATTGCAATTGCTTTCAGATCGACCATCTGGAAGTCAAATTTAAAAACACCAATATTACAATTATTAGAATGATTGACATTCTTTCCCGAATTGGGCCATGATCCGGGAGTTACAGGAAAGTCATCATTCCCTCCGCAACCTGAACAAACCGCCTGGTAAATAATTCCTTTTTTATCAAACCTGGATGTGCCGCCATCCACATGCTCTGCGCTGGATGCTCCGCCGAAATAAGAGCCGTATAACAAACTGGTTGCATTGGCTGTTAAAACAAATAAATAGAAATTATAGCCATCTGTATTGGATTGATAAGCATTTGCTGTCAAAGGCATATTTTCGGTTGGTGTTGATGAAAGAAGATTTGTCTTATCTCCACCCCAACCGCAAACATAAATATTGTCACATCTATCGACAAGGAAGGCTGTTGGAGAAATGTTTATTTTCCCATTTCCATTGCCAAAAATGGTAGTAAATAAGGTGCTGCTTAAGTTGTTGTTAAGTTTCCATATAAATTGTTGACTGTTTGGATTGGAATAAACCCCTGCAGAGACAGGCATTGCACCCAAACTCTGTCCGACCGTGTAGACATCAAAATTTTTGTCAAACTGAAGTAAAAAGCATTGGTCATATTGGTTTGTACCAATAAAGGTAGATGCCATCAAAGCTGTCCCATCACTTTTTATCTTGCTGATATAACCGTCGGATTGTCCACCCCCATAGTTGGTTTTAAATGCACCGGCAGTAGTACGGAAATTAGTACTGGCAGTTCCACCGGTTACATATACATTGAATGAATTGTCGATTATAAGCCCATAACAACCATCATCATTACTTCCTCCTATATAGGTACTCCAAGTGAGCTTCGATAAATCGGCTGGCATTTTGAAAACAATTCCATCCATTCCACCTCCGGCAGTTGATTGCATACAGCCCGAGCTGACTGGAAAATTATTGGAATAGGTTGTACTTGCAACGTACACATCTCCTATGTTATCTATAAGTATCTCACCTCTGTAATAATCTCCATAATTATAGGCAAGGGCTGTACTGTTATTGGCTCCTTCGTTTTGTGATCCACCAACAAAAGTAGAAGCAAGTAAAGAAGTGCCAGTACTGTTGAAGTGACAAACATATAAATCCGTTCCGTTTGTGTAATTGGTTCCATTTGAAGGAAATGAAACGGCTGTTCCACCATTAAATGTTTTATCATATGCCCCTGTGCTAACAGGAAAGTTAGCAGATCCGGTAGTTCCGTATATAAATAATTCGCCTTGAGGGTTTACAATCATGCTGCTTACAATTTCGCAGGATGAACCGCCCAGATAAGTGGAATAATGCAAAAAAGTACCAGAGGAATCGAATTTTGTAATGACTACATCATTGTCGACAGCGCCACCATTAAATGTAACGTCAATAACACCAGTAGTAATGGGATACCCCTGATCAAAGGCGGTACCACCAGAATAGAGATTGCCTTTGTCATCATACGTTGCAGACATCCCAAAATTATCGGCTGTTGATCCGGAAGAGCAAGCAAAGGACAATACAGGATCAATTACCAGGTCAATATTTTTATTGTACCCGTTAGGAAATTGAAAACTAAGTGTTTTGTTTTTTAATACGAAATTGCAAGGAACAGTTACTTGCTCACCATTTATTAGTTGGTAGGCATAAGGCTTCTGTTCTGTCATTTCATTGATCGATGTTTTTAATATTAAATTTCCTGCATTCAAATAAATTGAATCCAATCCTTCATAATTTAATTGTATACTAGCAGGATTAGCTTGTGCAGCAACTAGAAAATTATATTTTATACTGTTTGTTTTTCCGAGCAATTGAATTTTTATTCCTTCATAGATATTGTCATAAATTATTTCCTTATAATTTCCTACATTACTTGCCCACTTCGTTTCATCTTTTCCGATAAAATAATTGTTGTAATCCTTGGACTTTTGTTTTGGTTGTGTGCTTACTTC
>C688J18823_10001031_pt1 | contig 16941 bp, 18 predicted proteins | sample HopSoiMetagenom1_FD_18823 | JGI IMG/M metagenome (IMG submission 18823) | reverse complement strand
GGCACCGCATCGGGGATGCCTTCCTTCACGAACAACGGTGCGATCAGGTCCGTCGGCTCGAGCGTCGTTTCACGCACGAGCGCGCGCAACGCGGGCGTGCGACGGAGGCGACGCGGCCGGTGCACAGGGAAGGCCATCAGGGCTCCAGGGTAGCGGTCATGCCGGGCATCAAGCCCGGGTGATCACGACCACGGGGATGGTGCGCTTCGCCTTCGTCTCGTACTCGCCGAACTGCGGCCAGCGCTCGACCTGCGCTGCGTAGAGCCGGTCACGTTCGGGGCCTTCCCACAGGACCTCGGCGCGCCCCTTGAACCGCTCGGTGCCGACCTCGACCTCGACCTCGGGGTTGTCGGCGATGTTCAGCATCCAGTGGGGGTGGAAGTCGTGGCCGCCCTTCGTCGCGAACACGACGTAGCGGTCGCCGTCCATCATGTACGCGAGCGGGTTGATCCGGTCCTCACCGCTCTTGCGCCCCTTGGTGTGCAACAGCAGGAGCGTGCGCCCCTCGAAGTTGCCTCCGACCCGGCCTTCGTTCGCGCGGAACTCCTCGATGACGTTGGCGTTCCATCCCATCGTGTGCCTCCTTCCGGAACGTTCAGATGCGACACAGGTCTTACCACGAAGCATTCCCGAGGGGCATCGGACCATGCCTATGGTGTGGACGGCCGATGCCTCGCGGACGGTACAGCGATGATGAGGGCTCGATCTTCCGGGCGCCAACGTCATCCGCGCGCCGCTCGATTTCTGGGACTGAGCGCGCGCTCGAGGGCGACGACGAGGCCGTCGGTGGTGTGCGGGTCGGCCACCGCGTGCACCGTCATGCCGGCGTCGCGCGCTTGCTTGGCGGTGACGGGACCGATGCAGACGACCTTCGGCTTGCCGGCGATGCCGGTACGGCCGAGCGCTCGACCGAAGCCGCGGACCGTTGACGCGCTCGTGAACGTGATCGCGTTGACATCCCCGGCGGCGAGCGCGGTCGTGGCCTCGCGCGGCAGGGTCTTCGGGAAGATCGTGCGATAGGCGTCGACCCGCGTCGCGTTCCAACCCTTCGCCGCGAGGGCGGCCTCCAATCCGTCGGGCGCGATGTCTGCGCGCGCACAGAGCACGCTGCCCTCGCCGCGTGGGAACGCGCGCGCGAGCCCCTCCACCGTGAAGGTGGTGGGAAGCAGCGTCGGCTCGCGATGGGCCCATCTGGTGAAGGCCGCGGCGGTGCCTTCGCCGATCGCTGCAACGTCGGCGCGGACGTCCTGCGGCCGGTCGAGCCGTTCGTCGAGCATCCGCACCGTCGCCGGGGACGTCAGCACGATCCATGCGAACCGGCCCGCGGCGAGATCGCGGAGCGCTCGCGTGAGTGCGGCGCTTCGAACCGGCTTCAGCTGGATCGACGGCGCCGCGATCACGGTCGCACCGCGTTGGTCAAGTATGTTGACCAATCGGGCCGAGCGCTCGACGGGACGTGTCACGACGATGGTCCGTCCTGCCAGCGCGCCGCGGGGGGTCATCGGGCGCGGACGGCGTCCAGGATGTCGCCGGCGCCGTGGTCGAGCAGCTCGGCGGTGGCCAGCTTCGCCGCGTGCTCGGCGTCGGGCGCCTCGACCGTCGCGCGAACCACGTTCGATCCGTCGGGGGTCGCGACGCACGCCGCGAGGCGGACGACGTCACCGTGCACCTGTGCGAACGCCCCGAGCGGCAGGTTGCAGTCGCCGGCGAGCGCGCGCGTCAGCGCGCGCTCGGCATGCAGGGTGGTGGCCGACACACCATGCTCGAGCACCGACAACGCCGCTCGCAGGGGCCGGTCGTCGCCCCGGCACTGGATCGCGAGCGTTCCTTGTCCAGGCGCCGGCAGCACGATGTCGACCGCGAGCGGTTTCACGATCGGTGGCGTGAGACCGAGCCGGTCGAGCCCTGCGGCCGCCAGGACCACGACGTCAGGACCGCCGTCCTCCTGGAGCTTGCGCACCCGCGTCGGGACGTTCCCGTGCAGATCCACCAGCTCGACGCCGGGGAACGCGGCCCGCAACTGTGCGGCTCGCCGCAGCGACGAGGTGCCCACGCGGGCGCCACGCCGCGGTGCGTCGCCGTCGAAGTAGGCATCGTCGCCGGCCACGAGTACGTCGCGCGGGTCGCCGCGCTCGGGCACCGCCGCGATCACGAGGTCCTCGGGATCGTCGGCGGGCAGGTCCTTGGCCGAGTGCACCGCGAGGTCGGCCCGGCCGGCCCGCAGCAGCTCGACGATCGCGTCGATCCACCGATCCTTATCGGCTCCGCCTTCCCGGTCGCCGGTCGTGTCGACCGGCAGGAGGACGGCGTCACGTCCCTGTTGCTTCAGCATCAACCGAACGATCCCGGCCTGCGCCATCGCGAGGTCGGAGCGGCGCGTCGCGATCCGGAGCGCGCTCACGAGGGTTCTACGTCGGAGAGTCCGAGCAGCTGTGCGAGCAGGAGCGCCACCTCGCGCTCACGCGCGGGCTCGATCCGTTCCTTCATCCCGACGATCGGGTCGTGGAGCAGCTTCGCGGCGACGCCCCGCACGGCGGACTCGACGGCCTCGCGCTCGGCGGGGTCGAGCGCCACGAGCCGGGTGCGCACGCGTTCGAGCTCGGCGTGCACGACCGCGTCCCCGTGGCGGCGAAGCGCCTTGATGACCGGGGCGAGCTCTTCGCCGCGCCGGCGTGACAACCAGCGGCCGACCTCGTCCTCAACCAACCGCCGCGCCTGAGCGATGTCTTCGGCGGTCTCGGGGGAGTGTGCGGCGACGCCGTCCCGCAGCGCGGCGATGTCGAGCAGGGTGACGCCGTCGATGTCGGCGCATCGCGGGTCGATGTCGCGCGGAACAGCGAGGTCGACGAACACGAGCGGGCGGCCGCGCCGTTGCTGCATCGCCGTCGCCACCATCCCGTCGTCGACCACGTGCCCTGCCGCACCAGTCGCCGAAACGACGAGGTCGGCGTGCGTCAGGGCGCCGGGCAGCTGTTGGAGATCGCCGTGGGCAGCGTTCGTCCGAACCGCCAGCGCGCGCGCATGCTCGAGCGACCGATTCAAGATCCGCGTCGGCCCCACGCCCCGCTCGTGCAGATGCTTCACGGCCAGCGCTGCCATCTGGCCCGCCCCGACCACCAGCACGTCACTGCCGCGCAGGCCGCCGAGCGCATCGGTGGCGAGGTCGGCTCCCAACTCGACGAAGGCGTCCGGCGCGGCGCCGAGCGAGGTCTCCTGGCGCACCCGCCGGCCCGCACGCGCCGCCGAGTGGAACACACCGGTGAGCGCCGCGCCGGCCGCTCCTTCGGCGGCCGCGCGCCGCAACGCCTCGCGCACCTGCGCGTGGATCTGCGTCTCGCCGAGCACCATGGAGTCGAGGCCTGCGGCCACCTCGAACAGGTGGTCGGCCGCGTCTCGTTCCCAATGGGAGTACAGCGGGTCGCTCAGCTCGTCGGCCGCGACCCCCCCGGTTTCGCTCAGCACGCGCTTCAGCCCCAGGAATCCGGCGTGGTAGGTAGCGACGGCGCCGTAGATCTCGACGCGGTTGCACGTGGACAGGATCACCGCTTCCTCGATGCCCGGCTGATCGATCGCGAGCCGGTACGCCTTCGTCAGGTCGTCGTCGGTGAACGCGAGCCGCTCCAGCAGCTCGACGGGGGCGCGACGGAAGGAGACGCCGAGGCCAAGGATGCCCATGTGGAGCAGGTATCGTAGCTGGCCGTGACGACCCAGCCTCGTGCGCGCGACCTGGGGATCCGGATCGGCAGCGGGGAGCCCGGGTCTCTCAACGCCATCACCGATGTAGCCGGGGTCCGGGTGGGTCACCGAAGCGTCATCCGAGGCGACGACGGCACGAAGGACGCGATCCGCACCGGCGTCACATCCGTCTTCGCACGCGATGCGGCCCCCTGGGACGAGCCAGTCTACGCCGCAACGCACATCCTCAACGGGTACGGCGAGCTGATCGGGATCAACTCGATGGCGGAATGGGGCATCCTCGAGAGCCCGATCGTGCTGACCAGCTCCCAACAGATCGGCAAGGCCTACGACGCCGCCGTCGCGTGGATGGCGTCCAACAGCGTGACCGCGGCGGAGTCGGTGATGCCGTGCGTGACCGAGTGCGACGACTCGTGGCTGTCGGCGGTGCTCGAGCGCCCACTCACCGATGAGGACGTATTCGCGTCGCTCGACGCGGCGACCGGTGGTCCGGTCGAGGAGGGTTGCGTCGGGTCGGGGGTCGGGATGCAGTGCTTCGACTTCAAGGGCGGGATCGGTACCGCATCTCGTGTGCTGCCGACGGAACAGGGCGGCTGCACGATCGGCGTGCTCGTGATGACGAACCACGGCGATCGCGAGGCGCTGCTGGTCGACGGTGTGCGCGTTGGCGAGCAGATCACCGACCTGATGCCCATCGAACACAGCGAGGGTTCGTGCATCGCGATCGTCGCGACGGACGCGCCGCTGATGCCGCATCAGCTGCGGCGGGTCGCCCAACGCGCGGGCATGGGGCTGTCGCGCGGCGGTTCGTACGCGTCGAACGGCAGTGGCGAGCAGCTCATCGCGTTCTCGACCGCGAACGCGGTGCCGTTGGATGGACAGCCGTACGCCCCGCAGGTGCTCGCCGACGGGTTCGCGTCCGGCACCGTCATCTCCGCGATCTTCAAGGCCACGATCGAGGCGACGGAGGAAGCGGTTGTCAACGCGCTCCTGGCTGCGCGCACGACGGCGGGCCGCGACGGGAACACGCTGTTCGCGCTGCCGGTGGATCGGTTGCTTCCCATCCTCGCGGCGGCCGGCCGCATCGCCTGAAGCGGTCGCGGATCGGCGCCTCCGGTTCCTGGGCGTGAACGAGCGGCTCGGATCGCGACGGTAGACTCGGCGACGGAGACGTGCCTGAGTGGCCGAAAGGAGCCGCCTGCTAAGCGGTTACGGGGTGTTGAGCTCCGTCCAGGGTTCGAATCCCTGCGTCTCCGCTCCGCGCTTCCGCTTCAACGGGACGCTGCTCAGGCCGCCCGTGAAAGCCTTCGGCCTCGCCGCGGGCGCGTCTGCCTCAAGCAGTTTCGTGACGGGCCTTGAGGGTCGGACCTTGTGATCCTTCGAGGAATCGCTCGAGACAGATGAGGCTGGAGGTCCAGCCCTCCTGCATCCCGGCCAGCATGTCGTCGGCCTGCGGCGTCAACGCGGTTCCGTGTCCGGACAAGCGGATCTCGGTGCCGCCGTTCGCTTCCTCGAGGTCGATCGTCACGACGGCGATCACGAGCGGCGAGCCGTCGGTCGCCACGGCGGAGATCTCGGTGACGACGCGCGACGGCGGCGACACCTCCCGATACGTGCCCTCGACCGGTTGGCCGGCCCCGCCCGGACCGGCCATGACGAGCGCGAACGCGCCACCCGGCCGCGGATCGGAGGTCACGTTCGTGACGTCGTAGCCCTCAGGACCCCACCAGCCTGCTAGCTGCGGAGCCTCAGTGAATGCACGGAAGACCTCGTCGATCGACGCCTTGACCTGCTTCGTGATCTCGAAGTCTCGTTCGTCGCGCGGCATCCGCACCACAGCCTATCCACCACCGCAGAGCCCGGTCGGGTCGTAGCCTGCCGCGAACGCGGTGCCCGTGAACACGATCGCCAACACCGAGACCGAGACGCACGCCAGCGCCACGATGGCCAACCCACGCGCCGGCGAACGACCGCGCAACGACATCACCGCGAGGACGAGGGCTGCACTCGCCGTGATCCCCCAGAGTCCGACGATGGTGTACGCGAGCGGTCCCCAGTGATGCGCCCAGATGAACGACGCCGCCAGCGCCATGACCGAGACGAGCCCGAGGATCGCAGCGAGGTACGCCGCATCTTCCGGGCCGCGTGCCTCCGCATCCGGTGGCTCGAGATACGGCTTGAGTGCGCCCGACGTCGTCGGCGGCTGGAACCTCGTCTGGAAGTACGTCCCTCGCATCGTTCGACGATCGTAGGGATGCCCCTATGGCCGAGGGAACACGCCGCACGTTGCGGTCTGATGGCGTCTTTCCCGCGCCGAGGGCGACCTACTCCCCGCGTTACGCGGCGAGTGCGTCTTGCGCCTCGGGAACCGTGTTCTCGGGCTTGATCCTGTACCACGCGTGCTCGATGTTCCCGTCCTCATCGACGAGGAACGACGAGCGGATGATCCCGACGTACGTCTTGCCGCCGTACGTCTTCTCGCCCCACGCGCCCCACGCCGTGGCGACCTCGTGGTCGGTGTCCGCCAGCAGCGGGAACCCGAGCGAGTACTTCTCGTCGAAGGCGAGCTGCTTGTCCGGCTCGTCGGGCGATATGCCGACGACGTCGACGCCGAGCCCTGCGAACTCCTGCCGGTGATCGCGGAGGTCGCACGATTGCGTTGTGCATCCCGGCGTGTCGGCCTCGGGGTAGAAGTAAACGAGCAGCTTGCGCCCCTGGTAGTCCTCCAGCGTGACGGTGTTGCCGTGCTGATCCGTCAGCGAGAACGGCGGCGCTGCGTCGCCGGGCAGCAGTTCCGTCATGCCATCCACCCTACGACCGAGTCAGCGCATCGTCCGGGCCTCGATCAGGAAGCGGTAGCTGCCGACGCCGAACCATCCATCGGCTCGGATGGTCTCGTGGATCCGGTGGAGGGTGTGGCGATCCGCGTCCGCGTCGAAGTGCGGCACGATCCAAGGGATCGCTCGCAGGTAATAGACGACGGCGCCGACGTCGAAGAACCGCACCGTCGCGTCAGACTCCTCGGCCCGAACGACCTCGAAGCCGGCCTTTTCGAGTTGCCCGACGGCGAACGCGAGGTCGAAGTCGCGCCCGGCCTGCACCGAACGGCCGAAGGTTCGCAACAGCTCGTCGTCACCCTCTCCTCGCTGCTGCGTCAGGAACGTCCCACCCCGGCTGAGCACTCGAGCAACCTCGCTCGGCCGATACGAGGAGTGTCGATCCAGGACGAGGTCGAACGTGTCCTCCCGGAAGGGGAGATGGCTCGCGGTGTCAGCTGGGGTCCCCTCCTGGTCGACGTTGTCCGGCGCCGACTCGACGCCGACGAGGGGGACACCGACCTCCGCGAGCTTCGTCTGGGCGACCGGGATGTTTGGCGGAAACCCTTCGGTCGCGATGACCGAACCGGCGAACGGTCCCAGCGAGGCAAGCGCCTCGCCTCCACCGGTGTCGATGTCCAACGCGCGGCTCGACCGGGCCAGCGCCTCGACCGCGAGCGCCGCGTAGCGCCAAGGCGTCTTCGGATCGTCGCTCCGATCTCGAAGCCAGGAGAAGTCCCAGCCCTGGAACGAGGCCTCGACCGCCTCGTCGATCAGGTCGTCGGGGGTTCTCACGATCGGCTCGACCCTTGTTCTTTGCCCGGATGCCACATGGCCCGTACGCCGGGTGGCTACGACGACCGCCCGGTCACCGACCGCACCGCGCTGGGCTCGCCGGGGGCGCCGCCCTTCGCCGACGTGTATTCGGGCACGCCGACGCACGTGAGCAGGAGTCCGTCCGTCCGCTCGCCCACGACGCTCTCGAGGAGGCTGTCCGCGAAGGTCATGCCGGAAGCCGCGGCGTTGAGCGCGTACGCGAGCAGGTGCAGACGACCTTCGACGATCCCGGCGCCGAGCTGCGCCTCCCGGTACCCCCTGTCGTCGAGCGCGCCCACGTCCGCGGTGCCGATCGCCACGAACGCCGCCTCCTGCGCGAGCCCCTGTTCGAACGCAAGCCGGTAGAGCTCGTCGCGGACGTCGCCGGCTCTGCGTGGCGAAAGCTCCGGCCATCGGTAGATGCCGGGCGCCATGTCGTCGACCGCGTGGACGGCGATCGTGTGCGACACGTCGACGCCACGGGTGGCCGCGAGCAGTGACGTGCGGAACATGTCGAGCGAGACGCTCTTCGTCCTGTCCAGGAGCCTGGTCGATCCCCGGGACAGCACCACGGTGTCGATCGGCCGCCCATCTTCGATCGCCGTTTCGACGGGGTCCGGTCGTTGCCAGGCTGCGCCCAGGACGTCCATGTCGCCCGCGCGTTGAGCGGCCGTCTCGAGCGGGAACTCGAGCGGTGCCGCGTCGACCCGTCCCGCCGCCGCACCACCGCTGGCGTGGATGGCGGGAGCATCACCGCCCAAGGCCACGACCGCCACAGGCCATTCGTGGATCCCGTCGGCACCGACGAGCGAAGTGACGGCGGCGTCCGGGAAGCGAGTGAATAGCGCAGGCTCGATCCCGGTCGACGTGGCGACCGCGAGCAGTTGGGAAAGCATCGTGCCGGCGTCCCAATAGACGTGTCGGTATCCCCGTTCTCGGTAACGCCACCCCGTGCGCCACGGCACGCCGGTCACGACGATGGTCGGAACGCCGCCCTTCGGTGCAGGGCCGACCTGGACGAGCGCGTGTGCCTCCGGCTGGTACCAGTGGACTCCCGCAGGAAGATCGTGACCGTCGGGCACCGCGACGTAGAGCTCGAGCGGGAACCGTCCGCCCGCCGACCCCGAAGCGCGGAACAGCCATGTCACGTACGGCCGCGCCATCGTCCGGACCACGCCCGCGGACAGGTGGAGGAGTCGCGATAGCTGCGGGAGGTCGAGCGTCTGCGGTGAGCTCTCGACCGTGCCGGCCAAGACCGCGACGGTCGACGCCGTTGTAGTGGGGAGATCGCGGGGGAGCGCGAGCGTGCGCAGATCGTCGTCGTACCTCTTGTAGAACCACGGAAGGCGGTCGGTGTCGTTGACGTCCAGGTCGGCAACGACGCGCGGGTCGTCGACCGGCGGCTCCCAGATCAGGCCGGGATGCTCCGCGTCGTACGGGCCATGAGACGTCAGGCGGTGCAGCGTCTGGCTTGCCGTTTCGGCCGACGGGTTCACGGGCGACCATCCTCGCAGACACTCTCGCCGATCCGAGATCGGACCTCAGTGAGGCACGGTACGATGACCGTCCTGCGCCGGTAGCTCAATGGATAGAGCATCTGACTACGGATCAGAAGGTTGGGGGTTCGACTCCCTCCCGGCGCGCAAGGGCGCCGGTGCATGTCGAGATGTCGCGACGCGACGCTCGCCGCTGATGTGATCTGACGGTTCGAGCCACCGTCATCCGAGCCGGCAGCCGACGCTAGGCTGGAGTCATGGCCGAGTCGCTCCCCCTCTATCAGCGCGTCGGCGTGCTCCGGCCGTTGCAACACCGGGACTTCCGGTTGCTGTGGATCGGCCAGACCGTCTCGATGATCGGTGACGGCATCTATATCTTCGCCGTCGCCTGGTTCGTTTATAAGGATCTCCAGGCGTCGCCTGCGACCTTCGCGCTCGTTGGCTTCGCGTGGTCGGCGCCCCAGGTCCTGCTCCTCCTCGCGACCGGCGCGCTGTCGGACCGGATGGACCGGCGGCACCTGATGATCATCGGCGACCTGCTGCGACTCCTCGCGATCACCGCGATCGGCACGCTGATCCTGCTCGATGCGCTGACGCCGCCGCTGCTGGTCGCTCTGGTTCTGCCGTACGGCGCGGGGCAGGCGATCTTCGGCCCGGCGTTCAGCTCGATCGTCCCCATGATCGTTCCGGAGGAACATCTGGTCGAGGCGAACTCGATCGCCTCGACCGTGCGCCCGCTCGCATGGCTGGTCATCGGCCCCACGATCGGTGCGATCGTCGTGCACATCGCTGGGACGGGATGGGCGTTCTTGGTCGACGCGCTGACGTTCGCGGTGTCGGCGTTGTGTATCTGGTTGATGCGTGTACGCGGCGACCGGTTCGCGCACGAGACGGAGACCCATCTCTGGGCGGACGTCAAGGAGGGCATCGGATACGTTGCGTCCTCTCGCTGGCTGCTGTGGGGCATGCTCGGCGGGATGGTGAGCCTCTTCTGCGTGTGGGGTCCGTGGGAGACGCTGGTGCCTTTCGTCGTGGCCGATCAACTGCACGGAACGGAACTCCAGCTCGCGATCGTGTTCGGCGCGGGCGGCGTCGGTTCGGTGATCGCATCCCTCTATATGGCTCAGCGCGGCGGCCTGCCGAAGCGAGCGCTCACCGTGATGTACACCAGCTGGGCGGTCGGGATGGGGATGACGGCGTTCTTCGGGGTCGTCGGCAACATCCCCCAGGCGATGGCGGTCTCGTTCATCGCCGAAGGGTCGATCGCGGTGCTGATCGTGATCTGGTTCACCGCGATGCAGCGGCTGGTGCCCGGCGAGCTGCTCGGGCGCGTTTCGTCACTGGACTGGATGATCTCCATCCTCGGAACGCCCGTCTCGTTCTTGGTGGTGGGCCCGCTCGCCAAGTCGTTCGGCGCGGATGCGGTGCTGATCGCGGCCGGCGTGCTCGGCGCCGTAGCGACGCTCGTCTTCGCGTTGATGCCGGGCGCGCTCGACCCCGAGCGGGACGGCCGGCTCGCCGCTAGCGGCGATCGATCCGTGGAGCAAGCGCCGCCATCGTGATCCCAGCCGCGGCGGAGATCGCGAACGCGATCGTCAGGCCCGTGACGAGCGACAGGCCGGCGTCGGCCGTGCGCGCGATCGCCGCCCCGGCGACGCCGGCACCGACCGCGATCCCAAGGGTGTCCATCAGCAGGGTGGGCGAGAGCTCGCGCGCCTCGGCGCCCTCGGCCGCGCCGGCCATCACCGATTGCGGGATGACGGGGAACGCGGTGCCCATCCCGAATCCGGCGGCCATCCATGCGACGACGATGAGCCACAGCGGCGACCCGTGGAGCACCCAGATCGTCACGCCGATCCCGACGAGGAAGATGAGTGCGCCCATCGAGACGAGCCAGCCGTACGTGCGGTGGCCGACGGCGTGGGATTGCCACCACGATCCGAGCGCCCACGTGAGCGCGGCAACCGAGATGGTGACGCCTGCGGCGGTGATCGACATCCCGCGCACATGCGTGAGCATCAGCGGCACGTAGTTGTCCATCGCGGTGAAGGCCATCGACAGCAAGAACGCGCACAGCGCCGCGGCCGGCGCGCCGCGGCGTGCGACGAAGGTGCCGGGCTGCACGAGCCGGCGCAGCGCCGCGATCATGACGATGAGGCCGGCCGCCGCGAGGATCGGCGCGAACAACGAGCCACCGTCGAGTCCCGCGAGGAACAGCCCGGCGCCGACCATCACCAGGATCGCGCCGCCGACCGGTGCGCGGGCAGCATCTGCATCCGGCCGGTCGTGCAGCGCCGGGTAGATCATCACGACCGAGAGGAACAAGAACGGCATCGGCACGATGAAGGCCCACCGCCAGCTGAGGTTGTCGGCCAGGAACCCGGCGATCAGCGGACCGAACAACCCCGGCAACAGCCACGCCGTCGCCATCACCGCCAGGACACGCGGCCGCAGTGCAGGAGACATGGTCTTGGCGATCGCACTGATCGACAGCGCATATGCTGCGCCGCTCCCGGCGCCCTGCACGAACCGACCGGCCACGAGCACCGCCATCGACGGCGCGACCGCCGAGATCGTCAGGCCGACCACGTAGAGCGCGGCGGTCACGAGGATCATCGGCCGGGTGCCGAGGCGGTCTGCGGCCGAGCTGACGATCGGGATCGTGCCGATCATCGCGAGCGCCCACGCGGCACCCGACCACCCGTACAGCGTGAGGTTGCCGAGGTCGCTCAGCACGGCCGGCATCACGGTGGACACGATCAGCATGTGGATCGCGCCGAGTGTTTCGAACAGGAGCAGTCCGACGACGAGCCGACCGTTCCGTCCGCGGAAGACGTCTCGCCATGGCGCCGGCTGGGCAGCCGGCGCGGCGACGGGTTCCATCACTGGGTCCATCGGAGGTCAGCGTAAGCGGGTTGGCCCATGAAGCGGTCGTAGACTCGAAACCATGGAATACACGCACGTCGGCCGGCTCGGTCTCGTCGTGTCGCGGCTGTGCCTCGGGACGATGAACTTCGGACCGCACACGTCCGAGGAGGACAGCCACACGATCTTGGACACGGCGGTCGCGTACGGCATCAACTTCGTGGACACGGCGAACGTCTACGGCCGTCACCTTGGCGTCGGCGCCACGGAAGAGATCATCGGGCGCTGGTTCGACAAGGGGGAGGGTCGCCGCGACACGGTGGTTCTGGCCACCAAGGTGTACGGCCAGATGGGCGACCTACCGAACGAATCGCGCCTGTCCAAGCTGTCGATCATCCACCAGTGCGAGGCGTCGCTCCGGCGGATGCGTACCGATCGGATCGACCTGTACCAGATGCAGCACATCGACCGCGACGCGTGGTGGGACGAGATCTGGGAGGCGATGGACCACCTCAAGCGGCAGGGCAAGGTCCTGTACGTGGGATCGTCGAACTTCGCCGGGTGGCACATCGCGCGGGCCAATGAGATCGCGTCGTGGCGCCGCTCGCTGGGGCTCGCGACGGAGCAGTCCGTGTACAACCTGATGCAGCGCTCGGTTGAGCTCGAGGTGATCCCGTCGGTGCAGGAGTACGGGATGGGCCTCATCCCGTACAGCCCGTTGGCGGGGGGCCTGCTCGCGGGCGCATTGGAGAAGGTCGCCGAAGGGCGCCGGGCGCAGGACTACATGCAGGGCAGGATCGAACAGGAACGCAGCCAGCTCGATCGGTTCGAGCACCTGTGCAAGGAGTTGGGCGAGCGCCCGGCCGACGTCGCGCTCGCGTGGCTTCTGCACCAACCGGCGGTGACGGCGCCGATCATCGGCCCGCGCACCGAGGCGCAGCTGTTGGGATCGATGCGCGCGCTGCAGATCCGCCTGTCCGCCGACGTGTTGGAAGCGCTCGACATGACGTTCCCCGGGCCCGGCGGGCCGGCGCCCGAGGCGTACGCGTGGTGACCGCGCCGGCGCCGTGCCGTAGCTGAGGAGCTCCTAACCTCGTCCGAGCAGCCGCTCGACCTCGTTCGCTGCCTCGACGACCGCGGGTCCGTAGCGTTTGGCTTGGACGGGCGCCACGCGGGAGCGCGGCCCCGAGACGGAGATCGCCGCGAGGAGGTGGTTGCCGGGTCCGAAGATCGGCGCGCTGACGGACGCGACGCCGGCCTCCCGCTCCCCGTAACTGTCGGCCCATCCGCGCCGGCGGGTGGTGGCGATGGAGTGGCGGATGTCCTCGACGTCGTCGTCTGACGGGGGTCCCCACGCCAGGAATACCTTGCCCGCCGACCCTCGCCCGAGCGGCAGCGCGGCGCCCACCCGAACGATCGTGCGGAGCTCGTTGTCGGACTCGACGGCGTCGACGCAGATCCGGCGATCGCCCTGGCGCACGTACAGCTGGGCCGACTCGCCGGTCGTGCGCGCGAGCTGCTCGAGCGCCGGGCGGGCGACTTGGCGAAGGGGGAGCTCTCGGAGCGCGGTGGTCGCGAGATCGAGGAGGCGTGGGCCGAGCGCATAACCGGCGCCACCGACGTGCATGAGGAACCCGTGCGCTTGGAGGGCGGCGATGATGCGATGCGCAGTGGGCTTGGTCAGTCCGGTCGCCTCGGCTATCGCCGTGAACGAGCGGGCGCCGGCCTCGACCGCGTCCAGCACGTCGACCGCGCGGTCGAGTACGCCGACGCCCGTTTCCGGCGCCGGCCGCTTGTTGGCCGTGCCCCCGTGTCGGCGGTCACGCTCGTCCGCACGCCGGACCTTCGACCACGCCTCGTCCTCGACCGTCTTCGTCATCGATGCCTCCAACAGGCTGCTACAGTGGTGTTCACTATCCGGAACTGAGTTCCATTATTTGGACGTAGCGTACCAGGGTCCGTCGCCCCGCGAGATCGCTCGTGAGCACCGGACAGACTCGAAGGAGGCCTACGCGATGCCGAAGACGCTGGCCGAGAAGATCTGGGAGCAACACGTCGTGCGCCGTGTCGATGGCGAGCCCGACCTCCTCTACATCGATCTGCACCTGGTGCACGAGGTCACGAGCCCGCAGGCCTTCGACGGCCTGCGGATGGCCGGCCGCCCCGTTCGCCGCCCGGATCTCACGGTCGCGACCATGGATCACAACGTGCCGACCACCGCCGGACCCGTGACCGATGCGGTCAGTGCCCGGCAGATGAAGGCCCTGCAGGTCAACGCCGACGCGTTCGGCATCACCCTGTACCCCTGGGGCTCGGGCGGACAGGGGATCGTCCACGTCATCGGCCCCGAGCAGGGCTACACGCAGCCGGGTATGACCATCGTCTGTGGTGATTCGCACACGTCGACCCACGGCGCCTTCGGTGCACTCGCGTTCGGTATCGGAACCAGTGAAGTCGAGCACGTGCTTGCGACGCAGACGCTGCCGCAGAGCCGTCCGAAGTGGATGGCGGTGACCGTCGACGGCGAACTCCCTTCGAACTGCAGCGCCAAGGACATCATCCTCGCGATCATCAACAGGATCGGGACCGGTGGCGGCGCGGGTCACGTGATCGAGTACCGCGGCTCGGCGATCGAGGCACTCTCGATGGAAGGCCGCATGACGATCTGCAACATGTCGATCGAGGGTGGCGCTCGCGCCGGTGTCGTGGCCCCCGACGAGACGACCTTCGCCTACGTGAAGGGCCGCGCGCACGCACCGAAGGATGCCGACTGGGACACCGCGCTCGAGCACTGGCGAACGCTGCCGAGCGATGACGGCGCGACGTTCGACGCCGAGGTCACGCTCGACGCCGCCACGCTGCGGCCGTATGTGAGCTGGGGCACCAACCCGGCGCAATCGACGACGATCGACGGTGTGGTCCCGGATCCTGGGTCGTTCGACGACACCGGTCGGAAGGAGGCTGCCGAGCGGGCACTCACCTATATGGCGCTCGAGCCCGGCAGGGCGATCCGCGACATCCACCCCGACACGGTGTTCATCGGGTCGTGTACGAACTCCCGGATCGAGGACCTGCGCGTCGCCGCCGAGGTTGTGCGCGGCCGCCGCGTCGCCGACGGGATGCGCGCGCTGGTCGTTCCCGGCAGCGTCGCCGTCAAGATCCAGGCCGAGCAGGAGGGCCTCGACGAGGTCTTCGGTGCGGCCGGGTTCGACTGGCGCGGCGCCGGCTGTTCGATGTGTCTCGGGATGAACCCCGACATCCTTGCGCCCGGCGAGCGGAGCGCCTCGACCAGCAACCGCAACTTCGAGGGCCGGCAGGGCAAGGGCGGACGCACCCATCTGGTGAGCCCAAGGGTTGCGGCCGCAACCGCGATCGCCGGCCACTTCACGACGCCGGAGGATCTGTGATGGAACCAGTCGGCCGCATCGAGGGAACCGCATTGCCGGTGGACCGCTCCGACGTCGATACCGACCAGATCATCCCGGCGGAGTACCTCAAGCGCGTCGAGCGGACGGGGTTCGGCCCGTTCCTGTTCGACGCGTGGCGGAAGGACCCGGACTTCATCCTGAACGACAAGCGCTACGACGGCGCGACGATCCTGTTGGCCGGACCGAACTTCGGATGCGGCTCGAGTCGTGAGCACGCGCCGTGGGCGATCGAAGACCACGGCTTCGAGGCCGTGATCTCGCCGAGCTTCGCCGACATCTTCCGGAACAACTGCCTCAAGATCGGGCTGCTGCCCATCGAGCTGCGACAGGAGTCGGTGCGCGCCCTGATGGACGCCTCGCTCGACGACCCCGAGACGCGGATCGAGATCGATCTCGACACCCTCACCGTTCGTGCGCCCGGCCTCGACGAGACGTTCGACATGGAGCAGTTCACGCGCTGGCGTCTGATGGAGGGCCTCGACGACATCGGGCTGACGCTGCGCCACACCGACGCGATCGACACCTACGAGACGTCGCGCGCCGCATGGCTTCCGTCGGCGTAACGCCGCCGGCGACAACGGGATCGTCTCCTCGATCGCAGCGGCCCGCGTACGCTACGCGTCGTGTCCGTTTCGGCCGAACGGTTCGAAGAGCTTGTCGTGGAGGCGATCGACGGGCTTCCCGACTGGGTCCACGAGGCGATGAGCAACGTGTCGGTCCTCATCGACGACTACCCGCCGCCGGGACAGCCCGGATTGCTAGGCCTGTACCACGGCATCCCGCTGTCGCGCCGCGGCAGCGGCTACACGAACGCTCTTCCGGACACGATCACGCTTTATCGTGCGTCGATCGTCGGATACGCCGGACCGCTCGAGGAACGGGTCCGCGCGCAGGTGGCACGGACGGTCGCCCACGAGGTCGCACACCACTTCGGCATCAGCGACGACCGGCTGCGAGAGATCGACGCCTACTGATCCCGATCGCGGGAGATCGATGACGACGGATGCCGACTGGATGGATCGTGCGCTCGAAGTTGCGCGCGGCTGTCTGGAGCACGACGACGTCCCGATCGGCTGTGTGATCGTCCACGGCGGTCGCGAGGTGGCCGCCTCGGGGAACGAACGCGAGCTGCGGAACGATCCGACGGCGCACGCGGAAGTGCTTGCGTTGCGGGCGGCGGCAGACGCGTTGGGCGCGTGGCGGCTCGAGGGATGCACCCTCGTCGTGACGCTCGAACCGTGCGCGATGTGCGCCGGCGCGACGGTGCTCGCCCGGATCACGCGTGTCGTCGTCGGCGCGCCCGACCCGAAGGCGGGGTTCACCGGGTCGCTCGGCAATCTCGTGCAGGATCCGCGGCTCAACCATCGGGCGGAGCTGGCGACCGGCGTCCGGGCGGACGCCTCGGGCGAGCTGCTCCGCGCGTTCTTCCGCGACCGCCGCTAGCGCTTCGGGAACCGCGCGATCGCAGCGTCGGTGATCCGCCGGCTGATCAGCGGGATCTCGGCGGTCATCTCGAAGAAGTCGGATGCGTCCATGACGGCGGCCCTGACCCGCGTGGCCGTTGCGACCGTCGCCGTGCGCTTGTTGTCTTCGAGCAGCGCGATCTCACCGAAGAACTCGCCGGGCCCGAGCTCCGCGACCGGGTCGCCGTCCCGCTCGATCCGAACGGTGCCCTCGAGGACGACAAAGAATCCGTCGGGGTACGAGCCCTGGTTGAGCAGGTGCCAGTCGGCCGGGACGTCGATCGGCTCGAGCCAGCCCGCGATGCGCTCGAGCTCGTCGGGCGGCAGACCTTCGAATAGCGGGATGCCGGCGACCGTGGCG
>C688J18823_10001030_pt1 | contig 16955 bp, 15 predicted proteins | sample HopSoiMetagenom1_FD_18823 | JGI IMG/M metagenome (IMG submission 18823) | reverse complement strand
TGAAGTGGCTCGGTCAACTTGCCAAGATCGACGATTCCTTGTCTCTCAAGTCCCATGTAGCATTGCAAGTCCGACATTGTATGTGGGCCGGCAAGCAATTTNTCCAGTGCCGGAGGAATTTCCCGTTGCGCAAGTTCTGTCCATTCATCTGCAAGCGGGCAATCCTCTGCAGAGGCCCCATATAGTTGCAATAGGCGCACGATCGGCAGAATTCTCGGAAATGCAGCGGCGAATACGTGGCAAGTGGCACCATCGCTCGCTTTGGGAAAACTTTTGAGAAGCATACGCAAGGCCGCCGCATTGAGAATGACGAACTTATGCTCTAGCTTCTTCAGCACGCAGTGTCGGTAATTGCTGATTTTTCCGGACCCTCGCAACTGGAGCCACGCGTCCCTGAAATGATCGATGTAAGCTTGGTCCAGCATGGCTGGTACGGGCTCGCTCGCAAGTTCCTCCGCTCGATCTTCGAACGCCTGGTCGCGCTCATCGAGTTCGGCCTTCCATTCCGAGCTGAGAGTGTTGTAGTGGATTCCGTAGGCGGCTGTACTCTGCAGAATCTGATCGGAGAACGCCACTTTCCCGCTCATCTCAGAACAATTGGACTCGTCAACGCTCAAAAGCGCAATTTTCCCTTTGGAAGTTGGTCCTTGACCAATTGGACCGACGGTTACGCTTCGACCTTGCTCATCGGTGATCACTGTCTGAGCTTGGGTGCCATTTTCTCTTGCTACTCCGTCATGACTGATGAACACGCCGCTGGACGTGAACTGAAATGGGTCCCCATTTCCTATCAGTGCGATGGTTGTGAAACGTGGCGGAGGGCCGGGATCTTCGTCACCGTGCTCTCGCGCGCTCAGATCTCTCGTGCTGTTCGCCGCCATTTCGGTGAAGCCATCGGACGAATCCGTTAAGTGAGCGCGCCAGTGCGTTTCCGTCTCTCCTTCGATTTCAGCGTCCTGACCGTCCGGCGTCGGGTCCGGCGGAGCATGCTCTGCATACCAGCGCAGGACTGCCTGCACCTGTTCTTCATCGCTGGCAAATTGCCCGGGTGCGGCCGAACCCGGGGGGACCGGCAAGGGCGGGGCGCCGGGCACGTGCAAAGGCCTCCGAGAAGGCGAGGGTGACGGTGGTGGGATCGGATCCCCTTTGTCGGGACGGCGAACCTCATACGACAGCCCGCCTTCCCAGGCATAGTTGATGCTGGGGATCGGAGTACCGGGCAAGACTGGCTCGAAGACAAATTTAAAAGAACCGCTCCAATGGCCCGAGGCCGGCTGCTCAAGAGAAGCTGGAATTTCGCAACGGTCGTCAGCACTGAAAAGGCGCGGAATTAGCAGACCACAAATGCCGATTGTCGCGACCAAGAAGCCGCTCGTACGGAAGATCATAGTTATTCCTGGCATCTTCGACATAAGGGTCTCATCCTCTGTGAGCGGTCTTGAGCGGCATGAGGCTCCATCTTGTTTGAGCTCGTTCACCGAATGATTCGTGCGTTTTGCGGCGAATGACTGCTCACATGAAAAGGCGAAATCCAGGGAGGCAATAGGTCAGCGAGGCAGGCTAGGTTGTTGAACGGATCCGTTCAAATTGCCGAATAACTTGGGCGCTGCTGAAAGCACCAGCGCGCACAAGAAAAGCGAGCGGTTCTCCAATCGCGATCCACAGGAAGGAACTCCGGTATCGCTCTAGGTCCCCGCTCACTAGAACAGTTGCTCACCTGCTATCGTCATCCGTTATTGCCGGAGCATGTTCCTGATCTGTGACGTATTCATCGAGGACTGTCGCAATAATCGCGGTGGTCGGGACTGCAACCAGCGCACCGGGAATACCCGCCAGAGATCCGCCGATCGCAAGCGCCACGATGACAGCGACTCCAGGAAGGCCGACTTGAGCCTTCATGATTCTGGGCGAGAGATATGCATTCTCGAGTTGCTGGTAAGCCAGATAGAACACGACGACACCGATGAGCTTGGTTTGCGAATCGAGCACAGCCACCAGTCCCGCAACAATGACCGTGGCGATCGGTCCCACGACAGGGATAAAGTTCGCCAGGCCTGCGAACAAACCCAGCGCGTAGAAGTAGCGGATATGTAAGAGCCCGAACACGATCGTGCTCGCCGATCCGAGAATTAGCATGAGCAGCATTTGCCCGGTGAGCCAGCGCTGTGCGCGATCTCCGCCGCGAGCGAGTGTCTCCCACAAACGCGGCCGGTGACGCTGCGGCACGAAGCCCATCGCCCAACGGGAGGTCGCCGGACCGTTCGCCACGAAGTAGGCGGCCAGCAATATCAGCAGGAACAAATCTGTGACGCCAGACATAAGACCCTGGGCTGCTGCGAAAGCTCTGCCTGCGAGATCGCGCAGCCCCGTACTAATATGCGTGGGCGTCAGGCTGCTCCGGATCCTCTGGCCGAGTGGCAGAGAGTCCACGTGTTTTGCCAGTTGCTGTAATTGCGACGGCAGATTCTCAGTCATATCGCGCACGTCTCGAACGATTGGCGGGATCATGAACGTGGCTAGTAATCCAATAACGACCAACCCAGCGGTCACAAGGAGTAGGACGGCGGTGCCGCGCCCCGGATGCCAGCTTCGGATGCGGATCTGCTGGATTCTATGTACGGCCGGCATGAAGATCACTGCAAAGAGAAGGCTGATATAGATCAGCAGCAGCACGTGACGCAAGCTCCAGACGAGGTACAAGCCTCCGGCAAACAGGATGGCAACGATCAGGGCGTCTCGATAGGCTGCGCGCAGGCGGTTCATCTAGCTGAGATGAGATGCAACGCCCTGCCGATGCGATGGGACCGAGTTCACGGGCGACGTGCATGGCCCGCTTTTTCACGCTGCCCTGGGCCCTGGAGGTTGCTCGGCCGGAGAGCCGAGGCGGCTGTCCGCACCGTGCGCGAGGACGGCAAAGAGCCCCGCAATCCGGTTGGGGCTTAAGCCCTCTCAGGTTGACCGGCAAGGCGAAGCTGTACTTTTCCACAGGTGCCGGCCCTTGCCAATCGGCATATACTTCGCGCGGCGCGCAATTTGCGTCGAAGGAGTCTCCCCCATGAAACGCACGCTCGAAGTGTTGCTGGCGGCTGTCGCATTGGCCGGAATGTATTGTGCAGTTCCTAAGAACGCATCTCAGCTCGGAAGCCAGGGCATCCAGGCAGAACATGTAGTGCTAGTTGCGGATGGCAGCGACCCGATGCCATTCTGTCGCGGAAGAGCCTGCAAATAGTTGACGTGAACTGAATTACCAAGGCAACGAGTGGCCCACGACAAAGAACTTGCAGGGCCGCCTGGGGAGAAGTATGCTTCTGACCTCCGGGGGGACAGAAGCAATGAGCGGTATCACAATGTACGCAACCTGGCTTGCGGGTCCGGTGTTACAGATCACCCTTCTTCTCTTCATGTTCCAGCGCAAACTGAATGGGATTTTTCCACGATTCTTCTCCTACATCGTTTTTCAGATCGTTAAGTCGGGGATACTCTTCGGGGTCTATCGCTACTCTCCGGAGAACTACTTCGACGCATACTGGGCGGGGAATGCCATCAGCGTGCTGCTCGGAATCATCGTCATCGACGAAATCCTGCACCACCTCCTGAAGCAATATGGCGGCATTCAGAAGATGGCGTCGGTCATATTCCGATGGGCTTGTGGGCTACTGCTGCTGCTGTCTATCGTGAATGCCTTCTCCACCCAGCAGACCAGCGTAGACAGAGTAGTATCCGCGGTGCTGGCGTTCGATCGCAGCGAGCGCGTGATGCAATGTGGGCTTTGCCTGCTGTTGTTGGTTCTGTGCCGGTATTTAAAGAGCTGCTGGCGCGAACACGTCTTCGGAATCGCGCTGGGACTGGGAATCTTTGCATGCATCGAGATGGTGCTGGTCAGCGTGGTGATGTACTTCGGGAACGGTCCGGCTGCGACTGTCAGTCTGATCAAGAGCTCCGCTTATGACGCCGTCACCGTGCTGTGGATTGTGTATCTCAGGCGTCAAAGAGAATCGAGTCTGGAGTTTGAAGGCGCTCACGAGCTTACTGCATTAAATGTGGCATTACTCGGATCGACGGAAGAGGGGGATCCTGGTTTCATTTCAATGGTCGAGCAGATGGTGGATCGCGTCCTGTCTCGGGGCACGTGGCCGAGACCGGTTACGCAGGGAGCAGAAATCATCGGTCGCAAACCCAGCGCAGAAGAGCGCAACTAACAGCAGTCCGCCACGTGTTAATGAAATCGACGGCAAAACAACCGGATGCGCGCCCGCAGTGGCCTTCGGAAGAAGTCCAAGTCGTTACCTTCTCGTCTCGAACTGGCGTGACTACAGGCGTAGTCAAAGAAGTGAGATGGGGGCTCGTGTGGCGGGATTTCGTTCTCGAAGACGGGCGTGTCATACCGGAGCACAAGATTCTGGGGCACCCTGATCCGCCGGTTTGGCGAAAGCCGGAAGAAATCAGTCAGGAAGAAAGAGAAACGTGGGAGCGACGGCTGGTTACCATGGCCGAAGCTGGATTGGATCCTCGCGATGAGGAGCAATCCTTCCGAGCAGAGCTGAATCAATATCTGGCCTACACCTATCTCAGATTCAAACAAGCTCGGACCAAACCACCCGATCCTGAGTAGGCGCCATCGTTTTTTCGCCGCAAGCGAACTCGAAAAGAACCGGAGTGTAGCAGTATGGACCGAGAATCCGAGAGGCAACGGGTTTGGAGCCTCCTTTCCGATGCAGGTCTCATCGACATCCCCGCCGAACAGTTTCCAGAGCGTATCAAAGAAGCGAAGAATGCAGTGATGGAGCGTCTCAGCGAATTGCTCGAGACAGCAATCGACATTAAGGAACGCGACTCCGCTGCATACTCACTGGCCACGTTGAAGAAATTGGAGACTACGCTGCAGCGAAACACAAAGCCCGGCAGTTCCGAGTGAGGCGCCGCCCTGATGCTCTTGGAGTCGCTGTCGGAAACCTCAAATACAGATCGAGAGCCGGGGAATTCTGCGAAGCTACAACGTGCACTGAAGGGCGACCTCGATAACATCGTCCTGAAGGCGCTGCGTAAGGAGCCGTCGCGTCGCTACGCCTCGGTCGAGCAGTTCGGAGAGGACATCCGCCGGCATTTGGAGGGCTTGCCGGTCGGGGCGACGCCGGATTCCGCGTCTTACCGTGCTAGCAAATTCGTCCGTCGGCACACGGCGGGCGTCGCTGCGACGGTCCTGATTGCACTCACAGTGATGGCAGGATTAGGCGCGACGTTATGGGAAGCACGTGCGGCCGTCCAGGAGCGTACGCGGGCGGAACGGAGATTCAACGACGTCCGCCAGTTGGCCAACTTCTTTCTGTTCGAGTTTGACGAAGCAATCAAGGACCTCCCCGGATCCACTCCCGCACGTTCCCTGGTCGTGAAGCGTGCACTGGAGTATTTGGATGGGCTTGCGGCAGAGGCGCGAGGAGATCGCTCGCTTCAGATGGAGGTNGCCACTGCTTACAAGAGCGTCGGCGAGGTTCAAGGCGATCCCATGTTTCCGAACCTGGGTGATTCCAAAGGCGCCTTGGAGAGTTCCAATAAGGCTTTGGCTATTTTGGAAGCGCTAGATCGCGCGGTCCCGGAAGACCAACAGGTGCGCCTCGGTGTTGCGTCCACGCACCAGCAGATCAGCAATGTGCTCGCCTTCACAGGCGATACAGTGGGCGCAGTCGAGCATTCCGGCAAAGCGCTGGAGATCTACGAGAGTCTTTCGGGGAAACTGTCCAAAGATGCGGCGTTTCAGACCGACTTAGTGACGCAGATTTATCACCATGCAAATCTTCTGAAGTCAGTGGGTAGGTTGGATGAAGCCGCCGCCGAATACAGGCGAGCTGTCGAAATCAGCCAGGGAATGGTCGCGGCCAGCCCTCTAGATCCGCAAGGAAAGATTCATCTGGGAACCAGTCTGGATGGTCTTGGAAACGTTCTGCAAGAGAAGGGCGATACTCCGGGAGCGCTGGAGAATCGGCGGGTGGGATTGGCCACGCGCGAGGAACTGGCGAGGCTCGATCCCAACAACTCGCACTACCGTCGGCAGCTAGCCTTTTCTCATCACAATGTCGGATTGTCGCTCGTCGAAGCGGGCGATCTGGCCTCCGCTCTGGCGCACTTCCGGCAAGAACTAAGCCTGTTCGAATCTCTGGCGGCCGCCGATCCAAAAGACGTTCAAGGGCAGCGAAATCGCTCCCTCGCCCACAAACAGATTGGCGATGTTCTGATGCGTACGGGTGAGGTGCGAGCGGCACTCGCGCACTATCGTGCTGCCATGGATGTCGATCGCGACCTGTCGGCTGTGGATGCGGCGAACTCCCAGGCCGCATTGGATCTATCTTTCAGCGAGGGCAAAGTCGGATCGGCGTTGGGAAACCTGGGCCAAACGCGGGACGCCTTGCGCATCCTGCGCACAGCCGTGGCGAGGCAGGAATCCTTGATTGCCAAGGATCCCCAGCACATTCTGCTGTATAACCATCTGGCGAACAGCTATTCGCGCCTTGCCAAGTGCCTGCTCGATAGCGGGCAGAGAAAGTCCGCTGTTGAGTATTACTGGAAGGCCGTTGCCGCGCGGATTACGTTGTCAAAGAGAAGCCCCACCAGCAGGGCCAATCGTGGTGCGCTCGCCGAATGCTATGCGAATCTCGCAAACGCACTCGGACCGGTTGACCGCCAGAATGCCCTGAAGCAATACGGCAGTGCCGTCGAGCTTCTCGAGACCCTCACCGCGGACCGGAGTAACGCTCCATATAGGATCGCTCTTGCAGATGCGCTGTCGAGCAGCGCGCGGCTTTATATGCAGATGGCCGGGCAGGGCAGTAAATCTTCCACGCACATGCAGTATTGGACAAAAGCCAAATCGCTTTACCAGCGCAGCCGGGAGCTATGGATCGGACTGGGCAGGGACGGAAGAGTTCCGGCGGAACACCAGCAGGCAATTCGTGAAGTGAACAGCGAACTGGCCCGATGTAACGATTCGCTGGCTAAGCGGCAATAGCGTTGCTCCCGCCGACATCGAGACGATACGAAGCGGTTCTATGAACTAGCTGCGAACGTCGCGAGTTCGCTTCCTGAGGGGCGATACGGCGACATCGTTCGCGAAGCTGTCGAGAAGGGGCTGCTTCGAGTCGCTTGATTGCAGCTCTCGTCAATTTCTCTGACGCGGGGCTTGTAAGTTGTTGTTAGAACGACGCGTTCGAATGGTCCGATCCGTGCAGACAACACGGCCCGGACTTCTACGGTAAAATTGCGGTCAACATTAGAACACCGGCTCGACGCGGAAACCGCTCCCCCAGAAACCGCTCGCTCCGAGATGGGGGCCCATTCTATCCGCATGAAGAAATCGTCTGGTTGTGTACTCCTGCTGGTATCGCTCTCGGTGTGGATTCTCTCCTGTGGAGGAGGCAACAGTGTCACTGGCGGCGGCAATAATGGCGGGGGACCGCCGTGTAATGCCCAAACGGGCACCACCTGCGAGTCTCTGGCGATCGGTGGCGTGACTCGCACCTACCTGCTGCACGTGCCGTCGAACTTTCAGAAGAACAGCGGCGCGCTGGTTATTGTTTTGCACGGGTCTGGGGGCAGCGGGTTGACGATCGAAAGTCTGACGGGGTTTAGCACGCTAGCAGATCAAGATGGATTTGCCGTGGCGTACCCTGACGGCTTGCTCAATTCGAGTATCGCCCAAACGGACTGGGCATACTACTTCAATGACTTCAATGACGATGTTGGCTTCCTGGGCCAGTTAATCACTACGCTCCAGGCAAGGGTGGGGCCCGATCCGAAGAGGGTTTTTATCACCGGCCATTCGGCTGGTGGGTTCATGTCACACCGGCTTGGTGTTGAACTCTCCGACGTCGTCGCGGGAATCGGTGTGGTCGAAGGTGCGATCTCATCAAACGGGAATCCGCCGCCGGTGCCGGTGCCGCCAGCGGCTGGTCCGGTCTCTGTTTTGATCCTTCATGGCGATCAGGACCAAACCGTTTTCTATTGTGGGAGCAGAACCGACGTCTCGCAGGAGGACACGTTTAACTACTGGAGTGGACCCTCAGGGGACAGTTGTTCGACTGTCGACTCACAGGTCGCCTTATGCGATAGCCAGGGCAATATCAGCGCGATCTCTGAAAAGGACGCGACCAGTTGCGGCGGAAACACCGAAGTAAAATTCTACAAGCTCATTGGAGGGACGCATGCCTGGAGTACCAGCCCGATGAACGATCCCAACCATACCCCCTACAATCCGGCGTTCGACTCGAGCACGGGGATCACGACGAGCGAAATCTTGTGGAATTTCTTCGCCGCACACCCTAAACCTTAGACAGCGAGTCGCCGACCGCGGTCTTCGCTGTCGTACACGCCAACGTCGCAACTGTAAACGATCCCATGAACCACACCGCGGCTCGACGGAACTGAAGATTGTCCTTTTGGCGTATATCCCCTAGTCGATGCGCTCGAACCACAGGCTACGTTGGGCGGTGTTTGCTCTAATCCTTTACGCTGCTCTTTGCTGCGCCGGCGGTATCTATCTTGCGGACGGAACACTTCACCCAGCCCGGCGCCCCTTTTCCGACCAGGATGCTCTTGCTGAGCGGCAGCTACTGGAGGCACGCGGCGGCGTTATCGAAGACGTCGCGGTGAATACTGCGGATGCTGTCGCCCTGCGTGGATGGCTCGTGCGTCCCAGTCATTCGAACGGGAACGCTGCGATCCTCCTCCACGGCTTGGGGGACAACCGACTCGGCATGACGGGCTATGCCGAACTTCTCCTCGCACATGGGTTCACAGTGCTTCTTCCCGACGCGCGCGCTCACGGGGCCAGCGGTGGTGCGCTCGCGACCTACGGTTTGCTGGAGCGTAACGACATTCGTCAGTGGGTGGTGTTTCTTTTGGAGCGGACCGGCGCTGGTTGTATCTACGGCATGGGAGAGTCTATGGGTGCCGCCCAACTGCTCGAGTCGCTGCAGGCTGGGTCGAGATTTTGCGCGGTCGTAGCCGAGTCTCCGTTCGCCAATTTTCGCGAGATCGCCTACGACCGCATGGGCCAGCCTTTTCATGCGGGGCCATGGGTTGGCCGCACGCTGCTTCGTCCGCTGGTCGAGATTGCGTTTCTTCGTGTGCTCTGGAGATACAAGCTCGACATGCAGCAAGTTTCGCCCGAGGATGCCATCGTCAACTCGCGAATCCCTATTCTGCTCATCCACGGCCAGATTGACAGCAATATTCCGGTCCGCCACTCGCGCTTACTACACGCACGCGATCCCCAGGCGATTCTCTGGGAAGTTCCCGGCGCAGATCATTGCGGCGCCATTTCAATGGCTCCGCAGGAATTCGAGCACCGAGTACTGGATTGGTTCAAACTTTCAGCAGCAGCTCGGTTCTAACCGCTGATTACGTTCCTCGCGCGATCTCCGCGCCCGCTGTGGTGAATGCCGTTCGCCTTCATGTGTAGAATATTCTTCGCGATCCGAGCCAAGTCTGGCTCCATCCCCGAGGTTGCTCATGGCCGACAAAGTTGTCGAAGCGCAGTCCACGAACATCGATTCCATCCTTCAGGAGCGGCGCACGTTCGAGCCGCCCGCGGAATTCAGCCGGCAGGCTCACGTCAAGAGCCTCGGCGAATACGAGCAGCTCTACCAGGAATCGGTGGATGACCCCGACAAGTTCTGGTCACGCATCGCAAGCGAACTGCACTGGTTCAAGAAGTGGGACAAGGTACTCGAGTGGAATTGCCCCTGGGCCAAGTGGTTTGTCGGCGGTCAGCTCAACCTCTCCTACAACTGCCTGGATCTCCACGTTGCCGGCCCGCGCAAGAACAAAGCCGCCATCATTTGGGAAAGCGAGCCGGGCGAAATCCGCACGCTTACGTATCAACAACTTCATCGGGAAGTGCAGAAGTTCGCGAACGTTCTCAAGTCGCTGGGCGTGAAGAAGGGCGACCGCGTCGCCATCTACATGGGGATGACTCCTGAGCTTCCGATCGCCATGCTGGCCTGCGCTCGCATCGGCGCGCCGCATACGATCGTGTTCGGGGGATTCTCTTCTCACGCTCTCGTCGATCGCATTCACGACTCGCAAGCCTCTGCCGTGATCACGCAGGATGGGTCGTATCGCCGCGGCAGTGAAGTGAAGCTGTTTCCCGCGGTCGAAGAGGCATTGAAGTCCTGTCCCACCGTGAAGCACGTCATTGTGTACAAGCGTACCGGCACTCCGATCAACATGCAGTCCGGACGCGATCAGTGGTGGCACGAATTAATGGCAAACGCCTCGGATGTCTGTCCGGCCGAGCCGCTCGATGCCGAGCACCCGCTGTACATCCTTTACACGTCTGGAACGACCGGCAAGCCCAAAGGTGTGGTGCACACGACCGGCGGGTATTCCGTGGGAACTTACATCACGACGAAGTGGGTCTTCGATCTCAAAGAAGAAGACACGTACTGGTGTACTGCGGACATTGGATGGGTGACGGGCCATAGCTACATCGTCTACGGCCCGCTGCAGAATGGCGCCACCAGCCTTATGTACGAAGGGGCTCCGAATTTCCCCGAGCCCGACCGATTCTGGTCGATCATAGCCCGCCACAAAGTGAATGTGTTTTACACCGCGCCCACTGCGATTCGCACCTTCATCAAGTGGGGCGACGAGTGGCCGAAGAAGCACGACATGTCGAGCCTCCGCCTGCTCGGCACCGTTGGCGAGCCCATCAATCCCGAAGCATGGATGTGGTACCGCGATGTAATCGGCGGGGATCGTTGCCCCGTCGTCGATACCTGGTGGCAGACAGAGACCGGACACATGATGCTCACTCCGATTCCCGGCGCCATCGCGACGAAACCGGGCTCCGCTACGCGCCCGTTTCCGGGCGTTGTTGCCGACATCGTCAGCATGGACGGCGAATCTGTTCCGGCGGGGTCTGGCGGATTTCTCGTCATTAAGCGTCCGTGGCCAGGCATGTTGCGCACGGTCTACGGAGATCCCGACCGTTACGTTAAGAATTATTGGTCACAAATCCCCGGCATGTATTTCACCGGAGACGGAGCGCGCAAAGATCAAGACGGATACTTCTGGATTATGGGCCGTGTCGATGACGTGCTTAATGTCAGCGGGCACCGCCTCAGCACGATGGAAGTTGAGTCCGCTCTCGTCGCACATGACGCTGTCGCCGAAGCCGCCGTCGTTGGTCGCCCCGACGATCTGAAAGGGCAGGCTATTTCAGCGTTCGTGACGCTGGAGCAGGGAAGACAGCCCACGAATGAGTTGAAAGAAGAACTGCGCAAGTGGGTGGCGAAAGAGATCGGAGCGCTCGCGAGGCCTGACGACATCCGCTTCACCGATACGTTGCCGAAAACCCGCAGCGGGAAAATCATGCGCCGTCTCTTGCGCGAGCTCGCCACTAGCGGCGAGGTTAAGGGCGATACGACGACATTGGAAGATTTCGGAGTACTTGCGAAGTTGAAGGAGCAGGAAGAGGCATAGCCCGCGAGGAAAGCAGATTCCCTCGCTGCGCTCGGAATGACAAATTAGAAATCATCCTGGTGTCATTCCGAAGCGCCGAAGCCGTTGAGGAATCCGCTGTCGCGGCCAGAGTGGATGCTCGTCTCCACAGCACTGCACGTTCACTGCGCATCTGGCGGCGAGGCGGGCGGCGCCAGACCCGCAAACGCCGCATTCGTCTTCAACTCCTTCGGAAACTTCTTCTCGAAGCTGGCCAACCCGGGGCAGATCGCGTGATGAACTCCGCGGAATCCGAACAGCTCCATCTCCTTCATCGCCTCGTCCGCCGACCAGCCCTGAACCGCCATGCGATACGAAGCAATGGCCATGCCCGTGCGATCGTCGCCCAGCCGGCAATGCACGAAAATCTTTTTCCCTGGATTCTCCTGGACGACGTGCAGGAATTTCGCAAACGCCTCTGCCTTCGGGAACGGGCAATGCCACGGAATGGACACGTAATGCATGCCCAGTTTCATCACCACCTGCCTCTCGTGGTCGCTCCTGCTGCCGCGCATGTCGACCACGATCGTCACGCCCATCTTTTTAAGCGCTTCAAGGCCATCGGCGCCGGGTTGGCCTCCGCGAAAAAGATTCGGCGTAACCTCAGCAAAGTTCGGAAGGCCCACGTAATCTTTGCGGCTGCCCATGGCTCTTTGCGTCGGGGGCGACTTTGGATTGTGATCCTGCGGAAACGCCAAGCTGACTGAAGAGAGAAAAAGCGCGACAACCGCGAGAGCCCGGGCAATGTCCATCGCGCGAAACGAGAGGCCCATAATAGGTCCGGAACGCTGCAGCCGCAAGTGTTCAAGAAGTGATGACAAATCACGAAGAAAACTAATGACAGATGATCGATATTCCTACTGTGACAGCTTAATCGCCAACTGCCGCTCCGGCTGCGTCATCTCGCCCCAGAGCTTCTGCAGGTCTGTCTGCACAGCCTGATTCTCCGGATCTTTTCTGAGCGCCTGCGCGAACCACCGGTACGCAGTCGGCAAGTCTCGCGGAGTGCAGAGCCCCGCCGAATACAGCGCACCCATCTCGATCATCGCCTTCGGATTCGCCTTGTTCGCTTCGGGTTTCAACAATTGCAGTCCGCGGTCACAGTTCTGCGGGGCGCCCTTGCCGTATAGATACCTCTGCGCCTCCGCAACCGTATCTGTGGTTCTCGCCGGCTTTGCCACGGGAGACGGTTTCGCCGCAGCCGGCTTTGTGAGCGTGGGCTTAGGCGCCTCAACTTTCGCCGCTTTGGCGGGCGCGGCGGGTTGGCTGTTCTCCTCCGGGGCGTTGTCGTCGCCGTTGTCGCCGGAATTATCTGGCGCGGCATTCGGATCTTCGCCTTTGGCCGGAGCCGCCGTCGATGGCGCTGCCGCCGGAAGATTCGCCTCCACTCCGGTATTCGCCGGAGCCGGTTGCGTAGCCTTCACCGCCGGCTGAGTGGGAGAAGGTGTCTGTTCCGGAGTGGTCGTTGGAGCAGAAGCCCCTGGAGGATTCGCGTTTGGATCCGCGGGCGTCTGCTCCGGCGCAGAAGGCTTGTTGTCAGATTTTGACCATTGGAATCCGTTGTTCCTGAAGCGCAGGTATCCGAATCCGACCACGATCGCGAGTAGGGCAATGACAAAAAGTGCTCTACCCGCACCTCCGCGCTTTGGGTGCTCTTCGTCATCGAGCAGATAGTCGAGGTTGGCGGAGCTCCCCGCGTGATGCGGATCGACATGCAAACTCGCCCGCGTGCGAGGTGGAGGATCATTCAATCCAAGAAAAGAAGGTCCGCTGACCGAAGGCTCACGCGGAGGCGGCGGCGAAGGACGCGGCACCTCTTGCGCCCGCGCCGTTTCCTGCGGACGAGGCGGCGCGGTGACCACCGGAGACGGAATGACGGCAGATGGAATGGCCGTTCCGGCACTAGCCGCGCGCTGTGTCTGGGTCTCCGGCACCACGGTTCCCGGAGGCACGATCGGCGTGAGAAGAGTAGCTCCGCACATCCCGCAAAAGCGGTTCTCCGCCGGATTGTCGTTACCGCAGCGGCTGCAGCGCATGTCGCGTATCGCTCCCTGTATAGCTTACGATATCTTTAAGGTTCCATGCAGCCAGGCCATGCCGACTCGGCAAGACGCAGGTGTCGAATCTTCAGGCTCAAGCGTTTCAGCATTTTCCTGGGCCGCGGATGCGCCAGGCGGTACTGTCTCGGGTGGAAACATTGATGCAAGCGCTCAGTCCGACGGTTCAGCGCCACCGCCTTGAGGTCGTGCGAATCAGTGCAACGCAAGCCGATGTTCCAGAACTTGTTTTCCTGCATGAGGGACTGGGCTCGGTCTCGCACTGGAAAGATTTTCCTCAACGAGTGGCCGACGCGACCGGATGTGGAGTCACTATTTACTCGCGCTACGGATCAGGCCAGTCTGACGTCCTCACGGAGCCGCGCCCGGTCAGCTACATGCATGATGAGGCGCTCAAGACGCTTCCTGATCTACTCACGCACCTGCAGATCGACAACCCCATTCTGATCGGCCACAGCGACGGAGCCTCCATCGCCATCATCTACGCGGGAGCGCACGATCGCGTCCGAGGAATGGTTCTCCTCGCACCGCATGTGTTTGTCGAAGATCTGAGTGTGGCTTCAATCGCGGAAGCCAAAGTGAAGTTCGAGACTACAAACCTTCCTGAGAAACTCGCGCGCCATCATCGCGATGCCGCTCGCACTTTTTGGGGATGGAACAATATCTGGCTTCATCCCGACTTCCGCAGCTGGAACATCGGGGAGTATCTTCCCCGCATCTCGTGCCCGATNCTNGTGATCCAGGGCCTTGACGATCAGTACGGAACCTCCAAACAGCTGGAAGCTATCGCGATCCAGTGTGTAAGTCCGGTCAAGACACTTCTGTTGCGTGACTGCCGGCACTCGCCGCAACGGGATCAGCCTGAAGCGGTGCTGAACTCGATCAGTAATTTCGTGAGTGCGATCGAAGGCGACAAGGCGGCGCCCGAGGGGTTCTGATTGCAGGCAGACAAGACGCATCCTTGAAAGCCGAGGTGGCTGTCCCACAGGTCGCATGGCGCGCAGATTGTTTCCTGGCCAGCGGCACTCTACAATGCTCGACTTGAGCTTCTGATCAGTATATGGCTGCCTCAGATCGCATCCCGCTCACCAGCGTTCCGCTCGCGGACCAGAAACCGCCTGGCGGCCTCGACCTGCGTACCTACCTCGAACTCAAGCACGGAATCCATCGCTATTTATTGGGCAAGCTTGATCTCGATAAAATTGCCAAACCTGACGATCACACCCGATTCAAGACGCTGGCGGTGATCGAGGAAATCGTTGCGCGATTGAAGGCCCCGTTTTCTCCAACTGAGCAGGAGCGGATCTCGCAGGAAATTCTGCAGGAGGTCTTCGGCCTCGGCCCGCTCGAACCCCTTCTGCAGGATCCCACGATCAGCGATGTTCTCGTAAACGGCGCGAAAGAGGTCTATGTTGAGCGCGCCGGCCTGCTCGAAGAAACCAAAGTCGTGTTCAAAGATGATGCTCATGTCATGCGCATCATTCAGAAGATCGTCACGGCGATTGGCCGCCGTATCGACGAGAGCTCTCCCATGGTGGACGCGCGCCTTGCCGACGGATCGCGCGTGAATGTCGTCATTCCACCGCTTGCTCTCGATGGCCCGCACATCTCGATTCGCCGCTTCGGACACACTCCGGTCACCGACGAAGACCTGCTCACCAATCAGACGCTGACTGCGCCCATGCTGGAGCTCTTGAGGGCCGCAGTGGCTGCGCGGCTCAACATCGTGATCTCCGGCGGAACCGGGGCAGGGAAGACGACGCTGCTCAACGTGCTCTCGGGATATATCTCTGCGAAGGAACGCATCGTTACCATCGAGGATTCCGCGGAATTGCAACTCAAGCAGAGACACGTCGTGCGCCTCGAATGCCGTCCGGCGAACTCAGAAGGGAAGGGAGCGGTGCAGGCGCGGCAACTCGTCATCAACTCTCTGCGCATGCGTCCCAACCGCATTATTGTCGGCGAGGTCCGCGGCGAAGAAGCACTCGACATGCTGCAGGCTATGAACACCGGCCACGACGGCTCCATGACCACCATTCACGCCAACAGCCCACGCGATGCGCTCGCCCGCATGGAAACCATGGGCATGATGGCAAACTTAAGCATCCCCGAAAAGGCCATCCGCAAGCAGATCGCCTCGGCCATCAGCGTTTTTGTGCAGGTCGCGCGCTTTACCGACGGCACGCGGCGCATTACGCACATCACGGAAATCGCCGGTATGGAATCCGATGTCGTCAGCCTGCAGGACATATTTACATTCGACAAACAGGGAGTGTCTCCCGAAGGCCGTACATTGGGCTCGTTTGTGTCCTCGGGCATCCGCCCGAAGTTTTCGGAGCGGCTCAAAGCGGTGGGCTTCGAACTACCAGCTGAAATGTTTGACCAGCCGGGCCGCCGTTGGAAGTAAGTCACGCTAACGCTGCACGCTCAAGATCTTCACTGCATCCGGGTCGACTACCCGGCTGACATATCCAATCGCTCCAGGAGTGACTGAAACGTACTCCAGCATGGCGGCCTCGGAAGCGAATTCCCTCAGCATCGATCCCTGACCCGTGAACACGAGCTTGCGCCAGCGCATGCGAAATTCTTCCGGAGTGTCGCCTACTTGACGATGCAGAAAGACCTCGTGCACCGGGCCGCCTTTCAGTAGGACCGGGACCGCACGCGAGCCATCGCTGAAGCGCGACTTGGTTCCGGTGAACAGCTCGCGAATCTCCGCCGGGTTAAGCTGCGAAATCGATACAGACTTGTTGGCTACGATGAAGACCTCCTGCGCCAGCGAAACAGCGCAGGTGAGCATCACGCCCAGGCCAGCGGCATACACTGCGAATCTAAGAGTGGCTCTCATGATGTCACCTAGAAGCTGAATCCGATGCGCGCGGCGAGCATCTTCGTATTCGGTTTTACGCCATTCGGATTTGTGCTCTGGTAGTACCCAAGTCCCGTGCCATGCAGGAAGTGGCCTTCCAACTTCCCGTAAAAATACGAGTTGAAGTTGTAGCGCCCCGAGATGACCCAGTCTTTCGAATAGCTAACGAAACCCTGCGTGGATTGCGTTTTGTTCACGTAGTGGCTGTAATACGTGCCCACTTGCAGCTTCTTTGCCACGTCATATCCCACCATCGGATACCACGCCCGCGAATCGAGCGGCATCACCTGCCTCATCGGTCCGTACGTGAGCACGATGTAGAGTGGCGACCTCCAATACTCTGCCGCGAGGTGCAACTTGCCGCGATCCCATTGTGCGTACTGTCCCAGAGTCAAGGTTGGCGGCGTGTGTACGCTGCCCATCGGCCCGGCTGCGTCGACGGACGTGCTGATCGCGCTCGAGCCCACGGTCAGTCCTTCGAGCGGCGTAGCCCAGCGCACGTCCCCGCCATACGTTTTTCCACTTGGCGGAGATGG